>ERZ1292623.1730-Hain-H51-01um-R1-1730-length-20521-cov-6_pt1 | contig 20521 bp, 23 predicted proteins | sample MGYA00564398_ERZ1292623 | MGnify/ENA primary metagenome ERZ1292623 (study PRJEB36523, sample SAMEA6512633) | groundwater metagenome | collected 2019-01-07 | study: AquaDiva: Metagenomics assemblies of 32 groundwater samples | reverse complement strand
AGCCGCCACTCCCGCGACGCTCGCCCCCAAAACCGCCCATTTCACTACATTCGAGCCTTTTGCTGTTGTTTTGTTTTTCATTGCTTTATTGTATCACCTTTTTCGATTGTGCGCTTCTTTCTTCGGGGCGGAGGGAAAAAGAGTCGGAACACCATATTATTTTCCAAACGCTCCCGAAGCTCCGCAACAAATTCTTCCGACTCCTTGAAACCGCCCTTCAGCGCCTCCGAAAGCTTGTAGAGATTCCTTGCGGCCTTGATAACGTACCACAAGAGGATGCAAGCCAAAATCGTCAACACGACTGTCGCGACGGATGATATAAAAAAGAAAATGTCCGCTTGTATGAATGATTCCATCATGAAGATAATTCTATCTTAAAATTTCTAATATGCCAACCGCAAGTTGCGCTCCCCACTTAAAAATCCTACCCCACTCCTTCTATATCACTGTACTAGTACAGTGATGATAAACACAGCAAAACGGCAAATCAAGGTTCAACCTTAGACGTCTTTCCATGTTCGGGTTCTGCTCCGTGATCATAGATGTCAACAACACTAGGAAAGGTAAGCTTCGACATGGTAACCTTAAACTTTTCAGAAAGGCCCCCTACAGCACTGCGTACACACCCGCCCCACTTATCGATATCTCCATAGACCTCCTCATCTCCTATCTTGTCTATTTCTAAGGACATCCCAGCCATGACAACTTCAGAAACACCTAGCTCTTTAAGTAAGTCATTTAACGTAGCCCACCCACCCGGAGGCTCAGCTCCCCATTCTTCTCCCGGTAAAGTGGGTACGATATACGCATCTCGCACCAGAGTCTTGGTGATTCTTTTGGAAAGCCCCTCCATCATGTGTGGTCGTTGATCTTCAAACACTACGATAGGTGGAGCGCCGTCACGCTGGACTACGAGTAATTTTTCTAATGCTCTTTGCATTTTTTGAAGTCTCCCTGGAGCATAGTTGGTGTCTCGAGTAACCAATTCGCCGCGTCCGCGCTTTTCTTCTGGGTTCTCATGGTCCACCAGCGTCCAGTATGGATGAATAAAAACAAATATCCTACCTTTGGCTACTTCCAATCTCCTTTGAAATTCTTCTCTTTGCTTTTCCGTAAGCTCAAAAACATTCACCAGCCCGGGTCGCGGTTTTTCTTTGCCTCTCCCAATTGCTTCGGTATTTCTTTCCATGTATCAACTACTTGATTATGGACCTATTTCTTACTCTCCCATTCATCAAGAAATCTCTCAATGAACATATTCATAAAATCGTGACGGCCTTGCGCAATTTTTTTTGCGGCTTTGGTATTCATTAAGTCTTTCAGGAGTAAGAGCTTTTCATAAAAATGATTTATCTGCGTATGATCCGCTTTTTTATATTCTTCTTCAGACATATGCAAGTCCACGGGAATTGAAGGGTCATAGATTATATTTCCTCTTGCTCCACCAAACGCAAAACACCGGGCAATGCCTATTGCCCCAATAGCGTCTAATCTATCGGCATCCTGCACACACTGCCCTTCCAGGGTATCTATTTTATTTTTTGCAGCCGCCCCTTTGAAGGAACTCGTTGCAATAATTTTTATTACCTGATCAATTACTGAAGCTTCAACAGAAAGTTTCTCAAGCCATTCCCTGGCAAGTCTTGGTCCAATTTCCTCGTCTCCATTATTCAATTTATAATCGGCAATATCGTGAAGCAGGCACGCCAATTCGACAACATAGCTATTGGCCCCTTCTGCCATAGCTATCTCTTTGCCCATGTTCCAAACTCTGAAAATATGCCACCAATCATGACCGGAGCTTTCACCCGAAAGTCTTTCTTTGATATATTCAGCCGTTTTAGCAATAACCTGTTCGTTGTCCATTACTGGTAAGCAAAGGCTGATTAATTACTCACCACGACTTTAAAACCTCCGTATGCCATTCTTTTCATATCAAACGGCATATTCTCCATCTGCTTCTTGCCCTGTTCTCCGTGGCGCTTTTCCATTTCTTTCATTACGTTGGCATTTACCAGGTCGCGATGCTTCTTTGATTTGAAGACAATATATGAAAACCAGACCGTCTCGTTTGGCTTCGCCTTTGCCATCTTGGGAAACGTGAACGTAACCCACGTGGGCGTTGCATCGTCAAGTTGGCATTCCTTATACTCAAGCGCCCCGTACTTCATCCATATTCTTCCCCCATCGCGCGCCATGGCACGATACTCGGCTACCCGCTTCTTAGGAACCACCAGCACAAACCCGTCTACATATGTTGCTTGTTTTTTCGTCATATTATTTGGTTAATATTAATGTACACTATCCCATCCCCCTATATTCTGGTGAGGTTGGTCACGGTATCCCTAAATAGCTTTTCGTATTTTGGCCATACCTCTTCCGCGGCAATACCTGTGAATCCATAAACGTTATAATCTCCACCGACAATGATAAGCTGGTACTCTCGTACCCTTAGGCCGTTGTAGCTATAGGTGCTCTGGAGTAAGTGTGCATCGTACCCTTGGATTGTGAGTGACTCATTACTCAGCAGCGTGTATTGAGGCATGATCGCCTGGTATTTTGAAATCTGAAATTGAGCGTTTTGATGTGCATCAAAGCCACTTGCGGGCGCTTTGCGACCTGAAATCGTTGCTCGACTTGAAGTACCGTTGGCAAGCACGTCCGGAGTAGTGGCAAATATGAAAGTGAATTTCGAATCGCTAAATTCCTCCCATCCGCTAGGTTTTTGGGCTGTGAAACCAGAATACGGCACGGGTGTTGGCGTGACTGGACTTATCGGGAGAGCAACGTAGCCCGCGTCCGTACTGCCCTTCACCGTGAGACTGGAGATGACACCAAGATACAGTGCATCATACTTAGCCCACGTTTCTGTGGCTGATCCCAGAGTCAGGGTATACACAACTTCATCGCGAGCCAATAACGTTATGAGAACATACTGGGTAGTCTTGACTCCATCAACTTCATCATACGTAACTTTCAGTAATTCGGCGGGATAACCACTTACCGTTGTGCTCGTTTGCTGGAGTTTTTGAAAATTACTTAAATTTTCCTGATACCATTGAAGTACCGACTGCACTTGTTGCTGCATGGTATTGCCATACGTGGGGTGTGCACTCATGTCCATGGTCGCAAAATTCGTCGCATTGCTTGAAAGTACATCGCTGGTTAGGTTTGTTGCGCGAAAAACAAGGCCTCTTCGCAGATTTTTTTCGGTGGAAAGCCAGCCATTGGGAACCGTAATACTATAATTAGCAGTTCGTCCTCCCCTCGCGTACGGCTTGCAATCATTCACGCTGTAGAGCGTGGGCCCTTTTTCGTACCAATTGAACTCAGTGGTACTGATAGTAAATACGTTTGCGAAAAATGCGGGATTTTGCTGTATCGCTTGTTCACCGGTAACACTGATCCAGTTAAGCCTCCCAGTATCTTCTCCAGTCGCCTCAAGACAATAGACTTTCTCACTTCCTGTAACCTTGAACAGATTTGATGTAGGAAACATATCTCGTTGCGCCGCGGTGACAGGTCGTATCTTGTTAAATCCAAGATGACCGTACATTCCGAAAATAGCCTCATTAATAAAAACTCTTTTTCGTGCCCCAAGAAAATGATCGTTAACGATATACACGTCCGGGTCGCCATCATTGGAGTGCGCGCTAATAACATCACCCTCTTTGAGACCGATGTCTTTTGGCTGTATCGCGTTTGCCGTATGGGCGCTAAGACCAAATAAAACTACACATACCAATACAAGTAATGTTTTTTTCATATTAATTATTTATAGCCTGAGTGATAACAAGAGTCAATACAGTCTTTTTTCACCGATGCATGCAACCGGCCCAGCAACACGGCCGGCGCATGCCGCCTTTTAGCTTGGAGAGGGCCTTCTCGATGCGAATGCCCCTCGTCTCGGCCTTTTTGCCGCCTGTCACCCAGCAAATCCACTCATTGCGCGCAAGTGGCGTGATGTCTTCCCAAACGGCTTTCGCCTTCGGAGTGGAAGCTAGCGCCTTCTGTAAATCATTCGGCAGTTTATGCATGGAATGTATGATATGATGAAAAAATGTTACGCGCAACGTCGTTTACCTTCGGTACCTACCACGTCGATGCAACTCGATCAACGATCACCTTTACCTACCGGGTGGAATTTCAAGGCGGAAAAGTGAGGACGTATACTGACCGGCTCTTTTTTCCAGACGTGGCACCGGAGTTGTGGGATGGTGTACCCAAAGCCGTGCTGGAGCCAACGCTCCAGGCACTTCTCATCATGATCGGCATCAACTACTGGTGCGTCTTTCCCACGAGCGACATTCGCATCGAAGGGTTTACGCTCACCCGTGAGCAGGCACGCTTTTGGGACGCGCTCTATCTAAATGGTCTCGGAGAATTTTTCTACGACATGCAGATGGATTTTCGCAATCTCATCACGTTTCCTTACGAGGCTTCTGCAACTGCGCCGACGCCCGCGCGATTCGAGCGCCCCGCGAGGGCACTGCTTTTAAATGGCGCAGGCAAAGACTCCATCCTTTCTGCCGAAATGCTAAAAGCATCGAATACACCGTTCGACTTCTTCGCATTTGCCCCGACACCCGCGCACAAGCGCATTGCCGCGCTCGTGGGCGCAAAAACTATCAGCGTCAACCGTCGTCGCGATCTACGCATCAATGCAATCATGTCGTTCCATGGCGTGTCGAGTGCGTACCCGTCGGTCTCCACGTTCACGTTCATCGCCACATTGCTCGCTGAACTTCTCGGCTACAATGCAATCATCTTCTCCAATGAACGCAGTGCTGATTTCGGCAATCTCACCTACCTCGGCCTGCCGGTTAATCATCAATGGTGTAAATCATCCGAGGCGGAAAAGCTGGTCAACGAGTACATCCATGACTTTATCACGCCCGACATTTCGACGAGCTCTATGTTGCGGAAATACAGCGAGCTCGAGATTGTGCGTCGCTTCGTGCGGTATCCGCAATACCTCCACTATGTGACGAGCTGCAACACCTATTTTTGGCTCCCGCGCATCGAGCAGCTCCTACGTCGTAAGGGTTACTGGTGCAAGCGATGCCCAAAATGCGTGTTCCTATTTGCATGCTTCGCGGCATTTCTGCCGAAAAAAGAAATGATTACTATCTTCGGCGCCGATCTCTACACCGATACGCGCCTCCTCCCCCTCTTCCGGCGCATCCTCGGCCTCGAAGGCTTCAAGCCACTTGATTGTGTCGGCGAACCCGAAGAGATGATCCTCGCCATGCACTACGCCTCCCGTCGCAAGGAATACTCCGGTGAACTCGCAATGCAACTTTTTGAAAAACATTTCCCCACTAGCTACGGTTTTGACGAGATCGCACGAAGGGTCTTCACTGAAGAGTAGAGGTTGATAAGATTCAACCTTATTTCTTAACAAACGCAGTAACTTCAACCTCAATCTTTGCTCCATCTCGAGTCATTCTGTTTACCTCAACCAGCGTACTTACTGGCATCGCGTTTTTGAAGTATTCGCCTCTAATCTTTGAGATCTTATCAAAGTCATTCATATCCGTGATATAGATAACCGCTTTTACAACGTCGTCCATGGATGCACCTGCTTGCCCCAATATCTTACGTATGTCTTCGAATACCAGTTTTGTTTGTTCTTCAATATCGTCAGTGATAACTCGGTGATTATCGTTTTTTGGTGGCTGTATACCAGAAACAAAAATGAGAAAGAAATTGCCTAAATCAATCTTCTTAGCGGGAGTATAGCTACCTCTTGTTCGGTAATCAGTTGGGACTATATTCTCAATAAAATCTTTAGTCATTGTTTTGCTCAACTACTTATACCGAACGAAACACAATGTAGCCTAAAAGTGCCGATGTAAAGCTTTCGCCCTCAGCAGGCTTATAGCCATACTGGCGCATACCGAGCGGATTCGAAGATTTTGCAATTTCTTCATGGGTCAATTTAGAAAGCTTTGCCTTATCGTACAGAAGCAAAGCTCCATTATGTCCCTGGATAACGTAGGCTGCACAATAATCATCTGCTTTGCGCAGATGATCCATGTGCAAACCGATGTCTCCATCTGGTCTCTTGCCCCCGGTCGAATTGATCGATTCCAGTATTGCAGCCATTTTTTCAGGAGACTGCTCAGCATCCAGCCAACGCCGTATTGTTGATGTGCCCACAAACCTGTGTTGATCTATTTTCTCGAGAAGTGAAGAAAATAGGTCGACTACGTCCTGAGGAATACTTTGTTGATGCTCATTACCCCTTCTCATAGCTTCTTCTCTCCAGCTTTTTTGAGCAGGAATAAGCATGAAATCTGCCAGAGAAAAATTCTGTGGTCCGATAGCACGTACATAGTCTTCAAAATGCCTTCTTAGTTGACCGCACACTTCGATTGAGGGTATGACTGGGGTTTCTCTTCGCTCCATGTTCATGATATCAATACAAGTTAGAAGATTTGCTCTGCACTGCTCAGGCTCAAGACGAGTTCTGCAAGTTAGACTAGCTAAGCTACCACCCTCACCAAAAGATTATCAACCAACAGATCGTTCAGCTCACTAATCCCGCTCTCTTTGATAAGTTACGGATATACTGAAAAATTTCCGTGCATTTCTTATCTCCATAACTTTCAATAAATAGCTTCTTAACCTTTACCTCTTGATTCCTTATGACTTCAAGAATATTGACATCGTGAGATGAGATGGTAGCCAACGTCACCAAACCACTTTCTCGATCAATGGTAGCATCCTGAAAATCATCAAAAAGTTGCAAAAGAAATCCCAACTCCTTAAAACACGCTTGTCTTTCTTCTGACATTTCAGGATTAACTTCGAGTGCAAGCAGTAGAGCTGCTCGGCTTCCTTTTTGGTATGTAATGGTATTGACTTCGTCCTTTCCAATTCCGAGATCTCTTTGTTTTAAAGAGTATATCTGGGCTTCTGTAAGTTCACGAAGTGTCACCAATGCTTTAGAGTTAAGATTATCACTCGCTAATTGCAAACCAGCCTTGGTTGTAGGGTCAACTGAATCTAATTCTGATTTCACTCCAGATTGAGCATCCAATATCGCTTCCCCTTTTTTACGTGCTTCGTTTATTGGAGCACTATCAAAAACTGCATCATACGAATCCGCGGCAGCACCGATAGCGGCAGCACCGAAATGCTGTCTTCTTGTAAGGGGGATGCCTTCTAAACGACTTATCATCTGCATTGCTTCTAGGGCATGCTCCGCGCTCAAAAAATTTCCCTCGATTTGCCTAGCAATGATTTTTGGAATTTCTCGAGATCTCATAGAATTATACTTGCTCGAATGCTACAACAGCTTTCGAACTTCTACAAGACTGGGTAAAAGCGTTTCGGGCGTTTGATTGGGAATCCGCCATACCCGTGCCAGAGCTTTGCATCAAGCACGTCAATGAATTGGTAGGCTTGCTGAAAAGCTCCGCGCCATTCTGATTTTACACCACAGTCATGGTATCTCCAAGCCACCAAAACACCACAGTATAAAGACTGTGGTGTTTTGAATCTTTGGGAACTAGACCATTTGGTCTACCTATGCTCGATGATTGGTCTCTCCCGTCTCAAGATAGCGGGCTACCTTGCCCTTACAGATGGAACACTGGCCGTTGAGTATGGTATCTCCGTGTTTATTGATGGTGATATGGTCTTCGTAATCCACTATCTTCCTCACTTCGTTGCACGTGCTACACCAAACGTTATTTTCAATCTGAACTAATAGCAACGGAGTGAGCTTCCTTTCCAACTCGGCGCGGGTCATGGTGTTTTTATTGCCCATGGCTTGATGGTAGCTCTTCAGGAAAAGTGGTGCAAGGCATGTCCCCGTTGTTGACCAAAACTTCTACAAAGTCCGTTACATTGGCCTTGCATGCAAATCATCTTCAATCTATCAACTATACGCAGTTGATAAGGGATGTAGTAACTACAGAGAAAACAAAAACAACCCATCATTGAGTTGCTTTTGAATTGCCCGTAACCTCATGCCATCTTTCGATAGCGCGAGACGGGCGGCTCGCGGTTGTACTGCGTTCAGTTCAGCCAGGCGTTCTGGGCGGCGGTGGCCTGCTGTCCCATAGGCATGGACGTCCAGATAGCCTCGCCATCATCATCCTCGACCTCGAACATCTCCTCGGGGACGATGAACGAGACCTTCGTGGTGCCACGCTCGCTCTCGACTTCGGCAGTGAACTTGATGCCCGAAGCCGAACCGAGCAAAACGTGGGAGTAGTCGGTCTGAACGCGTCCCTCGCAGGACTCGTCTTTGACTCGACCCCAGGACTCGCTTTTGCGCGCGATGCGCTTGGCCGCCTGGTAGAGGGCTTCGCGGACTTCGCTGGTCAGCGTTACTCCGCTAACCATGAGGCATGTGAACCGCCAGAAGTTCATCATGTCCTCCTACCAACGGTAGTCGTAGTCCCAGGTGCGACGAGGCGGAGACGACCGCTCGCCCAGTTCATGCTCCTTCGGCTTGCTCTGCTGGTACGTGCCAGGCGACGTGAAGCCTGCCGCCCAGCCCTTGGCCTGCCCTCCGTCCTTGCCGACCTTCTCGACCCCAGGAACAGGCTCCCTGGTTTCGAGGAAATAGAGAACCCCGCCGACCCATCCGATGCGGTCAGTGGGGTACTGCGTCCTTGCCTTCCTGGCTAGCCGTTTCCGACGTGCCAGATACGAACCCTTCTGTCCCGTTGCTTCGGTCTTCTTGGACATACTTGGGTCTCCTTTCGTCTTAGCAAAATACGCATAAAATTACCTTTTGTCAACTTTACCCAACCAAAAACGCATCACTTTCGTGGTGCTTTTTTGTTGAGTATCAATGATGGTTGGAGCATGTAGTTACTACATCCTCACTTCGTTTTGGTCTCCGAGTAATTCAACCACGCCACCGCGCATTAAAAGCCCTTGGTCATCGGTGAGTATCTTTACGGGATGGCTGGCGGTCTTTATCTTGTCTCGTATGAAAAGCTCCTTGTCTGGCGTGTAATGGACGAACATGATAAATGGCACAAGGTTCATGGCGGTCGGGTCAGTTAGTCCCCACATGTTATGTACGTCTTCGGGTGATTGCTTCCAGGTGGATGTTTCGATGGTCGGACAGGTGATGTAGCTCCCTGCACTCGCTCCAATATAGACCACGCCCTTATCGAGCAGTTGGCGAAGAACCTTATCAAAACCACTTTCCCGCACGGTCTTGAGCAGATAAAACGTATTGCCGCCGTTTACAAAGATAGCGTCCTTGCCCGCAAATATCTCCTTCAGTTGCACTTCATCCTTGCCTTCAATATCAATGTCCTCATACGACACGCCGAGGTCTTTGAGGATTGTCCTGGTTCTTTCTAAGTAGCCCAAATCTTCTACGTCCTTTGATGCTGTGATGATATGAGCCAGCTTGATGGTCTTGGCAGGCTTTCCAATGGCTTGTATTGCTAGTGGCAAGAGCTTACTGCTTGAGAGCAAGACGAGTTTTCGCATGACTGATTATATCACTTTTAGACACAATCGGGTGTTTTCGGGTACGCTTTCACACCAAATGGACATCTTTTCGCCTCTTTTCGCCCTATAACTAATCCTATAAGCTGTCTCTAGTATTATGGCTCAATAGTCTCTGCAATGCCCCATTCATGGCTACAACTCGCACAATGCCATGCTGGGGAGTCTTCCGCTACCTCACAACCTGTGTCAAAGACGTTGGGGTCGCTTCCTGGGTCTATGGGTAGGCCGTATTCCATCTTCTGCACTTTCATAGACTGGCACTTTGGACAACGCCTCTGATGCTTCCAGCCCACAGTGAAAAAGAAAAGCGCGGCAAGAATGATGATGGCGAGAAAAACGAACCCTACCTTATCGCTATCGTCCGCGCCTATGCTAAAAGCAATGAGCGCAAGGATGATTCCAGCAATCCACATCACAATGAGTTGTCCTTTGAAGAGTTTGTACATGATTTTATTCTATAGATATGTTTGGATTATTTTTCTTGAATTCATCAATGCCTTTTTGAATACCACCAAAAATTGTTCTTCTGTGGTCTGGATGTAGTGCACCACCGACAGAAGTTCTTGCTTTAATGAGGACAATACGGCGAACGACATTTGCTGGCTTTTGGTCGGTTTCATCCATATTCCACGGACGCTCATCAGTTATTACCTCATGGAAGGCCACAAGGTCTTCTTCGGTCAAAGAAATCGGAAGGAATGTGTGGTTTTGAAAAGCAAAGTTCCATCGTTCATGTTCACCCGCAATCTCAGCTATAGTGGCTTGTTTGTAGAGAATCAACAGCGACGCACTCAATCCGTATGCCCCGCGTTTCAGTATCCAATCTGTAAGTCCCATGTTGTTGTAATGTTATGAGCTACGCACACACCGAGCATAAAGCGTCTCTCCCTTGAAATACGTTGCCATACCAGCAGTTGCAAACTCAACCGCATACGCTCGGCTGTCATTGTGAATAGATTGGGTAGATGTCCAAGTAAACGAATTTGCTCCTGGGTCAAATGGCTTGAAGATAAAAAGTGGACTTGCGGCTGGGCTTCGAGTATAGTCAATGATGGTGGTGAGTTCGTTTGCTGTAGATAGTCTCCAATCATCTTTTCGAGCTAAGACTAAACCATCGCAGTAACTTTTGGCATCCGCCCATGACAACGCATCGCTGGTATCCTGTTGCCACACAAGACGAGTATTTTTATCTTTGACTGTGCCGTCACTTCCATGTGAAGCGTAGACTGCATTGCCAACCATCAAGAGACCTGCAAGTAAAGTAATCGCAAACAATACTTTCCTAGCCATAAAATGTTGACGGGATTGTGTTTTGAGAATTGCTGGTGAGCCGTCCACAAAAACATAAAACCCGCTATCAGGAAGTGTCTTGCGACACCACATAAGCCTTTCGGCCTATGACGTACAGAACGCCCCTGACAACGGGATTGATGTTCTGTACGATTTTGTGCCATGCCCACGGCAAGCCGTAGGTTTAGGCACATACTTCAAATTGTTACTTCACTATACGTCTTTCATATTTTTGAATCAATGGTTTCTTGGGAGAGCATGTTAGTCTATTTTCTTTTTTATTGCTTTCACGAGGTCATATAATCCTTTTAACTCTCCTTTGAGCATTGAGGCATCTACGACATATTTTCTGAATGAATCAATGATTTTGATGGTAAGGTCATGCTTTATCTCATCGGTGAACTTTATTCCTGCGCCCTCAAAATGTTTGATGATTTGTTGCATGGCAGGAATCTTGAGGCCAGAGATTTTTTGAAAATCAAGTTTGTTGTGTTTTCCTATTTCGTTTGCTGAATCCTCAATCAACTTGGTTGGTAGTAAATCCTCAAGAGTTTCTGCCCCCGTTTTTATCATAACGCTCAAAATCTCTTTATTCGTAAGTACCCCCCTCTTTTTATTGGTGGCAATCGCGTTTTTCCCTTCAGTATCGTTATCAAACAATGCAACGACATCTAAACCATTGGTTTTCAACATATTGGCATAATAAAGAATCTTGGACGCTCCGTGCGCTGGGATGAATACCGATTGATTAAGGTTTATTGAGAACTTGAAGTTTTTTAGTTTATTGATGAATTCGAGTAGTATTATTTTGTCCAAGAGTCCTTCAACCAAAATGTTCTTGTCTGCAACGGGCGCAATGTCGGACAACGCAAAACCCAAAGAATTTCTCAAAAGTTCATCTTGGAAAATCTCTTTCTTACTCAAGATATTTATTATTTTGGTATCATCATCAGGTCTCGTAATAAACCGTACGCGCTCTTGGTACTCCTTACTAATCATGAATGGGGTATGTGTTGAGTAGACTATTTGATTGTTTTCTGATAGCTCTTCCAGACGTTCAAGCAAATCTTTCTGTCCACCAGGATGAAGTTTATCGCCTGGTTGGTCAAATAGAATAATGTTATTTTTTAGCGTTTGCAGTTTTGAACGGAAGTTTATGAGAAATGTTAAATACCATTGCAAGCCTTCGCTTCTTTTCTTCGGGTCAATTTGGTAACCTTTTTCCTCAACCAAAATCTCAATCCATGCTTCTTTATAGTGCATGGTCAGCTTTATGTTTTTTCGTTGCTTCCACGTGTTATTGATAATCTTTGTTACCTTACGCGAGAGGTCTTCAAAAAAGTTATGAATATAGACGCTATCTCTTCCCGTAAAATGTGAAGCAATTTTGTCTTCTTCAACATCTCCCAGACGAAAAAGATTTATGACCGATAGGTATTGGTCTTTCGTTTCATAGAAGTTAATAGGTACATCCTTCGGAATATAATACTGGTCGGAAAATTTCCACAAAAACACATTTGGAAGTTCGTCAAAAATAAGTTCAAACAACTTTTTATTGAGTAAAGTATCTCGTTCTTTCTTTTCAATTTTTTGTACTTTCTTGTCTCGAAAAAGTTTTATGCTGTTTTTATATGAAACAGGCGAAGAAGTCCAGTTGGTAGGCGCGAGTGTTACCATGCCTCCGCCTTTCAGTAGTAGTTTTTGTTCTACGTCAGAGATATTTTTGTATGCCTCTACATACTGAAAGCTTTGTCCTGTGGACGTATCAATGTAGATGTCATCCTCATCATTACCACTTCGTGCTATGGTAATTCTATTATTATTTTGAAAATAATTAGCGTAACGTTTGAGTTTTTCTCGAAGTTCATCCGCTACTTCAAACTGGTAGTAAATGTCTGGTAAATATCCTTTCCGAGAAAATTCAGAGTTTATTTTTGTATCGGATTGTGCCAGCTCTTTATCCGAATCAAGGAATTCGATAGCTTCGAGTAAATTTGTTTTTCCACTCTCGTTCGCTCCCACAAGAACTGTAATTTTGTCATCAATCTCCAGGCTATCATCGTTGATAGTCCTGAAACTCTGGCATCGGATTGATTTGAGTGTTAGTTGCATGTTAGGAATTCAAATGTTGTATCAACTTAAAAATGAATTGTGTATATTCCGCGAAGACTTGAAGATTTGCATATACAACCTTTGCATCAAATTGCTTACCAGTTGGATGTCCAGCATCATTTCTATTCAGTCGGATGAAGTTGAAAACCCCGTCCAAGTAGGTTTCCCAGTCAGACTGAAAGTCTTTTGGAAATGATTTAAGGTCGGTAATGAATTCTTTCTTGAACTCCTTGTATTGGACTGAAATAACTCGTCCTTCAACTTTTTTATGAAACCTTGCCTTGCGTTTAGCATCCTTCATCCAACTCGTATATGCTTCCACGAGCAGGAGCATTAAGTTCTCCGATGCGACACCAAGGGTCAGAGTTGCTGATAGAAGATGACGACGGTTATAGGCTGATATTGCCTCGCCGATATACGCGAGTGTTACGTCATCCATCGTGGGTACTTTCACCTTGAGGGCTTTTACGTACCCCTCTGGGTCATAGGGCAACCAGTTTTCCTTCAAAAAAGCATCCTTCCCATATTCGGTAATGGTCAGCCATGGATAGCCACTGTTTTGGTCTTGTGATGTCCCTGGATACAAGAAGCCAGCATTGATGAGTTCCTGTACAATCTCACGGGCTATAGAGTTTAATTTCTCATGTTCCCAGCTTGGTTCATTTGGGATGTACGGAAACAAGGAATATATCTGTCCCATTTGAAACTGTTGGACTTGATTGGGATTAGTTTGAATCCAAGCAACTTGTTGCTTAAAATGTCCAAAGATTTTGTTTCGTATTTCTTCTCTAGTCATAGCATTTATTTTCTTTGTGTTCCTTTCAACTTGCGCCAATCGTAAAGCACAACCTTGCCATCCTCATCCACAAGGAAAACATACAGGTTGAGTTTATCCGCTACGTTATATGGCAATCGGCGCGTAACCAAATCTTGAAACGATGCGGGAAAACCTACGCCGTATTTGTAGCCGTACTTGTAGCCACGCTTGCCACTGCTTTTCATGCGCGTGATGGTTTGCCCAAGCGCAAGATTAAAACATACCTCGCGGTGAGAGCGTGGATACTTTGCGGTCTTGGAAGCATCACCCTTGCACTCGATAAGCCAGTAGCGTGCAAAGTTGTTATTGCGTACCTTGATGTCCACGCCATGCTCATCAGTGCCTTTGCTCCGTAGGTTCCTGCTCCAACCCTTGCGGAATAGATACTCAATGATGCTGTCCTGGACAAATTTTTCTGTGAGTAGTTTCATCTCATTATTTTTCAGCATAGGCATAAACCCTTTCTTTAAGGGTATGCACAAAGCCGAAAAGACCGTCTGGATATTTTTCTTGAATTGACTCCTTCTTGGCGTTCATATTTGGCAATAGGAACGCCTGTGCTGATAGATTTTCTTCACCATTGTTCTTGTACTTTTCCATAATCTCACGGATTGCTTCGCCAACCTCCTTGCCATAGAAGTCTATGCTATGTGCATTATTACGCATAAAGTGTTTAACACGGTCTTCGCGAGTGAGGAGAGGTGCGTCAAAGACAATGTGGGCAACGACATCAAAAGAGTCTATATCCTCCAAATTCTCAATGGATTTGATAAGTGAAATGTTCACTTTCATGGCTTCAAGGTCAAAGATAAACTTCTCGCGCTTTTCTTGGTCAATCCAAATAGCTCGCAGTTCATCAGAAGAATGAATTGACTGTTCTATCCTGTCTTTGGAGTATTTACGATACTCGGCATATGAGAGCTTCATGCCGTCAAACTCAACTTCCACCTCTTCATCAATGGTTACTTCAATGCCCTTAATAGTGATTTTCTTTGGCACTGCCTTCCATCTCTTCAAGCGAAATACATACGGAGTTTCTCCTTCCGAGATATTCGGCTTCAACTTCTTGGTCAGGTGCTTATGGTCTGTGTGCTCAATACTTACATTTACCTTGTCGTTAGAAGGAAGACCAAAAAGTTTGAACATGCCATTTTCATCTGTTTTGCCAAGTTTATCCCAGCGTCCAAGCTTTACCTTAACAATGGCACTAGCAATGGGATTTTCGCTCTTGTCATCAACTACAATACCCATAACAAGCTTATCGTACGGAGGGATTGGTTCTTCAGGTGGTTCAGGTGGCTTTGGTTTTTCAGTAGGAATGTCCCACTCGTCAATAAGTCGTGTTGCGTTGGTAAAATCAATAATTCTAAAAAAGCCCTTACCCTCAAAAAGGCGAGAACCGCGTCCAATGATTTGCTTGAAAAGCACCCGCGAAGCAATGGGGCGCATAAAAACGATGTTTTGAATGTGTGGAATATCCACTCCAGTTGAAAGGAGGTCAACTGTTGTAGCAACTACAGGCATCGCCCTCTCATTATCGCGAAAACTGGCAAGGTCATCTTTGTCTTCAGCAACAACACGAGAGGCATATTCTTCTTTTCCTTTGAGTTCGTTGAGCTTATCTTTGACTATTTGTGCATGTGCCATATCAACGCAAAAGATAATGGTCTTGCCGTATGGATTTGTTTTATCCAGTATCTCTATGACTTTTCGCGACAGCAAGTCAATCTGGTCTGGAATGGTTACTGCTTGTTCGTATTCCGATGGCTCATAAAAGTCTTTTATATCTTCTGGGTCAATCTCGTCATCGTAAACTACTTCTTCAGCCGTGGAGATATTCAAGCCCTCGCGGTACAAATTCGTTTTAATTTTGTAGATTTTATATGGCACAAGGTAGCCGTCCTCAATGGCTTGTCCTAATGAGTATTCAAATACCGGCTCACCGAAGTATTCATACACATCAATGTTGTCCTCACGCTTTGGGGTCGCAGTCATACCAAGATGCCGTGCTGATTGGAAGTGCTCAAGAATAATTCCCCAGTCGCCATACCGAGAGCGATGGCATTCATCAATAATAATCAAGTCAAAAAAATCCCCTGGTATTTGCTTATATAGGTCATTGGCGAAAAGGGTTTGGTAGGTTGCAAAATAAATGTCGCGGTTTTTGTTGAAATCTCCTCCATCAATCTTGCATCGTGCCTTACCAAATGGCTCAAAATCCCTGCTGTAGGCATCATCACGTAGAATAATGCGGTCGGTAAGAAATAAAACGCGGTATATCGTTTTTGATTTGATGAGTTTCCAGACAATCTGAAAAGCTGTGAATGTTTTGCCAGTACCAGTCGCCATCGTAAGAAGGGCAAGATGTTTTTGATTTGTAAAAGTTTCGACAACATTTTTTATAGCTGTTTCTTGATATGCTCGTGGTCGCCGTGAGCCAGTGAGATATAATGGATATGTGAGCGCATCCAGATTTTTGCCATCAAGTCCCTTCCATTCCAGGTATGCTTGGTACATATCTTCGGGCAATAGATAGTCTGAAACCTCTTCCGTCTTCAGTGTGCGGCGGTCGTAGAGATAGATTGTTTTCCCATTAGAGATATACGCAAAAGGTACATCAAGACGTTTGGCATAGTCCTGGGCTTGGCTCAAATGCTTCATGGGGTTTTCATCCTCCGCTTTCGCCTCAAGTACCGCAATGGTTACATTTTGATATGAAACCACATAGTCGGCATATTTTGCTGTCTTGAGACGCCTGAACTCTTCACCTTCAACAAAAAAGCGGTCATCAGCTATTGGATATTGGCGAAGAAGATATTCTTCCTTCCACCCATCCTGGTGTATCTTTGGGTCTATGATTTTAACTCTTGTGTCGTCTTCTGAATATGGCATAACTTTATATGTTTATTTGAAATGACTGATTTAGCACCGATGAACGCAAAGAAGAAAATAATGTCTCCTGCAAAGAAAATAGCCTTCTAAGATTTTCCGTTTTTTCTTTGATTGCATTTATCTTTGATACTATCCTTTTTTGTTCAATTAGGTCTGGAACAGCATTTTTCGATGGGACTTTGACGGGTATTTTTCGAATGAGTGTTTGGCTGATGTTTGGCTGTGCTCCTCCGAACGCCTGATTAATTAGCTCATCGCGATAAAAAAATAAAAACCAATAAATATAAGCATTCAAAATGTTCTTGTGAGGTGTTATGGCGCACACGGCTTGATTAGTAGCACTGGTAGTATTCAGAATACCAAGCTTACCGACAGTTGCCCCATACATCGCCATTAAGACCGTACCTGTTGGAAGGATTTTCGCATTTGATTTGGCTATAGCTTGGTCAGTAATGTGCTCTTCGGATGATGTTATGGAAGGGTTATCATTCAACTCGCCGGATTTGAGCCACATAATATGGCCATCATAGAAACTACGATTCGACCGTCTTGGCGTTCCACCACTCGTCGTATCGCATATTTTTTCAAGTGAATATGTACCCATTGCCTCACTGTCGAGAATTGCACGTAGTTCAGAATATATTATCTTGGAAGCTTGTTTCTTGTTCTTTGCAAATCCATCAATGGCAATCTTGCTTTCCGAAAAGAACCTATCTAATTTATTCGCGATACGCTCTTGCTCTGGTAGCGGTGGTAAAACAATTTCAATTTGCGAGTATTCGGAAATCCAGTGTCTTTTATGCTTCCTGACTGGGAATATAATACTTTGCATTAAATGAAAAAGGTATTTGATATTTGCTTTTTTAGGGTCAGTCATTAATATTTTCATAGCAGATGACTTAACCTTAAAAGGAAAGTCTACATATTTAATTGCCGTAGTAAAATCATCAAAAATAATAACTGGTAATTTTTCTTTAAAGATACCTTCCGTCTCATTTGTATATCCCAATATGAAGGATTTTCCAGCAGTCAAAACTGGAACTTTGTTTTTATTACTGTAATCAACAGACTTCACAATATATTTTGTTGGCTGTTCATAGAACAAAACTTCGTTGAGTTTTACTTTTTCCAATTCCATGTTATGTATTAATAATCTTTTTAATAGACATGAGCAAGCCATCAATCTCACGTTGATTCTTTTCAATCTCTATTATTATTTCACTAGGCGAAAGAAGCTCATCTACATTTGATAGTGTTGGGTTTTTTGGTGATAGGTCATACCCACGTTTCCTTATGTCATCTATAGAACTAATCCATGAAGTGTCAGAGACCTCGCGTTTTTTCCATTTCTCAAACACCTCCTCAAGGTTTTCGTCTTGAATGTTCTTCTTCTTGGTGTATTTGCCGCCCACTTCGCCGTACCAGATTTCTTTTGTTGAGCCTGTCTTATCAAAAAAGATGAGATTGGTTTTCACACCAGCGCCCATTTCAGTAAATGCACCTTGTGGAAGCGAGATTATGCTATGAACATTGCATTTCTCTAAAAGCTCTTCGCGTATGCGTGCCATGGCTCCACCACCAAACATTACATCTCCTTCTGGCAAGATAACACCACATCTTCCGCCATTCTTGAGATGTCGGATAATGTACTGCAATGCCATTGCTTCTGTGGCCGATGTCTTGATAGGATAGTTTTCCTGTATTCGCTTCTCCTCTTCGCCACCGAATGGAGGATTCGTTAAAATTACCGTTTTTTTGTTGCTCTCTGGTACATTGTGAACGTCTTCATCTAAAGTGTTCGTCCTTATCAGGTTTGGAACAAGAATATGATGCAAAATCATGTTCATATTTCCAATCAAAAAAGGCAGTGGCTTTTTCTCTTGTCCAAAAAAGGTTTTGTTTTGAAGCGTTTTCCATGTACTCACATCTTTAGCAGATTTTTCATACAGATACTTGAAACTCTCCACAAGGAATCCACCAGAGCCAACAAATGGGTCAAAAATAGTATCGCCCAGTTTTGGGTCAACAATCCTTACCATGAGACGCACGACGGGACGAGGAGTATATACTTCTCCAGACCAGCCACCCTCACTACCCATGGCTTGCAGGATTTCTTCGTACACTTGAGACAAAAGGTGCGTATCTTGGAAATGATGCTTTTCGATTTTATCCAAAATCTCGATGACCTCAAGGAGATTGTATGGCGAATAGATTTTATTTTGGAGTTCCTGAAAAATCTCTCTGATTTTATCCTTTTCCCGTGTACCCTTGAGCGATTTGAGATATGGGAATAGTTTTTGGTTGATGAAATGCACCAACTCATCCTTGTCTTTCCAGTCTTTCTTTGCCCAAGCTGACCATTGGTATTCCGTATCAATTATTGCTACATGTTTTCGGCCTTCCGCTTCTCCAAGTTCCTTGAGTTGGCTCTCCACGCCTTCAAAAACCTTCAAAAAAAGAAGCCAGGAAAACTGCTCAATATAATCTTTCGCACCAACTCCATCATCGCGACGAAGTATATTGCAGACACGCTTTATGTCTGACTTGGTTAAACTGTCCTTGTTAATTGTTTTTGTCATGATTTTTCCATGCCCCTATTATTGTCTACCATAGCAAAAAATGGCTAATTTTGCTATACATAGGGGTATAGTTCGTTTTTGAGGATACTAAAACATGACAGATAAAATACCAACCACAGACCGAGAACGCGCGACACTTTTCTACCAAGTCTTTACTCCCGCGCTCATTGACGACATAAACAGCATCTATATCAAGAAGATGCGCAAAACAGACTTTGAAAAGGCATCCATCGAAGGGAAGAAGTTTTTTCGTGCAAAGGATAATGTTTTCTCCGATGAGAAGCTCCGCTTGTTGCTAAAGACATTTCAGCGAGCATTTATGGATGCCGTAGAAAAAGATGCTGAAATGAAAAGCATGGAAGAGAAATTCGATGCATTGCATAAGCTACAACGCGATGATGTAGTAACTACACTGTATCAAAAAATGCATGGCGAATATGATGCAATGAGAAAAAATTTCAAGGTGTACTCAAAGCCACTCCGCAAGGCATACAACGCCATGAAAGCCGCTTGTCGAGATGTATTTGATACCACAGAACCAACACCGCCTCAAGCAGATGTTAAACCTGCCGTAAAAGTTACGGAGAACATTACAAATAAAAGGTTGATTTCCAGAACGCCTGATGGCCAGTATTTCTATAAAGGTCAGCCAATGAATTTGGGTGAGGACTCCAAGCATCGCCACATCCTTGATGCGCTTCTGCAATTCGCCAATCAAAACGGCTTTTTGAGCTACGAAGATATTGAAAACTATTTAGTGGAGCAAGGAGAAGAGCCATCAATGAGCGACTACCAGCGCAACAAGAGAATTCAAAATGCTATCACAAATGGTCTTTTTCAACATACATACGTTGGAAAGGGTAAGCTATCTAACAAAGCACCAGATGGTCATAAATTGATTGATAAACATCCTGGCAAAGGTCTCAAACTGTATAATCCGTTCCTGTAGGTAAACGGCTTGCGTTGGCTTGTGGACAGCCCAAAGGAGGGCTGTTTTTGTTTTGGAAAATCAAGGTGAAATGAATGTAGCAAGCCAAACCAAGCAATTAAAAGAACAGGGATTTGGAGGAGAATTAGATATATAAGGTCGAGAGTATAAATACACACTTTTATATCTATGGTTTCCCAAAAGCTCGTCGAAGAGCTTCAACAAATTATTAAACAGCGCGGTACAGAGCTTTCGTCCGAGGAAGCCGCAAAAGTCGCCAACCAATGGGTTGGATACTTTCGCTTGCTTGGACAGCTTGACCGCCTGATTCAAAACGATGAACAACAACCAAACAACAATGAGTAAGGAACAGCAGGAAAAATTGGATGCCGCACTTGGATATGCCAAGCGTGG
>ERZ1292623.588-Hain-H51-01um-R1-588-length-38630-cov-15_pt2 | contig 20522 bp, 16 predicted proteins | sample MGYA00564398_ERZ1292623 | MGnify/ENA primary metagenome ERZ1292623 (study PRJEB36523, sample SAMEA6512633) | groundwater metagenome | collected 2019-01-07 | study: AquaDiva: Metagenomics assemblies of 32 groundwater samples | reverse complement strand
TCCAAACTTACCAGAAACTCGTAGAAAAAGTGTCTTAAGTTTGGGGGTATTGACAGGCAAGCTTTGTTTTAAGCCATAATCCTAATGTGTTAAATCCAGACGATTATATGGCGCCCGCGGGAATGAGCGGAGAAGTATTCGGCTGTGATTTATGGGTTGAAGTAACCAATATTTATTAAGATGTCAGATTTGATTGCTGATTGACTTTTCCTTTCGTGCTTTCCTTGAAGCATTTAATTTTCTGCTTGCGGTAATCGCCGCAAGCAGGGGTTGGAAAGGAAAAGTAATTAGCAATTAAAGAAATAAAAATTAGAAAAATAATATGAATATATTTTTAGAAAAAATTAAAGGATTTTCGTTTTCCCAGTGGTGGGAAAATATGATCGGTGAGCCGCTGAAAACTTGGGAGAAAATCGTCGGCGTTGTTTTGATTATTATTTTTCTGCTTGTTTTTTACATCACGCTTGACGCCAATAAGTTTAAAGCGACCGTTCATGTGGTTGAAGGCGAGAGCGTAATTGGCCTGAATCCCACAACTGAAAAGCTGGACTTCGGCGATTTGAGCCGCGGAACATCAGCGGTGCGGCGGGTGGAATTGAAAAACGACATTCCGCTTTCAACTTATGTGGTGATGCTTAAAACTGGCGAGATTTCAAGCTTGATTGACATCAGCAAGAATTTTTTCTTATTAAAGCCGAGAGAAGAAACAAAAATAGAATATAGCGTTTATATGCCGGCATCCGCCGAGATTGACAAGATTTACGATGGCCGCGTTTATCTATTTAAAATTCCATTAATATGGTTATGGAAATAATATGAAAAGTTTTTTCATTAATTTAATAATTTATATCGCGATTATTGGAGGAGTTGTTTTCGGTTTCCCAAAGGCGCTGTCGTGGTATCTAGACACGCCTTATCCGATGGCGGCGATTACTTCCGGTTCAATGTGGCCGGTACTAAAAGAAGGCAGTTTAGTATTTATCAAGTCGGTTAAAAAAGAAGAAGTTAAAATCGGCGATATTATTGTTTATCGGAATAGCAATGGGTTTACAATTCATAGAGTTGTTGAGTTAGGGGAAAAAGACCTGACTACCAAAGGCGATGCCAATTTTCAAAAAGACGTATCTATAAAATATGAAGACATAATTGGAAAAACATTGACAGTTTTCGGCAGACCGGCGGCAATTCCGTATCTGGGACTGATAAGCGTGGCGGCGAATAAATAATAATTTACGAAATATGAAACAATGGGAAATAGAATATAAAATTCCAATTAAGATTTCTAAGCTAAAACCGATTGGCGGATTTGGCGCGCCGCTCATTTTTAGATTTATTTTTTCGGCGTTTAAGAAATCTTTGGTTTTTGGCGTGATGATATTGCTCGTTGCGAGCCAAACTTCGTTTTTTAGCGCTTTTGAGGCACATATCATTAATGTAACGGCAAGTATTTGCGACTATTCGGAAATCAGGAGTATGGGCTATTGGAAAAATCATCCGGCCCTTTATACCCATTATTTGCCCCAGAGTCTCGGCGATGAAATCATTGATACATTTCAAAAAGCTGATGATATTTTTTATGCTGACAACAGCGTAATGAGAAACAAATTGAAAAAGCAGTTATTGGCGATGAAATTTAATATCGCTTATTTTCAAATCGGAGATTATTATGTTGAAAGCGAAGGAAAAACTTTAAGTCAGATTGCGGCCGAAGCCGATGATTTATTGCGCCAAGATCCTCCGCCGTCAGATTCTGTTTTAGAAGAAATAAAAAACATCCTTGATTATTTGAATAATCTAGGCCAAATCCGCTTCTGCCGAATACCGCCTCTTTATTCCGAGCATTTGGTGATTAATAAAGTTTATTACGATGTTGATGCAGGGCACGGCAAGGAATACGCCAACGAATGGGTTGAGCTTTATAATCCGACCGAGGAAGCAGTGAATATAAGCGGCTGGAAAATTATTGATAATATTTTAGAAGATACAATTCCTGATTCGTCTGTTATTCCGCCCGGCGGATTTGCGATTATCACTGCTTCAAGCACTACTTTTAATTTCTGGTTTATTCCGTCGGGGGTGGTCAAAATAATTTTAAATGACGGAAAAATTGGCAATGGCCTTAATAATGACGCGGATATGCTTATTTTAAAAGATGAAGATGGCGGTATTGTTGACCAGATGAATTGGGGCGCGCCTGATAATTTATGGCCGAATTATAATTCTGGTGTTTGGAATCCGGGAGCGACTGATGCGCCGGAAGGGCATGCCCTTACGAGAATTCCAGCCGGATTTGACACTGACCAATCTTCGGATTTTCATGATATTACACCGCCCGATGTTGAGCTTATTTATCCTCATGGAGGTGAATCATGGAGTACTAATCAGAAAGTTATTTTAAGATGGAGCGCCACTAATTTTAATGGTCCGGCGAACGACCTTTTGATTGACATTTATTATATTACCGACAACGACTATAGTACTGCTATTTCAAGCGGAGACAGTATTTATCATATTGCTGATGACGCAGAAAACGATGGTGAGTTTAAGTGGAGGGTAAATCCCGGCTTTTGGGGTTTTGTTTGGATTAAAATTGTGGCTACCGGACCGGAAAATTTTATAGCAAGCGATTTTGACCTAAGCGGACCAGTCCGGGAACCGCCAGAAGATACTACTGGCATGAAGTTGCCGCCGTATCCACCAGAGATATTGGCGATGTTTGGCATTGAACAAGTCGGAAGTCAACAAGATGAAGAAGGCGCGGCTATTGATTCCGGAAATGCCACTTCTTCGGAAAATTTGACAGATGTTTCAGAAGATTCAGCAGGTGGCTCAGAGGATTTAACAAGCACTATGGATAATGTTGATGAAAATATTGAAGAAATTGTTTTGCTTGATTTAGAGAACGGTATGGGAAATAATTCAGCGACAACTACGGCGACAACTACTGATAGTATTGAGGAAACAATAGTATTTGAAATAGCGACGACATCTGATGAAATAGCAATTATCACCGATACCACTGAAACTTCTGCCAGTGAAGGAATATTAATAGAAACAGAGGCAATGGCGCCAATAAAAGTCGGTAGTTCAGAAACCAGTGCCACTGAAGAAATATTGCCAAATCAAGAAACTGCAATAACGGAAACAGATTCTCTTATCGTGGAAGAGGCAACAGAGAATGAAACACCTGGTCCTGATGATAATCATCCAGCGCCCGACAATAGTGATGATTTTGCCTCTCAAGATTCTTCTGGCTCTTATTGATAATGAGATATAAAAAGAAAAAGAGGGGTTAACTTCGTTTTACTTCGCTTTTTGAACAATTTTTTCAAATATAGCTGGATGGTTTTTTGCAATATCTGCAAGAATTTTCCTGTCAAGAATAATATTTTGTTTTTTAAGGCCGTTAATTAATTTACTGTAAGTTAAGCCATTGTTTCTGGCCGCGGCGTTAATTTGAACTTGCCATAAAGAGCGGAAAGTCCTCTTTTTTTCTTTTCTGCCTTTGAAAGCTCGGCTCCATGCGTGAAGCAAGGCTTCTTTGGCGGCTCTTTCTTTTGATTTTCTTCCCCAGCGAAAACCTTTTGTATGCTTTAATAATTTTTCGCGTTTTTTATGGGCTATTTTCCCCCGTTTAACTCTTGTCATGTTTTATAAGTATTTTTTTATTATTTTTTTGCTTAAATCGCTGATTTTCCTGTCTATTTTTTTTCTTTTAATCTGAACAGTTCTTTTTTTGGATCGGAAATGGCATTGCCCCATAGTGCGGCGTAAAACTTTTCCGGTTTTTGTTAATTTAATCCGTTTTGAAATTGATTTTTTCATATTATTTTTTTGTGATTTGCATTAATAATCCTCTGCCGGCGAATTTCGGCTCCATGGTTGTTTTATATTCATTCGGGATCATTTTTAAGAATTCATCTAATTTTTGGAACGCCCACTGCCGGTTATATTTTTCCCTGCCTCTTAAAACTAAAATAATTTGGATTTTATGCCCTTCTTTTAAAAAATCTTCTAATTTTCTAATTTTAGTTTCCAGATCGTTTTTTGCCGCCCGGGCGCTTATCTGGATTTGTTTGAATTCGCTTACTTTCTGCGTCGCTCTTTGTTTTTTTAATTCTTTTTCTTTCTGATAGCGGAATTTATCAAAACTGATTATTTTGGCTATCGGCGGTTTGGCTGTCGGGACGATTTCAATTAGGTCTAATTCTTTTTCTTGTGCCAATTTTAATGCCGCCTCAAGCGGCATTATGCCCAAATTACCTTCTTTTTCGTCAATTATCCTTAATTCAGGCGCTGTTATTTGGCTATTAATTCTGTATTTTATTTCTTTATTCAATATTTAATTTATGAATTATTTTAGTGGAAATGGCGGGATTGAACCCGCGTCTGTCGGTGTATTGATAAAATGTCTACAAGCTTATTCCTGATTAGCCCGCCATTACAGCGGATAAAGATTAAAAAATCAAATCAAGACAAAAATTTTTAATCTTCTGCCGATTGAATTCCCCGCTTATATCGGCAGTTTAAGCGAGAAAGCTCAAATTATAACACCCGAAACTCTTAACTTGAGCGGTTAAGGACGGATGCTGCTTAGGCTAAAGCGAAAGCAGGAGCCATAAAATTGGCTAATCTGTTTTTAGCAGATATTTTTGATTTGATGATTTATGAGGTGACAAATCTTCCTCAGCTTGCTATTTTATCAAAGTGCCGGCATCGAAGCAATACATTCCCATTATTCTGCAGAACGTCTTATTTCCCGACGTATTTCTCTTCCGACTTCTCTCTTTTTTAAAACTTCTCTTTTGTCGGCTTTTTTTCGGCTTTTTCCAAGTCCTATTTCTATCTTTATCAGATTTTTTCTGCCTTTAGTATAAACTTTTAAAGGCAGCAAAGTCAAGCCTTTTTCCTGCGTTCGGCCGATTAAGGTTTTAATTTCCGATTTTTTGAGCAAAAGCCGGCGAGTTCTTTTGGAATCATAATTTTCCGGCGCGTTTTTAGGCTGATAAGCCGGAATATCGGCATTAAGTAAATAGGCTTCGTTGTCTCGAATCACAACATAAGAGCCGGCTATGTTTATTCGGCCGTTTTTTATGGCTTTGACTTCAAATCCGAAAAGTTCAATGCCAGCTTCAAAAGTTTCAAGGATTTGATAATCAAAATAGGCGCGTTTATTTGTAATAATAATCATATATTTAAGTATCAAGTATTGAGTATTAAGTATCAAGTATAAGATAAAAAAATACATAATCTTTAATTTTTATCTCTGACGTATTACAATAGATTTAATGATTAAAAAGAAAATAGTTGATTTGTTAAAAAAAATAATAAAAGAAGATATTGAAATAGAGGTTTTTGTTCCAGAAAAGGAAGAATTCGGGCATTATTCTACGAATGTTGCTTTGAAATTGACGAAAGAGTTGAAAAAATCGCCGATGGAGATAGCGCAAGAATTAACTAATGACTTAAAACTGACAACTAATAACTTTTTTAAAAAAATTGAAGTTGCTTCGCCGGGGTTTATAAATTTTTGGCTTTCGGAAAGGGTTTTGCAAAATGAATTAAAAGAAATTTTACAAAAAAAAGAAAGATACGGGAAGTCAAAAGTTCAAAGTTTAAAGCCTAAAGTCCAAGTGGAGTTTGTGTCCGCTAATCCTACTGGCCCTCTTACTTTGGCAAATGGTCGGGGCGGATTTATGGGCGACGTTTTGAGCAATGTTTTAGAATTTTGCGGTTATAAAGTTGAGCGGGAATATTATGTTAATGATACCGGTAATCAGGTTTTAACATTGGGCAAGTCAATTTTAGCGGCTTTGGGATTATTGGAAGAAGCCCATTCAACAAGCTCAGGGCAAGAAAATTTTTATAAAGGCGAATATGTGAAAGAATGGGCGCGAAAGAATAGCGCAAAAGTTAAAAAAAATAAGAATAATACGTTAAAAATAGGGCAGCTTGCAGCTAATGATTTTTTAAAGCTAATCAAAGTAGTTTTAGAGAAAAAAGCGAAAATTCGTTATAATCGCTGGACATCCGAAGATAAGCATATCCGCAAGAAAAGTTATATTGAAAAAGTTTTAAAAATTTTCAAAGCTAAAAAATTGGCTTATGAAAAAGACGGCGCTTTATGGTTGAAAACAACTCAATTCAGCGATGACAAAGACAGGGTTTTGATGACTAAAGATAATTTCCCGACGTATTTTTTGGCTGATAGCGGCCATTTTTTGGAAACAAAAACGCGTGGATTTAAAAATAAAATAATGATTTTAGGGCCTGACCATCACGGCTATGTGCAAAGAATTAAAATAGCGGCGGAAATTATCGGTTTGAAAAATTTTGAAGTGATTATTACTCAAGCGGTGCGCTTAATAAGCAAGGGCGAGGAAGTGAAAATGTCGAAAAGAAAAGGAGAATTTATCACTTTTGATGAATTGGTAAGCGAAATTAATCCCGATGCCGCAAGGTTTTTCTTTTTAATGCATTCGGCGGATGCGCATATGGATTTTGACTTGGATTTGGCAAAAGAGCAGTCAATGAAGAATCCGGTTTATTACGCGCAATATGCAAGCGCAAGAATACATAGTATTCTTGCTAAATTTAAAATTCAAAAATCAAAATTTAAAATTACAGATAAAAATCTAAAAATTAATTTAAATTTATTAAATACGGCCGATGATATGAATTTAATGCGGATGCTGGCGCGGTTTTTGGAAATCATCCAAGAAGCAGTCGAAAAGCGCAATCCTTCAATTCTGGCGAGATATGCCATTGATTTGGCGAGAATCTTTCATAATTTTTACGAGAAAGAGAAAATTATCGGCGCGGAATCGGATTTGATGATAACTAGGCTGGAATTGATAAAAGCTACAAAAATTATTTTTGAAAATTTATTTAAGCTTTTGGGAATTTCAATGCCGAAAAAAATGTAATGAAATTAAATTTTAAAAAAACGCTTTTATTCGCAGTTGGCATTATTGCCGGAATTATTCTTTTAATTATCGGCCGGCCGTATTTTGGCGATAAGGCAGAAAAAATTGTTTTAAATATTGAGGGCAAAAATCATACCTTGTTTACAGCCAGAACTTCAGTGGAAAAAATAAGGGGATTATCCGGCATAACCGAACTTAAAAACGCCGATGGCATGGTTTTTTATTTTGAACCCGTGCAGAAAATCACTTTTTGGAATAAAAATACGCATTTGGATTTGGAGCTGGTCTGGATGAATGGCGATAAGGTTTTAGGCCGTGATTTTCTAGCATCGGAAGATAAGGCAGGATTGGTAATAAAGGAGTCGCCGGCGGAAGTTGATAAAGTGGTAGAATTAATTAGATGATTGATAAAGATTTTTAGTTATTTAAGCTCCACATTTTGTGGAGCTTTATTTTTGGCTTTTAAAATATTATTATTTAATAATGTTTGATAATCTTAAATCAAAAAAACCTTCTGAAATTGAGGAGGAAGTTTTAAAATTCTGGCGGCAGAATAAGATTTTTGAAAAATCCGTTTTAAAAAAATCTCCCAAAGGCGATTATATCTTTTACGATGGGCCGCCTTTTGCCAACGGCCTGCCGCATTACGGCCATATTTTAGCTTCTATTATTAAGGATGTTATTCCGAGATATTGGACAATGAAAGGATATAAAGTGCCGCGCCGGTGGGGTTGGGATTGCCATGGTTTGCCGGTGGAAAACGAAGTGGAAAAAATCTTTCAGCTTAAAGCAAAAAAAGACATTGAGAAGTTCGGCGTTAGAAAATTCAACGAAGAAGCAAAAAAAAATGTTTTGCTTTATGCCGACGAATGGAAAAAAATAATTCCGCGCATCGGCCGCTGGGTTGATATGGAAAATGATTATAAGACGATGGATACGAATTATACCGAATCTGTCTGGTGGGTGTTTAAAACTCTTTACGACAAAGGATTGGTTTATGAAGGGTATAAGGCGATGCATTTGTGTCCGAGGTGTGAGACAACACTGGCGAATTTTGAAGTTTCGCAGGGGTATAAAGATATTACGGATATTTCAGTGGTGGCAAAATTTGAATTGGAAGATAAATCGGATGCATATGCTAAAACATATGTTTTAGCATGGACTACAACGCCGTGGACATTACCGGGGAATGCGGCTTTGGCCGTAAATCCAAAAATTGATTATGTAGAAGTTGAAATACTGAATAAGGAATCTGGGGCAATAGAAAAGTTTATTCTGGCGGAAGCGCGAAAAGAGGCAATATTAAAGGATAGAGAATACAAAATCATTAAAAAATTAAAAGGCAGCGATTTAATAGGCAAAAAATATAAGCCGCTTTTTGATTATTACTCGAGTGATAAAAATTTAATAAATGAGCCAGCCGGGTGGCGCATTTATGGAGCTGATTTTGTCAGTATTGATGAGGGTACCGGCGTTGTGCATATTGCGCCGGCTTTTGGCGAGGATGACATGAAATTTGGGCAGAAATATAATTTGCCGTTTATTCAGCATGTTTCTATTGACGGCAGATTCAAGCCGGAGGTGAAAGATTTTGCCGGTACGCCGGTAAAACCAAAAGGAGAGCATCAAACTGCTGATATTGAAATTATCAAATGGCTGGCTGGAAAAAATAAGCTTTTCAGCAAGGAAAAAATAATCCATTCTTATCCGCATTGCTGGCGTTGCGAAACTCCGCTTTTGAATTATGCCAGCGCTTCTTGGTTTATTAAAGTGACGGCAATTAAAAATAAGCTTATTGCTAATAACAAAAAAATAAATTGGGTGCCGAAGCATATTAAAGCCGGCCGGTTCGGCAAATGGCTGGAAGAGGCGCGCGATTGGGCAGTTTCCCGTAGCCGTTTTTGGGGCGCGCCTTTGCCGATATGGAAGTGCGAAAAATGCGACAATCAAAAAGCTATCGGTTCGATTGAGGAATTGAAAAAACATTCAATAAAATCAGGCAATAAATATTTCGCGATGAGGCATGGAGAAGCGGATCATAATGTAAAAAATATAGCCAGCGCGAATTTGAAAAGCAGGCATTATCTTACGGAAAAAGGGAAAAAAGAAGCAGTTGCAGCTGCTAGGAAATTTATAGGTCAGCTTAAAAAGAAGAAGATAGATTTAATTTTTTCTTCTGATTTTGCGCGGACGAAAGAAACAGCTGAATTAGTATCTGATTGTTTCGGCATAGATAGAAAAAAAATAATTTTTGATAGCCGGCTTCGCGAAGTGAATGTCGGTATTTTTGACGGCCGGTCAGCTAATGAATATCATCAATATTTTTCTTCGCTGGAAGAGAAATTCTATAAAACTCCGCCGAAAGGAGAAAATTTGACGCAGTTAAAAAATAGAATTACTGAATTTTTGTATGAAATTGATAAAAAGTATTCCGGCAAAAATATTTTAATCGTCAGCCATGAATATACTATTTGGAATATGTTTGCCGGAGCAATTGGCGCAGACGTTAAAAAGGCCGTGGCAATGAAAATCGATAAGTCTGATTTTATTAAAACCGGCGAAATAATGCCGCTTGATTTTACGCTTTTGCCGCATAATGAAAATTATGAACTTGACCTTCATAAGCCATACATAGATGAGATTAAATTGCAATGCGAATGCGGCGGCAACCCTGAAGGAAAACCTTCGGCTTCCTACGGGGCAAGAATGAAAAGAATTGCCGAAGTTTTTGATTGCTGGTTTGAATCAGGTTCAATGCCTTATGGCCAGGCGCATTATCCGTTCGCTTTCGCTCAAAATCAAAAATCAAAAATCAAAAATCAAAAATTCGGATTTCCGGCGGAGTTTATTGCCGAAGGCATTGACCAGACGCGCGGCTGGTTTTACACGCTTTTGGTTTTATCAATTGCCTTATTTAATAAGCCGGCTTATAAAAACGTGATTGTTAATGGCATTCTTTTGGCCGAAGACGGACAGAAAATGAGCAAGCGTTTGAGAAATTATCCCGATCCAATGGATATTGTCAATAAATACGGCGCGGACGCTTTGAGGCTTTATTTATTGTCATCGCCGGCAGTGCGTGCCGAAAATTTGAATTTCTCCGAGCGCGGCGTTGATGAAGTTTACAAAAAATCTATTTTGCGGTTGTGGAATGTTTTTAGTTTTTATGATCTTTACACCGAAAAAAAGATAAAAGCCAAAAAAGTATCAAGTGGCAAGTATCAAGTATCAAGTAAAAATATTTTGGATAAATGGATTTTGGCAAGATTAAAACAATTGATTTTTGAAATTACAAAAGCGATGGAAGATTACGAGCTTGATAAAGCGGTCCGGCCAATAGGAGATTTTGTTGATGATTTATCCACTTGGTATATTAGGCGTTCACGAAGTCGCTTTAAGGCGCCTTTTGTCAGTCATAAGCACGTTAGAGCTATTGGAATAAAAGAAGATGCTGATAATGCCATTAAAACAACAAAATTCGTTTTGCTTGAATTGTCAAAAGTACTCGCGCCTTTTATGCCTTTTATTTCAGAAGCTATTTTTAGATTGTTGGGCGGAGAGGGAGAAAGCGCGCATTTGGAAAATTGGCCCGCCTTCGTTAAAACTTCGGCGGGTAAACCAAAAATTATTGAGCAAATGTCAGAAGTTAGGAGAATCTGTTCTTTGGGATTGGAGGCGAGGCAGAAAGCGCAGATAAAGGTTCGCCAGCCGCTCAATTCGCTCAAAATTAAAAATCAATCCGCCAGTTGGCGGACAAAAATCAAAAACAGTAAGGAATTATTAGATTTAATTAAAGATGAAATAAACGTAAAGGAGATAATATTTGACGGTAAAATTGAAAACGATGTTGAGCTAGACACAAAAATTACGATGGAATTAAAAGCCGAAGGAGAAATAAGGGAATTAGTAAGAGTTATTCAAGATTTAAGAAAAGAAGCGAAATTTACCCCTAAAAACAGGATTATTTTAAATATTTCAATTGGCAATTATCTTAAAAATTTGATAAGCAAAAATATGGATAATTTGAAAAAAGAAATAGGCGCGGATAAAATTGAATTTATGAAAACGGAAAAGTTTGACGCGAAAATGGAAACTAAAATTGAGAATAATAATATTTGGCTTGGTATTAAGAAAGTCTAATATTTTATGAGCGCGGATAATAGTTTAATTATCAAACAAACAAAAAATAACGGCAAAGGAGTTTTTGCCGGAAGAGATTTCAATAAAGGAGAAGAGATTTTCCAATTTACCGGTCCGATTATACGCGGCAATGAAAATATCGCGCCGGATTCATATTTGGACAATCATTGTATTCAGATAGATAAAGATTCTTACATTGGTCCTTTTGGCAGTCCAGATGATTTTATAAATCATTCTTGTAAGCCCAATGGTGGATTTCAAATTAAAAACAACAGGGCGATAATTGCGGCTATTAGAGATATTAAAGATGGCGAAGAAATTACTTTTGACTATTCCACTAGCATGGCTGAAAACCGTTATGAAATAGATTGCAATTGCGGCAGTAAAAATTGCCGGAAAAGAATAAGGGATTTCAAATATTTGCCGAAAGATATTCAAGATTACTATATAAAATTAGGCGCGGTTCCGAAATTTGTTATTAAGAGCATAAAATAATTTAAAAATACAGTTTAATTGCTTTAGCATTTTATAATTGATGGAATTATTGAAGAAGTGGTAATGACTATTAAATTATTTAAAAATAATGGATAAATTTCAATTTCCAAAAGGATTTTTGTGGGGAGCGGCGACTAGCGCTTATCAGGTGGAGGGCGGCATTAAAAACGATTGGAGCGAAGCTGGCGAGAAATTTGATGCTGGTAAGGCGTGCGATCATTACAATCGTTTTGAAGAAGATTTTAACATTGTCAAATCGCTTGGCCATAACGCGCATCGTTTTTCCATTGAATGGAGTCGGATTGAGCCGGAAGAAGGGAAGTGGGATGAAAAGGAAATTGAACATTACCGAAACGTGATAAAAGCGTTGCGCAACCGTGGCATAGAGCCGTTTGTCACGCTTTGGCATTGGCCGATTCCTTTATGGTTGCGGAATAAGGGTGGCGCGAAATTAAAAAAAATTCCTTTATATTTTTCTCGGTACGCGGAAAAAATAGTTTCTGAATTTAAAAACAATGTGATTTTTTGGATTACATTGAACGAACCGGAAATATACGCGACTAATTCTTATTTAAAAGGCGTTTGGCCGCCACAAAAGAAAAATCCAATTTCTTATTTTCTAATAATAAGAAATTTAATTAAAGCACATCGCGAAGCGTATAAGATGATTAAAAAAATCCAGCCAAACGCGCGGATTGGAATCGCTAAAAATAATATTTATTTTGAGGCCTATCAAAATAAAATTGTTAATCGTATTTTAAAGAAATTCATTGATTGGTGGTGGAATTTTTATTTTTTAAATCAAATTAAGAATTACCAGGATTTTATTGGATTAAATCATTATTTTCATAATCGGATAAATTACGGATTTAATAAAAACGAAAATCTAAAAGTTTCCGATATGGGTTGGGAGTTATATCCGGAAGGGATTTATCATGTTTTAAAGGATTTAAAAAGATACAAAAAACCGATTTATATCACTGAAAACGGACTTGCCGACGCTAATGACGAAAAACGGGAGAAATTTATAAAAGGCCATTTGTATTGGATGGCTAAGGCGATTCAGGATGGCGTTGATGTGCGCGGATATTTTTATTGGTCTTTGCTTGATAATTTTGAATGGGACAGCGGTTTCTGGCCGAGGTTTGGATTGGTAGAAATAGATTACAAAATAATGGAGCGGAAAATAAGAAAAAGCGCGTTGGAATATAAAAAGATTATTGAAAACAGGTGCTTGGACGATTAAAATTTTCATTTGACAAAAAATTAAAATAGGTGTATAATAATAAATAATTAGGAGGGCTTATTGTAAGCGACAAAGAGTCCTGAAAAGCTCTTTGAAAACTATAATAGAAGGAGGGTTGACTATGAAAGTAATTTTTTTATCAATTCTTATTGATTGGGAAAGGTATTTCCAGGAGATTCACAGTTTAAAAACTGATTTTTCTGGAATTTATATCCCTGAAGCAAGCGACGAATTTTCTTGGTTCATTTGCCGGCCGGAAAACTTTTTTGCCGAGCGCGCTTTTAACGGCGGTAAAAAGTTATATGGTCGCATGAAACTTACGGACGAATCGCTGGATAGTGTTCTTGATATGTCGTTCGGCAGAGACGGAAAAACCGAATCCTATGTTGTCCGTGTCCGTCCGAACTGGGGGGCAGACTGGGGGGCAGAAGACGAGGAGTTAATAAATCTTTCGGCAAATCAGATTGTCGAAAAAAACATCAATACTCTCTGTCTTACAGAAAGACTGCTTCTTGGAGATTTCCTTTATTGGAAACACAAGAAGCATCTTGACGTATATGGATGGACTCTTTGTCCGAGTTCGCGGTATTCTTATGGTTATGTTCCGATCGTTTGCTGGAATAGGTATTATGGCAAGATGCACGTACACTCTTACGGGCCTGACCATCGCTTTGACTATCTCCGCTCTCGTCAGGCAGTTTCTTAATTTATACTTAAACCTTTTTTTTAATAAATATTATACATCAGGCGCTTCGGATAGTAATATTCAAGCGCCTGTTTTTTTTGTATAATTAAAATAATTAATATAATTAGCTGAATATTTATTTTTATGTAATTTCATAATATTTGTTATGAATAAAAAACAGCGTTTATCTAAATTAAAATGAATTGGCTTTATTTGGCTATTTTTTCTCATTTTTTATTCGCGGTTGTTTTTGCGCTGGATAAAATTTTAATAAAAAAAATCGTTTCTCCGCTTAAATATGCTTTAATAGTCGGGGCGTTTGAGGGATTGGTTGTGATTTTAATTCCTTTTGTCGATTTTGTTCTGCCCCAAAATTCAATAATTATTCTGGCATTTTTAAGCGGTTTTTGCCTTAGTATCGGACTTTATTTCTATTTCAAAACGCTTTTGAATAATGAAGCCAGTTGGGTGGCGCCGCTTCTTTTCGGCGCCTTGGTGCCGATAACTACTTATATTTTCAGCCGGATTTTTTTAAACGAGACATTGACGTTTTTTCAGGCAGTTGCTTTTATTTTGCTTTTAATCGGAGGTTTTATTATATCATTTAATCGGCGATATAAATTAAGCTCTGTTTTTTATATTATCATTTCCGCTGTTTTTATTGCTCTCGGATTCGTATTTTTAAAAATTGTTTTTAACAATACTAATTTTATTTCCGGCTACATTCTTTCAAGACTGGGCGGATTTTTAGTCGCAATTATTGTCTATCTTGTTGTTTACGGCCGTGGATTAAGATTTAAGCAGATTTATGAAGAAAAAATTGGCCTTGGAAAGACTAAAGAATTTATCTGGAATCAATTAAATGGCCTTGTTGTATCGAAGCAATTTTTGGCGTTTGTCGCCAATATTATTTTGCTTTATACGGTTTCTATTGGCAATCTGACTTTGGTAAATGGTTTAGGAGGCGTTAGATACGCATTTTTAATAATTTTAGCCGTTTTTATGGCCAAAAAATGGCCTAGTTTAATGGATGAAAAATTATCTTTCTGGATAATTTTGAGGAAAGCAATCGCGGTTTTGCTGATAATTTTCGGCGTATTGATTTTATTGATTCAGCCGGCAAAAACTCCGGGCGCGAAAATCTGGGGAGCTGATTTTTCGGCTTTATATGCGAAACAATTAGGGCTTGATTATCAAGAAACTTTAAGCGCGATGATTAATGATTTGAAAATTAAAGAATTCAGACTGAGCGCCCATTGGTCGGAAATCGAAAAAACCGAAGGCAATTATGATTTTTCGGAATTAGATTATCAAATTGAAGCGATAGAGAAATCCGACGGAAAAATAATTTTAGCAGTTGGCAAAAGGTTGCCAAGGTGGCCGGAATGCCATGAGCCTGATTGGATTAAAAATGAGAAATTAAATATAAAAAATAAAAAATTGCTTGAATATGTTGAAGCAGTTATTAATCGCTATAAAAATAATCCGGCAATTTGGGCGTGGCAGGTTGAGAATGAGCCGTTTTTGTGGGGCTTCGGAGAATGTCCTTTAATGGATGATGAATTTTTAGATGAAGAAATATCTTTAGTGAAAAGATTAGACGAGATAAGGCCTATTATTTTAACTGACAGCGGAGAATTCGGCCGTTGGCAGGGCGTTTATAAGAGAACGGATATTTTCGGTACGACGATGTATAGGGTAGTTGAATCAAGATTTTTGCCGGTTGGAAATTTTGAATATCCTCTGGGACAGGATTATTTTAAGATTAAAGCGGGAATTATGGAAAGCTTATTTGGCAAAAAGCCGATTATTAATATTGAGCTTCAGGCCGAGCCGTGGCTTAAAAAAAGGCCGTCGGAAGTGCCGATTGAAGAGCAATTAAGCGTTTTTGACATCGGCCAATTCAGAGAGAATATTGAATATGCTGAAAAAGTCGGTTTTGAGCGTAATTATTTATGGGGGCCGGAGTGGTGGTATTGGATGAAAGAAAAAGGTCATCCAGAGTTTTGGGAAGAAGCCAGGGGGTTGTTTTCTTTTAATTAAGTTTCTATAATTAGTATAGAAATAAGATTTGTGGTATAATCATAATTATGAGAGAAAAGCGCCATCGCTATTTAACTCTATTATTATTTTTGACTTTAGTAAGCCTTATTTCTTTAATTTCTGATAAAGCAACGATGGGATTTTATCAGCTTAACGCTCTCTCTTTTTCTTCGTTTTCTTCTTTGCCTTTGCCGGCGATTAATCAAACAACAATTATTATCGCCGTATCAATTTTATTGGTAATTATAGTTGGTTTGGTGGTTATATGGTTTTTAAAACGGAAGAAAAATAAAGGCGATGAAGGCCAAGAAATATTGGCGCAAACAAGAATACAAGAACAGGCAGTTGAAAAGCCATTTGTTTCTAATATCACAAAACAAGAATCATCAGCTCAATCTGTTGATTATCGCTTGGCGCAATATATCCGCGACGCCAGAACTGCCGGCTTAAGCGATGAAATAATTTTAGGAAAATTGCGCGAAGTTGGCTGGCCGGAGGAAACTATAAAGCAGGCGATTTTAGTAAAATAAAAAATGAAATTAATTTAATAGATTATTGCCGGGATAAAGGTCTCGGCATTTTTTATTAATTTGGTATAATAAGATTTATGAAATTAGGCATTGATATCGGCGGCACGAAAATCAGGGCAATTTTGCTTGATGGCAAAAATAAGCCGGTTGTTATTTTTAATATTCCGACGCCGAATAATAAAAAAAGCTTTTTAGAAAGTTTAGAAATCGAAATTAATAAAATAATTCAAAACTATAAGATTTCTGGAATTGGTGTCGGCTTACCGGGCATTGTTGATAAAAATAAAGGAACTTTAATAAAAGCTCCACATATATCTTTTTTGAAAAATTGGCATGCGAAAAAGTTCTTTTATAAATTCAGCAAAAATATAAAAATTGAAAATGATAGTCGTTGTTTCGTGTTGGCTGAAGCGGAGTTTGGAGAGGGAAGAGGATTAAAAAATATTGTCGGAATTACAATTGGCACCGGCATTGGCGGCGGAATTATAATTGGCGGGAAAGTTTATCGAGGAAAAAATAATAGCGCTGGAGAATTTGGCCATATTATTATTAATAATCAAAAAACTTTTGAGCAATTGGGCGCGAAAGAAGCATTTTTTAAATATGGCGACAGGAGCGAAATTATCGGCATTGGAATTGCCAATTTAATCAATGTTTTAAATCCGGATATTGTTATTCTGGGCGGCGGTGGAATAATTTCCGGGAAAATTAAAACTGAAATAGTTAGAAAAACGGCTAAAAAATATATTATGTCGCCATTGGCAAAAAATACACTGATTGTTAAGGGAAAATTAGGCGAAAATTCTCCGGCTATTGGCGCGGCGTTATCGCTGAAGCAACAATGATAATCACTAATTTTAAATCTTTGGCAAAAAATTATTTGCGTGAACAGGCGCTTTTAATCGCGGAAGCGGGTTATGAAATGATTGATATTGAAAAAGTGGTTAAAAAAAGGATAAGCGTAGAAAATAATATATTGGAAATCCGGCATTTTGAAAAAGAAAAACCTTATAAAATTGATTTGAAAGAATTTAAGAGAATTTTTGTTGTCGGTATTGGCAAGGGATCGGCGCTGGCGTCAGCTTCGCTGGCTAAAATTTTAGGGAAGAAATTAACCGGCGGAATCGCGTTGGATATCCAAAAACCAGAATTAAAAAAGTCCAAAGTCCAAAGTCTAAAGTCTAAAGTTTTCATTGGCACTCATCCGCTTCCTTCTGCGCAAAATATCAAGGCTACTAAAGAAATCATTAAACTGGCGAAAAGTTTAACAAAAGATGATTTACTAATAACTTTTATTTGCGGCGGCGGGTCGGCTTTAGCTTGTACAGGCGAGCAAGAATTAAAAACATCAACTTTTGTGACAAAAGAACTTACAAAAGTAGGCGCAATTATTGAAGAATTAAATATTGTAAGAAAACATCTATCAGAATTTAAAGGCGGCGGGTTGGCGAAAATGGCATGTCCGGCAACAGTTATTTCCTTAATTGTTTCCGATATTTGCGGCAATGATTTGTCTTCGGTGGCTTCCGGGCCGACTGTTTATGATAAAACAACGCTTGAGGATGCAGAAAAAATACTTAAAAAATATAACCTACAACCTATAACTAACAACCTACAACTTTTAGAGACGCCAAAAAATAAGAGATGTTTTAGAAATGTAAAAAATATTTTATTTGTCTGCAATCAAGACGCGGTAGAGGGAATGCTGAAAAAAAGTGAAGAGCTGGGATTTACGGCCAGAATTTATTCTTTGGCTCTTGAAGGCGAAGCAAAAACTATTTTTTCGCCGATTATTAAAAAAATAAAACCAAAAGAAGCGATAATTGCGGCTGGAGAAACAACGGTTACTTTAAATTCGCGAGGAGCGAAGAGCGAAACGCAAAAATTAGGCAAGCCCTTTGGCGCGGCTCTGGGCAAGGGTGGACGGAATCAGGAGGCGGTGTTGGGCGCGTTGACGCGACTAAAGACTAATGACTTACGACCAATGACAGATTTAATTTTTATTTCTTTTGCTAGCGATAGCCATGATAATACGGAAGCCGCCGGAGCAATAGGGGATTATTTAGTATTGGAAAAAGCTGAAAAATTCAAATTGAATCCGGAAGAATTTTTAAAAGATCATAATTCATTCAATTTTTTCAAAAAAACCGGCGATTTAATGTACGCGAAACAAAAATGTTTCAATGTAGCGGATTTGATGTTAATATTAAAAAAGTAATCGTGAATAATGTGAATTTTAAGTAAATAATGCAAATAGAAAAAAAATTTATCAAAGAATTTAACGAAGTCGGCATAAAAGACGTTTCAGAGGTCGGCGGGAAAAACGCCAGTTTAGGCGAGATGATTCAGAATTTGATTCCGAAAGGAGTAAATATTCCCGGCGGTTTTGCGGTAACAGCCACAGCTTATCGCCATTTTCTTGAGCAAACAGGATTAAAAGAATTTATTAAGAAAGCGCTTGATGGCTTAGACACAAAAAATTTAAAAGACTTGGCAAGGCGGGGTAAGGCAATAAGAGAAACAATTAAAACTGCTGAATTGCCGATCGGTTTGAAACGAGCGATTGCTGAAGCTTATCAAGAGATGGAAAAAGAATATGGCAAGAAAGTTGATGTGGCGGCGCGTTCTTCAGCCACTGCCGAGGATTTGCCGGGGGCAAGCTTTGCCGGCGAACATGAAACTTATTTGAATATTAGGGGCGAGCAGGAAGTTTTAAAAGCAGTAAAATCTGCTATGGCTTCGCTTTTTACCGATAGAGCGATTTCTTACCGCGTTGATAAGGGATTTGACCATTTTCAAGTGGCTTTATCAGTCGGCGTGCAGAAAATGGTGCGTTCGGATATGGGGTGTTCCGGCGTAATGTTCACCATAGACACTGAGTCTGGCTTTAAAGATACTGTTTTAATCAACGGTTCTTGGGGCTTGGGAGAAATGATAGTGCAGGGAGAAGTAACGCCGGATGAATTTTTGGTGTTCAAAAAAACAAAAGCAATTATTGATAAGAAGCTGGGCGTTAAAAACCGCAAAATGGTTTATTTTGAACCAAAAGGCGTAAGCGTTAAAAATACGAAAATTATCAGCGCTTCTCAGAAAGAAAAAGAATCATTTGTTTTATCGGAAGAAGAAATAAAAAAATTGGCGGAATGGGGAATGATAATTGAAGAGCATTATACTAATCATAACGGTAAATGGACGCCGATGGATATGGAGTGGGCGAAAGACGGAAAAACAGGAGAGCTTTATATTGTGCAAGCGCGTCCGGAAACGATTCATGCCAGCCGTGATTTTTCAAAAATTAAAGAGTATCAGTTTAAACAAAACGAAAATGTAAAATTGCAGGCAATTGTTAAAGGAGCTTCTGTCGGCAGTAAAATCGCCATTGGCAAGGCAAGGGTGATTTTAGATGCGAAAAACGTCGGCCAGTTCAAGGCGGGCGAGGTTTTAATTACCGATATGACTGACCCGGACTGGGAGCCGATAATGAAAATCGCTTCGGCGATAATTACAGACAAAGGCGGAAGAACAAGCCATGCGGCAATTGTCAGCAGGGAGCTTGGCATTCCTTGCATTGTCGGCAGTGAGAATGCGACTAAAAAAATCAAAACAGGACAAATGATAACCGTTGATACGACCGGCGCCGAAGGATTTGTTTATAATGGCGAGTTAAAGTTTGAAGTAATAGAGCATGATGTTAAAAGTATTTCTAGGCCAAAAACAAAAATAATGATGAATATCGCCACTCCGGAAACTGCCTTTGAAAAGTCATTTTTGCCGAATGACGGCGTTGGGTTAGCAAGGGAGGAATTTATTATTGCCGGAGATATCGGCATTCATCCGATGGCGCTCATTGAATACGGAAAGCTCAAAGATAAGAAAATAAAAACTCAGATAGATAAAAAAATTATCGGCTGGAGCGACAAGACTCAATTTTATGTTGATAAATTGGCTTACGGCATCGCTAAAATTGGTGCGGCTTTTTATCCGAATCCGGTGATTGTCAGGTTTTCCGATTTTAAAACCAATGAATATCGCACTTTAATAGGCGGAGAATTATATGAACCGCAGGAAGAAAATCCGATGCTTGGCTGGAGGGGAGCTTCAAGGTATTATCACCAGGATTTCGCGCCGGCTTTTATTTTGGAAGTTAAAGCTATTAAAAAGGTCCGTGAAGAAATGGGGATTGATAATGTGGAGGTAATGGTGCCGTTTTGCAGGACGCCGGAGGAAGGGAAAAAAGTATTGGAGATTATGGAAAAGAATGGATTGAAGCGGAATAATGAAATCCTTCGGCAAGCTCAGGATAACAAAAATCTAAAGATTTTTGTTATGTGCGAGATTCCGTCTAATGTCATTTTAGCCGATGAATTTTTGGAAATTTTTGATGGCATGAGTATTGGTTCAAATGATTTGACGCAGTTAACTGTCGGCATTGACCGCGACGGCAATGAAATGATTCG
>ERZ1292623.1729-Hain-H51-01um-R1-1729-length-20524-cov-8_pt1 | contig 20524 bp, 16 predicted proteins | sample MGYA00564398_ERZ1292623 | MGnify/ENA primary metagenome ERZ1292623 (study PRJEB36523, sample SAMEA6512633) | groundwater metagenome | collected 2019-01-07 | study: AquaDiva: Metagenomics assemblies of 32 groundwater samples | reverse complement strand
GACTCCAGCGAAATAACATCCTGGGAAATTTTTTGAATATGATGAACTTTTTCTAAAGAGATATTCATTTCAATAGAAATTTCTTCCGGCAATGGCTCGCGCCCTAATTCCTGAAAAAGCCGTCTCTTGGCTTGGGTATACTTTGAAATGGTCTCCACCATATGCACCGGAATACGAATCGTGCGCGATTGATCGGCTAAGGCGCGGGTGATCGCCTGCCTGATCCACCAATGAGCATAGGTGGAAAATTTAAAGCCCCGACGATAATCAAATTTATCAACCGCCCGCATCAAACCATTATTTCCCTCCTGAATCAAGTCCAAAATACTTAAATTAGGACTGCGATTGACATATCTTTTAGCAATAGAAACAACCAACCTTAAATTAGCTTTAATGAATTTATTGCGCGATTCTTCATCTCCCTTCTCAATTTTCTTGGCCAGTTCTTTTTCGTCTTCAGAAGTGAGAAGCGGCGTGCGGCCAATTTCTTTTAAATACATCTGAACGCCATCGGGTAAATTACCATCAACACGAGTCGCCTCTTCCAACTCTTGAATGCTGACCTCTTCTTCTTTTGGCAATTCAATCAACTGACTGGTTTCAATTACCTTTATACTCGCTTTTTCCAGTTCATTATAAATTTTTTCTAAAAAAGAGATATTTTCTTCAACATTGGGAAAAAAGTATAATACCTCCGTATCGGTGACAAAGCCGCGATTCCGTCCGCGTTTAATTAAATCCCGCAGTTGTTGATCAAGTTTAGTTTGATTTTTATTTTCTGCCGGCCGGCGAATTTTTTTTGTCTTCTTGGCCTGCCTGCCTACCGGCAGAGCCTGCTTTCTAGAACCAATCACTTTCTTCTTCGCCTTCTTTATCTTTTTCTTGGCCATAAGTATTAGTATTATGTAGTTCTCTGGAGATAATGTCAAACTCTTTCATGGCCGACGCCAATGCCTGTTCATCCCCTTTAATTTCGGCTTTATTTATCGCTATCCTGATAGATTTCTGACGATGTTTATAAAATTCCAATTTTAATTGTCTAAGTAGTTGTTCCAGTTCTTTTTTAGCGCCGTCTGGTTGCAAACTTGCCCAATCAAGTAATTGAGGATTGTTAAATGAGTCCTTATAAGTAGCAGGGAGAAAATCTTTCAGTGGCTCAACTAATTTTGCGAATTCCGGATGATGATAAACCAAACCGATTATTCTCTTGGCAATGACATCCTTACGGGGAAAAATTATATTTTCTTCCGCTAATTTGGTTTCTGTTTTTTTGGCGTCTGTTTTATTTTTTAAAGACTCCATCTCTTCCAATAAAACTTCTTCTGTTAAATTAGTTTTCACGGATAATTCCTTTAACCATGATGATCGTTCAATGGCGCTGGAAATATTTTTTAATTTAGAAAGAATCAACCGAAGATTTTTCTTTTTTTGATAGATATTGGCTTGTTCCGCGGAATATTTACTAAAATAATAGGCCATTGCCGGTTGAGCTTTTTCAGAAAATTGGATCATAGAACCAGGACTGGCGCGAACCAGGTCGGCCGGATCTTTTCCGTTAGAAATAGTTAAAACTTTGACGGAAAAATCCTGAGCTGACGCTAGATCAATACTTCGTTCCGCCGCCGCCTGCCCTGCCGCATCATTATCAAAACTTAAAATTAATTGATCGCAGGCGCGCTTTAGTAAAGTTAAATGATTTTCGGTTAAAGCGGTGCCAGAAGTCGCCACCACATTTTTCAAACCATCCTGCCAGGACATTAAAAAGTCCATCTGCCCTTCCACTAAAACTGCTTCGTTTTTTTCTCTAATAAAACTTTTTGCCTTATGAAAACCGTATAAAAATTTTGATTTCTGAAAAATTGGCGTTTCCGGACTGTTTACATACTTCGCCATCTTATCATTGGAATCCAAAACACGACCGGTAAAACCCACTACCTTGCCTTGAGCGTTATATAAAGGAAACATAAGACGATTACGGAAACGATCCCAATAAGTTCCTCTGTCTGTCCGAAAAACCAAACCGGCTTTTTCCACATCATCGCGACTAAATCCCGTTTTTAATAAAAAACCAAGTAAAGCATCGGAATTATTAATTGCCAGACCGACCTCAAATTCATCTATTGTTTGATCATTCAATCCCCGATCTTTTAAGTATAAATAGGCCATAGAATCTGGCGTTAAAGATTTCTGAAAAAAATTTTTTGCCGCTTCATTTATTTCATAAAGGCGATTATATTTTTGGAAATCTCCGCCGCCGGCTCGTTTTAAGTCCACGCCAGCTTTTTCCGCTAAAATTTTTAACGCTTCATAAAATTCCACATTTTCATATTTCATCACGAAAGAAAAAATATCTCCGCCGGCATTGCATCCACCAAAACAATGCCAAATCTGCCGATCAGGAGAAATCATGAAAGAAGGAGTTTTTTCTTTATGGAACGGGCAAAGTCCCTTCAGGTTTTTACCCGAAGAAGAAAGCATCACAAATTGCTTTATGTAATCAACTATATTCAGCTTGTCTTTAATTTCTTGAACATTGTCGGCCATCAACATCATTATTCACTTAAGAGCCGCTTTTCTCAAGCCGTGGGCGATAATTTAAATTTAAAGGTTCTGTTGGCGGAGAGGAAATAATTATAAACAAAACATCTACACTGCTATTTCTATGAGCACCAGAATAATTTTGCTCCAGACGGCAAAATTTTCTTGCCGCTCGGCCGATTTACCCAGCACCACTTTTAGCAAAAAGTGGTGCTGGGACCAATCTAAATCGGCTAAATCCCGCTCCTACGGGACTGCGCGATCTGCTCTACGAAACAGCAATATAGATGTTTTTGATATTCAAACCTAAATTGAACCTTTTTTAATTCTATCTATAATCTAAGGAAACACGCTTCCCTGATACATTCTTAAAGTATCGATGATGATGAGATCTTCTTGAAAACCATCCGTAAAATTTATCTTATTAAAAATATTCAATATTGGTCGCGGGTTTTCGTAAACAAATGATAAAACGCCAACAACAAAGAAAAACCACAGAAAGAATTTTAACATCCCCAAATTTTACAAAATACCGCTACCAAAAGCAAGCACCGCCAAAATAATCACCACACTGCCCACTAACAATAACTGCTTCAAAAAATTTTCTTTTTTATCAAACATTTTTTAATGATAACATGGGATCATTCTACTATAAAGTTAATAAGTCGATTGGGTACAAAAATTACTTTTTCCCATTTTTTGACATTTTTATCAGAAGCGGCTAATTTCTCGGCTTCCTTTTGTGAAATGCCTCTTAAAGCCAGTATAGTTCCCTTTAATTTTCCATTAATCTGTATGATTAATTCAAATTCTTCGTCCTGAATCAATTTCTCATCCCAAGCTGGCCACAGCTCAAAGTCCAATAAACCCTTCTCACCGATTATTTCCCATAATTCTTGAGAAATGTGAGGCGCAAACGGAAAAATTAATTTTATTAATTTTTCCGTAAATTCCAAATTCCAAGCACCAAGCTCCAATTCATTTACTAAAATCATTAACGAAGAAATAGCGGTATTAAACTTAAAACCCTCTATATCCTCCGTAACTTTCTTAATTGTCTGATTTAATAATTTTTGGATTTTAGAATTTGAAATTTGTTTGTCATTTGGATTTTGTAATTTGTAATTTACCAATGTCCATGCCTTATTCAAAAACCTATAAGTCCCAACTACCCCTCTTGGATCCCAAGGTTGGCCATCTTCAAACGGACCCATAAACATCTCGTATAAACGCGCTGCGTCGGCGCCCCATTGCTCAACAAGCGAATCCGGATTAACCACATTCCCCTTGCTCTTAGACATTTTTTGCCCATCGGCGCCCAAAATCAAACCGAGGTGGCGTAATTTCAAAAATGGTTCTTTAAAATTCAAATAACCTTCATCAAAAAGAAATTTTGAAATAAAACGAGAGTAAAGAAGATGCAAAACAGTATGCTCCGCCCCAATTACATAAAGATCAACCGGCATCCAATAATTAATATTTGAAATTTGAAAATTGAAATTTGAAATTTCTGGCGCAGTATAGGCCAGGTAGTACCAAGACGAGTCAACAAAAGTATCAAGGGTTTCTGGATCTCTTTTTGCCGCCTCGTCACATTGCGGACATTTAACATTGATAAATTTATCCGAGCTGGCTAGAGGCGGTTGGCCCTTTGGCCGATAATCTTCAAGTTCCGGAAGTTTGACCGGCAAATCTTTTTCCGACACAGGACTTATTCCGCATTTTTTGCAGTGAATCATCGGAATTGGCACACCCCAGTATCTTTGCCGAGACACAGACCAGTTGCGAATTTTATATTGTGTTTTTTTCTCTCCTTTAACAAAATTAACAATTTCCCATTTCGCTTTTTCCGAATCCATACCATCAAATTTTCCAGAATCAACCAAAATACCCTTTCCCGTGAATATATTTTCACCATTCAGTTTCAAATTCCAAATATCAGACTCGGCATGAGTCATATTTTCATAATTTAATTTAGATTTATCAAGCCAAATTATTTCATGATCATCTTTTTCTTTTTGATCAACACTTTTTTGCTCGTAATCTACAAGATCAAAAATAACGGCTGTTGTATAGGCTATCCTATTTTCATCTTTATGGGCGGCAAAATATTCAGCACGGACTCGCCCATCTAAAACTTTCATCAACTTTAGATTGGTAAAACCAGTTTCTTCGAGCACTTCTCTTTTTGCGGCAGAAACTGGATCTTCACCTTTTTCTATTCCACCCATTGGAAAAGTCACCCAATCAAATTTATTCCATTTCAAAGCAAGATATTTATCTGTTTTTGGATCCCTGACAATAGCGTGGACATTTTCTCTTTCTACAAATTTTTTTCCTTTAACTGGGGGATTTTTTTTATCAATAATATTTGGTACCACAACTTCTTTAATGGGCAAATTAAATTTTTTAGCAAACTCAAAATCGCGCTCATCGTGAGCTGGCACGGCCATAATCGCGCCGGTGCCATAACTGCCCAAAACATAATCCGCTACCCAAATTGGAATTTCTTCCCCATTGGCCGGATTTATCGCTTTCACGCCTTTCAGCTCCACGCCCGTTTTTTCTTTTACGCCCTCCTGACGCATTAATTCCGTCTTATGACTCGCTTCTTCAATATATTTTTCCACCTCCTCAAAATTCGTAATTTTAGATTTTAAATTTTGAATAATCGTATTTTCTGGTGCAAGAACCAAATAAGTCGCTCCAAAAAGAGTGTCTGGGCGAGTAGTGAACACTTCAATGCTTGGGACATCGGATGTCCCGATATTAACTTTAATATTTTGGACATCCGATGTCCTAATATTGAACTTAATAAGCGCTCCTTCCGATTTTCCAATCCAATCCTCCTGCCTCTTGATGGTGGCGGCTGGCCAATCTAATCCCCTTAAATCATTAAGCAAGCGATCGGCATAATCCGTGATCCGCAAAAACCATTGTTCCATTTCTCTTTGCTCAATTATCGCGCCACACCTTTCGCACTTGCCATCAACCACCTGTTCATTGGCTAAAACGGTCTGATCTTTTGGACACCAATTAATTTTTGCTTTTGCTCGGTAAGCCAATCCCTTTTTAAATAATTGAATGAATAGCCATTGGGTCCATTTATAATAAGATGGGTCAGAGGTGTTTATTTCCCTGTCCCAATCATAGGAGAAGCCAAACATTCTAAGCTGTTTTTTAAAATTTTTTATATTATCCTTAGCAACTTCTTGAGGCGGCTTTCCCACTTTGATTGCATAATTTTCTGTTGGCAAGCCAAAAGCGTCCCAGCCCATCGTGTATAAAACTTCCCGTCCTTTCATGCGCATAAAACGGGCATGAATATCTTCAGCAATGTATCCCTTAGGATGGCCGACATGCAGACCGGCCGCCGATGGATAGGGGAAAGTTTCCAGCTGATAATATTTTGGTTTTTTGGTTTCCTCGTTGGCTTTGTGGACTTTTTCCTCAAGCCACCGTTTCTGCCACTTCTTTTCAATTTTTTGCGGATTGTACTTGATTTTCATTATAAATATTATGATATATTGCCGTTAATATGGCACTATTGACATTATTTTGGTGTATGTGATATAATTGAGTCAGAACAAACTATTTAGGGGCTCGGTGCTAGAGGCGCCGCACAATATCAATATGTATCGGGGTTACAGAATTCTCCGCTTGAGCTAGTTATGAAAAACTTTGACTCGCAGAGAATTCACCCAAGAGATATTGTAGCGCATCCCGTGCCGCCTCAAACCGCTGGAGAGTCCCGAGTCGCCAAGGCCCTTTGCTTGGCGATTTTTTTATATTCTAAATATTCTTTTAGTATTTTGGGTAGTTTTGTTAATAACCTCTTCCACAGAAACATTTTTTAATTCGGCGATTTTTTTAGCCACTTCAATCACATAAGCCGGTTCATTTCTCTGCCCGCGATGAGGTTCAGGAGCGACATAAGGCGCGTCTGTTTCCAATAAAATATTTTCCATTGGCAAAAATTTAATTACTTCATCGTAATCACGGACGAATGTAATTACACCGCCAAAAGTAAAACTGCAACCAAATTCTAGTAATTTTTTTGTTGTATGTATAGACCCAACATAAAAGTGTATGACTTTGGGCAAATTAAAATCTTTTATTAGCAACGGTAAATCTTCATAAGCATCATCCGCGCCTTTGCTCGGCCGACAATGAATCATTAATGGTTTTTGCAATTCACGAGCTAAATTTATTTGTTCTATAAAGACCTTTTTCTGATCTTCTTTAATTCTTAAATCTTGATTTTTAATTCTAAAATAATCCAGTCCGCACTCTCCAATCGCCACCACCTTGGAATGTTCCGCTAATTTTCTAAAACTATCTATGTGAAATTCCTCCCGCACCGGCTTTTTCATTTCGTTTTTATCAAAATACCAGCCTTCTTTTGAAACATGCGAGGGATGAAAACCAACCGTTGCCCAAATATCGTCTGGGTATTTTTCGGCAATTTCAATCGCTTCTTTGGAGGTTTCCAAGTTGGTGCCAACAGTGATCATTTTTACTCCCGCCACTTGCGCTTTTTTTATTACTTCATCCCGATCTTTATCAAAAGCAGGAAAATGAATATGAGTGTGGGAATCAAACACCATATTATTTTATAATGTGATAAATAAAAACAAAAGTCCACTCAACTAACTTGCGATCGCAAGTTAGTTGAGTAAATCTTATATTCTAGAAAATAAAACTTCCCCTTTTTTGTTTTCTTGTATATTTTTTAATATTTTTTCTGATGTTTCTGGTAAAAATGGGGTAAGTAGTTCAGCGATATTTTTTAAGATAAAAATACAATCAGAAATTATCTTCTCTTTATCCTGCTGCCCTTGGCGAGCCTCGCCTTCGGCGGGAGCCGATTCTAGAGACCATGGCTTTTTTTCATTTAAATATCTATCACCGAAACTAATCAGTTCCCAAAGCGCCGCCAATGCTTCATGAAATTTATATTCCTCCATTTTTTCATCAATTATTCTTTTTGTTTTATTAATCTGATTAATAATCGTCTCATCTATTTTATTTTCTGAAAAATTAACATTTTCTTTTTCGGCTAAAGTAAGCGCGCGAGCGGCAAAATTTCCCAAGCCATTGGCCAAGTCTCCATTATACCTTTCCTCAAATTTTTTATAAGAAAAATCGCCGTCATCGGTCGGAGTAATTTCTCTCAATAAATAATAACGCGCCGCGTCCACGCCATATTTTTTAACCAATTCCACCGGATCAATCACATTGCCAAGCGTCTTAGACATTTTTTGACCTTCAACGGTAATATGCCCATGGACAAAAATACTTCGTGGTAATGGCAAGTTGGCCGAAAGCAACATAGCCGGCCAAAATAAAGCATGAAAGCGAAGAATATCTTTGCCAATAAAATGGATATCGGCCGGCCATAAATCCGCCCGTTGGCGGATTGGATATAAATAATTAGCAAGGGCGTCGGCCCAAACATAAATTGTTTGGCTATCGTCTCCGGGCACAGAAATTCCCCACTGCAAATCTTTTCTTGGCCGTGAAAAACTAATATCTTCCAGTCCCCGATCAATAAAACTTATAATTTCATGAGCGCGGGTTTCGGGAATTATTCTTATTTGATTGGATTCAATTAAGGCCTTAATTTGAGCGCCATATTTAATTAAACGAAAAAAATAATTTTCTTCTTCAATTATTTCCGGTTTTTTATTATGATCACGACAAACGCCATTTATCAAATCTTTTTCTGTAACAAAGGCCTCGTGGCCAACACAATATAATCCCTTATAATTTTTTTTATAAATATCGCCCGCTTGCTCAAGTTTTTTCCACAATTCAACAACATTAGGCCAGTGCTTTTCCTGATCGGAAGTGCGAATAAAATCATCCCAAGAAAGATTTAAAATTTCTTTTAGCGCCCGAAATTTTTCAGCGTTTTGGTCAATAAAGTCCTTAACCATTATTCCCGCCTCTTCTGCCGCTCGGACAATTTTGGCGCCATGTTCATCTGTGCCGGTTAAAAAAAAGACCTCGTCGCCTTTTTGCCGATGCCATCGAGCCACCGCATCCGCCTGTATCAATTCCAACGCAAAACCAAGGTGCGGCGCGCCATTTACATAAGCGATGGAGGTTGTTTGATAGAACTTTGACATACTTTTTATCGCCAATTTATTGATTTTTATTAGAGGCCGAGTCCTCGCCTTTTCACTTTCCACTGTGTCCAGTCCTCCACCAATTCTTGAACAAATACTGCCACTGGCACGGCTAAGATTAAACCAACCAATCCCAAGACCTTTCCTCCGAGTAAAATAGCGATCAAAACAACTACCGGATTTAAGGCCGTCGTAAAGCGCATAACTGCCGGCACCATGACATGATTTTCAATCTGTTGAACAACAATGAATAAAATAAAAACATAAAAAGCGGTGGAGAGCGATTCCGAGCTAGCTAATAAAATAGCCGTGGCGCCGCTAAAAATTGGGCCGACAAACGGAATCAACTCAAAAATTCCGGCTAAAATTCCTATCAGCAAACTATAATTTACTCCCAGCAACCAAAGGCCGATAAATACAACCACCCCCACCACCAAACTCAAAACAATCTGCCCCTTTAGCCAACGGCCAATTTTACTTTTAGTGCGATGATATAAATCTAAAACATAATCTTCATAGGCGCTGGGCAAGGTGGCGGTTAAAAATTTTTCCACCCCATCTTTTCCCACCGTCAAATAAAAAGATAAGACCAAAACGGAAATTGCCAAAAAAACTCCTCCAATAAAATGCCCCGCCAGTTGCAACAAAGAAACATTGCCGCTAATAAGAGTGTCGGTCAGTTGATTGAGATTTTTATCTATGTTGTCAAAAAAATCCGAGGCCTTAAAATAATCAACGATTGGATTGGAAAACTCTTTAGCATTAACTAAAAAGTTGGTAAATTCAGATAAGGCTAATGGCACAATGGCATAAACAATCGCCGCTAAAATAACGAACATAATCAAAAAGATTGCCAATGTTCCCAAAATTCTAGGTATTTTCTTTTTTTCCAGCCAGGTAACCGGCGCGTCAATGGCCGTGGAAATAACAATTGCCAGCAACAAAGCCGTAATAACATCAAATGTCAAATACACAAAAAAGGCGAGGGCGATCATCGCCAAAACACGCCATAAACTGGCCCAAGATATTTCTAATCCACCGTTTCCATTACTCATTCCTCGCAATATTACAATATTTAAACTAAAAATGCAATAAATTTTCTAGCTTACTACTGTCTTTTATTGGACCGATTAGCGCTAAATTTAATTTAGAATCCTGAAAAATTTCTTTTGCCAAGTCCAAAATTTCTTCCGCTCTAACCTCTTCTACTTTTTTAATTAAGTCCATTGGCGTAACGATTTCTTCTCCCAAAATTTCCTGACCGCCATAAAAAGAAGCTAATTCATCGGACGATTCTAATCCTAAAATAATTTTGCCGATTAAATGATTTTTCGCTTTTTGCAGTTCATCTGACTGAACTAAATCCGTTGCCAACTTCTTCATTTCTCCCAACACCGCCTCCACGACTTTTTCCAATTTTGCGTGATCAACTCCTGAAGATACGGCAATATAACCATGATCGGTAAAAAGATCGGCTTCGGCCCGCACATAATAAGCGGCGCCCAGTTCGTCGCGAACTTTTTGAAAAAGACGCGAGCTCATACCGCCACCCAAAACATCCGCCAAAACATCTAAAATATATCGACGAGGGTCCTTTAATGAAAAAGCGCGGCAACCAATCACGACATGGGTTTGATCAACTTCTTTATATTTAACTTTCACCGCTGGCTTTGTTTGAGATTCAACCACGGCTAATTTTTTTCCCTTTGCAGTATCTTTGATATGAGAAAAATCGTTTGTAATTTTGTTAATAACATCTTTTTCGTCAAAGGCCCCAGCCACAACGATTAATGTTGATTTAGCTAAATAATGCTCACCCCGATATTTCAAAAAATCCTCTCGGTTCAAAACTCTAATAACCTCTTTTCTGCCGCCGACATCCCAACCGGCCGGTTGATCGCCATAAAGCAAATCCATAAACACTTCGCCCACTTTGCGCATCGGCAAATCTTCATACATATTAAGCTCTTCAATAATCACCCCTTTTTCTTTTTCAATTTCATTAGCGTCAAAAACCGGATTCATATAAATATCGGTTACGACATCAAGCGCTTTATCCAATTTGTGCGACTCAACTTTAGCGTAGTAGCCAGTATATTCTTGAGAAGTAAAAGCGTTATATTGGGCGCCTAGCGCGTCAAGTTCGGTGGAAATGTCAATCGCTCGCGGCCGTTTGGCTGTCCCCTTAAAAACCATATGCTCTAAAAAATGAGATAGGCCGTTTATTTCTTTTGTTTCGTATTTAGAACCAGCTTCCACCAAAACCAAAAAAGTGGTGGCCAAGGCCTCTTTTTGGGGAATGGTTATTATTCTTAATCCGTTTGATAAAACTGTTTTATTGTAATTTGCCATTTAAATATTCTTTCAACTTCTTAATCTCAATTCTATCCTGCCTCATCGTATCTCGGTCGCGGACAGTAACTGCCTGATCGTTTAGTGTATCAAAATCCACAGTAACACAATAGGGCGTGCCAATTTCATCTTGACGGCGATATCTTTTACCGATACTTTGCGTATCGTCATAATCACAAACAAAATTCTGACGCAAATCTTCGCAAATTTCTTCAGCCACTTTTGATAACTCTGGTTTTTTAGATAATGGCAAAATAGCGACTTTATACGGCGCCGTCCAATACGGAAATTTTAATATAACCCTAGTTTCCCCCCCCACTTCTTCCTCGTGATAGGCCTCAAGCAACGCCACTAAAACGGTGCGATCAACGCCAAAAGTCGGCTCAATAACATGGGGCAAAAAATTTTCTCCGTTTTCTAAGTCGGTATAAGTCAAATTATGGCCACTTTTTTCTTGATGATTTTTTAGGTCAAAATCAGCGCGATAAGCCAAGCCATAAAGTTCTTTTTGGCCAAATGGGTAATCGTATTCAATATCTATTGTGCGTTTTGAATAATGCGCTCGCTCGCCATCAGGAATTTCATGAAAATGCAGATAATCTTTTTTTACTCCAATATGCGATAACCACTTTTTCATTTCTTCCAGCCAATATTCAAAATATTTTTCCCATTCGTCCTCACGAACAAAATATTCAAATTCCATTAAATCAAACTCCCGAGTGCGAAAAATAAAATTTCCCGGTGTAATTTCATTGCGAAAAACACGGCCTTGAGAGGCAATGCCGAAGGGCAGTTTCTTTCTGGTTGTCTGAAGAACATTTGGAAAATCAACAAACATCGCCTGCGCCAATTCTCCGCGTAGATAAACTTCTGCCGATGCGTCTTCTATCGGCCCAAGAAATGTTTTAAATAATAAATTGAATTGTTTGGCTTTAGTAAATTCTCCTTCGCAATTAGAGCATTTTTCACCCACTTGGTCGGCACGAAACCGCTGATGACACTTTTTACATTCAACTAACGGATCAGTAAACTCTTTTACATGACCGCTTGCCTCCCAGACCTTTGAATTCATAATAAGGGCGGCGTCAATGCCAATCATATCGCCTCTGCCACGAACAAAAACTTCCCACCATTCATCTTTAATGTTTTTTTTGAGCTCCACACCGAGCGGGCCGTAATCCCAGGAATTGGCCAATCCGCCATAAATTTCCGATCCGGGAAAAATAAACCCCCGTCGTTTGCATAAACTTATAATCTTCTCCATTTTGTCCATGAGATTGAGTTTATTATAACAAATTTTTATTTCTTCATCCATTGATCAACGATTTTTCTTAATTCGCCTAATGTGTCTGGCGGGATTGATAAACTTTTTCCCGGTTTAGTGATTCCTGGATATCGCCAAGCCGATACAATAATTTTGAAATTTGGATTTTGTAATTTGGATTTTGCATATGTGTACATCACCCAAATTTCCTTAGATTTCTTTTTAGACTTGTCCTGAGCCACGCCGAAGGATTGCATCACGGCAAAAGTTTTTGGCGCGATACCTTCTTCCACGCGTTTTGGCGAACGAATAATTCTTTTCACCAAACTTTCCGATATTTGATACCGCATCATTTTATGCTTGCTATGAGCAGTCCAGTGATAATATTTATCGTCTTTCGGCAGTCGCATATGAGAATCATATTTAAATATTCAAATATTGCAATATCTAACTGTATCAGTTATTCTTTAATTAAGATTTCTGCTGATCGCCTCTAGGCGTTTACGCGCATGCCAGCGCGCACTCACGTACGGAGCTTCGGGAATCTAAAGGGGACCTGTGGTAAGTGCACACTACAGTCCCCATTTTTATTTTCCGTGGCATTTAAAATTTATAAGTATTTTCTTTTCTTTTATCAATTTTAATGATAAAAATTTCTTTATTTATCACTTGATAAATAATTCTGATTCCGCCTTTTCGGACTCGAAAAATATTTTCTAGTCCTTTTAATTTTCTAATATCCAAATTATTAAAACGCCCCGATTGGAGCGATTTAATAATATTTTTTATTTGTTCTCTTTCTTTAGGAATTAGTTTATTTAATGCCCTATCAATTTTATCCATAATTAAAGTTTTGTAAGTAATTTTTTTGCAAGAATACCTCTCTTATTAATCTTAGTAAAATCAACTATCGTTTCCCACAATCCATCGTCTTCATCAACAGAAGAAATTTTAAATAATGGTTTAGATCTTTTTACAACTATAAAAAATTCTCCTTTTTCAATTAAAGAAGCGTATTTTTGCATATTTCCTCTTAATTCTTTTAATCCCACAATATTATTTTTCATACATTTAAAGTTTATCTTAAGATAAACTTTGCGTCAATAATTACCCGAATAGAAAATGTCATGCGGGTTAAAAAACTTGACAAGTATAATAATATCATGCTATACTACGAACAGTCGAGGTAATCAAACTTTCTTGAAAGGGAATGCCAAATGACACAGACAGAGCAGAAATTGGTGGTCTCCCACGACGAGTTGCAAGAAGAGGCAGAAAAACTGGTTGCTCTTTTGAAGGATCGTGAGGTTGGCATGTTCAGTTGGCACATGCTACTAAACGAACGACTGAAGACGATCCACGATCTCCTCTGTCCACTCTTCAGCTCCAAGTAATCTCAAAGTGCTGAGCATCACTCAAAACTGCTCTTTTTTCTTTGCCAAAATCTCGTCCCTACGCCCCATGACACTTTTTATATTTCTTACCCGAACCACATGGACAAGGGTCGTTTCTTCCTGTTCCGGGATACTTTTCTTGAGTAGTGTTTGGAATTTCTAATTTAATATTTTGAATTTGTTTGTCATTTGGATTTTGGGTTTTGAGATTTTCAGTTTTCCATTGTTCAAAATTCTCCATCATTTCTTGATAGAGCTTATGTCCTTCACGGCGATATTCTACCAGCGGATCATGCTGACCATAGGCGCGCAGACGAACCGATTGAGAGAGATGTTCCATATCATCCAAATGCGTCATCCAAAAAAAATCCAACGCCTGCAAAATTTGCGGGTTGGCATTTTGCTCCAGCATTTCCTGTCGCATTTTGTAAACCGCCTGCCTTTGTTTATTTAAAACATCATCATAATCAAGCAGGTGTTTTCGGGCATCAAAATTCATGCCTTCAATTTTTGACTGGGCCTGTAAAACCGCCCGAGTAACCATGCCAGATTCAATCGGTTGATCTTCCGGCACTTTCAAGCTGGTCATTAAATTTTTAATTCTTTCGCCGCCAAAAACTCTCATCAAATCATCTTCCAATGATAAATAAAATTGACTAGACCCCGGATCACCCTGCCGAGCGGCGCGACCGCGCAACTGGTTATCAATACGGCGCGCCTCGTGCCTCTCGGTGCCGATAACATGCAATCCCCCCAAATCCTTGACTTTTTGCGAGTTTAAAATATCCGGCGGATTGCCGCCCAAAATAATATCCACTCCACGTCCTGCCATATTAGTGGCAATAGTAATCGCGCCTGACTTTCCCGCTTGAGCAATAATCGCCGCTTCCCGCTCATTGTTTTTTGCATTCAAAACTTCATGTTTAATACCCCGACTACTCAATCGGCGGGAAAGTTCTTCGTTTTTTTCAATAGAAACTGTGCCGACTAAAAGTGGCTGACCGGCTTCACTTTTTTGTTTAATCTCTTTAATAATCGCCTCATATTTAGCGTCTAAATTTTTGTAAATTAAATCGGGTTGATCTTTTCTGATATTTTCCCGATTGGTTGGAATACTGACCACTTCCAGTTTATAAACCTTATCAAATTCCTCGGCGGAAGTTTGGGCGGTGCCGGTCATGCCGGCCAATTTTTTGTATAAACGAAAATAATTTTGGATAGAAACTTGGGCATAGGTGCGGCTTTCATTTTGCACCGCCAAGCCCTCTTTGGCTTCAATCGCCTGATGAAGACCGCCGGAATATCGACGTCCGTGCATCAAGCGGCCGGTAAATTGGTCAACGATAATTATTTCTCCATCCTTGACGACATAATCTTTGTCAAGCTGAAACAAACCCTGCGCCCGCAAACATTCCTGCAAATAATGCGTTAAACGCATATTTTCCGGCGCGTAAATGTTCTCTATTTTTAATTCTTTTTCTACTTTATCAATTCCGCTGGCAGTAATATCGGCGGATTTTAATTTTTCATCAACAATATAATCAATGTCTTTTTCCAATCGCTTCACCAGTCGGCTAAATGTTTTATAAAATTGGCTGGATTCTTGATCGGGCGCGGAAATAATAAGCGGCGTGCGCGCTTCATCAATTAAAATACTATCCACTTCATCAATGATGGCAAAATATGGCTCGCGCTGGACTTGTTGTTCTTTTGAGTAAGCAAGATTATCTCTTAAATAATCAAAACCAAATTCATGATTGGTGCCGTATAAAATGTCTGCCTGATAGGCCTCTTTCCGACTAATTGGACGCAAAAACTCTTCTTGCACTAAAAACGATCCGGTGGTGTCCCGTTCTTTATCAATTAATGTCTCGGCATTAACTGGAATAAATTCTGGATCATATAAAAGCGCGTTATCATGAATAAGACAGGCGACTTTCATGCCTAGCGCGTGATAAATCTGACCCATCCATACCGTGTCTCTTTTGGCCAAGTATTCATTGACCGTAACAACATGAACCCCTTTGCCGGCCAAAGCATTTAGATAAACTGGCGCTGTCGCCACTAAAGTCTTACCCTCTCCGGTCATCATCTCGGCAATTCTTCCTTGATGCAAAACAATGCCGCCCATCAGCTGGACATCATAGTGGCGTTGCTTGAGTGTGCGCTTGGCCGATTCACGAACCAACGCAAAGGCCTCTGGCAAAAAATCATCTAGAGATTTCCCATTGGACTGAACCTGTTTTTTTAATTCTTCGCTTTTTGCGCGCAACTCAATATCCGTTAAATCTTTAACGCTGAATTCTAAATTATTTATTTGTTCCACTATTCTTTCCAACCCTTTTATCGGACTGAAAAACTTTGTAAATATATTGAGCATTTTCCATATTTTAACATAAAAATTCTATAAAATCCACCCACCTTCACCTCTCGCCAAGCGTTCCGGTTAGAACAAATTTTTGTATCGCTCGTTTCGTCTGACATAACGAGAAAAAACACAACTCGCTTCGCTCAAACAAGTGCTTTTTTCTCTATGTCATTCCTCACTCGCTCTAAAATTTGTTAACCTGCACTTCGCTTAACTTGGCGAGGAGATGAGGGTGGGTGGCTTTCATATTTATATAAAGCATGTTATTATGTTTTCAGTTCAAAAATGCTCATTAAAAGGAGAGAAAATGACCTCTCAGAAACTAAAAGGAAAGGTAGTATTTTTAGTATCAACTTTTTATCAAATCTTCTTTGTTGATATGAAATTAGTTTGGAAATGTTATGGTTTATTATTACTACAACCTAATATAGCTGATCGATATATGGAAATAGTAAATAAAGCGTTATCCAGAATGAAAAAAAGATCTAATAGAAGAATTAAATTTCATCTAGCACAAGAAACACATTAATTTTTCTTTTTACATTTCGCACTCGCCCCATCCAACGGGGCTTTTGTTTTTTAGAAAAAATGTGGATTAGAAGCCACCCAGGGCCGCTGTTTCGTAGGGAACATCGCGCAGGCCCCGAGGACGGGGCGAAGCAGAAAACGCTCGGTCGCAGTTTTCTGCCGAGCGAGAAGAAAATTTTTTCGCAGGAAAAAAATTATTCTGGTTTCCTACGGAATAGCGGACTGGGTGGCTTATTATATTTAATTACACATACTGCACTTCCTCCTCCAACTTGATTCCAAACTTCTCAAAAACTTTTTCTTTCACTAATTTAATCAATTCCTTCACATCATCCGCCTTGGCTTCCATTACATTTACAATAAAATTTGGGTGCTTGGGAGAAATCATCGCCCCGCCATAACTGACACCGCGCAATCCGCAACGGTCAATCAAAATCGCCGTTGGCAAAACTAGAAAAGGATCTTGTTTCATTTTTTCTTTAAACATTTCTTTATGTTGATCAGGCACGATTTCCCACGGCACATTCTTAAAAATACTGCCGATATTGGGATAGTCCATCGGATGCTTGCGATAACGATAATTTATTTTTTCATCAGTTTGTTCTCTGATTATTTTTGGATCTCCCGACTTTAGATTAAAAACTGCCCCCAAAATTATCTCCCCCGGATTCTTTTTATAAATACTATGCCGATAATCAAACTGACATTCTTCTTTATCTCTAACAATATATCGAGGTTCAACCTCAATAATTTTAATACTTGCGACTTTTTGTATTGAGTCCTTTATTTCACCGCCGAAGGCGCCGGCATTGCCCCGAACGGCTCCACCAACGGCACCCGGTAATCCGCCCGCCCATTCCAAGCCCGACAATCCTCGTTCTATGCAAAAATTTAATAAATCAGCCATTAAGACACCCGATCCAACATGAACTAAATTATCGTGCGCGTGCAAAAATTTAATTTCCGGCTTTAAAACCAAGCCGTCAAAACCCTCGTCTCCAATTAATAAATTAGTGCTTCCTCCTAAAATAAAAACAGGCAACTTCATTGCCCCTGCCTCTTTGATTGCTTTAATTAAATTATCCAATCCCTCGGCTCTATAGAAATATTTCGCTTCTCCGCCGATTTTGTAATTACTGTAAAGCCGTAAGGGAACATTTCTTTCAAACATATTTTTACATCAGTTCCCTCTATGGCGTCATGTGGTGACCTCCAATTATTAAAATAGATGAGTGCGCATCACGACGCCAAGTTTAGTGTAGCATTGAAAACCGCCAAAAAGCAAAAACGCCCGAAGGCATTTTTGCTAATAATTGAGAGGGTGCTTTTTAAAGGCATCACTCATCTAAGATTAATTATAACATACTTCCTATTTAATTTCAAATGTTACCGTAACCGTAACTTTTACTTCTTCACTGCCCGGCTCAATTGTTGGCAACACGGACCCCATATCGCCGCCCTTGCCCATTGCCTCCAAATAAATTGGCCCCGGATAATTTCCCCGAGATCCCTCATTAAACGAAATCACTCTGCCCAAACGAACGCCATTGAATCTTACCTGTTCTTCGGCTTTTTCCCGAGCATTTTTGAAGGCCTTTTCTCTGGCTTCGCTTAAATAACTTTCTAAATCATCAACCGAAAAATTTGGCCCATTAATTTGGTTTATCCCTAATCCAGGCAAACCGCCTAAAATTTTATTTACATTGTTTAAATCACGAATTTTTACTGTAACCGTTTGGGTTAAATTGTAACCATCAATAGATGACCGCCCAATTTTCGAATCATAGACATATCGAAGCGAAAGATTATAACCAGCGGTCTTAATATCTTTTTCATCCACTTTTTGATTTTTTACAAAAGCGATGGCCTGATTGATTTTTGTATTATTTTCATTTTGCAATGCCACCACATCTTTTCCTTCTGACACAACCGAAAAAGAAACAACGGAAATATTTGGCTTTAAAATAACTTCTCCTTCTCCATTTACTATAATTGTTCGAACCGGCAATAAAGAACTGGACCAATTTTTAACGGCTAATCCAAGACATATTAAGAATAAAATGCCCACCGCCGTAAGACCGACCAACAACCAACTTAATAAATTTTTTGATAATGATTTATTTTCCATATTTGATCTTTTTTTAAACTGGCGCCTCCGACGAGTGCGCCACTGATATCTTTAAGCTCTAGAAATGATTGCGCGTTTTCAGCATTTACAGAACCACCGTATAAAAACTGGATATTAGATTTTAGATGTTGGATATTAGGCAGATTACTAATAAATTTTATAACTTTTTGCGTTTCTTCCGGGGTGTCCGGTTCAGCGTTGGGGTTTGTGCTAATAGCCCAGACGGGTTCATAGGCAATATATAAATTTCCAATTTTCAATTTCCAATTTTCAATTTCGGAAAAACCGATTTTTAATTGCTCTGAAAGGACTTTTTCTCGCAAGCCGGCTTTCTTTTCTTCTAAAGTTTCTCCGATGCACAAAATTGGGATCAAGCCCTCTTTCGCCGCCGCCGCCATTTTTTTGGCAACCATTTCATTGGTTTCCCCTAATTTACGGCGTTCAGAATGGCCAATTATTACATACTCTACGCCGAATTTTTTTAATTCGGCTGCCGATACTTCGCCGGTATAAGCTCCCGTTGGTCCGCTCCAAAACAAATCCTGCGCTCCCAGCTTAGCTTTTTTAATGACACTTTTCACTGCCTGCAAAAAGGGGTATGGCGGGCAAATTACAAAGTTATCATAATCGCTCGCCTCCGCTAATTCTATAGCTTCAGCAACAGAAACGGGATTCATTTTCCAGTTAGCAACAATTAATTTCATTACAATTTCCCCTTATCGTTAAAAAGTCTTACTTCTACACGAGCTAATCTTTCATTAAAATCATCGAGTATTTTATACTCAATTCTATCCAATCTTTTTTCTATTGACTCAAAACGAGCTTCCACTTCTAATCTTAACCCTTCTATTTCTTTATGAACTTCTACAAATTCACTCTTCATTTCATCCTTTATTTCTAAAAACCCTTTCTGGACCATTCCTGCTAAATCGTCTATTGTAGTTTTCTTCTTTGGCATAAAATTATAACCTATTTTCATAATACCACTTCAAAACATCGTAAGCTATCGGCAAAGTATTAATACTACCCTCTTTAGCATCTTCCACTAAAACTAAAATCGCAATTTTTGCGTCGTCCGAGGGGCCGTAACCAACAAAAAAGGCGTTTGTTTTGGTATTATTTTGAATTTGAGCGCTACCCGTCTTGCCAGAAGTTTTGTAGGGCAAATCGTAAAGCATATTAGCCGTGCCATATGATTGGGCAACCGCATCCCGCAATCCTTTTTGCACTTCTTGAGTTTCTGCCCACCAATCGCTATAGTCAAATATAATTTCTGGTTTATTTTCTTGAATAACATTATTTTTTTCGTCAATTATTTTTTGAACTAAAAATGGCCGATAGGTTTTGCCTCCGCTGGCGATGGAAGAAATAAACGATAAAAGCCGTAATGGCGTAATGCTTAAATCCCCCTGGCCGATACTAACATTATATGTATCACCCAATCGCCAAATTTGCCCCGTTCTTTTTTCTTTTTCCTCGGCATCGGGCAAAAAACCAACCGCCTCACTGTCCAAATCGATTCCGGTTGATTCATTGAGCCCAAATTTTTGCCAATATTCATTTAATTTATTAATGCCTAAACCCCTCAATTCTCCTTTTATCCCGCCGCCCAAGGCATAAAAATAAATATTGCTGGAACGAGCTAGCGCCGAATATAAATTCACCCACCCATGCGCCCTCCAATCTAAAAATCTGCTAGGTTTATCGGGAAAATAAGGATTAGGAATTTCTAAAACGCCGCTGGAATAAGTTTGCCATTCCGGCGTAATAATTTTTTCCCTTAAAGCGACTAGGGCCATCAATGGCTTAATAGTTGAACCA
>ERZ1292623.1727-Hain-H51-01um-R1-1727-length-20540-cov-36_pt1 | contig 20540 bp, 14 predicted proteins | sample MGYA00564398_ERZ1292623 | MGnify/ENA primary metagenome ERZ1292623 (study PRJEB36523, sample SAMEA6512633) | groundwater metagenome | collected 2019-01-07 | study: AquaDiva: Metagenomics assemblies of 32 groundwater samples | reverse complement strand
AGGTGATCGGCTCCACCAGCCAGTTGATCCGCGCCGTCACCGAACGGCCGGAACAGAAATTCATCGTCGCCACCGACAAGGGTATTTTCTACAAGATGCACCAGCTGGCCCCCGGCAAGACGCTGCTCGAGGCACCGAGCGCCGGCGCCGGCGCGACCTGTGTCAGTTGCGCGCACTGCCCATGGATGGCGATGAACGATCTCGACAGCCTCGCCCGCACCCTCGAAACCGGCGACAACGAAATCCACGTCGACGAGGTCATCCGGGTCAAGGCGCTGCGCGCCACCCGCCGGATGCTGGAATTCGGCGCAAATCCGGCCAGCCCGCCGGCCGTCGCGCGTAGCTGAATAGCCGTTATCTCAAAATCCATCCCCCCGCCCCTGGCGGGTGGGGGCGAGGGGGAGGGGGAAAACCCGACCGAAGACCCGGCGGAGTTTCCAGGCTTCCCTGGTCACCCCCTCCCTCGCCCTCCCCCATCGAGGGGGAGGGAAGTTATTTTGAGACAGGTTCTAGTAAAGTAGCGCGGCAAATCAGAATACTTTCCCCAGGGGGAGAACCCGTGCGTACATGGATTGCCGCCACACTGGCCTGCGCCAGTCTTGTTTATTCCGCCCACGCCGCCTTCGACACGGCCACGGTCAATGCCAATAAAGAACCGCTGGCGCTGTTGCGCATCACGCCGGACGGCGACGACGTTCCCGCCAGTCGCCAGATCGTCTTTCAGTTCAACCGCCCGGTGGTACCGGTCGGGCGCATGGAGCGCACCGCCGCCGAGATTCCCATCGCCGTGCAGCCCGATCCCGGCTGCGAGTGGCGCTGGCTCAACACCACCACGCTCGCCTGCCAGCTCGGCGAGAAGAGCACGTTGCGTCCATCGACGCGCTATCGCGTCACCGTGCGACCCGGCATCAAGACCGAGGACGGCAGCACGCTGGCCAAGCCGGTGCAGCACGAGTTCGTCACCCAGCGCCCGCGCGTCGCCTACTACCGCTTCAAGACCTGGAAGTCGCCGACCCATCCGGTGATCTTTGTCACCTTCGACCAGCCGGTCGAACGCGCATCAGTGGCGCAGCACCTGTATCTGCAAGCACCCGACGGCAAGCGCATTGCGCTCGACGTGGTCGACGATCCCGACGCCGCCGAGGCGCGCCGTCGTTTCGACGAACTCACGGAGTCTGAAAAGAAACGCAGCGACCAAGGTACGGTCACGCGTTTTCTGGTGTTCGTCGCCGACAGCAGCCGGCGGCTGGTGGCCGGGGTCAAGGGGCGTCGCGACCGCGACGTGGCGGCCGCCGCCTACCGCGCCTACCTCATCAACCCCAAGGTGGAACTCCCGCCTGACGCCAGCCTGGCCCTGCAGGTTGAACCCGGCATCGTCTCCCGGCTCGGACCGGAGAAGAGCATCCAGCAACGCATGGTGGTGGCGTTCGACACCTATCCGGAATTCCGCGTCGTCGGCGTGCGTTGCTCGACCAACGAAGGCAAGGGCATCCTGATTGCGCCCGACGCCGACCCAAAGCAGGTCGGGCTCTGCAACCCGCAGGGATACGCCACGCTGATATTTACGTCTCCGGTCATCAAGGAAACCTTGAAGGAGGCGCTGCGCGCCGAACCGGACTTCGCCGGCGGTCGCAAGGACTACGACCCGTGGGAGAACGTTTACACCTATTCGCGTCTCACACAGCCACATCGCCGCGGGCAGGAATACGGCGTGTCGCTGCCTGGGCCGCTGCGTGCCGATATCCTCTATCGTCTGAAGGCCGATGCCGCCGGACTGAAAGACGAATTCGGCCGCCCGTTGCCGCAGGCGCTCGCCCTCGGTTTCGCCACCGACAATCGCCTGCCCAATTTTGTCTACGAGCACACCTTCTCGGTGATGGAGAAGGGCGTCGATTCGCACGTGCCGGTGGTGGCGACCAACCTCAACCGCATCCGCCTGGAATTCGAAACACTGACCGCGGCCGGGCGCGATACCGGTGAACGCACGCTGACGGTCGAGCCGGTGAAGAACGTGGCCTTCTACACGCCGCTCAAGCTGCGCGAGTTGATCCCGGGCGGCTCTGGCGCCATCCAGGGTTACTGGGACACGGATCCTTCACTCCTCCACCGCACCAACCGCGAGTCGCGCTGGTTCTATTCGCAAGTCACGCCCTATCACGTACACGTCAAACTAGGCCATCACGCCAGCCTGGTATGGGTGACGCGTTTCGACAACGGCCAGCCGGTGCCCGGTGCGCGCGTGCAGGTGATCGAGGAGACCTTCGGCCGCTTCGAGGCCGCGCCCGTGGTGAAGCGCGAGGCGCAGACCGACGCCATGGGCATCGCCCGCCTGCCGGGCAGCGCCGAGCTCGATCCACAATTGACCTTCGCTCACAGCTATCACCGTAACCGACCGCACCTGACCGTGCGCGTGCTCAAGGGCAACGACCAGGCGCTGGTGCCGCTGACCGGTACATTCAATGTCTCGGCCGGCGGACGCAGCGGCGAGGATTATTGGTATCCCACCTTCCAGAAGTTGCACGGCCACATCCGCGCCTGGGGTTTTACCGCCCAGGGCGTGTATCGCGCCGGCGACACCATCGAATACAAGCTGTTCGTGCGCGACCAGGACAATCAGCGTTTTGTCACGCCACCGCCCGGCACCTACACCCTCAAGGTGGTCGATCCGACCGACAAGGTCGTGATTGAGAAGAAGGACATCGCCCTCAACGCCTACGGCGCCCACAGCGGCAGCTTCACGGTGCCGAAGAGCGGCGCGGTCGGCTGGTACCGCTTCCAGTTGCAGTCTTCCTACGGCGGGAATTGGTCGGCGATGCAGGTGCTGGTCGCCGACTTCACGCCGGCGCCGTTCCGCGTGACCACCGATCTCAACGGCAAGCTGTTCCGCCCGGACGATCAATTGCAGATCACCACGCTCGCCAAGATGCACGGCGGCGGACCCTACGCCTCGGCCGGTTCGCGTGTTACCGCCATCGTGACGGCCACGCCGTTTACCCCGGAAGACCCGGCCACCAATGGCTACTCATTCGATACCTACGCCTACGGCCAGCCGCACAGCGAAACCATTCACCAGTCGGAAGACAAGGTCGATGCCCAGGGCCAGCGCATCACCGAATTCAAGATACCGGTGGCGAAGATCCTGTACGGCCGTCTCACGGTCGAGAGCGCGGTGCGCGACGATCGCGGCAAGTACATCGCCGGCGACGCCGGCGCGCGTTACGTCGGCCGCGACCGCTTCGTCGGCGTGAAGATCGACGAATGGGTATTCAAGGCCGGCCAGCCGGCGAACTTAAAGACGCTGGTGGTGAACGAACACGGCAAGGTGGTGACCGGCACGCGCATCGACGTGCTGGTCGAACACCGCGAGACCAAGGCGGCGCGCGTCAAGGGTTCGGGCAACGCCTACCTGACGCAGTACACCCACAAGTGGGTCAAGGTGAGCGAGTGTCGTCACGAGGCCGCGCCCCAGGGCGCGACCTGCACCTTCACCCCGCCGGGCGCCGGCGGCTATCGCATCGTCGCCAGCATCAAGGACACACGCGGGCGCGCACACGCCACGCAGACGCAGCGCTGGGCGGTCGGCCGCGGCCAGGTGGTGTGGGAGGGCGAGGCCGGTCACGGTCTCGACGTCCTGCCGGAGAAAACCGAACTCAAGGTCGGTGACAAGGCGCGTTTCCTGGTGCAGAACCCGTTCCCGGGTGCGCAGGCGCTGATCACCGTCGAACGCCTCGGCGTCATGAAGACCTGGGTGCGCAAGTTCGACAACAGCGCCGAACTCATCGAAATCCCGGTCACGCCGGACCTGTTGCCGGGCTTCTACGTCTCGGTCACGGTCGCCTCGCCGCGCGTGGCCAAGCCGATCCAGGACGGCACGGTCGATCTCGGCAAGCCCGCCTTCCGCATCGGTTACGCGCGCGTCAAGGTCAAGGATCCGTTCAAGGAACTCAAGTACGAGGTACAGGCGCAGAAGAAGGTGTACAAGCCGCGCGACACGGTCACCGTCAATCTGCGTGCGCTGACGCAGCAGGGCAAACCGGTGGACAGCGAAATCGCGGTCGTCGTGCTCGACGAGGCCGTGTTCGACCTCATCCAGGGCGGGCGCCGTTACTACGATCCCTACGATGCGTTCTATCAGCTTGGGGCGCTCGACATGCGCAACTTCAACCTGCTCACGCAGTTGTTGGGACGGCGCCAGTACGAGAAGAAAGGCGCCAACGCCGGCGGCGATGGCGGATCGGATGCCGCCATGCGCTCGGTGTTCAAGTTCGTCACCTATTGGAACCCGTCGCTCAAACCGGACGCGCAGGGTCGCGCCAGTTTCACTTTCCAGGTACCGGACAATCTTACCGGCTGGCGGGTGCTGGCCGTGGGTGTCAACCGCCATGATCTGATGGGTCTGGGCGAGGGCACCTTCCAGGTCACGCAGGCCACCGAGGTCCGTCCGAGCCTGCCCAACCAGGTGATGGAAGGCGATGTCTTCGAGGCGCGCTTCACGGTTATGAACCGCACCGACAAGGCGCGCGACCTGGAAGTAACCATCAGCGCGCAGGGCGCGCTCAAGGCCGGCACGCCGGCCACCGTTACGCACCGCGTGCGCGCGGAACCGTTCAAGCGCGTCACCGTCGGCCTGCCACTCACCGCCGGCCGGCACGGCGATATCCGCTATCGTGTGCGCGCCGGCGATGCCAGCGATCGCGACGCCCTGACGCTGACCATGCCGGTGATCCGCCGGCAGGCGCTGGAAACGGCCGCGACCTATGGAACCACCACGCAGAACACCATCAGCGAGAAATTTGCGTTCCCTGCTGACATGCGCGGCGACATCGGCCGCATCAGCGTGGTCATGAGCCCGAGCGTGATCGGCGCGGTCGAAGGCGCCTTCGCCTACCTGCGCAACTACCCGTACGTGTGCTGGGAACAGCGCCTGACCAAGGGCGTGATGGCCTCGCACTACCTCAACCTGAAGTCGTACATGCCGCCGACCTTCCAGTGGCCTGAGGCCAAGGGGTTGCCGGCGGTGACGCTGGCCGACGCCGCCAACTTCCAGGCCCCGAACGGCGGTATGTCCTATTACATCCCGACCGACAACCGCGTCGATCCGTATCTGTCCGCGTACACGGCCATCGCCTTCAACTGGCTGCGCGCCGCCGGCCACGACATCCCGTCCGGGGTCGAGGACCGGCTGCACAATTACCTGCTGACCTTCCTGCGCCGCGACGCCGCGCCGGACTGGTACACGCGCGGCATGAGCTCGACGGTGCGCGCCGTGGCGCTGGCGGCGCTGGCCGATCGTGGGCGCATCACGCTCGCCGACCTCGAACGCTATCGCCCGCACCTCAAGGAGATGAGCCTGTTCGGCAAGGCCCATTACCTGATGGCGGCGATGCGCGTGCCGGGCAGCGAACCGATTCGCAGCGAGGCCATCAACCTCATCCGCGCGCACGCCAACGAAACCGGCGGCAAGTACATCTTCAGCGAGCAGGTGGATTTCGCCTACAAGCAGATCCTCGATTCCAGCCTGCGCAGCAACTGCGCCGTGCTCACCGCCTTCGTCGCCAACGAGGACCCGGCGCGCGGCAAGAGCGCCGCCAGCGACGTGCCGTTCAAGCTGGTGCGCACCATCACCCAGACGCGCAAGCAGAGTTACCGCTGGGAGAACACGCAGGAGAACATGTTCTGCATGAACGCGCTCATCGACTACGCGCGCCAGTATGAAAAGGAAAACCCGGAGATGCTGATCCGCGTGGCCCTGAACGGCCAGTCGCTCGGTCAGGGGCGGTTGTCCGGCTTCCGCGCGCCGACGATCGATATCGGCCGCGACGTCACGCCCGCCGATCCGGGCAAGAAGACCACCATGACCATCAACCGCGAGGGCACCGGCCGCCTGTATTACAGTGCGCGCCTGCAATACAGCCCGGCAACGCTGAAGCCGAAGCCCATCAACAGCGGCATCGAGGTTGAACGCGAGTACAACGTCGAGCGCAACGGCCGCTGGGTGCTGCTCAAGGAACCGATGCAGATCAAACAGGGCGAGCTGGTGCGCGTCGACCTGTTCGTGTCGCTGCCGGCGGCGCGCAACTTCGTGGTGGTCGACGACCCGGTGCCGGGCGGCCTCGAGCCGGTCAACCGCCAGCTCGCCACCGCCTCCAAGGTCGACGCCGACAAGGGCAAGTTCCTGTACGGCGAAGGTTCGATCTGGTGGCGTCACGGTGACTGGCACGAATACGGCATCGCCTACTGGAGCTTCTACCACCAGGAACTGCGTCACCACGCCGCGCGCTTTTACTCGCAGTACCTGCCGGCCGGCCGCTATCACCTGTCGTATATCGCGCAGGCCATCGCCCCCGGCAACTTCACGGTCGGCCCGACGCACGCCGAGGAGATGTACGATCCGGACGTGTTCGGCAAGAGTGCGCCGGGCATACTCAAGGTGGACACCCCGTGATTTGCCACTGTTCCCTCCCCCTTGATGGGGGAGGGCGAGGGTGGGGGTGGAAGGTTCGGCATCACGAATTATTTTCACCCCCATCCCCACCTTCCCCCATCAAGGGGGAAGGGGTTACGGGTTCATTTAACTTTCGTTATTGATCCGGCGCTACCGGGTCACCATCAGTTTTCGGGCGATCATCTATGATGAGACTCGCCACACTTCGAGAGTATTGGTGCCGGTTCGATATCCGTCGCGGCTGGAGTTACGCGGCCGCGGCGATTGTCCTGGCGGCGATCACGCTCGCGCTCGCCACCTGGGTGGGTTACCGGTCACCGCCGGCGCGACTGGCGGCTGAGGCCGACGGCACGGCGTCCCCGCAGTATCTGGACCGGAACGGTCAGCCACTGACAGTGACCTTCCGTCACGACTGGAACCTCACCGACCAGAAGCCCCTGCACGACATCCCGCCGCTGTTGCGCGCCGCCTTCATCCACGCCGAAGACCGGCGTTTCTTCGAGCACGGCGGAGTCGACTGGCGCGCCCGTGCCGGTGCGCTCGCGCAGAACCTGCGCAACCTGCGCGCCGTGCGCGGCGCCAGCACCATCACTGAACAGGTCGTGCGCCTGTGGCAACCGCGTCCGCGCACGCCGTGGTCGCGCTGGCTGGAAGGCTTCGAGGCCGGCGCCTTCGAGCGACGCTTCTCCAAGGCCGCGATTCTGGAGTTCTACCTTAATCAGGTTCCCTACGCCCGCCAGCGCCGCGGCGTGGCGCAGGCGTCGCGCGACTACTTCGACCGTGATCTCGATACGTTGAACGCCAAGGAGATGCTGGCGCTGGCCGTGCTGGTGCGGGCACCGGCGCGTTTCGATCCACAGCGCGCACCCCGCTTACTGGATGCGGCCATCGATCGTCTCGGCAAGCGCCTCGACGCCGCCGGCCTGCTGACCGATGCCGACCGCGCCGCCCTGGCCGGCCCGCCCTTCGACCTGCGCCGCGGCGAACTGCCGCCGCTGGCCTCACATTTTGTCCAGCATCTCAGATCACGCGGCCTCGCCGCCGGTCAGGCGCGGGTGGCGACAACACTCGACGCCGCCCTGCAGGCCCGTGTCCAGGCGCTGCTCGATGGGCGCGTGCGCGATCTCGCCGAACGCGGCGCGGACGACGGCGCGATTCTGGTTGTCGACCATGTCAGCAATGAAGTACTGGTGTGGGTGAACGCCGGCGTGTTCTCGGCCGAGCGCGGCAGCCAGATCGATCTCGTCACCAGCCCGCGCCAGCCGGGCTCGACCCTGAAACCCTTTCTCTATGGGTTGGCGCTGGAGCGTGGCTGGACGGCGGCGACGATCATCGACGATTCACCGCTGGCCCGTCCGGTCGGTCGCGGCCTGCACGACGTGCACAACTACAGCCGGCAATATTACGGTCCGCTGCGTCTGCGCGACGCGCTCGGCAATTCCCTCAACGTGCCGGCCATGCGCGCCGCCGAGTTCGTCGGTCACGACAAGCTGCTCGCGCGCCTGCGCGCCGCCGGCTTCACCAGCCTGACCCAGCATCCCGATCATTACGGCGACGGCCTCGCGCTCGGCAACGGCGAGGTCAGCCTGCTGGAACTGGTGCAGGGCTACGCCACGCTGGCGCGCGGCGGAATATGGCGGCCGTTGCGCTTGCTACGCGACGAGCCTGTGTCTGGCGAAGCGCGGCGCGTGTATCGCGAGGAGGACGCCACCCTGATCGCGCACATCCTGTCCGATCCGCAGGCACGCATGCTGGAATTCCGTGGCAGCCTGCTGCAATTGCCAGTGCAGACCGCGGTCAAGACCGGCACCTCGACCGACTATCGCGACGCCTGGGCCGTCGGCTTCAACGACCGCTACACGGTCGGGATATGGATGGGGAACCTCGATCGGCAGCCCATGAGGGAGATCACCGGTTCCACCGGCCCGGCGCTGGTGTTGCGCGCCGTGTTCGCGGAACTGAACCGTCATCGCGAGACCCAGGGTCTGCACCTCAGCGCGAGCCTGCAACCGCTGCGCATCTGCCGCATCACCGGCCTGCGCGCGCGCCCGGATTGCCCGAGCCTCTCGGAATGGTTCCTGCCGAAACAGTCGCCCGCCGCCATTTGTGTGCACCAGCACGGCAGCCACGACACGCAATCGATCCTCGCCGGCAGTTCGCCGGTGAAGCTGCTGCAACCGACGCCCGGGCTGGAGATCGCCGTCGATCCGCGCATCCCGCCCGCGCAACAGGCCTTCGCCTTCAAGCTCGACACCTACGCCGAGCCACAGAAAACCGAATGGCTGCTCAACGGCAAGCGCATCGCCGTCGGCAAGACCGGCGAGCGCGAATATCTCTGGCCGCTTTCACGCGGCACCCACCTCGTCCAGGCGCGCGTCTGGCTGCCCGGGCAGATGGCAATCACGACCGAGGAAGTCCGGTTTGTGGTGAAGTAGCCATCTTCTGCGGCCATCTCCGCACCTGCGGGGTATGAATTCGGCCTGGTTTGAATAAGTCGTCATTCTGGACAAGCGAGCCACTGGCGAGCGCGATCCGGAATCCAGATTACTTTTAGGTTTAGGAGCATCCGGGGGCCTGCATCGGCGGAGTTCGGCCAACCTTGTCATTCAATCACCCATTGGTCCAATATACTGACTAGCCGCGGATGCAATATCCGACCGCGTTCGTATTCTCAGATGATAGGTGGCTATGTTCTTCGACCTTCAATCCGCTCAAGTTGCAGTAGCCATCGCAATTGGCCTGCTCACTATTCTTGGCACCATCTTCGGATGGTTTGGGAAAGCTTGGCGTTGGATATCTTCTTTGTTCAAGCCAAGACCGCCTGTTGGAATAATTGAAGTTCCATCAAAAACGATGGTTCTCATACCAGTATCACGGAGTAACGCTCTCTGGTGGCACATGGGCGCCATGGGCGACCAACCAGCAATGCAAATTGTTGGTGACCTCAATGTAACGAACATATCAAAGTATGGTGTCTTTGTTATGGGCGCCAAGCTGCGAAAGCCAAAGGCGGTGGGCCATGCGCTTGTCCGCGCGCATGACAAAAATAATTACAGTACAAAAAACGTTATCCCACAGGGCGCCGTGAGTGATCTACGTTTCGATTTCTTTGTTCAACCGCCGGTTTGCGAAAAAGGCAAACCCTTTAAGGCCGATGTCGCAATAATCGATCAATTCGGCAATGAACATTGGTTAAAGGGCTTAGAGTTTCCATACACATGAAGTGCGCTGCCCAACAACGAGTTCGATCCGTCACCGCGCTGCGTGCGGCTGCCGCCCGCCCGGCCGTCGCGAGAAGCTTTGCTTCTCGCCCCGTCCTCTGGGTGCGGTTCAACGCGCCCCTAGACGGCTAGGGACCAAGGTGCCGAATGGAACTCGATAAGGCGTTCGCCATACTAGACGAGGCGCTCGCGAAGATTGAGCCACTGCGCCGAGCCAAGCCTCTCTCGCCGGCGCATGTTGAATTCGTCCAGACCACGGGGCTTGAGCTTGCACGAATTTTTGGTGCCGAGTCGGCCCCGGCTAAAAATTTTGCGCGTATCGACTATCAATCAGTCGGTACCTTTATTGCCGGTGCCTATGACATGGATGAGGAACTAGCGCGCCGTCGGCATCAGGCGTACCTCCGTGGCCTGGATGCGGCAGAAGGCATAATCCTCTCAGCGCGAGGGCAACTTAAGACGCATGGTGCAGACAAGATCTTGACTGCTAGTCGGCTGCGCTCTGGCGGCGGCCGAGTCTTCATTAGCCACGGAAAATCCTCTTCTGCACTAACGAAGCTAGAGCGATTTATCCGAGCAATGGGCTTGGAGCCCGTAATTGTCATTCATGGTCCAAGTGAGGGCATGTCAGTCGACACGCTCGTCGATAAGCGTATGGGCGGGTCCGATTGTGCGATTATCCTTGCAACAGCCGACGACCAAGTTGGCAAATATCGTCAGCCCCGTCCGAATGTGATCCATGAGATTGGCCTTGCGCAGGAAAAGTTTAATAACAAGGTGGTTTACCTAAAGGAGGATGGATGCGAGTTCCCATCCAACGTTCGACCGAAGGTCTGGGAGACCTTTACACAAGACAATATGGAAGCGGCATTTGAAAAGGTCATCAAGGAACTGCGCTCATTTGGTCTTATCTAGCACGGCTGCACAGCCGTCTAACTCGTAGCTGCTGCGGACGGGCCGCGAGCCTAGCGCCTTTTCGACAGTTTGCGCGACCGGTCCGCCGCAGAGCACGACGTTGGGTCGGCGCGTAGCGCCTCCTTCGTGCTTGAGGTAAGAGAATGTGAAGGAATGGGTCAGAGGAATTGTCTCGGGTATTCGGCGGGTATTCGGAGCGGGTATTCGGGGTCAGTGTAAAAAACGCAACATTGAATACGCTCAGCGACAAAGTTGACGTACGATTTTCACACGAACCCTATACGCGGTGAGTGAATACAGGGCATGGGAGGCAAAACGATGATCCAGGACATTTACCCGCTCGGACCCAAGAGCATACCCGCCGAGCTGACGAAACCCTCGACGGCCTACAAGCATCGGGCCTGGCTGGCGGTCGCCAGCCTGGCGCTGTTCCTGGTGTTGTACCTCGCGCTGGCGGTGTGGTTCGTCTGGACCGCGTACCGGATGTTCGGCGCGGCCGCGGCCGGGGGGCCGGACGTGCTCTGGCACGCCCTGATTGCGGGCAGCGCGGCCTTTCTGGCGCTGTTCATGTTGAAGGCGCTGTTCTTCATCGAGCGCGGCGGCCCGCCCGACGCCGTTGAGGTGACAAAAACAGAACAGCCGCGCCTGTTCGCCTTCCTGTACCGCCTCGCGGACGAGGCCGGCGCGCCCCGGCCCCACAAGGTCTATCTCTCGGCGCGCGTGAACGCGGCGGTGTTCTACGACCTTTCGGTGCTGAACCTGGTTTTCCCCTCGCGCAAGAACCTGGAGATCGGCCTGTCGCTGGTCAACGTGCTGACGCTGAGCGAAATGAAGGCGGTGCTGGCGCACGAGTTCGGTCACTTCGCGCAGCGCTCCATGGCCATCGGCAGCTGGGTGTACATCGCGCAGCAGATCGCCTCGCACGTGGTGGCCAAGCGCGACGCGCTGGACAAACTGTTGCAGTTCATCTCGAACGTGGACCTGCGCATCGCCTGGGTCGGCTGGCTGCTGTCGCTGGTGGTGTGGTCGATCCGCTCGCTGATGGACACCCTGCTGCGGCTCGTGGTGCTGGCGCAGCGCGCCCTGTCGCGACAGATGGAATTCCAGGCCGACCTGGTGGCGGTATCGCTGACCGGCAGCGACGAGATCGTCCACGCCCTGCACAAGCTGCAAGCCGCCGACGACGCCTGGGAACAGGCCCTCGGCTTCTGCAACGCCGAAATCCAGCGCGAGCGCCTACCGCACGACCTGTTTGCGGTGCAGACGCGGATTGTCGAGAAAATGGCGCAGATCCTGAATGACGAAACCTACGGTCGCACGCCGCCGGCCGCCGCGAACCCGCAGTCGCGGCGGGTGTTCAAATCCGCGTTCGCGCAGCCGCCGCAAATGTGGTCCACGCATCCTTCCAGCTTCGATCGCGAGGAGAACGCCAAGCGGCGCTACCTGGCCGCGCCGCCGGACACGCGCAGCGCGTGGCTGCTGTTCGACAACGCCGAGGCCGTGAAGACCCGGGTGGTCCAGGACCTGATCGGCGAAGTGAAGGCGAAAGCGGCGTCCGCCGAGGAGACATTCCAGGCGCTCGACGAGCGCTATGCGCTCCGGCAGTACGAACCGCGTTATCGCGGCGCGTACCTCGGGCGCGCGCTGACCCGCCACGCCGTGCGGCCGGGCGAGCTGTATGAGGAAAAGGCGTTGTCCGGGGATGCGATCAAGACGCTGACCGCGCTCTACCCGCAGCAACTGGCGGATGATCTGACGCGCTGGCGCGAGCTGGAGGAAGAGCGGACCACCTTGCAGGCCCTGCGCGACAAGGTTTACCAGGCCACCGGCGGCCGCATCGTCCACCGCGGCCGCGAAATCTCCCGCCGCGACCTGCCGGCGGCGATCCGCGACGTCGCCGCGGAGATCGAGCGGGTGCGCGAGCGTATCCTGACCCACGATCGCCGCTGCCGGGGTGCGCACCTGGCGGCCGCCGGGAAACTGGGTGCAGGCTGGCGGGAATATCTGGTCGGGCTGATCGGCGTGCTGCACTACGCGGAACATACGCTGGCCGACCTGCGCGATGCCCAGGGACTGCTGGGTAATGTCGTGGCGGTGGTGACGGCCGATGGCAAGGTGACCTCCGGCGAACTCAAGCGCCTGATCTCCGTGGCGAACATGCTCTTCACCGTGCTTGAAAACATCCATAAACAGAAGGCCGAGGTGCAACTGGACTCGTCCCTGCTAACGAAGCTGCAAGCATCGTCTTGGCCGGAGATGCTGGAGGAGTTCAAGCTGACCATCGCCACCGAGACCAACATCAACGAATGGATGCGTGTCATCGACGGTTGGGTGAACGCCGCCGCGGCGTCGCTATCCTCCCTGCGCGGTGCCGCACTCGAACAGTTGCTGCACAACGAAGATGAAATCGCGCGTCACTTGCGTGAGCAAACCGTCCCGCAGGCCGCGCCGGCACCCAGCCGGCTGCCCGCCGAGTATCCCACCCTGCTGGAGGGGAAGGAGCGCAAACGTCAGGAGCGATTGGGCCCGTGGGACCGGTTCCAGACCGCCGATGGCCTGATGCCCGGGTTGGCGCGGCTGCTGGTGGCCGGGATGCTGGTGGGCGCCGTTTTGGGTTTCGGCAGCATGGCCGGTGTCACCTCGTCGCTGTCGGTCTATAACGGCCTGGGTCGCGACGTGCAGGTCGTCATCGGCAAACAGCGGTACAGGCTCGCGCCGTACTCGTCCACCCAGGCGGACATCGAGACGCCGGCCGGGATGACGGTGGAGGCCAGCACCACGGATGGCCGGCTGATCGAACGTTTCAATCCGCCGCTCACCAGCCACGCGAACCGGTATGTGTATAACGTCGCCGGCGCCAGTCCGCTCGTGGAATGGACGGCCGTCTATGGCTCGGCGACGGAACAGCCGCCGCGCTTTCTCGGCGCGCCACGCTGGACAACCTCGTATGCCGACGTGCTTTTCAGCAAGCCGCCGGAGAGCGTGCGCATCAAGGGCAGCGGCACCACGCGCCTGGTGCTGAGCGGCTTCGGTGACCGCGCCCCCGACGATGCCCTGAAGATGCTGAAAAACAGCGAAGAGCGCAAGCAGGTCATCGCCGCGCACGCCCGATGGGACAGCGAAAATGCACCCAACGCCGCGCAATGGCGGACTCTGGCCGGCGAAGGCGGGAGCGCGCCCGTGAAGCAGTCATCAACGGGTGTTCAATAGTCCCGCCACCACGCCCAGCCGCGCGTCTGGCTGCCGGGCCAGAAGGCGATCACGACCGAGGAAGTCCGGTTTGTGGTGAAGTAGACATCTTTGCGTCCATATCCGCATGCGCGGGATATTATGAATTAGCAAATGCTAATGAATGAAGGGAATATTCTTGCTGTTCAAGGATATGATCGTCCAATATACCGACTCCTGCGGTGTTGTTATCCGACCGCGTCCGTATACTCAGATGTTAGACCTGCGACAAATGAAACGAATAGTCGGTAGTGTTGCTTTGCTTGCTGAGTTGGTCGTGTTGGGGTACGTTATGCTGTTGGCGTTTCTTTTGACCGCCTGGATGGAAAGCGACGGCTTTGCTGCCCAGGCCACCGAGATCGATTGGTGGATTGAGAGTGGCAAACGATTACTTGTGGTTGGTGGAGCCGCTACCGTATTCGCCATTGTGGTGTGGCTCGCAAACAACCGTCTGTTTCGGTGGCTCGGTTATCGGAATCTACGCCTTTCGCTATGGTCGGCAATAGCGGTATTCTTGCTCGTTGCAGCGGCGGGAGCCATTGGAGCCGTTAATTTTGTTATTACCAAGCCATTCATGTAGGGCAGGTCTAACAACCGGCTCGTGCGGACGCCGGAGACTGCGCACCATGTTTCCTGATACTTTCGTGGCCGGCGCCGCACAGCCGGAACGTTAGAGCACAAATGAGAAAATGAATACTCAACCTACCATACGACCTCGCTCGATAGAGTGGGCAATAAATCTACTTTGGATATCTGCTGGAATTCTTGCCTTAGCCTCAATTGCCGCTATAGCAGATTTAATTTCTCTTCGACTAAGCACAGAAGTAGCTATAATTAATTTTGTAACGGTTGGCTTCATGGTGTTTTGTGCGATCAAATTTCGTGCTGGTCGAAGCTGGCCACGCTGGTTGTACCTCGCAATCTTCCTTATCGGTGCGCTAGATAGCGTGTTCGACCAAAAATTAGCTCTGCAAGGTTTTTTTGCATTGCCCGTTTGGCTAATATTGGTAGGTGCGACCCAAACTACCGTTCAGATTGCAATTTTAGTTTTGGTCTTTTCTCCCAACTCAAGAGCTTGGTTCCGTGCGCGTCGTCAGGAAAGAAAAGCGGCGCTCTAACACGGCGCTCAACCTGACTCGCGGTGCTGGCGCACCGCTCGCAGGTTAGCTTCGTTGGGACGGCGCGCAGCGCCTCTCTTGTGCATGCTGAAAGGACTCCGCCTTCAATGATCGGCCACGACAGCGGTAACGGGGTGCGAGGATCTTCGGCGCTACCCACGCGCCGCGTTATGCGACTACTCATATTTAGCATCATCTTTACCGCATCCTTCTCGGCCCAAGCCGACGATCTTGTTGTCCTGGGACGTCTTGAAACAATTGAAGAAAGTGTGCCGTATTGCGGGGATTTAATAACTGGAGCGGTAGCTGAGTATGGCGTTTTGAAAGTTATTTCTGGCAACTACGTCGAAAGACGAATATTTGTCGTGCACCCATGCATTGAAATGCAACGTCCAAAATTAATTGTCGGCAACGTTTATAAGGTTACCCTTACACAGGAAAACGTTAACCGAATCGAAGTCTTCTCTAGGAAACGAATTCCTAAAAAATTCACCACCTACTTTTCTAGAGTTATCGAACTCCAAAGGTAAAAATGAACAATCGCATGACAAATTGTTCCAGCCGAACCGTAAGTCAGCGGCGCGTTTCCTGTAAGGCTTGAGGCCGGCTTGGAGAAATACGAGTTGCTGGGCGACGGAGAGGGAATTCATTGGCCGGAGATCGACGAAGACCTGAGCGTCGCCGGCCTGCTGCGCGGCCGTCATTCTTGACGATCAGTGGTATCCCTGCTAAGCCTTACAAGGCAAATCGCACGAAAGGGAGGTTGTGTGAATAACCGTCTAGCCGTGATAGCCGGGCTGCTGCTTGGAATGTTAAGCGGGTGCGCGGCGTTGGTATTACCGCAAAACCCGGATGAATTTCGTGCGCGCATGCCTGAGTCGTACCAGGAACGGCACCACATCAAACGCCCCTACCGTGTAGCTGCCGACGTGCTCGCGAAGAAAGCGCGGGAGTGTTTGAACGTATCTTTTCGCCATGAATATACTGAATATAATGGACCTTATAGGATCAAGCGACAGACTACGGTGAAGTACAAATCAACGATGCGCGAGGCCGGCGGCAAAACGGTATTGGCAGTACAGTACACGAACATCCCAAAGCAGATCCTTCCATTTCAAAAGGAGCCGCCGGACGGAATGTACGTGGTCGTAGCGGACTTATATCCGCGCGGGAACGAGACCCAACTCGTTATCAGTGGAATTGATTCGGGGGGCATCCAAAAGGCGATCAAGAACTGGGCGGCCGGGACGAACATGGGTTGCCCGGATCTGACCCAATGATGGCGCGACTGACCATCGCGGCCTTTGCCTTGGCCCTGCTTGCGGGTTGCTCGGGCATGAAGACCTACCCGAATACGCTTGAGAAAAACCTGACGGTACACACCAAGGCCAGGTCGGAGTCGCTGTTCCCACGCCTGCGCGTCGATATCGATATTTTCGACGTGGTCGGGGACTGCCGGGTCGAATATCGCGGCAGTTTGAAACTCGATCAACCGAGTATTGAAATCGGGCTTCCAGTCAATAAGCCCATCTACCTCTCGATTGTTTTCACCAGAAATTCCATCGGCAGCCGTTCTACTCTTACCCACGAAACCGTCCTGACGCCCCGCCCACAACACTACTACAGCGCCGAAGTCAGCCATCTCGACGGAATGTATCAGGTCATCTTTCGCGAGCGTGGCGCGACCAGGAACTCTCCTGCGCGTGTTTTGCCACGCAAGCCCCTAACGAACTGCGAATAACAACGCCTTATCAAGGAACGCAGCGCCGATAACGGTGCGATCCTGGTTGTGGATCTCATCTGCAACGAGGCGCTGGTGTGGGTGAACGCCGGTGATTTTTCAGGCAAGCGCGGCAAGACCGGCGAGCGCGAATACCTGTGGCCGCTCGCGCGCGGCACCCACCTCGTCCAGGCGCGTGTGTGGCTCCCGGGGCAGAAGGCCGTGGCTACCGAGGAAGTCCGGTTTATCGTGAAGTAGCGTGCGCCTGCGTCCATATCCGCGCGTGCGGGATATGATGAATTAGCCACTTTTAATACTGGACGGGAAAATTCTTGCCGTTCAAGGACACGATGGTCCAATATACCGATCACCCACAGATGTCGTATCCGACCACGTCGGTATACTCAGATGTTAGATTACTCAGGAGCCCTTCTATGCACATGTGGAAGCATGCCTTAATCCCACTTCTTGCAGCCTTAGTCTCGGGCTGTGGTGCAATGGTGCCGGTGGTAAAAATGGAAGATATTCCAGTGGAACAGCGTCGTGCCGTAAACGAAATTGCTATTTACAACCAGACGCAACTCATTGGACGAAAGTTCAAGGTCATAAATATCGTCGAAGGAATATCTTGCAAGAACAAGCTGTGGGATCACGCTGCGACGAAGAGCGATGCAATTTTCCAAGCTCGTTATTGGGCGCAGCAAATGGGCGCGGATGGGATCGCAAACCTGCAATGTGATAATCCTCGCGGCACTACAACAACCTATAATTGTTGGGAGAGCGTCACTTGCACCGCCGAGGCAATCAAGTTTGAGTAATCTCTTTGCACTCAAGCGGGAGGGCACAAAAGCACGCCGCCTCTTAGCACCACGTTAGATCTACACTGATAGGTCATCACTACCAGACAAGCATGCTCAATCTCGACCTACCCAAGAATTGGTTGTATTACGTGATAGCGGCGATTTTGGTTTCCGCCATTATTCGTCTCATCTTGTCGTTTCTTCACTGGACGGAGCGTTTTTCCAAGTTGAAACGTCAACCTTCATTTCGGAAAATTCTTTTTGGTTTTGGGGCGGGCAAAAAGGCTGACGATTATCTTCATCCATTTTTCGTGGGGTTCCTGGAAATGCTCGTTTATCCCGTTCTTCTTGCAGCCGACAAGCCAGAGTACATCGGTGCATGGCTCGGCCTGAAAGTTCTTCCTAAGTTGGGTGCTTGGTCCACACAGCGGGAAACCTACCAGAGGTTTCTTATTGGAAATGCCTTGGTAATAATTTCATCGTATTTTCTCCAGAAATGCTTTTATTCGTGACTCTACAGGGTTCATTCTTAAAATATGCCCAAAGCAAAATCTAACTTTTTGTTCGAGCCTGGGTATTCGGGGTCAGTGTAAAAATACGTCGCTTTGGCTACTCTCAATTACAAAGTTTACGCATTGATCTTACACTGAGCTACCCTGAGTTTTCGCGGAGGTATTGTAAGGATGCGTATCCCACGGATGACGGTGGTTACCCTCGGTGTCGCTGATCTCCAGCGGGCGACGAAATTCTACGAGGCGGTGCTGGCCACGCCGCCGGACACATCGAATGACGGCGTTACGTTTTTCGAGTTGCCGGGTGTCTGGCTGTCGCTGTTCCCGCGCGAGAACCTGGCGAAGGATATTTCCACCAAGGTAAATCCGGCGAAGGGCGGGTTCAGCGGCGTGACGCTGGCGCACAACGTTCGTCGCAAGGAAGACGTGGCGGCGGTCCTGGAGCACGCGAAGGCCGCCGGTGGCCGTATCGAGAAGGAGGCGCAGGATACTTTCTGGGGCGGCTACGGCGGATACTTCAGCGATCCCGACGGCCACTACTGGGAAGTGGTCTGGGGACCGATGTTCGAGTTCACGGACGCCGGGGATCTCCGGTTCAAGTCCGGAAACTGATACACCATTGCGGTGATGATTGTTGCTCCCTCGACCCATCTCCCTCCCCGCCTCCCCCTTGAAGGGGGAGGAGTGGATTTGAGGCGGGCTCTAGTACCCCGTCGGTGAGAAGTGCATGAAGTCTTTCTGTTTGCCGGCGATCTCGCCGCCCCAGCGCAGCCCGATGTCCTTGAAAGCCTGAACCACGCGGCCATCGGCCGTGAGCGAGCCGGGCTGTCCGGGCCTCCACGGACCGCCGCGCACCAGTTGGCAGTGCGGCCCGAAGCGCACGCAGCGGTGATACAGGCCATTCTGTTGCGGGTTGATGTCGATGGCGATGCCGAAGGAGTGATTGCTGAATCCGGTACGTTCGCCGCGATCGTTCAGTGATCCGCGGCTGCGCACGACGCGGTAGGCCTCGACCTCGGTGACGGGTTCGCCCTGCGCGAGCAGTTTTTCCAGCGCATCGCGCACACGGTCGGCGAAGACCTGACAGACGCGGAAAGGCTTCAGGCCGGGCAGCCGGATTTCGGCCTGATCGCGCTCGCAGACGGTACAACCGGTGGCGGTGTCACGTTCTTCGCCGGATACAGCGGAGTACGGCTTGCGGACCTCGACCGGCGGGGACGAGGCGCGCGTGCGCGTGTTCCAGACCACGTAGCGATAGCGACATTCGGTGTCGTCGCCGGCCCACAGCGGTGTGGAGCCGAAGACGAGAACCACCAGCAGGATCGCCCGACCGAAGCGCACGCCGGGATCATAGGCTACTCCGCGCGTTACATCACGCTGCCGAAGCCCCGGTCGCTGGCGCCGGCCGGCGCCTTGAGGCCCGCCACCCGGCAACCCTGCGCCACCGGCCCGCCCGGGAACAACTGGTACAGATATTTCAAACCACCCTTGTCGTGAAACAGTTCGTCGAGCGCATCGTGCAGTTCGCGCATGTTGACGGCGATGTCCTTGTGGCGGGAATAATATTCCTGCAATGCGCGCACCGCGCGCCAGTGGTCCTCGTTCAGCATCAGTCCTTCCTGTTGCGCGGTCCGCAACGCGGACGCGCGCGCCCAGCCGGAAGGGGCGTGCGGCAGCCGGACATCCAGCCCGGGGTCGTTTCCGCTGTCAACAATGGCTTCCAAAAGACTGGCCATGGTCCTGACCTCCATTCCTGTTGGTGAAAGCCGGAATCATCCAGCACAGACGGGTTAGCCCGCCTTGATGGATATCAACTTTGGGATAGTTTTTGATCAAATGCCCTACAGAGCAGCGAGATATGGAGATAATCCTGCACAATTTGTCGTGTTGAAGTACACGACCCGCGGGGCGACACTGAATCCATCCAAGCCGATATTCCGCAGTCTGTTTCAAGCGGAGAGCCACCTATGGAGATTGAAATCAGCAACCGCACCGTCCGGACCGACGAGCAGGGCTATCTGTCCGATCTGGACGACTGGAGCGAAGCCTTCGCCGAAAAGACAGCGGAGCGCGACGGTGTACGTCTTTACGACGACCACTGGGGGCTGATCCTTTATTTCCGCGATTACTATCAGGCCACCAGCATGGTGCCGACCATGCACGGCCTGGTGCGCACGCTCGGGCAGCAGCATGGCGCGCATTTTCAGGACGAAAAGACTTACGAGAAGTTCCTGTATCGATTGTTTCCGAGCGACCCGGTGCGCGAACTGTGCAAGCTGGCCGGTTTGCCCAAACCGCCGCCTGACACCTGAAGTCTTCGCCGGGATCGGGCGGAAAAAAACGGGGCGCCAGGCGCCCCGTTTTGGTTACTGCCAACCCGGACTTTACTTGGCGGGTTTGCCCACCGGTGCCGGCGCGGCCGCTGTCTCGGCCGGGCAACTGGTGCGATCCGACGGCACCTTGCCGGTCAGTCTCAGGAAGCTCGCGAACGGGCCCATCACCCCCATGGCTTCCATCTTCGGCCCTTCGAACTTGAGGCGGCCGAACATCATGGACTTCATCGGGCCGTCTTGGCCGGCGC
>ERZ1292623.1726-Hain-H51-01um-R1-1726-length-20549-cov-4_pt1 | contig 20549 bp, 19 predicted proteins | sample MGYA00564398_ERZ1292623 | MGnify/ENA primary metagenome ERZ1292623 (study PRJEB36523, sample SAMEA6512633) | groundwater metagenome | collected 2019-01-07 | study: AquaDiva: Metagenomics assemblies of 32 groundwater samples | reverse complement strand
TCGGCAAAAAGGAAAAAGAGACCTATCAGAAAGCAGCCGATGCCGGCCGCAAGTATCGCTGCGGCGCCCGGCCCGTTTGTAATTGTGTTTGTGTTGTCTGACATATACATCACTTGCTCTGCATTATTTGGATAGTAGGGCCACCGCGTACGGGAGCATATTTATTCAGGAACGCACCGAACGCTCCCGCGATTGCCGTCGCGACAAATGCCACGACGACGAAGACGAATGCCGCCAGACGGATTTGCCTCTGATACGCAAGCATCCGCCCGTATTTGCCGTACACATAGGCGACCATCGTCATCGCAATGGGAGCGAGCCATCCCACATGTTCCTTCCACTCCATGCCGAGATTGTGCCACTGCGCCGTCGTAGGACTCGAGAGGAGCAGGTATCTCGGGTACATCGCCAAGTCCGTAATGCCTGCGGGAGGAGCCGCGCGATACCACGGGTACGCGAGGTAGGTGCCCGAAAGTACGGCAGCCCACGCGAGGATGACCATCGCGCCCAAGTACAGATACAACATCGTTTTCCCGCGCGAGCTCGGCGCGGAAGCGGTGGGAGAGGACATGCGATACATTTCGGCGACGGTGCCGGAGAAGGCGAGCAGAAAAAGCGCGCCGAATCCCATGCCATGGACTACGGTTATCAAATCACGCAAGGTGATTTCCATGCCCAGATTGTAACACCGTTTAAGGCGCGAAGCGGTCAGTGGGTATATACTGGCAGGCATGAATCCCGTTAGAGGCCGCGGAAGACGATTCCGGTTATTATATTCCAATACAGACAATTTCTTTGGTAGAGATTACTCATGCGTAATCAGCGCGGGAAGCAACGCCCCGATAGAAGCTTCGCTTCTGACGGGGCAAGCTTCCTGCCTCTAACGGGATGAAAAATGCGTTCGTGCACTTGGTGGGGAAGTCGTACCGCGCACTCACGCCGCTTATTTTCCTCTCCGACTCCGAGCCCGCACACGATTTTGTACTTGATATGAGCGAGGCAATGGGCAAAGTACCGGGCATCCCGGGACTCATGCGCGCGTGCCTACGCGTCTCTCACCCGTCGCTTCGGACAACGGTCGCCGGAATCGAATTTGATAATCCAATCGGGCTTGCGGCGGGATTCGACCATGAGGCGCAAATGCCGCGCATCGTCGACGGCCTCGGCTTCGGTTTCCAGAGTGTCGGCACAGTGACCAACGGCGCGTACCAAGGCAATCCGTATCCGCGCATCAAGCGCCTCGTGAAATCGCGAACGATGCTCGTGTACAAGGGATTCAAATCGACCGGCATGAGCAATGTGCTCCGGCGTATCAAGGGGCAGACATGGCGCGTGCCCGTCGGCATTTCAATCGGCCGCACGAATCCGCTCAAGGAGTACACGTACCCCGTCTCCTATGCCGACATCGTCGAGACGTTTACGAAGGCGCGTGACTCCGGCATTCCGTTTTCTTATTTCGAGCTCAACATCAGCTGCCCCAACATGCTCAAAGAAGTTTCCTTTTACGAACCCGAACACCTCGCGCCACTGCTGAAAATGATATGCGACCTCAAGCTTCCGAAGCCGCTGTTCATCAAAATGCCCATCGGCCTTTCGGATGACGGCGTGAAGGCGCTACTCGACACGATTATGCAATTTCCTGTCGCGGCTGTCATATTCGGCAACTTGCAGATTAATCGCAAAGACCCTGCGTTTATTCCCGAAGAACTGGCAACACTCGAAAAGTTCCCCGGCAACTGGAGCGGCATGCCGTGCCAGAAGCGCTCCGACCATCTCGTGAAGCTCGCCTACAATCACGTGAAGGGGAGGTTGGCGATTATCGGTTGCGGCGGCATATTCAGCGCGGAAGATGCGTACCGCAAAATCAGGAATGGCGCGTCGCTCGTCCAACTAGTATCGGCGACCGTATGGGAGGGTCCTCAGGTACCGGCCGAAATTTGTGCCGACCTACCCGCGCTCCTCGCGTGTGACGGGTTCAAAAATGTGTCGGAAGCGGTCGGCGTGGATGCGGGTAAGGTTTGATACGTCTTTGTGGTCACAGATAATTTCCTCGCCGTCGCTCGGAAATTTCCGCGACCCCGGCTCGCGGTCGCACAAGCTCGTGCGACATCGCTGCGCCCCGCACAGGTAACCCACTTGTGGTCAGGCGTATTTTTCTACTGAAAAATCGCCCGACCCGGGCTCGCGCCGTCGCGCTCCGCCTCGCACAAAGCAGAAAATCTGCCGCAGGGAGCTTCCTGCCATTGTGGTCACACATAATTTTCTGCTGAAAATTTGCGCGACCCCAGCTCGGCCCGTCGGCCTCCGCTTCGCACAAACCACAAAATCTGCCCCCGGCAGATTCTTGTGTGTTTGTGCGCCCGGTTGGATTCGAACCAACGACCGTTCGCTTAAGAGGCGACTGCTCTACCAACTGAGCTACGGGCGCAAGGGAGGAGCCATGGAGGCTCGCTTACATATTTTCCGAATGACCCGTCTGTATGAAATACAGGCGGTTCAAAAGATTCTACATGAATCTGAGCAAAATTAAAGCCATGTATAGGTCTATTTGCTAATTCAATTGAATTAGCAAATAAGGGGTTCGACGCCAGTTCATTTAACTGTGAGAATCTGATTCTCACGTACTCCAAAAGATTACACTTGCGAAGAGCTGTCTGCTATTTCAGGTGCGCCTCGCTCCCGCCATTTTTGGAAAAGTATTGCAGCTATCCATAGTACGATAAATGCGACAACGTATTGCGGACCGATAACGGTGAGCGCAGCTTCGCCGAGTGTATAACCGACTATGGTCCAGAATGTGTCCCATGCAAGCGTGGCCGCGCGCGTATAGAGCATAAAGGTCCGGAACGGAATCTGGAGTATGCCGGCGGCCGTAGATGTGAGCGCGGCCAGATTCGGATGCCAATAGGTGAGGAACGTCGCACGCGGTCCGTACTTTACAAGCTGGCCCTTCGCTTTCTCGAGCGCCTCAGCGAATCCAAGTGCGAGGAGCAATCGGTACCATCCATACTTGCCGACGTAGAAGTTGAACACGTATGAAGCAAGAAGACCCATTGTCGTTACCGCAAATACACCGAAAAGTTGTACGTAATCGTCACCTGCAAGAAACACGCCGAGGACGATGACGAAGCTTCCGGGAAAATACCAGCCCGCAAAAAGGGTGCCTTCGATGATTGCACACACGAATATTGTGATGAGGCCGTATTTCTCGAAATACAACTTGGCTATCTCGACGACTTCTTCCTTGGGCGGCAGGTCGAGGAGGGCCCAGAGTACATAAAAGGAGCAAAGTGCCGTGAATGCAAAAATCGGGAGCCAAATTAAGGAGATGAATTCTTTTGCCTGTCTCATGTGCCGGGGGAGCGACTCGAACGCTCACGAGGGTTTAAAACCTCTGGGGATTTTAAGTCCCCTATGTCTACCATTCCATCACCCCGGCTTTGTCCGTCCGAAGCCTTCGGCGAAGGAGGACGTGCGGATAATCTTAGCTTAAATTGTGGTACAGTACACGCGATTGGCCACATGGCGAAGTAGCAACGCGGCGGTCTGCAAAACCGCTACTGGGTGGGTGCAACTCCCACTGTGGCCTCAAAACGAACACGCGATACGGAGAATCACGATACATTATAACGGGCCGGTCGGCTTGTTATAATGTACCGGCTAAAAAACGAGGACAGATTGTCGTGAAGCGAAGTAATGCGGCAATCTCCTAAGAACGTGTTAAATCGTCAATGCGCTGGCGGTTCTTCTCGCCGTAGTCGACTTCGAAATCTACGGTGGGTAAACGGCCGAGCCCAGTGTGCTCCTTGAGGAACTCGCGGAATTCGGAGCGGTTGCGTTTGGCGAAATTCAGGACCGTCGCCTCGGCTGACTCCGGCAAGACGGAGAAAAAGACCGTGACATTTTTGAGGTCGGGGGAGACTTCGGCGCGCGTGACCGTGACGAGCGATTGCCTGTTGGACTCGCGCGCGAAAAAATCCGCCGCGCGATGTGCGATGGTTTCCGATACCTGTGCTTGTCGTTTGTCGGACATATTTGTTAATTCAATTGAATAAGCAACAATGAATACTTCTGTCAGACTGTCGTCGTCGCAAAGCATTCTATAGTGTCACCTTGCGCAGGTTCGAAGGTGGTTTCGGTTTCGATTTGTGCGCCGAATTCCGCAGGGGCTTCGGCGCGGTCGACATTCTGCTTGTTGGTCTGGATATTTTTTATTTTCGCGACTCCGATAAGCACCTTGCGGCGGATGATGCGCAGCATGCCGTTTTTTGCTAGATATCCCTCCGCGACAGCGCCGCCGATGACGTGCTCGTCTTTGCGCGAGGAGAACACCTTCATGATTTTTGCGGTACCAACCGTTTCCTCCACTTTGCGCTTGGGCGCGGACTCCTTGAGCAGTTCGTCCAGATTCTCGGTAAGTTTGTAGATAATATTGAATATCTCGATGCGTACGCCGCGCTCGCGCGCGCGCGCTTCCGCCACGGGGTCGATGCGCACATTGAAGCCGATAACTACGGCATGACTCTCGCCAGCGAGCGCGGTTTTTACGTCACCCTCGGAAATCGTCCCGATGCCGCTCTGTACGACTGTTACCCGTCCGTGTTCATCACCGATACGCGAAGTCTCTTGGAGTATCGCTTCTAGAGAACCGGTGGTATCCGCGCGCACGATGACGGGCATGGAGTATTGTCCTTCGCCAGCCGCCGTCGGTGCGGCAGACGCCGCGGCGGGAGCCATTTGTTCGCGAGCCGCTTCGGCCTCGCGTTTGTTTTTGTATGCACGGAATGTCTCACCGACGCCGGGGAGTTCGTCAAATCCCACGAGCGAGATAGGCGTCGAGAACGTCGCTTCTTTCAATGTCTTTCCAAGGTGGTCTTCCATAATGCGCACCGGTGCGATGGCGCGTCCCGCGAGGACCGCCATCCCGCCTACGAGTGTGCCGTTCCCGATGACGAGCGTGGCGGCAAGTCCGCGCTTTTGGTCGCGATGCGTTTCTATCACAAAGCCCTCCGCCGGCGCTTTCGCGTCGGCCTTGTATTCATGTATTTCAGCGACGAGCAGAATGACGTCGAGAAGCTCGTCCACGCCCGCTCCTGTCTTTGCGGATATGGCTGTCCACGGCACATCGCCGCCGAGTTTTTCGAGGTATACACCCTGTTCCATGATGGAACCCTGCGTGCGCTCCACGTTGGCGTTCGGTTTATCTATCTTATTGATAGCGACGACGAAGGGGATACCGGCCTCACGAATTTGCGCGAGCGCCTCGAGCGTTTGCGCCTTCACGCCGTCATCCGCCGCGACCACGAGAATCGCGATGTCGGCGACATTAGCGCCGCGCGCGCGTATCGCGGAGAATGCCGCGTGGCCGGGCGTATCAATGAAAGTGATGTGCTTGGTCCTGCCTGCCCCGTTAGAGCCCGAAGGGTCTCTAATGGGGTGGACCACCTCGTAGGCGGCGACGTGCTGTGTGATGCCGCCGTGTTCGGAGGCGACGACATTGGACTTACGGATGAAGTCAAGTAGCGTGGATTTACCGTGGTCCACGTGTCCCATGACCACCACGACGGGCGGACGCTCTACGAGTTGTGCGGGTTTGTTTGCCATATAGGTGAGTAGGGCACATATGCCGAGAAAACGAAAGTATACCGTGAAATTCTCAATTAGCAATTTTCAATTTTTAAATTAAGACATTGAAAATTGATTGAAAATTACTGCTTGGAATTTGTGATTTTGCCGCGTACACTTCCCATATGAATTTTCTCGGTACGCGGCGCATCTATCTCGACTACGCGAGTGCGACTCCGCTTGATCCCGCGGCCGCGCGCGAAATGGCGCGTGCCGCCCAAGTCATCGGCAATCCCGGCGCAATACACGCGGAAGGAGTGGAGGCCTCTCTGGAGCTCGAGCACGCACGCCAAAGGCTCGCCCACGAGCTCGGATGCAAATCGCGCGAAATCGTGTTCGTCTCCGGCGGCACCGAGGCCAACAATCTCGCGCTTCTCGGCCTCGCCCGCAAGCTCGAGACGAAAATGCGCACGCTCTCCGGTACGCACTGGCTTGTCTCTTCTATAGAACATCCATCGGTCCTCGAATGTTTTTCCGAAATTGAGCGGCTCGGCGGCAATGTATCGCATGTTGCGCCCGACGGCCGCGGCATCATTTCACCCGAAGCAGTGAAGAGACATCTGAAAAAAGAAACAGTGTGTGTCTCGGTGGGATGGGCTAACAACGAGATAGGCACGATACAGCCGCTCTCGCAGATTGCGCGCGTCATACGGGCGCACGAAAAGACGCACCCCATTAGAGACCCTTCGGGCTCTAACGGGGCAAGCAAAACTCGCATTGTGTTTCATAGTGATGCTGGACAAGCACCGCTCTATCTCGCGACGACCGTCCACTCTCTCGGGGTGGATATGTTCACGCTCGATTCGGCAAAACTCTACGGGCCGCGCGGCATCGGTGTCGTTTATTTGAACAATACCGTCGAACTGTCGGCAATCAACATGGGCGGCGCTCAGGAGCGGGGATTGCGACCCGGCACGGAGAACGTCGCACTCGCGGCCGGCTTTGCCGAGGCGCTCGCGGTGCGCGCGCAATCGCGCGATGCGGAAGGGAAGCGCATGCGTGTGCTACGGGATGTGCTTGCGGCCGCACTTCTGAAAGAATTGCCTGACGCGGTGATCAACGGCGATCTGAAATTCTCACTACCGCACATGCTCAATATTTCTCTTCCGAACATTCAGAGTGAATATATTACGCTCGCCCTTGACCACGCCGGTGTTGCCATCTCAACCAAGAGCGCGTGCAGGGAAGGGCAGGAACGCCGCTCGCATGTCGTCGAGGCACTCGTGCCGCCTGCCCTGAGCGAAGTCGAAGGGTGGCGCGCCGAGAACACACTCCGCATTTCGCTTGGCGATGAGACCCAAAAAAAAGACCTTCAGCGTTTCGTTGACACGCTCCGGACGGTGGTATCTAATTCCTAAAGCGTGATTCCGAGGGGGACACCCAATGGCACCGAAAGTTTCTCGAATCCAGAAAATACCGGTCGCAAAAATCGCCGGCTGGACGGCGTTTTCTATGGGCGTAATGATGATGCTTTCCATCATCGCGCTCATTGTCGCGATGGAAACCGGACTCTATCAGCCGCTGCACGCTGGATGGCTGGTGCTAATCCCGTTCGCCGGCCTGCTCGCGTACGCCCTCATTATCACACCAGTAGCTGTACGTTATAGCTGTACGTTATGATTGGGGCTTCTATCTACAATGACGACGACAGCCTGACGCGTCGCCCCGTTCTGTCGGAACGGGGCGGCTTGCTTTTTATGTGCCTGTGATACGATGCGGGCATGGAAATCGAGGAACTATCAAAATCACAGATAATCCTCCTCACGCTTCTGGTGAGCTTCATCACGTCGATAGCGACCGGTATTGTGACGGTTTCGCTCATGGACCAGGCGCCGCCCATCATCGCGCAGACGGTCAATCGCGTCATTGAACGCACGGTGGAGACGGTAGTGCCCAAGGGTCAGACGGCATCCACCGTGGTGACGCAGGAAAAGACTGTCATCGTCAAAGAGACCGACCTCATCTCGCAGGCGGTAAAGAAAGTGTCTCCCTCCATCGTCCGCATCTACACAAGCGCCGCAGAGTCGCCCACGTTTTTGGGCCTCGGCATCGTACTCGACACTCAGGGGGCCGTTGTTGCCGACGCCGCCTCGCTCGGTGACGCCGCCGACGCAACACTCGCACTTTCCGACGGTTCGCGTGTTCGCGCGTTTGTGACACATCGCGATGCCGAGAACGGCTTCGCGTTTTTGGCTGCGACAACGACTCTCGGCGTGACCCCGACGTGGACGCCGGCGACCGTATCATCGGACCATGTGGTATTGGGCGAGGCGGTCGTGGGGCTATCCGGCAAATCGGTTGCGCGCATCGCTTCCGGCATAGTGACAGCTATGCCGTCGTTGTCCGTCATGGATACAGATGTATCCGCTGACTCTATTTTATTCGGGAGTCCGCTCATCAATACCAATGGCGACGTCATCGGCATCAGTACGAGCGTATCCAGAGAGATTTCGCCGTCGGGTTTTGTGACCGCCACGCTTCTCATTCCGGCACCGGCTCCGGTGAAGAAGTAATAGTACGGGTCGCAGTATATTATTTGTATCTCGGGAAGCCGAGATAGTCTCTTGGATTTCGATACGCATTTTGATATACTGAATCTGGAAGTAGATGTCGCAACATATATGACACCGTTCAACAACTACACAACCAAAGCAAAAGAAGCTATCCACCGGGCGCATCAGCTCGCGGTGGAGCGCGGGCACAATCAGGTTTCCACCCTGCATCTCTTTGCCGCACTCCTCACGCAGGAAGAAACGATGGTCGTGCCCATGCTCGAACAGGTCGACATCGACGTTACACACCTTACCGACTCCGTCCTCGAATCCATCGAGGGGACATCCGGTACCACCGCGGTCTCTCCGAGCTTCCAGCTCTACCTCACACCGGAACTGGTCCGCGTGTTCGAAGCCGCTCCGCGCATTGCCGCTTCCTTTAACGATCAATTCGTTTCGCCCGAGCATCTCATACTCGGTCTTGTCGAACATCCGGGGCCGGCTGGCGACGTGCTCACGCGTTTCCGCGTGGACCGCGGAGCGCTCGCACGCGTGCTTACCGATATCAAAGAAGGAAAAATCCGCGAAGGCGATGCGCCGCAAAAGCCCCGCGCACTCGCGCGCTTCGCGCGCTCGCTCACCGAGCGCGCCCGTGAAAACAAGCTCGACCCCGTCATCGGCCGTGATACCGAGATAACACGCGTCATCCAGATACTTTCACGCCGCACCAAAAACAACCCGGTACTCATCGGCGAGGCCGGCGTGGGCAAAACAGCGGTCGCCGAAGGACTCGCTCAGCGCTTCGCATCCGGCGATGTGCCGGAGAGTTTACGCGGCAAAGAGTTGGTACAGCTCGACCTCGGCCTCCTCATCGCCGGTACCAAATACCGCGGAGAATTCGAAGAGCGACTCAAAGCGGTCATGCGCGAGGTAGAGCGCTCCGAGGGCAAAATCATTCTCTTCATCGACGAAATGCATACGCTTGTAGGCGCAGGCGCGGCCGAGGGCTCGATGGACGCTTCCAATATGTTGAAGCCCGCACTCTCGCGCGGTGAGTTGCGCGTCATCGGCGCGACCACGCTCAAGGAATATCAAAAACACATCGAGCACGACCCCGCGCTCACGCGACGGTTCCAGCCGGTCTACGTCAACGAACCGTCCGTCGAGGATGCTATCGCCATTTTGCGCGGCCTCAAGGAGCGCTACGAGCTCTATCACGGTGTGCGCATCACCGATGCCGCAATCATCGCCGCGGTGCAACTCTCCACGCGCTACATCACCGAGCGGTTCCTGCCCGACAAGGCCATCGACCTCATCGACGAAGCCTCGTCCGCCCTGCGTCTTTCACTCGAGAACAAGCCGCCGGTTTTGGAAGAGGCGCACCGCAAAATAACGCGTCTGGAAATAGAGAAAGAGGCGCTCAAGAAAGAATCGGAGGCGGGCGAAGGAAAAGCGCGCACACGCGTGAAATCCATCGAGAAAGAAGTCGCCGATTTGCGCGATTCCACGCGCGAGCTTGAGACGAAATGGAAGAACGAAAAAGAGACACTCACCGAAATAAAACGCGCGAAGACCGAGCTCGAACGCGCACGCCTCGACGCGGACGCGGCCGAAGCGCAGAGTGACCTCACCAAGACCGCCGAGCTTCGCTATGGCCGTATCCCGCTGTTGGAAAAAGAAATTGAAACGGCGACGAAAAAGCTGAAAAAATTGCAGGAAAAGCGACGTGTTCTCCGCGAAGAAATCACCGAGGAGGACATCGCGGAAGTCGTCGCGCGCTGGACCGGCGTGCCGGTCTCCCGGATGCTCGAAGAGGAAGCGGAAAAGCTTTCGCGCATGGAGGAGGAGCTCAAGAAGCGCATCGTCGGTCAGAACGAGGCGGTGCAAAAAGTCGCCGACGCCATCAAGCGCTCTCGCGCAGGCATTTCCGACCCCAATCGCCCTGTCGGTTCGTTCCTGTTCCTCGGTCCCACAGGTGTCGGCAAGACCGAGCTCACGCGCGCGCTTGCGGAGTTCCTCTTCAATAGCGATAAATCGCTCATACGCGTTGATATGTCCGAGTACATGGAAAAGCACTCGGTCTCCAAGATGATTGGTTCTCCGCCCGGTTATGTGGGCTACGACGAAGGCGGTGGCCTCACCGAGCTCGTCCGGCACCGACCGTACTCGGTCATTCTCTTCGACGAGATAGAAAAAGCGCATCCGGAAGTGTTCAACATCCTCCTGCAGGTACTCGACAACGGCCGCCTTACCGATGCCAAGGGCCGCGTGGTCAATTTCAAGAACACGGTCATCATCATGACTTCCAACATCGGCGCCGAGCACATCGACAAGATGTCGGGCCTCGGTTTCGGCAGCGGCCACTCCGTGAGCGCGGATACGCGCTACGAGCAGGTCAAAGACAAGGTGATGGGTTCGCTCAAAGACTTCTTCCGTCCGGAGTTCCTCAACCGTCTCGACGAAATTGTACTCTTCAACATTCTCTCGCCGGAGAGCGTGCACAATATCGTGCGCATGCAGGTGGAAATCGTCGCCAAGCGACTCGAAGAAAAGCACATTTCTCTCACGCTCAGTGATGCCGCGATAGAACACCTCGCAAAGGAGGGCTACAACCCGCAATACGGCGCACGTCCGCTGAAGCGCCTCATTCAGACCAAGATAATGACATCAATCGCCAACATGATGGTCAGCCGCGGCGTGATGGACGGCGGCTCGGTCAAGGTGGATGTAAAGGATGGGGAATTCACATTCGATGTGCGCAAAGGTCCGGAACGCGCACACGGCGTGCGTGCCCGCGCAGCGGCGAGGGTGTAAATGAAAAGACCCGCTTTTGCGGGCCTTTTCATTTTGTGCGCCGGATAGGATTCGAACCTATGAAGACCGGAGTCAACGCGTTTACAGCGCGTCCCCTTTGACCACTTGGGTACCGACGCAATATTTCGAACGGTATGATTCTATCAGATTGAGTACGTCCAGCAACAATTTTTTATCCGAGTAGCGGATATGCACGAGGCCATAGGGCATTTGTCGCGCATTCATTGTTGGATTTTCACGAACGTACGGCTTGGTAAATTGCGGTCGAGGGATACCCAGAAGCTTGCTCCAATATTCTTTCAAGCCATCGATGGGTTGGTTGGCATAACAATATATGTATACACGCAGACGCTTTTCGTCCAAATGATACCGGGACCTTAAGAATTTCATAAAAAGCACAAGCATTCGCGGGTCACTGTTTGCAAAATCTATGCCTGGCGCAGACGAAGTTTTGTGTCCTTCCGCCCAGTACAGCATCGCTCCTATGGCGTTCAGTTCTTTCGTCATGGCCGACGCTGATTTCCGGATCGTGAAAGAGGGGAGTTTTGCGGCAAATGTAATTCGACTCGCGTCCCGAAAAGATCGCCTCGGTATGTCAAGTTTCCGAAGAACGTATGTCACTGCATCCAGCGAACTGTGGACTTTCTCCGCCACGGCACGCATAGGTAGACCGGCTGTGTACAATTCACCCACGCGGGCCCACTGGTCTTTCGGAATGGACGACATAATGGTCAAGTGCAATTATACCCTATACCGGTACACTTTGACTATGTCATTGGCGGATTTTTAGGCTACAATTCGCCCCATGACCCGAAAGTGGGAATCTTTCACCGCGTGGATGGTGAGTATGTTCTTTGTCTTTTCTCCGGCGCTCGCGTTCGCCGCGGGGTTGCCCGAGAGAATCGTCACGTGCAACGGCGTGGATTGCAATGTGTGCGATATCGCGACGGTCGCTCAAAATGTCCTCAATACAGCCATCTTTATCATGGTGTTCCTATCCGCCGTGCTTTTCGCATGGGCAGGCTGGAAGATGCTGACCGCGCAGGGCGATACGGAATCATACACGGCAGGGAAGCGGATATTCGGCAACGTCGTCCTCGGTCTCATCATTATCCTCGCCGGCTGGATAGTCATCGATACGCTGATGAAGACCATGACCAATAGCTCCTTTGGTCCGTGGAATAAGATTTGCTGATTTCTTGCGCAAGAGCGGGGCGCTTGGTATAGTGCCGCGGATGTCACAGGATCAACTTTTCAAACTCGCGTGCAGCAAGTGCGGTCGCACCAACTATTGGTCGCGCAAGAACCGCAAGCTCGTCACGCGCAAAATAGAACTCAGGAAGTACTGCAAATGGTGCAAGGTCCATACCGTACACAAAGAGGCTAAGAAGTAGAGTTTTTGTTGCGTACCCGAGCGCTCGCCTAAAGAACCATTTGAGGGAAGGGGTCGGGAAACGGAAGTTTCCCGTGGAGGAAGGCAGTGCGCTACTGCGCACGTTGGAAAACCGAGAGGTTTCCAAGGAGAGTAGGTGCAAGGCTCATGCCGTGCACAAGGAGGCGAAGAAATAATTCTCGCACGCCTACGTGCGGTGAGATATACTCAAGCCGTCGGACTATCAAGTCGACATAGGGTCCATCGTATAATGGTAGTACAGCGGTCTCCAAAACCGCTAGCCTAGGTCCGATTCCTAGTGGGCCCGCCATAGAGCATATGAACATTACTCTTATCGGTATGCCTGGTGCGGGCAAATCGCACATCGGCAAAGAGCTTGCAAAGCTTTTAGACTTTACCCTGATCGAATTTGATTCAATTCTCGAAGAGGCACACAGTAAATCCTTGCAAAGTATACTTGAAGATATTGGTGAAGAATCTTTCTTGAAGAAACAGGAGGAGGACACAATATTGGAAACCCAGGGCAAAGATAATTTGGTAATATCCACGGGCGGCAGCATCATCTACACCGAACATGCAATGGAATATTTGGCGGGCATCTCAACTATCATTTACTTGAGAGCAGATTACGAAACCATTGAAAAAAGAATTTCAGCGATACCCAGAGGCATTATCGGCTTGAAGGATAAATCGCTAAAGCAACTCTATGATGAACGCACGCCGCTTTACGAAAAGTGGGCGTCGCTTACTGTCGACGCTAACAGGCAACCATCTTCGGTTGTGAAGGATGTCGAGGTTGCTCTAGGTTTGTTGCAATAGCTATATGGAACTCCAAGTCGGCGTAAAGGTGCTTTTGAAGAACTCGGAAGGGAAGTATTTGCTTATGCGCCGTTCTGCCTACGAAGAACGTGGGGTCGGCAAGTGGGATTTCCCCGGCGGTCGCATCGATATCGGCTCAACGCTCACCGAAAACCTCAAAAGGGAAGTTTCGGAAGAGACGGGTCTTGAGCTAAGCTCCGAACCGAGGCTTATCGCGGCACAAGACCTGATGTGGACCGACCGGCACGTGGTGCGTCTCACATACGTCGGCGAGGCAGACGGTACCGTACAGTTGAGCGAAGAGCACGACGAGCACAAGTGGTTCTCGCTCGATGAACTTCGCAAACTCGACAACCTCGACCAGTTTCTCAAGAAACTGCTCGACGACTGTGTTATCGTGTGACTGTATGAAAATAATCTTGGTTGATGCGGTGAACACCTTTGTTATCGAAGGCAGGGGCATTTTCGGAAAAATGCACGAACTGCTTGAAACCTTTCCGAACAGGAAAATTATCCTAACAAACGCCAACGACCAACAGGCTAAAGGGTATGGTCTAGACGCTGTGCCTTACGAAGTTTTTTCCTTGAAACATAATCCAGACAAAACAGACCCCGAGTATTTTAAAAAGATGCTTGAACATTTTCATTTCAAGAAGGACAATGTTATCTACTTTGAGCATAACAATGACGCGGTGAAAAGCGCACAGTCAGTTGGTATCACTGCGTATCACTACGACTCGGGGAAAAAGGACTTGGAGGCCCTTGAAGTTTTTTTGAAAACGAATCTGTAAGTATGAGTACGTTGCGCAGGGGAATACCGTCGCATGCAAAGAAGGTGTTCGCGGGCAAGATTTTTGAAGTATGGCAATGGGAACAGAAAATGTTTGACGGGGGCGTTGAGATATTTGAACGATTGAGACGACCGAATACGGCACAAGTTATCGCCGTAGTGGGTGACAAAATATTGGCACAAACTGAAGAACAGCCCGATTCCACGCAACCATTTTCGTCGTTACCCGGTGGACGGTGCGATGCCGATGAAGATCCGCTCGTTGCCGCGAAGAGGGAACTGTTGGAAGAAACGGGGTACGTGTCTGATGATTGGGTTTTGTGGAAAGAAGTAAATCCGGTCAGCAAGATTGAATGGACGGTCTATACCTTTATCGCTCGAAACTGCGTTTATCAACAAGAGCCACACGTTGATTCCGGCGAGAAAATAACATCCAAACCCGTCAGTTTCGATGATTTTCTTACATTATCGGACGACCCCTTCTTTTATAGTCCTGAATTGGTCTCCCACATGTTGCGTTTGCGTCTAAACAAACAAGAAAAGGAAAAGTTTAGGCAGGCGCTCTTCGTGGGAAATCCTATTTCCTAATCCACGCGCGCACTCGCTTTTCGATTTTTCCGGTCGCTTTTGGGTCGAACCATTTGATTTCTTTGTTGCGTTTCCAATAGCCGATTTGCTTGCGCGCGTAGCGCCAGATGTCGCTTTGCAATTCTTTCTCCAATTCGGCCGGCGTAATCTTCTTCTGCAGTAAACGGGCGAGTGAGCGGTACTCAAGACCGAGCTCGTGCATGCGCTTGTATGAAAGGCCCTTCGCATGTAACTGTCCCGCCTCACGTATCATCCCTAGTCGCGGATTATTCCGCGCTCCGCGCAAGCGCGCGAATAGGCGAATGGTTATGTTCTTGCGCAACTTCGAGTCAGGTGGCGCTATGCCAAGCCACAACACATCATATGTACCGAGGTTCGACCTCGGTGCGGGGTTGCGGCCGAGTGCATGCGCGATTTCGAGTGCACGAATCAGACGGACCTTGTTGTTGCGCTCGCTGGGAGTCGAAAGCATGGCGGCACGCTTCGGGTCGCGCTTCTTCAGCATAGAAAAAAGCTGCGCAGTGGTTTTTTTCGCTAAGTGTGCGCGAAGCGCCTTGTTGGGCGCGACATCGGGTAGCACGATACGGCCGACGAGTGAGTCAATGTAGAAGCCAGTGCCACCGACGATGATGGGTAGTTTGCCAGTATGATATATCATACTGATTTTCTTTCGAGCCAATCGGGCGAAATCATTCGCAGTGAATTGCTTCTTGGGCGATGCGACATCGAGCAGGTGATGCGGCACGCCCTTCATTTCGCGCTTGGTGATTTTGCCGGTGCCTATGTCGAGCCCCTTGTATACTTGCCGCGAATCGGCGGAGATAACCTCTCCGTTGAGTTTCCGCGCAAGGCACACGGCGAGCGCACTCTTACCGGATGCGGTCGGACCGACGATGACAAGTATTTTCTGCTTCTTCACGGTGCCGGGAGAGAGAATCGAACTCTCACACCTTGCGGTACACGATTTTGAGTCGTGCGCGTCTACCAATTCCGCCATCCCGGCAATATCAACTGTCTGTCATACTATATACGAAATACGATATACGGTATACTTTCACTATGGTAGTCCCGTACATTCAGGATTCGATATATTGGGTCGAGGTGGACCGCATCAAGCCCAACCCGTTCCAGCCGCGCAAAACCTTTGACGAGGCGGCGCTCGCGTCGCTTGCCGAGTCCATTCGCAGCTATGGCATTCTCCAGCCGCTCACGGTGACGCGCAAAGAAATCGAGCGCCCAGGCGAGGGGATTTCCGTTGAATACGAGCTCATTGCGGGCGAGCGCAGACTACGCGCGGCCAAGCTAGCCGGCATCCTACAAGTGCCGGTCGTCATCCGTACAGGCGAAGACACCGACCGCATGAAGCTCGAGCTCGCGATAATCGAAAATTTGCAGCGTGAAGATCTGAACCCGCTCGATCGCGCCAAGGCATTCCGCCAACTCGCCGACCAATTCGGCCTCCAGCACAAAGAAATCGGCGTGCGCGTCGGCAAGAGTCGTGAATATGTTTCCAACACGCTCCGCATTCTCCTGTTGCCCAAACTCATGCAGGACGCGCTGGAAAAAGGAGAAATTTCCGAAGGTCACACCCGCCCGCTCCTCATGCTTGCCGACAAAATCGACGCGCAGATGACACTTTTCAAAGAAATAATCGAACGAAGGCTCACGGTGCGCGATACGGAATCGCTTGCGCGCCGCGCGGCCGTAGAGCGTGTACGCCACAAGGCGCTCGTGTCGCCGGATTTAATGAGCCTTGAAAAAGAGCTATCCGAGCGGCTTGGCACGCGTGTGCGCATCGAGAAAAAAGATACGGGCGGCAAGGTGATGATAGATTTCTTTTCACCGGAAGACCTTACCCAGCTGTGTCTTGCGCTTACCACTCAGCAGCAGCAGAAACGAGTCGAAGATGTTCCGCTGGCCGCAGTCGCGCCCGCAGAGAAAGTACCCGACGTGGTCGTTGAGGTGCAAAAGACTCCGACAGCGCCATCCCCCGTCACCAGCAACGAATCCGACGACCCGTCTCGCCCGCCTAGACTTGGCGAGGCTGGCAAAGGCGAAGCCGAGGCGGACCTCTATTCCATCAACAACTTCTCCGTTTAATGCCGGCGCTTGCCGCCGTGGTCGGCATCTTTTTCCACGTGTGCGAGCGCGGCTCGGATGTGTTTTTTCGCCATGTTGGTCTTTGCGATGTCGTGCCATTTGCGTGAAGGTTTTGCGGAGGACTTGGTGATGATTTCCACCATGTCGCCGTTGCGCAGCGCGGTATCGAGCGAGACCATTTTGCCGTTGACGCGCGCGCCCGACATTTTGTTGCCGAGGTCGGAGTGCACGGCGTAGGCGAAATCTATCGGCGTCGCGGCGATGGGCAGGTCGATGACGTCGCCCTTGGGGGTGAAAACGAAAACGCGGTGACTGAAAAAGTCAGTTTTGAGCGTGTCCATATATTCCTCTGATTCGTCCGCACCCATTTCCGTGTGGGCGAGGTCTTTGACCCACTCCGGTACGCCCGCTTTCGCGCCTTCTTCCGCCGGGATTGTCGTGGGACTCTTGCCGGGGAAAAATTGACGTATCCATTCCAGTGAACGGCGTGTGCTTTTGGTACCATGCTGGCTGTCTTTGTACGTGAGGTGGGAGGCGATACCATAGAGCGCTTCGCGGTGCATGGCTTCGGTGCGCAGTTGCATCTCGAGTGCGCCGCCGTCGCCGGTGTACACGGTGGTGTGGATGCTTTGGTAGCCGTTGGGCTTGGGGAAGGCGATGTAGTCTTTGATCTTGCCCGGCACCGGCCGCCAATGGCCGTGGATGATGCCGAGCGCCGAGTAGCAGTCGGCGACGGAAGGGAAAACAATCCGTAGCGCGATAATGTCGTATATCTTGGTCATGTCCCACTGCTTTCGTTCAAGTTTGCGAAACATGCTGTAGACGCCCTTCACCCGGGCCTCGGTACGGAATTCGCGTATGCCGGCTTCACCGAGCTCGCGCTTGAGGTCGTGTTCGGTCTTTTCGAGCCGCTTCTCGTTCTCATTCTTGCGCTCTTTGAGGAGCTCGCGCGTCTTCTCGTAGTCCTTCGGGTACGCATAGGGGAATGCCGCATCTTCGAGCTCCTGCTTGGCGACCGACATACCGAGCCGGTCGGCAATCGGCGCGTATATTTCAAGCGTCTCAAGTGCGATGCGGGTACGCTTTTCCTCTTTGGGGACAAACTGCAGCGTGCGGGCATTGTGCAGGCGGTCCATCAGTTTGATGATGAGCACGCGGATATCTTTGGCGGTTGCGGCAAATAGCTTACGCAGCGATTCCGTGTGCCTCTCCATGCCGCGGTAGCGCAGGGTGCCGAGCGTGGTCACGCCTTCCACGAGCGTGAGCACTTCTTTGCCAAAGAGCTCTTCCATCGTCGCGGGCTTCACGCCGGCGTCTTCTATTGTGTCGTGCAGAAGTCCCGCGGCGACGGCACGGGCATCCATACCTGCTTCCGCCAAGAGAAATCCGACCTCGGCGCAGTGTGTGAAGTAAGGCGAGCCGGAGTAGCGTTTTTGTCCTTCGTGCGCTTTTTGGGCAAAGTCGTAAGCTTTTGTGACGAGCTCAGTATCGGCGCTCTCTTTGCCCGCGAGAGCGGCGAGGATTTCTGCGGTTGAACGTGGAGTTGCGGTACCCATAGAAAGATACTACTCCGAAGCGCGCTTCGGTCAACGTATAGGTTACAGACTATTTCTTGCCCGCCAGCTTATGCGGATTATGATTCGGGCAGATTTTGCTCGAGCAGCGCTCCGGAATTGTCTTTGTGCCCGCCATCATCAAAGAATCGCACATCTCACAGAGATTGCCGGTCGGCTTGGCCTTTATCGCATATTTGCATGTGGGGTAATTCGAGCATGCGTAGAAAATGCCGAACTTACCGCGCCGCTCCATCATTTCACCTTTGGTGCACACGGGGCAGGTGACTCCCGTCTTCGCTTTCGCAAGCTCGGCGGGGTCCTGCTTCACGAATTTGCACTTCGGATAGTTGGAGCAGGCGATAAAGCGGCCGAAGCGCCCTTCGCGCTCCATTTGCTGTCCGTCTTTGCAATCGGGGCATTTTTCGCCGATTTCTTTGGGCGGTGCAATCTCACTACCGTCCTCTTTGCGTGCGCCGAGGCATTTCGGGAACTTCTTACAGCTCATGAAGCGCCCATTGCGCGAGAGCTTGTATTCCATTTCGCCGCCGCAAATAGGGCAGGGAAATTCCGAGGGCGCTGGCCCCATGCCGGTGATTTTCGGTATTTTTGCTTTTGATTTCACGGCTTTGGTAAATGGGGTGTAAAAATCTTTGAGCGTCTTTTCATACTTGCGTGTGCCGTCGGCTATTTCGTCGAGTTCGTTTTCCATTTCGGCGGTAAATGTGTCCGAAATGTATTCGGCAAAGTTCTGCTCGATGAATGAGGATACCACATCGCCGGTCGCAGTCGGGATGAGTGTGCGACCCTGCTTGTCGACGTATCCGCGGGTTTCGAGTGTGCGGATGATGCTCGCATAGGTAGAAGGCCGACCGATGCCGCGTGCCTCGAGTTCTTTCACCAATCCCGCTTCGCTGTAGCGTCCCGGCGGTTGGGTCTCCTTTTGCTCGGTCTGTGCGCTCACAAGCGTGAGAGCATCACCTGCGGCTACTTTCGGCAGCTCCACATCTTCGCCGCGCGCGTCGGGGTCGGCCGCCAGCCAGCCGTCGAACAGCACGCGCGAACCGTTGGCGGAAAAATCAGGAATCGCATCACCCATGACATTTGCACGGATTTTTGTGCGAAGAGTCTTTGCGTCCGCCATTTGTGATGAAAGGGCGCGGGCGCGAATGAGCGCATACAGCTTCTTTTGCTCATCGGTCGAGCCGACCGAGCGCTTCGAGGGATTGGTCGGGCGTATCGCTTCGTGCGCCTCCTGCGCGTTCTTGCTTTTGGTCTTGTACACGCGGGCTTCGACATACTTGTCACCAAATTCTTTGCGCGCAGTCGCAATGAGCGCCCCCTGCGCTTCCTGGCCGAGATTCATGCTGTCGGTACGCATGTAGGTAATGTGACCGGCCTCGTACAATTTCTGCGCGATACCCATCGTTCGCGACGGGGAAAGTCCGAGGCGGGTGGACGCCGTCTGCTGGAGCGTCGAAGTGGTAAAAGGCCCGCGCGGTGAGCGTGCCTGTTCGCTCTCGTCTATCGACTTCACGCTCCAGTCTTTGGTCTGTGCGGCTTTCAATATCCGCTCCGCTTCTTTTTCGCTCTTCGGCTCTTCGGAGCAGATGACGGTAAATTTCTCTTTCTTTTTCGTTTGCACCTCGGCGCTTATCACCCAGAATTTTTCCGGTACGAACGCGCGTATCTCGCGCTCGCGCTCCATCAGTATGCGCAGGGCGGGGGATTGTACGCGGCCGGCAGAGAGCCCGTAGCGCACTTTCTTCCAGATAAGGCCGGAAAGGTCGTAGCCGAACAAGCGGTCGAGAACGCGACGCGCCTCTTGTGCGCGGACCAGTTGCTCGTCAATGGCGCGCGGGTTCTTCAATGCTTCCTGTACCGCGTGCTCGGTGATTTCATGAAAAACGATGCGTTTGGGCTTTTTGAGCCCGATTGCCTGCGCGAGATGCCACGCAATAGCCTCACCCTCGCGGTCGGGGTCTGTCGCGAGAATGACCTCGTCGGAGCGCTCCGCCGCTTCGTGCAGTTCATCTATTATCTTCTGCTTGGCCGGTACTATCTGATAGCGCGGCACGAATCCGCCCTCGACATCGACGGCGTCTTTGTTGCTCTTGGGCAAATCGCGTATGTGGCCGACCGAAGCGCGCACGAGAAATCCCGTACCGAGATACTTCTCAATTGTCTTTGCTTTTGAAGGTGATTCAACTATTACAAGCTTCATGGTGCGTAGTGATACCGCATAAGCCTAGCACATGTCAAACATGCAAAGTGAAAGCCCCACATGTCGCTCGCTCCGCGAGCGCACGCAGGGCCCGCCTCGCCTCCCCGCTGAGCGGGGCCCCGGCTCCGGCCGGCTTTCGTCTTTTCGAACG
>ERZ1292623.481-Hain-H51-01um-R1-481-length-43467-cov-7_pt1 | contig 20566 bp, 29 predicted proteins | sample MGYA00564398_ERZ1292623 | MGnify/ENA primary metagenome ERZ1292623 (study PRJEB36523, sample SAMEA6512633) | groundwater metagenome | collected 2019-01-07 | study: AquaDiva: Metagenomics assemblies of 32 groundwater samples | reverse complement strand
TATGTCGCTACGCAAAGAATCAGCCAGAGACAGAAAAAGAAAGAAAATTCGCGCCAAAATCAGCGGCACCGCATCGCGCCCGCGCTTTTCTGTTTTCAAATCCAACACGTCTATCTACGCCCAGCTCATTGATGATGTCAAAGGGGTAACGCTTGCGGGGGCTAAGGGCCCGGATGCCAAGAAAGTTGGCGTGGAACTTGCCAAATCCGCCTTGGCTAAAAAAATAAATACCGCAGTATTCGACCGCGGTGGCTACATTTATACGGGAAAGATTAAAATACTCGCGGAGAGCGCGCGTACAGCTGGATTAAAATTATAATATGCCTGAAGAAAAAACAATTTCTAAGGAAGGACAGAAAAGCCCGAGGAAACAAGGACGCCGCTCTTCTCGCCGCGACGCAAGGGTAAAGCCGGAGTTCGACCAGAAAATCGTCAGTTTGCGCCGGGTAACGCGCGTTATGGCGGGCGGGCGCCGCTTCAACTTCTCCGTTGCCTTGGTAGCTGGCAATAGAAAGGGCCAAGTGGGAGTAGGGCAGGGTAAGGCGGGCGACACGCCTCTTGCCATAGAGAAGGCCTTCCGCGATGCCAAGAAGAATATGATTACCGTGAATGCCACCAAGAACATGTCGATTCCGCACGAAGTTGAGGCGAAATACGCCGCTTCAAGAGTGGTAATAAGGCCGGCTCGCGGCAAGGGTATTCTTGCGGGAAGCTCCGTGCGCACCGTCCTCGAATTGGCCGGGCTTAAGGAAATCGGCGCCAAACTTCTCTCAAGGTCGAAGAATCATGCCAACAACGCCTACGCCGCCGTCAAAGCGTTAAAGCAGTTAGAATCGACTAAGCTCAAGCCCTATCACAAATAATGGTTCAATAAATTCACCACAAGCATGCAGTTCCATACTCTTAAATCGAAGACCGGAAGGAAGTATCCCAAGCAGGTCGGGCGCGGCGGCAGCCGGGGCAAGACTTCCGGACGCGGCACCAAAGGCCAGAATGCCAGGGCCGGCAGAAAGAAGCGCCCGGAACTGCGCGATTTCATCAAGCGCGTGCCCAAGCTCCGCGGCCGGGGCAAATCATCGCTGAAGTCTTTCCAAGTAAAGCTCAAGGGCCAGGCCCTAAGGGAGCATTTAGCCGAGAGAAAGGAAAAATCCAATGTCTAGATTGACTTCAAAATTGAGATTAATCTTCGGAGACGTCTCGCTTCGAAGACGTATCCTCTTTGCTTTGGGGTTTCTCGCTCTGACGCGTCTTTTCGCCTTGATTCCCATCCCCGGCATTGATGTCGGGCGCCTGCAAAGTCTTTTTGCCGGAAGCGAATTCCTGAATCTTTTGAATATTTTCTCCGGCGGCGGGCTCTCCAATCTCTCCATCGTGATGCTCGGCGTCGGCCCTTACATCACCGCTTCCATCATCATGCAGTTGATGACAGTCATGTCTCCGAAGCTCAAGGCCGTTTATCAGGAAGAAGGGGAGGCGGGCCGGCGCCGCTTCGCCCAATATTCCCGCCTTCTTACCATGCCTTTGGCTCTGATTCAAGGGTATGCCTTCATCAAGCTTCTTCAAAATCAAGCTGTCTTGCCACCGCTCTCTTTCGGCGCGCTTGCCGTAGACCTCATGGTTATCATTGCCGGCTCGATGCTTCTCGTCTGGATAGGCGAACTCATAACGGAGTTCGGCATAGGGAACGGCATGTCTCTCATCATCTTTGCGGGCATTGTGGCGCAGCTGCCGGGAACCCTTTACCAGCTTGTCTTTACCTTCGACCCGTCGCAGCTTCCGGTATACGCGCTGGGTCTTGTGGTATCTCTCATCGTTATCTTCGGCGTCGTGGTAGTGACGGAAGCGGAACGGCCGATTCCCATCACTTATGCCAGACAGATAAGAGGCGGCGGACGCGCCCAAGGCGGCATCTCAACCTATCTTCCCTTGAGGGTCAATCAGGCGGGCGTTATCCCCATCATCTTTGCGCTCTCGATACTCCTTTTCCCGAGAATGATTTTTCAATTCTTATCGCAATCGAAATTTCCTTCGGTAAGCGGCGCTTCTAATTTTGCCTTGGATATTCTCGCCAACAACTGGTTTTACACCTCGGCCTATTTCATCTTAGTGGTGCTCTTTACTTATTTCTACACCGCGGTCACCTTTGACCCCGACCATATATCGGAGAATTTGCAGAAATCCGGCGCCTTCATCCCCGGCGTGCGCCCGGGCCACTCCACCGCCGATTACATCTCGCGCGTATTGACCCGCCTCACTTTGGTCGGCGCGCTCTTCCTCGGCGCTATCGCCGTTTTGCCTCTCATCTTCCGCTCTCTTACGGGCATTCAGGCCTTAGCCATCGGGGGCACGGCGCTTCTCATCGTTGTTTCAGTCGTCATAGACCTCATCAAGAAAATCGACGCCCAAGTCTCGGCGCGTGAATATTAGTTTTGAATTATAATGGTGGGATGCTTCAGACTGTTATTTTCATCGGCCGTTCCGGCTGCGGCAAGGGTACTCAAGCCGACCTCTTAAAGGAGCGCATCTTCCGCTTTGACCAGAGTAAGCGCCAGATTCTCTACATCGAAAGCGGCGAGCGCTTCCGCCAATTTATCAGGGGCAAAAGCTTTTCTTCCCGGCTTTCGAAAGAAATCTATGAAAGCGACGAGCGGCAGCCGGATTTTCTGGCCTGCTCGATGTGGACCAACATGCTCTTGAACGAACTCGATGATAATATGCATCTTGTTTTCGACGGGACGCCGAGAGCCCTCGCGGAAGCTGAAATGCTTACTTCCGCCCTCGCCTTCTATAAGCGGGAGAAGCCCACGGTCATCCACCTCAATGTTTCCCGCCTCTGGTCGGAGAGGCACCTGCTCTCGCGCGGCCGCACCGATGACCTGAATCTTGCAAAAATCGACAAGCGCCTAGACTGGTTCGACAAAGACGTCATGCCGGCCGTCGAATATTTCAAGAAAAATCCTTTTTACCGCTTCTTTGATATAAACGGCGAACAGCCGATTGAGAAAGTGCATGCCGAAATCATCGCCACCCATGACTATTCCTCTTAAAACGCCGGAAGAGATAAAGATTCTCCGCGAGGGAGGCAAGAATCATGCTATGATTCTTGCCCAGCTGTCTTGCATGGTCCGTCCCGGCGTCTCCACTCTCATTCTTGAAGAAGAAGCGCTCCGGCTTATCAAGTCTCTTGGGGATAAACCCGCTTTCCTCGGATACAAGCCCCGGGGTGCCAATCGCCCGTATCCGGCGGCACTCTGCGTTTCCATCAATGATGAAATCGTGCACGGCATTCCGAACGAAGCCGAAAGGATAATCAAGGAAGGGGATATCGTCTCAATAGACCTCGGACTTGTTCATAAGGGGCTCATCACTGATGCCGCCGTAACCCTCCCGGCGGGCGCTGTCGACGATGTAGCCCACAAGCTCATGGAAACAGCCAGAGAGGCGCTAAGACGCGGAATTGAGCAGGCCTTGCCTGAGAAAAATGTCGGCGATATCGGCTTTGCCGTAAGCTCTGTCGTCCTACCTTCGGGATTTGTTCTGGCGGAGGACCTTACCGGGCACGGGGTTGGCCGTGCGGTGCATGAAGAGCCATTCATTCCCAATGAGGGCTCGCCGGGGAAAGGGGAGAAACTCTTGCCGGGCATGGTCATAGCCATCGAACCAATGGTCAATGAGGGTTCGGCCGCGATAAAATTGGCCGATGACGGTTATACTATTAAAACCGCCGACGGCTCTCGGAGCGCCCACTTCGAACACACTGTTGCCATTACTGAAAAAGGAAATATAATACTAACTTCATGAAGCTAAAAGAAGAGCAGACATTCGTCCTGATTAAACCAGACGCAGTACAGAAAGGGTTGATTGGAGAAATTGTAAGGCGTTTTGAGCAAAGAGACTTAAAAATTGTCGCCTTGGAAATGTTTCAACCCACTACGGACCAGATCGACGAACATTATCCAAAAGATAAGACCTGGGTAACTCGTCTGGGTAAGAAAAGTCTTTCTACATATAAAAAATACGACATCGACCCGGTGCCGCTTATGGGCACTAATGATCCGGCCAAGATGGGTCCAATGGTTCGTCAATGGATTGTGGATTACATGATCTCTGCCCCTTTGGTAAGGGTGATTGTACAAGGCCTTCATGCTGTAGATACGGTTAGAAAGATTGCTGGCAATACCTTACCATTTCTAGCCGAGATCGGAACCATCAGAGGAGATTTTTCTATCGATTCTCCCGCTTTAGCCAACAGTGAAAAGCGAGCAGTAATGAATTTGGTCCATGCTTCCGAGACTCAACAAGAGGCAGCCCATGAAATCAAGCACTGGTTTAGCAATGTAAAACCTTTAGATTATAAGCGTTTTGGCGTAGATGCATAGTACAAAATATTTTTAGAGAGAAGTCTATAAGATATAAACAGATTTTCGATTCTGATACGTTATAATAGATATAGGGTTATTTGAGGTATTATCTAGCTAAAACATTTTCAGGGAGTCTTATGTCTTCGCACCCTTTGGGGCACGAAGCTGACACCCACCTAGTTTTTCAACTAGGGTATACCAAAATAACCCTACCAGAGACCCCGACCGAAAGGTCGGTGTCTTTGTTTACCTTGAGACGGTCGAAAGGTTAAGATAGACTCATGCCCAAAAGACCATCCCTGCTTTATATAAGTTTCGCCCTAACGGTTGCCTTGGCCATTCTTAATTTTCTTGCCGAAGCTTTTTACCTTTACTGGACCTATTGGTGGTCTGATTGGATAATGCATTTCATTGCCGGCGTCGCGGGAGGCCTTGCCGCTTATTGGGTGCTTTTTGATTCCGGGTTTTGGCGGAGACGTTCGGATAAAATTCTATTGCCGGTATTGAGCGTTCTCATATGTCTTATGATAGTGGGAGTGGCGTGGGAAATAATGGAATATACTTTCGGTATTACCGACTCGCATGAAGGATACCGCCTCGATGTCATACATGACCTTATGATGGATGCTTCGGGAGCACTTCTTGCCGCGTTCATCGGCGTGAGAGAGACTTTTCTCCGCCATGGCTAAACTCATTGCCTACGGCGGTGCGGGTTCCGCCACCGGTGCCAATTTCTTGCTCGAGCTCTATGGAAATAAAATTCTTGTCGATTGCGGCACGCTTCAAGGGGCGGGTGATGTCAAAACGGAAAATGCTAAAAAGTTTTCTTATGATCCAGTAAGTGTCAACTTGCTTTTCGTCACTCATGCTCACATCGACCACATAGGTCTTATTCCGAAACTTTACAAAGAGGGCTTCCGCGGAGAAATTTATTCTACCGCAGAGACCAGAGCTATTGCAGAACTCCTACTTATGGATGCCGCGAAAATCGGCGCTGAAGATGGCGCTCCCTTGTACGGGCCGGCAGATGTAGAAAAAACTTTGTTGCTCTGGCAAATCCTCAAGTATCACGAGCCGAAAGATTTTAGAGGATTTAAAGCAGAATTCTTCGACGCCGGACATATCCTGGGCTCCACCATGGTCAAAATTACGAGTTCAAAAGTCAGTATGCTTTTTTCCGGCGATATTGGCAATTCACCCTCCCTTCTCCTGCCTGACGTGGAAAAGGTTTCCGGCCTCCAATATCTTCTTATGGAGAGCGTCTATGGCGACAGGAATCATGAAGGCAAGGAGACGCGGGATTTAAAGTTCGAAAGGGCCGTAAGAGACATAATCTCCTCCGGCGGTACGTTTCTCATCCCGGCTTTTTCACTCGAGCGTACCCAAGTGATTCTTTATGAACTCAATAATCTTTTCGAATCAAAAAAGATTCCTTCCGTTTCCGTTTATCTCGATTCCCCTCTAGCCATACGGATAACGGATATTTACGAAAGGGTCAAAGGTATGGACAATTTTAATTTCAAGGAATTGCACAATACCGCGAGAGTGGCGGATTCGCGGGAAATCGCGAAAGTGCCGGGGCCAAAAATCATTATCGCGGGCTCCGGCATGTCTACCGCCGGCCGCATTTTAGGACACGAAGAAATGTTTCTGCCCGACCCGAACTCCGCCATACTTCTCATCGGTTATCAGGCGCCCGGCACTTTGGGGAGAGAGCTCGAAGAGGGCGTGAAGTCGGTTATTATCGAAGGTAAGAAGGTTATTGTGAGAGCCAAAGTGGAAAGAATTCACGGCTTCTCGGCGCACGCCGACTCTGACGCTTTGGTTAAATTCGTCGAGCCAAGCAGGAAGACTTTGAAAAAAGTTTTTGTTGCCATGGGCGAGCCGAAATCGGCGATATTCCTGGCTCAGCGCCTGCGGGATGAACTCGAAGTAGATGCAGTGGTAGCGGAGAAGGGGAAAGTATACGAATTGGAGCTATAATAAATTCGAAATCCGAAGCGCGAAACTCGAAACAAATTCAAATGGCCGAAACTCAAAATAAGAAGGTATACGATTTGGAAGATAGAACTTATAAATTCGCAAAAGATATTAGATTGTTTGTAAAATTATTGCCAAAAAGTCAATCAAATTTCGAAGATTCAAAGCAGCTTATAAGGTCTTCCGGTTCTGTTGGTGCCAACTACATTGAGGCAAATGAATCTTTTAGTAAAAAGGACTTTGTTTTAAGAATGAAAATATCTCGCAAGGAAGCTAAAGAAAGCAGATATTGGCTTAGTTTATTGGAAATTACGGAGGAAGCCATGGATTTAGAAAGACAAAAACTAGTCAAAGAAGCCACGGAGCTTATGATGATATTCGGTTCAATTATTAGAAAGCAAGAGTAAAATAAGGTGTGATGGATAAAAAGTTCAGAACATTTTTAGAAATAGCGGAAACACTTAATAAACACCATATTGTCCCGATAATTTATGGTTCTCTTGGGCTGTATCGAATCATAGAACAGTTAGACGAGATAAACGACATTGATATCACAATTTCTGATAAGAATCTTATAGATAAATTTACTGAATTAAAAGAAATAATGGATAGTATTGAGTACAAGCAAGATCCAAATTATATGCATGAATTTACTAAGGGCGAAGGGCAGATAGGATTCGAACCTGAGAGTGAACTAGCAGACTTAGGTATCGATATCGATAACTTAAAAATAGCGGAAATAAACGGCGTCCGGTTTAAAGAATTATCAGTTCAAGATTATCTAAAAATTTACAGTCGAAACCTGGCAACATGGGAAAAGAAAGTATCTAGTATCAAAAAGAAGATTGAAGCTTTGAAAACTAAAATTTAGAATTTTGAAAATTGTTTCGGATTTCGAGTTTCGTGCTTCGAGTTTTACCTTACGAATTCTAAAATCTTTTTGAAAGTTTCGGGGTGGTGTTGGGCGAGGTCGGCCAAGATTTTCCTGTCCAGGGCGACATTGTTTTTCTTTAAGAGGGGGATGAACCTTGAGTAAGACATGCCGTTCTCTTTCAAAAGAGCGGCCATGCGCACGTTCCAGAGTCGGCGGAAGTCGCCCTTCTTGTCCTTTCTGTGTTCGAAGCTGTAAGAGCCGGCATGGAAGATGGCCTCCTGCGCCTGACGCTCCTTGGTTCCTCGGCCATGGCGGTAGCCCTTAACCTTCGAGAGAAGGTTTCTCCTGGTCTTAAGCGCGTTTACTCCTTTCTTTACCCTGGTCATGGCTTTATTGAATATTTACAAGAAAGCGCGATTTCTCTTTGTTCGTCATATGGAACTCGGCGCTCCTACCCTTGGCCGCCTTGTTCTGATGCCTTTCCTTGGCATTGAAGTGGTTCTGGCCGGATTTTCTGGTCAGGAGCTTGCCGGTCTTAGTGATTTTCAGCCGCTTTAAATATGATTTATTTGTCTTCATAGAATGGCTCTATATATTACTTATTTTAACGATTATGTAAATGACTTGACTTTTATACTAATATCTGGCATGTTTAAATTAGAGCAAAAAGGGAGGTTAGATGACTTCTTTAGTGAACATGGTGGTGGCCATTATGCCACCCCAACGCCAGCTCGTAGCAGTGATGCCGTATTTGCGTGCGCTTCGCGCGAAGCTTATGGAGAAGGGCGATTCTTTGGGATCGCTTGCAGATCTCTACGAGCTTATCACGGAATGGGACGAGTCGGGGTTGAAGGGACTCATCAAGATTTTCAACCAGTTCAACTACGTCGGCGAGGCGGACAAGGTGGTGGAGAAGCTCACGGAGCTTCAGCATTGCATTGCCGACCATGTCGACAATGGCGTGGTGATGAAGGTCAAAACCTCGGAGTGGCAAGACGCGCGTGTGTTTTCTGCCAAATCCCGGGCGCAGATGATTTCTCTCATCGACGACATTGAGTTTCTCTGTTCCGAATGTCAGAATTAGCCGGTAGGAGCCGGCAAATCGGGCAACACCACTGTGGTGTTGCCCGATTTAACTTTCATGCTCTCTCTATGATGACCGTCATGCCCTTCGGGCTTTTCTTGGCGGAATCAGCCACTTTATAATCGACCGAAATGAGCTTTAACATGCGCTCGATGCGCTCTTTGAGAAACTTCTCGTCCAAATATTTGGCCCGGCCGGGGAGGAACAAGTCGACCTTAACCCGATTGCCTTCGGAGAGCCACTGGCTTACCTTCTTCGCCTTCAAAAGCAGGTCATTTTCGCCCGTGGCGAGTTTGACTTGCACGGTCTTCACTTCAGCCGAGTGTGATTTCTTGGAGGCCTTTGACTTCTTATTTTCTTCGTAGAGATATTTGCCGAAATCGGCGATTTTCGCCACCGGCGGAGTGGCGGTGGAGGAGATTTCAATAAGGTCCAATCCTAAATCCAAAGATTTTTTAATGGCTTCCTCAAGAGTGAGAATACCGAGATTTTCTCCTTTAGGTCCGATGACGCGAAGTTCTTTCGCTCTAATCTGCTGGTTGATTCGAGAAGGCAATTTCTGTGTATAACTTATTGTTGCCGATATTATACACTGTTAAACGATGGAATACAAACATAATCCGCCTACACTTGCCGAACTTAGGGCTTACCGTAAGCCCATAAAGCAGGCCCATGACGTGGCCAGAACGTCATTTTCTCCTCTGGACAAATTCGCTCTCCATACTACTCGCGCTGTCGGCACCATGGGATTCTTCTTTATACTCTCGTTCTGGACGGTGGTATGGTTCTTGTGGAACACCTTGGCGCCAGAACATTTGCGCTTCGACCCGGCGCCGGCGTTCGCCATCTGGCTATTTACCTCGAACGTCATCCAGATGGTGCTTCTGCCCCTTATCATGGTCGGGCAAAGCATTGAGGGCAAGTTCTCTGAAAGGCGCGCTCAGGCCGATTTCGATATAAACAAGAAGGCGGAACACGAAGCGGAAGTAATCATAGCTCATCTGGAAAACCAGAATGAACTCCTTTTGGAACTGATTCGTAAGATCGACAGAAAATAAACATTATTAGTGCTATAATAAAAGCATGGAGAAAAGCAAATTGACAGCAGCGATTGTTGTTATCATTTTATTAGTTCTGGGATTTTTCGGTTGGTGGATATGGCAGTCAAGCAGAGTTGAGTTGAGCGAGGAGGGGATAAGCGAGTTTAACCCCTTTGCCCAAGAGGAGCCGTCAAATCCTTTCAAGGAGAGCAACGCCAATCCTTACGAGAACATAAAGACTAATCCATTCGAATAACATGAAAAAATTATTTCTCCTATTATTATTTTTAAGTTGTGTATCGGTCGCTAATGCTCAAGAACTTGAGCAGGGCTTCACTGGTCCCGGTGGCTGTACTGGGAAAGTTGAGTGCCGTGCCTACTGCGACATAGATGCTAATAAGGAGGAATGTCTTACTTTTGCGGTAGACAACGGCATGATGACGCAGGAAGAGGCGGATAGAGCGAGAAAATTTTTGAATGAAACTGGTCCCGGCGGCTGCAAGGGAGAAGAATGCCGCACTTATTGTGATGAGGTCTCACACCATGAAGAATGTCTGAACTTTGCCGTAGAAAAAGGTTTTATAAGCAGAGAAGAAGCCGAAAGGATGAGGAAATTCCGGGCCATTGAAGAGGAAGGGGGGCCCGGAGGGTGTAAGGGGGAAGAATGCCGGACGTATTGCGAAGACGAATCACGCCGCGAGGAATGCTTCAAATTCGCTAAAGACAAAGGATTGATTGACGAAGAAGAGGTAGAGCTTTTCGAACAAGGCCAGAAAATTCTGGAGAAAGTTAAGGAGTCCGGCGGTCCAGGCGGTTGCAGGGGAGAAGAAGAATGCCGCCAGTACTGCTCCGACGCCTCGAATACAGAAGAGTGTGTCACCTTCGGCGCGATGCATACCGGCAAGTCGCCTGAAGAAATTCGCCGAATGCTGGATGAGTTTAAAAACTTCAAGGACCGAAGGGGGGAGTTCGAAGACCGCCGGGAAGAATTTGAAGAGCGTGCCCGCCGAATGAGAGAAGAATTCGAGAACCGCGCCAGAGAGAAAGAAGGCCAGTTCGAAGAGCGTAGAAATGAATACGAGGAGAAATTCAGAAGAGAGTTTCCAGGTCAGGGAGAGTTTCCGGGACAGAAGGAATTCCCCGGCCAGTATAATTTTCCTCCGGAAGGCGAGCGCATGCCTTACGACAACTTCCGACCGGAGAATCAAACTCAGTATCAGGATCAGTATCAAAACACGCCGCCGGAAGGTTATCCTAAACCGGAAAGTTACCAACAGTATCAGCAAAATTATCAATCACCGACGACCGAGCCGCAACCCACTACGTACGACCACTCTCGCTCGTTCCTTGCTAACATCCTCTCCGCCTTTCTTGCTCCATTTAGAGATTAATTCGTAAGATTGATAGGAGATAGACGTTTAATAAAAGCGATGGAGGTTCGAATGCTCGAGCTAATCGGACCAGCCTGAAATTATCAGTTAATTTCAACTCTCATGGCAACACAAAAGCAGAGGGAAGCGGCTCGCCGCAACATCAAAAAGGCGCAAGCCGCCCGCAGGGCGGCAGCGCGCGGTAATAAGATGTAGCGCAGGTTGCGGGTTAGAGGCAGCCAAAGCCGCCCTAAGGGGCGGCTTTGGCTTGGGTATAATAAATCCATGACAAGAAATCCTTTCGTTAATGCTTGCGCCGCCTCACTTTATATCGCGGCGGTAGCTTCACTTATGTTCTATGGGCCGAAATTGGTCGAGCCAATGGAGGATTCAATTATAATGCCGATAGCCATGATTTCACTCTTCACCTTATCGGCCGCCGTTATGGGCTATCTTTTCTTCTCTCAACCGCTTCAAATGTATCTCGACGGGTCGAAGAAGTCGGCAGTCAAGCTTTTCCTTCAAACCATCGTCTCCTTTGCAGTCCTTACCATCCTCGCCTTCGCCGTACTTTTGACTGGAATCATCAAATAAAAACACTGGTGGAGGTGGGGAGAATGAGCTCCCGTCCATGAGGATACGCGGTATGAGTCTACAAGCTTAGAATGATTTTTCCGCCGGCTGGCGGATCTCGAACTGCTGGCTAAAAATCAGACGAAACACCAGAAGTCCAAAGCTCTGATTTTGGCTCCGGCGTGAGCAACGCTGGAGTTACGGCCCGAGAGATAAAGCGTTTGCAACCTCGTCTCAGACTGCGAGAGAAGCAATCGTTCGCTTAGGTGAGCTTACGCTCGAACGTAGGCGAAAACAAAGTCGTTCGCCGTAAAATACGGAGAAACAATTGACTTTGCCCGTGCGACGGTTGAGTCTGCACTTAAATTTTCCAAGAGTTTAAGGAGTTCTTGGATCTCCGCTTGCACATACCGAGAATGTCTCGTGTCAAAACTGACACCCCCGTATGAAAATAAACTGACAACGAACAACTTACAACTTACGACGGATTTCCCGCTCGACATCCCGCTTCTTTATCGCCTCGCGCTTGTCATATTTTTTCTTGCCGCGGGCTATGGCGAGATCAAACTTCAGAAACCTGCCCTTATTATACACCGAAAGAGGCACGATTGTCAACCCTTTTGTCCCTTCGGCATCCCGCAATTCTGTAATCTCTTCCTTTGAGAGCAGAAGCTTTCGGGGCCGCAAAGCGTCATATTCTTGGGGCGTATTCTTTGGTTGGTAGGCCGGGACATCGGCATTCACGAGATAAACCTCGCCGCCTCGCACAGTTATAAACGCGCCTTGGAGATTCATCTTACCCAATCTCACGGACTTCACTTCCGTACCCAATAATTCAACGCCAGCGGTAAAGCGCTTTAAAATTTCATAATCGAAAAAGGCCTTCCTGTTCTCCGAGAGCGCCATGCTAGGAATGATAGCAAATTTCAGTATAATGCCACTATTATGAAGGAGCCATTTAAGAAGACGAAGAAAATAATCATCAGGCCGCACAAACAGGGCGGGGGTAATTACCGCCCGCCTGGGCGAGGGCTCATGGGTCAGGCCGTTTTGGCCCTCGTTATTTTCCTCATTCTTGTTTCTGCCTACTCGCTTCTTACCGGGCTTTCTCCCAAGCAGGAGGAAATCTCGCTTTCCGAACTTGCTCACGAAATTTCTCTCGGCCACATATCAAGCATCGTGGTTAAGAGCGATGACCTCGATGTTACATACGCCGATGGCACTGAAAAAGTTTCCAAGAAGGAAGCTAATACGGCACTCACCACCACTCTCAAGAATTATGCCGTCACTACCGAGGCACTCTCCAAGGTAAAGATTGAGGTGAAGAATGACCAAGGCGCTTTGTACTGGGTGGCCTCGCTTGCTCCCGTTATATTGCCCATCATCTTCATTGTCTTCTTCCTTTGGTTCCTTTCAAGACAAGTGAAGGGCGCCGGCATGCAGGCCTTCACCTTCGGCCAATCGAAAGCGCGTCTAACAACTCCCAATGACAAGAACCAACGTGTGACGTTCAGAGACGTGGCGGGAGCGAGAGAAGCGAAGGAAGAACTCCGGGAGATTGTGGACTTTTTGAAAAATCCGAAAAAGTTTCTCGACATCGGTGCCCGCATTCCCAAAGGTATTCTTCTCATGGGTGCGCCCGGCACGGGCAAAACCTTGCTTGCCCGCGCGGTGGCTGGCGAGGCGGGCGTATCCTTTTTCTCCATTTCCGGCTCCGAGTTCGTTGAAATGTTCGTAGGAGTGGGCGCTTCGCGCGTGCGCGACCTCTTCAATCTCGCGAAATCGGCTGCGCCGGCCATCATCTTCGTGGATGAAATTGATGCCGTCGGCCGCGTGCGGGGCACAGGAGTGGGCGGAGGCAATGATGAGCGCGAACAGACTTTAAATCAAATCCTAGTCGAACTTGATGGTTTTGAACCAAATGAAAAGGTCATCGTCATGGCTGCGACCAACCGTCCAGATGTGCTTGACCCAGCGCTTCTGCGTCCCGGCCGTTTCGATAGACGGGTAACACTCGACCTGCCGGACAGACGGGATAGGGAAGAAATACTTCTGATCCACGCGAGGAAGAAGCCCTTTGCCGAGGATGTGAACTTGCCGCTTATCGCCGAACGGACTCCCGGTTTCTCCGGCGCTGACCTGTATTCACTTATGAACGAAGCGGCCATTCTCGCCGCGCGCGAGAACCGCACGCAGGTCAGCCAATTCGATTTAATCCGTTCCATAGAGAAGGTGATGCTCGGTCCGGAGCGCAGGAGCCATATTCTCTCCAACAAAGAGAAGGAACTCACTGCCTTTCACGAAGCCGGTCATGCTCTGACCGCCTCTGTCCTGCCTTATGCCGACCCGGTGCACAAGATTTCAATAATTTCTCGCGGACGCGTGGCAGGCTACGTCATGAAGCTTCCGCTCGAAGACAGGAAGCTCCAGTCGAAGAAGGAATTTCTCGACGATATCGCCGTCGCCTTGGGTGGCTACGTGGTTGAGAAGATGATTTACAATGACATTACCACCGGGCCGTCGAATGATTTGCAGGTAGCGACCGCGCTCGCAAGAGACATGGTTACCAAGTACGGCATGTCGGACAAGATGGGGCCTATTGCACTTGAGAATGCCGGCGGCAAACCCCTGTTCGGTATGGGAGTGGGAGACAAGGAATATTCGGAGAGAGTCGGCGCGGATATAGACGAAGAAGTTTCAAGAATTATGAATGAAGCGATGAAGAAAGTTGAAAAAATCATCAAGGATCATAGAAAAACCCTGAATGCCATTGCCGAACGCCTGATTGAAGTCGAGACCATTGAACAGAAGGAATTCGAGGAAATTCTTGTCACTCATGGCATCAAGCCGAAGAAGAAGAAGGACATCGAGCATCAAAAATAACTAAAGCAATACAAGAGCCCCGCCGAAGCGGAGCTCTTGCGATATACATAAACGGTAAATCGAGCAGATTCTTACGGATTGCAGTTTCGGCAGAATCTCTTGTGGCTGAATACTTCGTAGACGGCGGAGAGGCCGACCAGGGCGTAAACCCAAGTCATGAGATTCGACGGCAGGTAATTGCCGAGGCCGTAGCCCAGGACCTCTAACCCCCAGTTCAAGCCGCCGATGATGAGCAGGATAAACGTAATGATGTGAATTTTCATAAACTTTGTTAGCTGTTAAGTTCTTTTAGAACCCTATTAATTCTAGCACTACCGCCAATGCTCGCACTTGAAGTTATGCACAGCTGTGGTGCGCGTGCTAGGGCTCGAACCTAGGACCACCGAGGTATAAGCTCGGCGCTCTACCAACTGAGCTACACGCGCGCATGGGCACCCATCTTACCAGCTTCTTGCCAATCGGCGCAAAGTTCTGCGTGCCTTGAATATTTCCATATGCATGACTGGGGAGAGCCATTGAATGGAAGCGGCGAAGAATGCTCCGCCGGTAAAGAAGACCGAGCGCTGTATTATCCTCGACGGGATATCCATACCCCATAATTTGTTGGCATAGTAGGGCAGGAAGCCGACCGAAGTGAGACTGGAATTCTGTCCGGCCAGGTCGCGCAAATGCTGTTCAACGATAGTAAGCGGACAATTGCCGTAATAAGACCAGAACACAATGACGGAGAGAAACGCCGCCGCCTCCCACGGTCTGAAGCGCTTGTAACGGAAGCTTATGAGAAGACCGAGAAGCACTGCCACTATGATGGTAATGTGGGTAATCGCTGTCGCGTCTGCCAAGAATGCGTAACTCATGCGCCTAATTCTAACACTGATTTATCCAAGCCAAAACTGATTGGTTAAATAATTTCTTTGTTTATATGTGTCAGCGTGGGAGAGAACCCCGAGATAAGACTGCAAGGATTGCTCCATTTTTTCTTTTGATATTTCACCACTCTGGCGCCCCTTCAACTTCTTATAGAATTTCCGCACCATCCTATTCCAGGTTCTTTTTCTTATAAGTTTGCAGTAAGGCAAAATCACATAACCCAAGAAGTCCACGCCTTGCGAATATTTCCTAATCGTAATTTTATTTGGGTGGAGATTCAGCTTTAGGGATTCCCTCAGAAATTTTTCTATCGGCTCGATAAGATTTTCCAGGTACTGCTTATCAGGAGACACGACCACAAAATCATCAGTGTATCTTGCATAGTATTTCACCTTTAAGGTAGACTTCATGAAATGATCAAATTCAGACATGTAAATGTTGGCAAAAAGCTGGCTCGTAAGGTTGCCGATGGGTATCCCCTTATCGGTAAGGCGCGAAGCGCCTTTACTCTCTCTCTCTCATTTCGAGAAGCCATCGCCATTGCCCGGATATTTGCCTTTGTCCGTCCGTGTCACCAGAACTTGAAAGTGGTTTCCGTTGGAAACGGAACACGATCTCATTCCTGAATTTTATCCAACAGCACCAGCCATATAGGCGTAATGGTCTGTTTTGAACAGAGGCAAGCAGTATCTCCTTACACGCGACACTCTCTTAGAAATCGTAATCTCTAAGACCTGGTCGCTTTCCCCGAAAAGAGAAAGAGTTCGGCGACGGCGATCCTTGGACTGCCGTACACGAGCCTAGACTCGGGGTAAATATATCCCTAAATACAGCTTTTGTTAAGGGGTAGTTTGACTATTGACAAATGCTGTGTTATTTGATATGATAGATACAGCTAAAGTTCTTTGAAAGGATCACTTATGAGACGAGCTTTTCGAGCCTTAATCTTAAGACTTAAAAAGCTCGTCTCATTCAGGGGCTAGTCGCAACGCCGGAGCGTATCCGGTCTAGAAAAGGAGATGGCTCCGATGTCCAAGACATTGGCTCCGTCGTCGCAGACAGTCACCGCACGGGACCCCAAGGGTCTCAAGTTCGTCTCGATCGTTGAAGCCGCCTATAACAAGGCTGGCCTCTCGGACGAGGAAGCCCAGTGTGTCAACGACACGTCGGGTCTCGCCGACCTCATCGCGCAGTTCATCGATGGCAACCGCCACGAGAACCTGTTCGAGGACGAGGAAGTGCGTTCGAGCTACAAGTACCCGAAGGAGTACAAGGGACCGAAGCCGATAGCCACGCAGGTGAATATCGTCGCCGGGCTCTACACGCTCTCGCTGGGCGACACGTCGGAGTTCCTGAACAAGGTTCTCCCGACGTTGCCGCTCCCGCAGGGCGCCGAAGGGTGGTTCGCCATCCCGTCGGTCGACGCCGTGGCCAAGGTGCATTTCCCGGAGGTGACGGATCCGTCCGAACGCTACGTTCGGTGCGTCCTCCTCGCTCTCGAGAAGCTCAAGGCCTCCCGCCCGTTCTACAACTATCGGGACAGCCAGATCACGGCCGAGACGCTTCGACGTCACGCTCGGACTGCGGAAGCGCTTCGCCTCGTGACCAAGAAGCAGACGGGTGACATCATCGTCATTCCGGCTCAGCTTGGCATGAAGCATCGCGGACGCTCGGTCCGTCGCGCCCGTGCGCTCTTCGCCGGAAACGAGTTCGGTCTCGGTGCGTGGGAAGTGATGAACATCGCCCTCACGCATCCGGAACGGCTCATCACGTACGAAGAGCTCGACATGGACTGCGCCGGTGACGAGTTCGATCCGGGCCGTGGCGATGGCTTCTCGGGCTCGCCGTACGTCCGCTTCGGCGACGGCAGGGTCAGGTTCGACACGGGGTGGTTCTACAGTGCGCACGGCGGCTTCGGCACCGTGTCCGGTTTCGTTCCGCCCGCTACGCCGTAGCGTTAGCGAGGCGAGCAGGAGTGATCCTTGCTCCCTCGAATGCTTGAGTCTGTTGTATTCTTTGATTCTTGCATTCGCCGCAAAAAACGATCGGGGTTATCCACAGGTGTGGGTAACCCCGGTTTATTTTTATTCAAAATGGATTTTTTGTGGTTTGAACTCGATGTATTCTCCGCTTTCTATCAATTTCCGCGCTTCAAGGCGGGCGGCTTCGACCATTTTTATATTTTTAACCGCTTCCATGCCGAGGTCCGAGAGACCCCACTGTTTAGTACCAGTGAGAACGCCCGCTCCGCGCTGTTTGAGGTCGAATTCCGCCAGCTCGAAGCCATTCTTGGCAGTTTTCAACGCTTTCAATCTTTCAACTGTCTTTGCAGATTTAGTTTCAGCGAAGACGAAGCAATACGGCTGGTGCGTGCCGCGCAGTACTCGCCCGCGGAGCTGATGAAGCTGGGCAAGGCCGAACCGCTCGGCGCCCTCGATTATTATGAGTGAGGCGTTCTCGACGTTTACTCCGACCTCGACGATTGAAGTCGAGGTCAAAATATCAATCTTATGCTCTTTAAATGCTTGCATTACCCGATCCTTTTCCGCTGGAGTCATCTTGCTGTGTAGAATTTCTATCTCGTACTCCGGGAAAACTTCTTTCTTCAGTCTCTTTGCTTCTTCTTTGACTGATTTTGCGAGAACTGCAAGCTCTTTCGCTGGGTCTGGTTCATTTATACGAGGGCAGATGACGTAGAGTTGCCGGCCGGCCTTCAATTCTTCTTTGATACGCCGATAGGCCGAGGGCCTATCGGCGGGAATAACAATTTCGGTCACAATTTTCTTACGGCCCGCTGGCATTTCATCGAGAAGCGTGAGATCGAGGTCGCCATAGAGAGTGAACGCCAGAGTGCGTGGGATCGGGGTCGCCGTCATACTCAAGAGGTGAGGAGTTTCTTTTTCTTTTTGAGCCAACTTTTGCCTTTGGGCGGTGCCAAAGCGATGCTGCTCGTCGATGACGACAAGGGCCAGGTGTTTAAACTTTACTGATTTTTGGATCAAAGCGTGAGTGCCAATAAGAATGGCAATCTCTCCACTCACCACCCACTTCAAGAGTTGGGTGCGAGAAATTTCAGTCCAACCTGTAGGGTTCACTTTCGACGGAAACTTGCGACAGCCACTGCCGGTGATGAGAGCGATGTTAATTGGTAGGTGTTCAAAATATTTAATGAAAGATTCGAAATGCTGTTGGGCGAGGATCTCGGTCGGAGCCATGTAGGCCACTTGCAAACTACCATAAGTTTGCAAGTGGCCCTGAGCGAAGTCGAAGGGTTTACTAGTAGCAACTGCGTACGCCGCTACAGCGGCTACGGCAGTTTTCCCCGAACCGACATCTCCTTCGAGCAAGCGACTCATGGGATAACCCTTTTTGAAATCTTCCAAAATATGTTTAATTGATCTTCTCTGGGCTTGAGTAGCGGTGAAAGGGAAGCGCTTGATGAAGGCCTCGATTTCCTTGTCCGACTTTTCAATCACAAAAGCAGCGCGCTCGCGGAAGGCGTGGCGGGTTTGCTGCCGCTCGAGCTGGATGAAGAAAATTTCTTCGAAGGCGAAGCGCTTGCGCGCGGCCTCTGCATGCTCGAGTTTCTTGGGTGTATGAATCCAGATTAAAGCAGTTTTTAAGTTAGGAAGTTTATAAGTTTTTAAAATACTTTCTGGAATCGGATCTTGGAGAGTGTCAAAGACCGTCTTTGACATGATCTTTTGAAGAGTGTGATAAAGCCAATTGGAAGTGAGGCCGCGCGTTTCTGGGTAAACAGGATAGACCTGCCTGCCAGCACGCGGTGAGAATGAATTAAACAGTGTCGGCGCACTCTCGACTCTCGGGTTAGAGAAATATAATTGACCTTTGCGCTCTGATACTTTACCTTCTACTCTGACCCTTGCTCCTTCTTCGAGCATTTTGGCGAGATAAGCCTGATGGAACCAGATGATTTTTATTTTCCCAGTCTCGTCTTCTACCCAGCCTTCGGCCAGGGGAATCTTTTTGTGGAAAGCCTTGACCGTTTTGAGCCCCGAAATTTTGCCGAAAATAACAGCCTGTTGCCCTTTCTCGAGGCTGGCGATAGAGGTGGTATCAGCCGTATTACCGTAACGAGTGGGGAAGTGATAGAGCAAATCCTCTACGGTCTCAAGTCCGAGTCGTTTCAAGGCCTTTTCTTGGTGAGGTAAGATCCGGAAGGTGTCAACAAGTCGGTCAGAAAGTTGCATGATCCCTATGCTACACTAATAGTTATATGAATAAAGAAAAATTGATGCAGATCACAATGTTTTTGTTACGAGTAATTTCCGGTTTATTGTTACTGCAGCACGGCGGGCAGAAACTTTTCGGCTGGTTTGGCGGCACAGGCTGGAGCGAACTTTCTACTCTAATTATGGTCGCGGGTGTTCTGGAGTTCTTTGGTGGAATGGTACTTGTCTTAGGAGTCTTCACTCGACCGATCGCCTTCCTCCTCTCTGGTTTTATGGCCGTGGCTTACTTTACGGTCCACTTTCCCATAGGCTTCTGGCCAATCGCGAACGGTGGCGACTTGGCTGTTCTCTTCGCCTTCGTCTCCCTCTTCTTCGCCTTCCACGGCGCTGGTAAGTGGAGTCTCGATCACAAATTTCATCGAAAATAAAAGATTCTAACTGGAAAGCCGCAGTCCCTTCGTAGGACTGCGGCTTTTGTGGCTGGCGATCAGTGGAGCAGGAGTGGGGCTTCTTGCAGATTCTTGGAAAACTTCTGGCAGGAGAAGGTCCAGATAGTGAAGTGACTCGAAAGCCTTTTCAGCAACTCTCCTTTCTGCCGTTCTGGACAGTGACGACTCGCCCGAGCATAGAAGGAACGTCCCAGATGAGTATACCAGCGGAGATTGTGGCGTTGACTCATCTGTTTAGGCCAGAATCCCAGAAGCAGTAGGCTACTGCTTCCAGCAGTCTCAAGCAGCTGAGGATCTGTTCCGACCCTGTCTTTCCAGAAGAATTGATCGAAGATGTCGAGGAGGGTGGCGGGCGATGGGTTTGCACCCGTATCACAGCGAGAAGACTGGGCGAAGTGGGCGAGGACGCTCGCCACATACATGGTCTCGTCTGTGCCCACGATCTCTTTCGGAGCCACTTCTTCGAGCCCTTCGTGGAAGAAGTTCAGTGCCGTCAGCCAGTCTACTTGTAAGAGCTCTCGCAGCGTATCCATTCGAACCTCCGTTTCGGTGGTCAGGTCTAATCGAATTCTAGAACTAGGGAAAAGAGATTGCAATAAGACCAACAACAATTTTAATGGGAAAAGAATAGAAAATATGCTAAATTGACCGGGTCTAGGAGACGTGGCTGAGTGGATAAAAGCTGATGTTATCAGGTTTTATCCGAAGGAGGACGACTTGTCGGCCACCAGCCTGACTCCGAGTGAATACGAGGAGACGTGGCTGAGTGGTCGAAAGCGCCTCACTGCTAACGAGGTAGGGGTTACACCCTCGACGGTTCGAATCCGTCCGTCTCCGCCTTCGCTCGCCGAAGCGAGCTACGGCGGACAAAGTCCGCAAGTAATTCGCG
>ERZ1292623.1725-Hain-H51-01um-R1-1725-length-20567-cov-9_pt1 | contig 20567 bp, 25 predicted proteins | sample MGYA00564398_ERZ1292623 | MGnify/ENA primary metagenome ERZ1292623 (study PRJEB36523, sample SAMEA6512633) | groundwater metagenome | collected 2019-01-07 | study: AquaDiva: Metagenomics assemblies of 32 groundwater samples | reverse complement strand
TGCTGCCCAGCACCAGGATCATGTCCAGAATCTGCGCGACCGAGCGCTGGTTGAAGATGTAAACGGCAACTCCCTTGGCGATCAGGTCGGCGGCGATGTCCGCCTGCAGGTCCGAGAATCCGAGCACCAGATCGGGTTCGAGCGCGAGTATTTTTTCGATCTTGGCGCTGATGAAGGCCGAGACCCTGGGCTTCTCCTTGCGCGCCTGCGGCGGGCGCACCGTGAAACCGGAAATGCCGACGATACGATCCTGCTCCCCAAGCAAGTACAGCGTCTCGCAGGTTTCCTCGGTGAGACAGATAATGCGTTGCGGATAGCGGGCGGACATGCGGCATTATTCCATGGATGTCCGTTTGGTGTCGCTACGTATGCTGTATAACCTGGAATATCCGAAACACCCTGAACCCTTCCGCTTCCACTTTCCGGAATTTGGCTCTCTTCATTCGCCTGTTGCGCAAACTGCTCCCGACCTCCTACTGACATAAGGCTGTCAGTAGGCCCGTATAGGCTCTGTATCCCCTTAACCACCAAAGAGGACATGACCATGAGCATGCAAACCGTCAAGGAACACGGGGTATTCAGCTGGAACGAACTGATGACCACGGATATGCCGGCCGCCAAGAAATTTTATCGCGAGGCGCTGGGCTGGGAGCTTCAGGATCTGAACAACCCCGGCATGGCTTATACCATTGCCAAAAAAGGAACCCGCGAAGTCGCCGGCATCATGGGTATGCCCGGGGACGCACAGGGCATGCCATCAAGCTGGGGGGCGTACGTCACCGTGGATGACGTGGATGCCCGGGTGGCGCGGGTGCAAGCCTTGGGTGGTAAACTTTGCGCGCCACCGCGGGATATCCCCGATGTAGGGCGATTCGCGGTTATCGCCGATCCGCAGGGCGCGATGCTGGCGATGATTACCTATTTCAACAAGGAGTAGTTGCGATGGCGAGCCGCTTCTTTTCTCAGGCCAGTTTCGATTTCCTCACCAAGCTGAACGCGAACAACAATCGCGACTGGTTCGATCGTCACAAGCAGGAGTATGAAGACGCGGTTCGCTCCCCGGCCCTGGATTTCATCGATGCCATGGCCGAGGACCTCAAGTCCCTTTCCCCCCACTTTCTGGCGGTGCCGAAGAAAGTGGGGGGTTCCTTGATGCGTGTGTATCGCGACGTGCGTTTCGGCAAGGACAAGCGCCCGTTCAAAACCAACATCGGCATTCAGTTCCGCCACGTTCAGGGCAAGGACGTGCACGCGCCGGGCTTCTATGTTCACCTGGAACCGAAAGAATGTTTCCTGGGCGTTGGCATCTGGCATCCGGATGCGCCGGCGCTGGGCCGCATCCGCACCGCCATCGCGGAAAACAGCGCGGCCTGGGTCAAGGCCAGTCGCGACAAAAAATTTGCCAAGACCTATCAATTCGCCGGCGATTCCTTGGCCAATGCACCGCGCGGTTACGCCAAGGATCACCCGCTGCTCGAAGACCTGAAACGCAAGGATTTTATCGCCATCATGGAGTTCAACAGCAAGCTGGCTGGCAACGCACGCTTTCTGCCGGAGGTGGTGAAATCCTTCCGGACCGCCGTGCCGCTCATGAAGTTTTTGTGCAAGGCGCTGGAATTGCCGTTCTAGTCGATGCGCCGCGCCGACCGCCTGTTCCAGATTATTCAGGGCCTGCATCACGACCGGGCGGTGACGGCCCGGCAATTGGCGGATCGGCTGGAAGTTTCGGAACGAACTATCTACCGCGACATTCAGGATCTTTCCCTTTCCGGTGTGCCGATTACCGGCGAGACCGGTCTTGGTTATCGCCTGATGAAAGGCTTTCATCTTTCACCCCTGATGTTCAACGAAGAGGAACTGGCTGCCCTGCTCGTGGGCGCGCGCATGGTGCAGACCTGGACCGACAAGAGCCTGGCGCGCGCCGCCCAGCAGGCCATGGCCAAGATCGAACACGTGATTCCGGATCACCTGAAGCCCGAATTGGAACGCCAGGAGATCATGGTGCCGGCCTTCCCCTTCAGCCTCACGGTGTCGGACGAACTCGAAGTGCTGCGCGGCGCCATCAAGCAGCAGCGCAAGGTGCACTTTGACTATCGGCGTGAGGACAATCAAAAGTCCAACCGCACCGTACACCCGCTCGGTCTGTTTTACTGGGGAAAAGTATGGACGCTGGTGGCGTGGTGCGAATTGCGAGACAGCTTTCGTCACTTTCGCCTGGACCGGATGAGTAACATTGCCAGTCTGGAAGCACGTTACGATTCTATAGAAGGCCGGACCCTGAAGGATTTTCTGGCGCAGTGCGAGTAGTTCCGTATTCATCAAAAGGAGGAAAATACCGTGAAGAAAAATCTGCTGTTGAGCGTGGTGGCCGGTGTGGTGTTGTTCGTCTGGGGGTTTATCTCGTGGACAGTACTTCCCTGGCACAACATGGTCGCGAACAAGTTCACCAACGAAGCATCGGTGGCGCAGGCCCTTAAAGAAAACGCGCCACAACAAGGCGTCTACTATCTGCCGTTCTCGGAAAAGGACCATGGCCCGAACCAGGTGGGCGCGTTTGCGAATGTCCTGCCGCAGGGCACTGACATGAACATGGGCAAACATATGGCCACCGCTGTCATTACCCAGATCATCGGGGCCTTTCTGGTGCTCGTGCTGCTGAGCCAAACCAGCGGTTTGAATTATTGGGGGAAAGTTGGATTCGTGGCGCTCGCTGGCCTGACCATCGGCTTCGTGAGCCATGTCCCCTACTGGAACTGGTTCGGGTTCCCTGCGCCCTATATTCTGGTCACGATTCTGGACACAGCGGCAGGCTGGACTTTGGCCGGTTTGGCGGTGGCCGGATTTGCCAGGGGGAGAAGTTAAATCGACGGCAAGAAGAAACCGGGGTGGATTTATTTACACCTGTATTTTAGGTGCAAGGGTTGCCTGGATACCCTCGTTTAATAAATCTGCCCCGGTCGTAGTACCTGCCTGTTGCTGTTTTTCCGGATACTCCCTCCTTAAGGAGCCGCGACCAGATAAACGGTGTCATTTTCGCGTGCATGATTGACCACCTTGAGGCCTACGCTCTCACCGGCACGCGCCGTAGTAACCGGCGCATGGTTAAGCTCGAGCGATCCGGCGCGTTGGCGGAAATCGCTGGTGTTACCCTTGATATGGATAGTATCGCCCTCGCGCAGTATCCCGGCTTCGACCCGCACGACTGCCACCATTAGGTGAGAATAGTAGTTCGTGATTGTGCCGAGATGCGTTTCGCCGGCCGGTTTCGTGGATGCCGCTGCGGCTGGCTTGACGGCCGGCTTGCTCGCGATGATTTTTTTCTTTGCGGCTGTTTTCCCGCCGGATTTCTTTTTGACAGCTTTCGTCCGGACCGTTTTCTTAGCTGCTCTGCGTTTTTTGACGGCTTTCTTTTTAGCCTTTGCCTGCGGCTTGCTCTTCGACTTCACTTTCTTCCTGGCTTTCTTCTTGGCGGCCATGACACATCCTCCCTGGTGGTTTGGTACAGGTTCAGGTACTCACATTGAGTCTAGGCAGCGGTCGGCTAAACTGCCAGCTCACGAAGCCCAAGCCATAATAATTTAATGTCTTTATGGTAAACAAGCCGTTCAACAAAGGGGTTACATCGTATGGATGATTATCGACTATCCCTCCAAGTACTCTCCGGCACCAGTCCGTTTAACCGATCCGCAGGAAATGAAGGGGACAAGCGCTTTTACTTCCATCCCGATTCTTCCCCTGGATTATCAACTTTCGATCAGGTTCAACAGCTTTATCGATCTCTAATTTAACGATTTATCCGCCTCCCGCATCTGTTCGAGCACGAGCAGGAGCGAGCTCGAATCCTGCTCGCCAAAGCCGCTGCCCATGAGCGCATTCAGCTGTTGCATCACCTGGGCGGTGACGGGCAGCGACAAACCGGCGGCGTGCGCGAGCTCAAGCGCAATGCCGATGTCCTTGTGGTGCAACGCGGCCACAATGCCGGCGGCAAAATCGCGCTCTACCATTTTCTTGCCCAGCACATCGAGCATGCGACTGGCGCCATACCCGGTCATGACCGCTTCGCGCACCCGGCCCGGGTCCGCGCCCTGCTCACGCGCGAACAGCAACGCCTCGGCGGCGCCTTGCAGGCAGGCGAGTTGGGCGATCTGGTTAGCGAGCTTGGTCACCTGCCCCGTTCCTGCCGGGCCCATGTGGAAGATCGTCTTGCCCAGGCTTGCCAGCAGCGGCCGCGTGCGTTCGAAGACGGCCTGATCTCCTCCGACAAAGATGGTGAGCGATGCCGTTTTGGCGGCCGCCACCCCGCCCGAAACCGGCGCATCCAGCATGGCGATGCCGCGCTCGCCCAGGCGCCGGGCCACGTCCCGCGCAATCGCGGGCGAGATCGTGCTCATGTCCACGTGGATCAGGCCGGGCGAGGCGCCATGAACGAGTCCTTCCGGCCCCAGCGCGACCGACTCGACATCGCTCCCGGCGGTGACCATGGTGAACACCACCTCGCTCGCTTGCGCGACCTCGGCGGGCGTGGCGCGCAGGCTCAACCCAAGGCGGCTGGCGCGGGCGCGCGAACGCCCGCCGCGCGCCGCAGCAACAAGCGTGTGGCCGGCGGCGAGCAGATGCCGCACCAGCTCGCTGCCCATGTTGCCGAGACCGATAAAACCGATACGCATGGGCCGGTTCCTCTGCTGACGGATTGTGAACATTACCTTACTTGCCCGGGATCGCGTGAGACGATTCGAGGCGTGCGGCCAAATGCAATGGCCTGCTCCGGCACTGTGTTTCCGGCGCTTGTAATCAAACTCATATGTAACTATAGTGGTTACATATGACATCGAACACGCGCTTTTCCATGGCCGTGCACATCATGACGACACTGGCGTACCTGGATAAAAAGGTATCATCGGAACAACTGTCAGAAACGGTCAACACCAACCCGGTGGTGGTTCGTCGCATTCTGGGCGACCTCAATCAGGCGGGATTAATCCGCGCTGACCGCGGCGCGACCGGCGGATTTTCGCTGGCGCGCACTGCCGGGGGCATTTCGCTGCTCGATATCTATCGCGCGGTGATGGGGGAACAGGAATTGGTCGGCCTGCACGATAATCCAGAGAACCGTGTGTGCGCGGTGAGTTGCAAGGTACGCGGCGTGTTGTCCAGGCATTTGCACAAGGCGCAGAGCGTATACGAACGCGAGCTGGAAAAGGTTTCCCTCGCGGACCTCGAAAAAGCGATGTGATTTTTTTTACCCTCAATTGTAACTATGCTGGTTACTTATAAAGGAGAAAGTACATGACCGCTGCAACAACAACGACCAATCTGTTTAGTCCAACCAGGCTTGGTTCGTATTCACTGCAAAATCACATCGTCTTGTCGCCGCTGACGCGCAATCGCGCCATTGGCAACGTACCGAACGAGCTTATGGCCGAGTACTACGCGCAGCGCGCGTCCGCCGGGCTGATCGTCACCGAAGGCACATCGCCTTCGCCGAATGGGCTCGGCTATCCGCGTATCCCCGGCCTTTTTTCGCAGCCGCAGATCGATGGCTGGGCCAAGGTGACGAAAGCCGTGCACGCCAAGGGTGCTAAAATTTTCATGCAGTTGATGCACACCGGGCGCGTCGGGCACCCGCTCAACCTGCCGGCCGGGGCGCGCATCCTGGCGCCATCGGCGGTCGCCGCGGCCGGTGAAATGTATACCGATGCCAAGGGCTTGCAACCGCATCCGGTGCCGACGGCCATGAGTGCGGCGGACATCGCGGCGGCCGTGCAGGAATACGTGCAAGCCGCGAAGAACGCAATCGCCGCCGGTTTCGACGGCGTGGAACTGCACGGCGCCAACGGCTACCTGCTGGAACAGTTCTTCCGCCCCAACTCCAACCTTCGCACCGACCAGTACGGCGGCTCGACCCAGAACCGTGCGCGCTTTGCGCTGGAAGTCGCGGCAGCGGTGACGAACGCCATCGGCAAGGACAAAGTGGGAATCCGTTTGTCGCCCTTCGGCGTGTTCAACGACATGCCGCTCTACGATGCGATGGAGGCGGACTACACCTACCTGACCGAAAAATTGAACGCATTGGGTCTTGTGTACGTGCACATCGTCGACCATTCCCCGATGGGCGCACCGCCCGTACCGGAATCCATGAAGAAGGCCATGCGCCGCGTGTTCAAGGGTGCGATCATTCTTTCCGGTGGCTACGATCGGGCGCGCGCCGAACTGGATCTCGTGGCCGGCAACGGGGATCTGTTCGCGGTGGGTCGCGCCTTTCTGGCGAACCCCGACCTGCCGGCGCGCTGGCGCGCCAATGCGGCGTTGAATGAACCCGACTCCGGCACGTTCTATACGCCGGGCGCCAAAGGGTACACGGACTATCCGGCAATGCAGGGGAGCCCGGTCTGACGGAAAGCAGCAAGAACGGCCGGGGTGACCTAAATAGGGAGAGGTCACCCTGCCACACACCTTCGGGGAATCCGGACGTTGACGGCCCCCACTGGACAACCACACCGATCCGGGCGTTTACTGATTGTTCGGGTCGCCGCCGTGTGTGACCTGTTTTCGTTCAACGACACCACCAGGAGATCACAATGGATAACAACCGCAGGACATTTATGAAAAGCGCCGGTGCGGTAACGCTGGCGGGCGCCGCCGGCATACTGGCGAACGCGCCTTCCGAAGCCGGCGCCGGCGCCGGCGCGGGGGCGAAAATTATTCCCGGCGAGATGCCGAAGGGCATGACCTTCCTCACGATCAAGCAGGGCGACGAGATGAACCTCGGCGTCAAAACCAAAAAAGGCGTGCTCGATGTCAAAGCGGCGAGCGCACTGCTCGCGATGAAGGCGCCGACGACGATCGACGATCTGATTCAGGGCGGCGACCAGGGCCTCACGGCGCTCGTCAAGGCGGCGCTCGATGGCGACAAGGCCAAGCCGGCGTTCCGCGACGAGGCCAAGATCGAATTCGGGCCGTGCGTTACCAATCCCGAGAAGATCCTCATGCTCGGTTTCAACTATCGCAAGCACGCGATGGAAACCAAGACGCCGATCCCGACCTCGCCCGTGCTCTTTACCAAGTGCAACAACGCGCTCAACGGGCATAAGGGCGTCATCAACTTGCCGACCCACGTGGGCAAGAACTTCGATTACGAAGTTGAGCTGGTGGTGGTGATGGGCAAAACCGCACATCGCGTGAGCGAGGCCGACGCACTCAAGTACGTGTTCGGCTATTGCACCGGCAACGACTTCTCCGCGCGCGACCTGCAACGCAAGACCAGCCAGTTCCTGCTCGGCAAGACCTGCGACGGCTTCGGACCGGTCGGGCCTTACCTCGTCACCGCCGACCAGATCCCCGATCCCAACAAACTCAAGCTTGAATGCTACGTAAACGGCGAGCGTCGCCAGCATAGCAACACCTCCGACATGATCTTCAGTGTCGCCACCATCATCAGTTACGCCTCGCAGCACTTCACGCTCAAGCCGGGTGACATCTTCTTCACCGGCACACCGGAAGGCGTTATTGCCGGCATGCCGCCGGAAAAACAAGTGTGGCTCAAGGCCGGCGACAAGATCAGCACCCGCATCGAAAAACTTGGCGAACTCAAGTTCACGCTTGCCTGAAGCATAAGGACGTTGCACAAAAAAAGGCGGCCAGTCTGGCCGCCTTTTTTTGTTTTGACCGGTAAGGTAGTACCATTGCCCACCGTCCCGTTTTCCCGTATTCGTATTCATGTCCCGCTCGTCGAGCCGCGCGAAATTCGGATACGTGAAGGTTGAACCACGACAAACGCTCCCGCGAGCCGCTCCTGTTTTTCGCTAACGAGATCCAAGACGACTTGTGGGAGCAGAGATCGCGCGGTAACGGGATAACGGATGAATATCACACCGCCGGTGGATTGCCCGGCTGCGAATACAAGCTGCCCGAAGTCCTTGTCTTCAGTGAGGAGCACGCGTTGTTCTCGCAGTGCGAGATGAAGCACCACGTCATCCGTAGCGCCCAACGCCACTTCTGCCACCGCCTTTACATCGTATCCACCGGCACGCAGTGCGCGCACGACAGCAAAGTCACAGCTCTCATCGGCCAGGAAGTGCACCCGGGCGCCCACGCTACGCCTGGTTCTTCAGCAACACTGTTTCTTCGTGGGCCAAGGTATCGGCCGCATAGGCGATGGCGGCCTGGATGTCTTCTTTCTTCATCTGTGGATAGGCATCCAGGATTTCGGCCTCTGCGGCACCTTCACCCAGTTTTCGCAGGATCAGCTCCACGGTGAGCCGTGTTCCCCGGATGACGGGTTTGCCCATCATTACCTTTGCGTTGACCTCGATACGATCGGTAGTTGTCATGTAGCCCTCCAGCCAAAGCAAGGATTCATAGTGCGTCTATCCCATTTGACGGTCTAATTCTAGTTAGAGTATATGCCGTATTCCAACCATTCGCCGAACGCGCCACAGCGGCCACCCCTAAATCGTCCAGGAACCGTAGGTTGGGGTGAGCGCAGCGAACCCCAACAATGCCAAACTAAACGAAGCCTCCCGTAGCAGCGCCGCGCCCAGCGCGATTATCTATACCCCTCCCCCTCCAACAACCCCAGGATCACCCGCTCCGCCGCCGTCCGCCCCGGCGAGAGGAACAGTTCCAGCACCTTCACCCCCAACACCCGTGCGATCTTTTCCAGATCGTCGAGAACGATTGCCCCCACCCCGCTCTCGGCGACCAACACCCGGGCCGGCGCCAGCCCGGCCGCGACCGCCAGCGATTGGGTGGAATGGAGGTTCAGAAACAGCAATACCTTGAGCTTGCGTGCCAGCATCCGCCGTGCCTCCTCGGACAGCGGATTCACCACCGCACTAGACCTTAACTCCTCGCGCACAATACAAAGCCCGCAAGGTGCCGCCACCCCCAGGTGCACCTGCGGCCCCTGCACCCCGAGCACTTGCATCTGGATCGATCCACCGGCAAAAAGCTGTTCGACCGGAGTGGCTGGATCGAGGGTGGGGTGTGGACAGATTGTCAGCGATTGGCCGGGGTGCCGGGTAAGGATGAGCATCGTCCGTGACTCTCCTATAATAAATTGAATACTATAGTACTTGATACTATAGTCTGTAGACGATAAGTCTCGCAAGGGCCAATTTACTGGCCCATGCGTTCATCCAAAGCACGTTCCTTGGTTGCCAGATTCCCAGCAATTCTCAGGGAAGCCAGGACAGAGAAAGGACTTTCACAGGAAGCACTGGCCGACCAGGCCGGGCTACACCGTACCTATATCTCCCAAATAGAACGCGGCGTGAAATCCCCTTCCCTGCGATCGCTTGAACAAATTACCGATGCCCTCGAAATGCCGCTGTGGGTTCTGCTGAAGCGGGTTGAGGCCTAGACCAACTGTTTGGAACCTAATACGAAACGCCCAAAGCCCCTGTAGCAAGTAGCCCGCATGCAGCGACAGCGAAATGCGGGGAAAACGTTCAGCACCGGCGTCTTACAGCCCCTCTCCCCTCGCGGGAGAGGGGGCTGTTGGGGTACGCCGAGCGTTTCGGGCTGTTCTGGATGCCAGCTTTCGCTGGCATAACGGCAATTCTGTCTGTGGAGGCCTTAAGGTAGTGCCATTCCTCTCTGACCCGGGTTTTCCTGATCCATATATATAACTGCGGAAAATATTTTATATGGTGACTTCAAAATACCCTTCCGTCGTAACCATGCCGGCAGCGGAAAAGCCTTATCCTTCGATAGTGGAATTTCTGTTCAAGGCCTTCCCGAATATTTCCCAGGACAGATGGGCGCAACGCATTCTCGAAGGCAAGGTGCTCGACGACAACGGCACCCCCATAACAGCGGATACGAAATATACCCCTTCCAAACGGATGTTCTATTTTCGGGAGGCCGAAAACGAGCCGGTCATTCCCTTTGCCGAACAAATACTGTTCCGGAATGACGAGATCCTGGTTGCCTGCAAACCGCATTTTCTTCCCGTGATCCCGGGTGGCCGCTTTGTGGAGGAGTGCTTGTTAAACCGTCTGCGAACGCGAACCGGAATTGCCGATCTGGCGCCGATTCACCGCATCGACCGCGAAACCGCGGGGCTTGTCCTGTTCTCCGTCAACAAAAATACCCGCGGCCTTTACCACGAACTCTTCACGCAGGGGAAAGTAGAGAAAACCTATCACGCGCTGGCTGAGGTGAACCATCCTCCGCAGGAAAACCAGTGGATTGTCGAAAACCGAATCGTCAGAGGCGAACCGCGGTTCCGAATGAAAACCGTCCCGGGGGCCGCCAATGCCCGCTCCCACATCCAGCTCCTGGAAGTGAAAGGAAATCGGGGGCTTTTCAGTTTGAAGCCGGTAACCGGGAAAACCCATCAACTGCGGTTACACCTGAGCGGTCTGGGATTCAAGATCATCCACGACAGGTACTACCCCGATCTACAACCTGAAACAGAAGATGATTTCGCCCACCCGCTCCAACTTCTTGCCAAACAGATGCGGTTCCATGACCCGGTCTGCGGGGAAGACCGGGACTTTCAATCCGGGCGGGGGCTTTTGTGGTAACGCCAAAGGCTGGTGTTTGCTTACTGCTGCGTACACAACGCCTGTAGCGCCAGAATCGTCCGCCAGTTTCTGGATGTGGCGATTACCTTGAGCGCCTTTTCGAAGAAAGTGTTATTCAGTTTTGTTCTTCCGTAGCCATGCGGGCAATGCAGCAACACCACCTGCCCGTTCAACACCACCTGCTCTCCGGGTCGGGCGGGCAGCTTGAGTTTCTGGAAATCGGCCTTCGCGACCGGCTGAAAAAGAAAAGTGGCATGAAACAGTTTTTCGTCCGCTCCACGTCGTGGCAGGAGCGGATTGGAACTGGCAACGAGTCCAAACCCCTTTGCCGGTAGAACAAAAACTTCCACCTCATGCCTAAAGTCAACCGCGATGCGCGCTTTGATGGCGGAAGCAAGTTTACGAGGCTCACCGCGGCTTGCGTCAAATACCAGGTTGCCGCTTTGCAAATAACTGCGCACGTTCGCAAAGCCGAGCGCCGCCAGGCTGTTCCGCAGATCCACCATACGTATCGACTTCTGGCCGGAGACGTTGATGCCACGCAACAATCCAACGAAAGTGGTCATGTGACCGGATCAGGCCATGTGCAGATAGCGGTGAAGCACCACGCTAATAACGTGCGTAGACGCCGGTCTTGCCCTGCTTGTCGAAGGTCAAAACATCGTAGCGATCCTTATGCCCACCCTGCTCCATGCCCGGCGAACCGCTCGGCATGCCGGGCACCGCCAGGCCACTCACCGGCGGGTGCTCCTTCAGCAGGCGCTTGATATCGCTGGCCGGCACGTGGCCTTCGATCACATAACCGCCCACCTTCGCGGTATGGCAGGACCCGAGCGCGACGGGTACGCCGTTGGCGGTCTTGTACGGCATGATGTCGGACACATCATGCGCCTTGACGCTGAAGCCATTGACCTGTAAGTGCCTGACCCATTCCTTGCAACATCCGCAGTCCGGGCTTTTGTACACCGTGATCTCGGTGGCGAAGGATGGCGCACTGAAGCCCACACACAGAGCGGCGGCGAGGAATGTGTGTTGGAGAAGTTTTCTCATGGTCGACTCCTTGTTTGGATTCCCACCATTGCAGGGGAAATTGAAATAATCCGGTTTAGATGAATTGTCGCTTGTATTGGTAAAGAATCCCTCCCTGACCAGAATGGCACTTACTTCAGAACTTTACAGCCCCTCTCCCCTCGCGGGAGAGGGGTGGGGGAGAGGGGGAAGAGTTCGGAAATACGGAAATAACACCCTCTCCCCATCCCTCTCCCCATCCCTCTCCCATCAAGGGAGAGGGAGTTGTTTACGGTACGCCCGCCGTATTTGCTTAAGTAAGTGCCATTCCTCCCTGACCATGATTTTCTCCTCGATGGTAGCAAAGGTAATATTTCCCTATTTCGCAAGCACCAGAAGTTCATCCACCGACCATTGATCGTAGGAGTGTCTTCCATAATGACTTGCTACAATTTTTCCCTCAGCGTTGATGAGGAAGTCCGCAGGCAACCCCGTAACACCGCCCTCCGGCTCCGCCGTAGGTTTGTCCTTAGCAGAATTGCCACGCACTATCGCAGGCCACGCTCTAACGTCCAGTATGGCGAAAATTGAAGACCCCACGCCGAATTGTGCGTACAGTTTCTTTTCGGGATCGCCTATTACATCAAACGGGAATTTTCCTTGATACGGTAGCAGCGACTCTTTGGGCGAGTGAAATATGACCACCTCGCGTATACCTGCCGCTTCAATCTCTGAGTTTCTTTGTACAAATGACTGGAGATGCAAGTTGCATATTGGGCAGCCGGCAAATCTGCGGAATTTCAGATGAATCAATTTCGATTTCGCACTCGGTATGGTGACCGCGACGCCGTGAATGTTCATGAGCGTCATCGGCGGTACAACATCGCCAACTTTAAATTTTTCTGCCGGAGTGGCCGCTATCCATGCGATAACCAAAACGCCAACCATAACTCCCAAACCTAGAAATATTTTATTTTTCATCATCATTTCTCCGTTATCTATTTTAGAGTGGGGAAACTCTAACTTCCGCGTTCTGTTCAAGAACAATCTGGGTCATAGAGGAATTGCTGCTTATATTAGAAAGGATTCATCTCTGACTCGGGTTTTTGGACTTCTCGCCTCCAGCAACCGCACGGCCTCCGGCTTGAATTCCCTGGTATACGACGGCGCTTCTCGGTCAACCTCTTTCAGGCATTATGTGCCTATCTGGGTGTCCGTGAAATCAGGTACGCCTCACTCGGCCCCTTTAGTTGCGCGACTCAATGTGGATATACCCGCGGTTCTCGACTTTATCGAACGTGCGCATGCCCTTGACCAGGGTCGAGGCTGGCATCCAGACCCAACCGGCGCTGGCGGGATTCACGTCCAGGACGAGGAACGAATCCGATTCCGGATCGTAGGCACCGAGTGGTGAAATATGGCCGCCACCCTGCTGGCCAACCGCCTGGCGCCAGTAGTTGACGACCACGTAGTCACTGCGGCGCTTGAGATTTTCAACCAGGTCGGTGCGTATCTCCTTCTCGGACATTCTGTCGTCGACGATGACGAGCCGGGTGCGGAGCGCGTTCGCCTTGAACAGTTCATCGAGCTGGCGCAGCTGATAGCCGAAGTCCCTGATCTGCTTTCCATTGATGGTGATGGGCTCGCCCATCACCTGGGCACGGGTCTTCGGGCCCTTGGTGATGACGTTATCCTGGGTGAATCGCGGGATCGTCGGGTCGGCGGCGCCCGGAATGTGCCGCAGGTCATCTGCCCGCAGGCGGCTGCTATCGCGCGGCAGGTCGGAGCTGCGGGCGCGCACCGCGTTGAGCACAATGGCCGCGGTCGTCGGACCACAAAATATTGAATTGGTTTGCGCCTCGAACTGGTTCGCGAGCGCGGGAAAGTCGACCTTCGCCGGCGAGCGGGCCAGGCGCGCAAGGCCATCATCCGAGGCAAACGCCACCAGACCCTGAGCAACGGCCGCTGGTACCTCGTCCCGCGCCAGCGCCGGGGCGGCCAGGGCGGTCGCCAACAGAAGCGCGAGGCCGATACGGGCCAGGAGGGACATGATTGACTCCGGTTGTCTGGGCACGCGAGTGAGTCTAGCCGGTGTTGTGTGAAAACCGAAGTTCAATGAGTCAGTATTGTTCAAAACAATATTTCAACAACTCTGACCTATTGATTATGAAACCGTTGACATCAATTCCGGCGAGCCATGACTTGGATATTGGTTCTGACCCGAATGGCGCCTACTTAAGCGGTTACCTGATCAATGTAGGGTGGGTTAGGCACGCCGTTTGTACCGTAACCCACCAGCCGTGCCGCCAGGCACTCATCAAAAAAGCATTGTGTTGCTGCGCAACGCCTGGCGGGTTACGCAAAAAACGCTAACTCACCCTACATTTCGGATTAAGTTAAGTGCCATTCCTCTCTGACCCTGACCTGCTTTCAGCTTTTCCTGCGCCAGTGGTGGCGCATGGCAACCAGCCCCAGCACCGGACCCGGAAACAGCAGCCACGCCACCTGCGCGCCCATTCGTTCCCACTGGCCGGCGGTGAGTTCGATAGACAGGATGGTGATCGCGAAACCGATGCTGTTCATCAACGCCAGCGCGCTGCCGAGCCGTTGCGGCGGGCAGGCGCCGGTGGCAAGCGCCGAGAATTGCGGTGAGTCGGTCACCACGAACAACCCCCACGCCAGCAACAGTGTCAGGATCGCCGGTGACGGCAACCCTTGCGCGAAAGGATACAACAGGCAACACGCCGCCGAGCCGGCCAGCGCGATGATCGCCACCCGGCCGCTCCCCCAGTGCTGGCTGATCATCCCGCCAGCGATGCAACCGAGCCCCCCGGCGGCAAAGACGCCCGCGGCGAGGAGATAGACATCTTGCATCGCTCCCGTGCCGTACCACGCAGCGATCAACAGCGGCACCAGCGCATAGAACGCATAGAGTTCCCACATGTGGCCGAAGTACCCGAAGGCCGCCGCGCGAAACTCACGAATGCGAAATGTTTCCAGTACGCCACCCCACTGGATGCGGCGCGTGCCGCCATGGTGGGGACCGTCACCCAGCCAGCCCACCATCAGCGCCGCCAGCACGGCGAAAAACGAGGCGCTGTAAATCACGCCTTGCCAGTTCGGCGCCACGTTGAGCCCACGCACCAGATGCGGCACCCCGCTGCCGAATACCAGCATGCCGACCAGCCAGCCCAGTACGCGGCCGGCACGTTGTGGCGCCCAGCTCACTACCAGTTTCATGCCGATGGGATAGATGCCCGCGAGCGCAAGGCCGGTGATGAACCGGAACAAAAGCGCCATGGAGAGCCCATCACTCAGGAATGCAAACGCGGCGTTGGCGGCGGCGCCGAGCACCGCGCACACGGCGAACACACGACTGGCGGAGAAGCGATCGGCGAGCCCGGAGAAGGCGATCAAAAACGTGCCGCTGATAAAACCAAGCTGCACCGCGCTCGTCAGGTGCCCGAGCTCAAGCACCGTGATGCCCCAGTCGCGGTGCAACGAGTCGGCCACCGCATTGGCGCTAAACCAGAGCGAGGTGCCGAACAGTTCCGCGACAACGATGACGGCGACAGCCAGGCGAGGTGACATAATGTTCTCGATCCGGAAGCGGGCAGCCGCTATGCTACTTGAAAGTCCGCGCGCCGGTTAAGACGGTTCGGTAAGTGCCATTCCTCTCTGACCCGAATGGCACTTACTTAAGTGGTATCGAATCAATGTAGGGTGGGTGAGGCACGCCGTTTGTGCCGTAACCCATCAGCCGTGCCGTCAGGCGCTCATTAAAAAAGCGTTGTGTTGCCACGCAACGCCTGGTGGGTTACGCAAAAAACGCTAACCCACTCTACATTTCAGCTTAAGTAAGTGCCATTCCTCTCTGGCCCGGGTTTTCCACGATGGTGTCTGGCCCCGCTGATTTCCCCGCCATTATTCCATGGATGTTCGTTCGGTGTCGCTCGAACCCCATTTATTCGGCGCGATTATCTATACCCCTCCCCCTCCAACAACTCCAGGATCATCCGCTCCGCCGCCGTCCGCCCCGGCGAGAGGAACAGTTCCAACACCTTGACCTCCAAGACCCGCGCGATCTTTTCCAGATTGTCGAGCACCAACGCCCCTACCCCGCTTTCGGCGGCCCGCACCCGGGCCGGGGCAACCCCGGCCGCGACAGCGAGCGAGTGCGTGGAATGGAGGTTTAGAAACATCAGCACCTTGAGCTTGCGTGCCAGCACCCGCCGCGCCTCCTCGGACAGCGGATTCACCACCGCACTCGACCTTAGCTCCTCGCGCACAATACAAAGCCCGCAAGGCGCCGCCACCCCAAGATGCACCTGTGACCCCTGCACCCCGAGCACTTGCATCTGGATCAGCCCACCAGCAAAAAGCTGTTCGACCGGGGTGCCCAGATCGAGGGTGCGGTGCGGGTGGATGGACAGCGACTGGCCGGGTTGGCGGGTGAGGATGAGCATGGCGACCTCCTTGTACCGTGGCTGTCCTTTCTCTATCAGTACCTCACTATAGTCTATTTTGGACTATTCCAAAAGCGGTTTTAGGGTGCCAAGGAGGCCAGACAGGTTCCCTTGGATGCAGAAGTCGATCAGCTCCCGAAACTACGCTCATTTCCTCACCTGCCTGCGTGAGACGCGCGAAAAGTCGGGTGTTACCCAAGAAGAGATGGCGGCGCGGCTGGGGGAAACCCAGTCTTTCGTCAGCAAATGCGAGCGCGGCGAACGGCGGATGGATATCGTGGAACTGCGCGAGTTCTGCAAAGCGATGGGGCTGACACTGGAAAAGTTTGTGAAACAGCTTGAACGAGGCATGCGCTAGCGCCCCTGCTTTGAAGTACAGAAAATAAATCTGTCCCGGATTTTCGATTTTCCCTTTGAAGTACTAAATCTGTCCCGGATTTTCCGATTTTCCCGGATTTTCCTCTCGGATTTTCCTCTGACACGGGTTTTCGGGCTCCATGTTACCCAACACTACACAAGCCGACACTCTTTCAGTAGTGTGCGGTAGAGTTCCGATTCCCCACTTGTACCCGGCTTGAATCGATCTATGTTGAAGTCCTTATCTTGCAGTGCTGTGCGGTCAAGAAGCGAACGAAACTGGTCCTTAGATGGAACACCACCGGGACCTGTTATATATAAATATGCTGGCCCAAGAAATCGCATGAAGGCTTTGAATCCATTTGTCTTGTTGAGCATGTTTCCTCTACCCATCGATAACCACGCATCAGGCCACCTTTCGCGAACAGCATCGAACAAATTCCACAGTACATCCGCGATTTCCATTTCCCGCTCATCAAGAAACATATTACGGAAAATATTCTTCTTGAGCTGTTTGGTATCGGCGTGCTCCGGTTTGTGACCTCGTTTAAACTGATCTCTGTCTTTCTCAGCATTTGGCGTAAGGTAAACGAGGAGAGTCTGAACAAACGTTGCCTGTGTAATAGTTTCGTTAAAACGCCCCTCCGTCGCCACTCCAAGCCGCTTTATTTTCTTATAGAAAGGGCTCTTCTCGTTCTGATCAAGCGCGACTGCAATATTGTGGCAAGCTTTTTGAGGGCTTCTAGAAGAAGCCAACGCAAAGAGGTCGTATGCAAGGCTCCTGTTGACCTTCGTCTGCGCCAGGTTAACAGTCGAGAAAATGCTGGCTTGTTCAGCGATATCAATGGATACAAAGATAGCAACGTTGATTTCGAATGTATTCCCAGTAAACCCTTGATTCAATCCATCAAGACGATGCTGACCATCAAGTACGCGTGCGATCTCTCGAAACAGTATCGGCTTCTCATCTTCACCAACATCAATCAAGTTTGACAGCGTCATTGTCTTCGCCTGCTCGTCGTAGGAGGCGCAAGCTGCATCCACGGCGATAATGACAGATGTTGGGAAGGTGGCGTCTACTGTGTTGGTATAATTCTTTATTACCTCCACTCGCTTCTTGTTCAACGGTCGTTGGATACCGAGATATGTCTCAACATCTCGCTCACGCAATATTCTGCGCACGTCGAAATAAGTGATGTCACATAGGTCTCTGAAATTAATTGAAGCAATGAAAAAAGTCCCGATAGGCTGGGTTACCTTGATGCAAGGAAATATAATTGACTTCAGATCTTCCTTCATGGCGGATGCCTGCGGTTAAACTCTTCAACAAACTCGAGCGTCTGTTCCCTGCTTGCATCGGGAGCGCCAGTAAGTCGGTAATTTCTATAAACAGTTGCCATGTAAAGAAGAATCAGGGAAACGAGGTACAGGAACACGGACACCTGAAACGTGATTTTCGTATCCGCTGCTACACCAGCACGCTCGACCGAAAAGAAAGCAACGCTAATAAGCGCGACTATGATGATCCCAAAGATATGGGACATCTGACCAGGAAAGTTGCGTCCCCCTCTTTCTGGCTTGAGTGCCATGTATACGATTGGCGCTACCATAGCAGTTGAGTACATAAACAATTCACCACTCCGTACCGTCCCAACTATAGTCTCAAAGAGTAATGGCCATGTTTTTACCGATGACTTATCCAGCGTAAAAATTATTGCGCCCCCAAGCCATATAGGGATTGTTGAAAAAATAAGATTGATAAAAAATTCTTTAAAAGCCTCGGAGTGATCAATCAAACGACAATCTACCAAGCCCCCAAACAACGGGGTCTTGCGTAAAAGCCATTTGAGAATTGACGGGCTCATCAGCTAACTCTAATTATTAACTCTTCGCACAATTTACGATGTTCAGAGTGAGCAGCTATTATGCTCGGTCGTTTCAATGTGAGCATCTCCCCAAAATCCTTATATAATTTTTTAATTGAGGCATGGTAAGCATTCGTAACTATGAGCTTTGCCCCTCTCGCTTTCGCTCGCATCAGAGCGTTCTTCAACCGAATCTGATCCTCCCATGAGAACAGGATTTCGTTGTACTTAACAAAACCGTTGAGGTTGTGTTTTACAGTATACGGTGGATCCACAAACACGAGGTCCTTTGGTCCAGATGAATCAATTATGCTCTCAAAATCCCCGACTTGTAGATCCGCATTCTGAAGCCGATTCGCAATAGCCTGAAAATTGTCTGTTTCAAGAACTACATTCGTTTTTGTCCCCAACGGAACATTGAATTTTCCTTTGAGGTTGACACGATACAGTCCATTCCAGCATGTTCGATTTAAGTATATGAAACGTGCTGCCTTTGTGTGAGGAGTCCTGGGGTTCGAGTTCCGCACTGCATAGTAGTAACTTTTAGAATGATTTCGATGATGCCTTGCAAGTTCTTTTTCAACGCGATCCCAAGTGTCTTTAATAGCTTGGTAGGTTCCGATTAGTTCTTTGTTCCGGTCCGCTAAGATTGCTTTTTTTGGAGCTAAATGAAAAAAAACAGCTCCGCTACCGAGGAACGGTTCTATGTATCGGTCGTAGGGAGAACTGAAAAGGTCGGGGTTAGCTGAAACTAGCCATCGCTTCCCACCTGCCCACTTCAGGAATGGAAGGATGATATCGTTGTTGCTCATAGGCTCCGTGTGGTTCATTTTTCTTGTGGTTTAAGCAGCCGAAAAAAGGTGACAGATTTAATATCTTGTTATCCAGTGCCGGTAAATAAATCTGTCACCTTTACCGTCACCTTTACCTTGCATTCGTGCTCAGCGGCAGCTTAACCGAGTGACATGAGACCCTGGTCCCTTTTGCCCGGGACCGCCATTGGACCCGCTGATTGACGGTCCCCTGGAGCTATCGGTTAGGTAGTGATCTCCGACTCAAGATCGTCCAACCGACCGGCAGTGGCGGCGGTTTTCAAGTGGGGATATTGCCTAATTATCTCACGAGCAACCCGCAAATCTTCCATAGCCTTATCTCTCCGCCCGAGACGCGAGAAATTAATGATTCGGGTCGTCATTGCCATAATCAATGTCTCGCGAGGAGGCACCCTCGTGGATTCGTCGTCAATAATCTTTGTAAACTCATGAATTGCATTTTCCTCTCGGCCCACTCGGCTCAGAGCGACGCCGTACTGGTGCCGAAGGAAATGGTCATCTGGCTCATACGAAAGCGCTTTCTCAAGTGCTTCTACGCGACTTCTCTTGTTCCGCTGAACATCTAGAATCCGGGCTTTTATGGTGTAGCAAAGACCTCCTGTCTTGGCAGTCGCGCGATTGCATGCTTCGTTAACTCTCTCAAGTGCTGTACCGACACGATTCCTCGCCAGTTCGTAGGCAGCGCTTTTCGCATGCACATAGGCAGATTGAGGGGCGAGGTCTCTTGCTTGTTGGAAGAGGAGCTCTGCCGAATCTGCGTTCCCTGAGAACATCTCGGATTCCGCTCGTCTACACAGGATCGCAGCTTTTTTTTCGTTCGGCGTATTCAGCCCATACCTGTCAAACTCGCCGCGAAACCTAGCGACCTCAGAGACCTGAAGTTCCATTTGATCAGTGAAGCGCTGGACACGCTGCCGGGCATGAATTTCAAGCTCACCCATTGTTCCTAGTTGGTTTCGCGCAAAAGACAATGTAATGGGCAACGCGGAATATAAGGTTCGCCCATCCGATTGCTGGGCGACGCGATTCACGAGAGTGACGTCGAAAAGATCGGAAAACGCTGCCTCAATGATGTCAACCTCCATTTCCGAGGCTACTACCATCTCCTGCAGGGCAAGGGGTCCATCAAAGATACTCATCAAGGCGAGAACCGTACGGGCCTTGGCATCTAACGTATTCCAAATGTTCCTAAAGCTAAACTCCAGGACTGGAGAGTCCTTGCTCTTCATACTGTCAAGGGCCGAGTCCAACCGCCTTGTCTTTTTATAGTGACCAATAATCCATTGGGTCGCTAGTGGTAGGCCGCCCGAAACCTCCGTGACCTTACTTACGGTCTCATCATCTGTCGGGAAATTGGCATTTAGCTCCCGAGATTTTAGTTTGACAAATTCAACCATCTCCGCAGCCGTCATTTCGGTAACTGGTAATGCAAGTTCCCAGCCGCCAGTCCGTTGCCGGCTATTGACACCTGTGTAAGTAATGTCCTATCTTCTGGGCAGGAGGTGCACG
>ERZ1292623.1723-Hain-H51-01um-R1-1723-length-20585-cov-9_pt1 | contig 20585 bp, 3 predicted proteins | sample MGYA00564398_ERZ1292623 | MGnify/ENA primary metagenome ERZ1292623 (study PRJEB36523, sample SAMEA6512633) | groundwater metagenome | collected 2019-01-07 | study: AquaDiva: Metagenomics assemblies of 32 groundwater samples | reverse complement strand
CAGGAAGTCGGATATCGTGAATCCCACGCATGCGGGGCTGCAAGGGTTTTCCGGCAGCATGGCGGAAATGTATCCGCGCTGGAAAATCCGTCTATTCGATCTGCAAGAGATGTCCGAAGCCATTGTCGCCGGCATGCGCAGGTTGCCTTTCAGGGTAAAGAACGCGTGCTACGCGCTCAGGGGCAATGAGTGGTTCTGCCAGAAGCTGATTCCTGTGAAAGAGCTGGCCCAAAGAAAATCGCTGTATCGATTCCAGGGCGTCTATGTCGTTATCGGCGGGAGCGGCGGGCTTGGAGAGATTTGGACTCGGCACGTCATCGAACGCCATCAAGCGAATGTCATATGGATCGGGCGGCGCAAACTCAACGACGAAATCCAACGCAAAATCGACAGCTTGTCCGTGTTCGGAAAAACGCCGGAGTACCTACAAGCCGACGCCAGCAATCTGCAAGAACTCCAAGTGGCCTACGAACGCATCAAAGAGAAATATTCGACGATTCACGGAATCGTTCACTCGGCCGTCGGCGCATTCGATCAAAGCCTGAAAACGGTGTCGGAGGACGATTTCAGGTCGATTCTTTCCGTAAAAATCGATCTCAGCGTGAGGATCGCCCAGGTCTTCAACAAGGAAGCCTTGGATTTCGTTTTGTTCTTCTCGTCGAGCGCCTCCTTCGTGAGAGGAGCGGGGATGAGCGGCTACTCCGCCGGATGCGCTTTCAAGGACGCCTTCGCGCTGCAGTTAGCCAAGCGATGGGACTGCGATATCAAGGTGGTCAATTGGGGATATTGGTCCGTGGGCGCGGGCGATGCCATGACCGATGCGATGAAGGCATATTTCTACGAAACAGGCTACAGACCTCTTGATCCGGAAGAAGGAATGAAGGCGCTGGACCAGTTCCTTGCCAGCGGGTTCGATCAGATGTCGATCGGCAAGAATTTGCGGCCGACTGCGGAGCATCTCGATATCGATGACGAATGGATGGCCAGTTACGACGATGAATCCGGCCGCGTTGGCGCGCAACTGAATCAGTTGGACATCGACGGCATGGGCCTGTCCCCGAAATTCCATGACATCAAAAACAAAGCCGGAAAGGAGATGGAGGACCTGCTTTCCCGACTGTTGCGCGGCATTCTGGACGCCACGCCGAATATCTTGCGCAGCTACGATCGCTGGTTGATGGAAAGCAAGAAGATCGTCGCACCCTACGTTCGCAGCGAAGACGCTGGATCGTCAGAGACTCTGGAACGGCTGTGGGGCGAATGGGGCGCGGCGATGAAAGTGTGGCTGCAAGACGGCGGCAAGAAAGCGCTGTGCTTGCTGGTCGATAAGTCCGTGCGCGCATTGCCGGACATCTTGACAGGCAAGCAAAAAGCTACAGACGTCATCTTCCCCAAATCGTCCTTGGAGTTGGTCGAAAACGTTTACAAAACCGACACCATCGGGCTTGCCTACAACGAAAGTCTCAGCGATACGCTGATGACCGCGGTTCGGGCACGTTTGAAGGCGGAGCCCGATGCGCAAATCAGGCTCCTGGAAATCGGTGCTGGCACGGGTGCTACGACCGTCGGCATAATCGAAAAGCTCGAACCCTACCAGAGCCGGATCGCCGAGTATTGCTATACGGATCTCTCGAAGGCCTTCCTGTTCCATGCGGAGAATGTTTATGCCCCGCGTGCGCCCTATCTTCGTACGCAGATATTCAACGTTGAACAGCCGATCGCGCAGCAAAACATCGAGGCCGGTCGCTATGATTTCGTCATAGCGGCCAACGTCTTGCATGCCACCAAAAACATCCGCAATACGCTGCGCAACGCCAAGGCGGTTCTTCGCAAGAATGGGATGCTATTGCTGAATGAAATCAGCGATAAATCGATTTGTGGCCACGTGACCTTCGGCCTGTTGGACGGCTGGTGGTTGAACGAGGACGACGAAATCAGGATTCCCGGATCGCCCGGGCTTTACCCTGAAGCCTGGAAAAACGTCCTGGAAGAAGAGGGATTCCATTCGGTGCTGTTTCCCTGCAAGGACGTTCACGCAGTGGGGCAGCAGATCGTCGTGGCGTTCAGCGACGGCGTTGTTCGGCAAAGGCAATCCGCCGTTTCGAAGCAGCCTGCTGCCAAGACCAAGCTCGTCGAAAGCCGGAAAGTCATAGCGCCGACCAATCGAATTCTGGTCAAAGGGACTCCGGCCAAAGTCGCCGCAATCGCATCGGCGTCGGCCATTGCAGGGCAGGCGTCACGCCCTCATACGCCGACGGCACAGAGTGGCAGTCGCGACCGGCTCTACACCGATGAGCTCCTAAGAGAGAAGACCGTCCAGTTCTGCAAGCAATTGATAGGCAAGGCGCTGAAGATAAGCAGCCATCAGATCGATGCCGCGGAACCCTTGGAAAGCTACGGTATCGACTCGATCATCGTGGGTCTGGTCAACCAGCAGTTGCTGAAATACTTCAGCGATGTCAGCGCTACGCTGCTTTACGAGTTCCAGACAGTAGATGCCTTGTCGGACCATTTGGCCAGAACGCGCAGGGCCGAACTGGAACGCTTGTTCGAGTTGGATCGCTCGGCGCCGGATACCCCGCCGCCCATCGCGGCCGCGAAGCCAACGGATGCCACACGACGTGGCGGCGCCCGCATGCCCTTGCGCGCCAGGGTGCAGCACTCGGCAGAGCCGGCCCGGCCAAGCGACTCCGGCCGTAAAGCAATCGCCATTATCGGCATCAGCGGCCTGTATCCCCTTGCGTCAAGTCTCGAAGAGTTCTGGGAGAACTTGAAGTCGGGTAAAAACTGCATCACCGAAATACCCGAGAACCGCTGGTCCCTCAACGGCTTCTACGAGCCGGACGAGCAGAAGGCGGTCGAGGGAGGGAAGAGCTACTGCAAGTGGGGCAGTTTCGTCGATCAGTTCGCCGAATTCGACACGCTGTTCTTCGGCATCCCTCCGAGAGAAGCGCTCAACATGGATCCGCAAGAGCGTTTGTTCATGCAGGCCTCCTGGAGCGCACTGGAGAATTCTGGATATACGCGAAGCGCACTCAAACGCAAGTTCAAGGGCAAAGTGGGCGTTTTCGCCGGCATCACCAGGACCGGCTACAACCTTTATAGGAACACCGCCCAGAGCGACGACAAATTCTGGCCGCGTACCTCGTTCAGTTCCGTCGCGAATCGTCTGTCATACTTCCTGGATATCAACGGGCCGAGCCTGCCTGTCGATACCATGTGCTCGTCCTCGTTGACGGCAATCCACGAAGCCTGCGAGCACATCCACAACGGCGACTGCGACCTCGCCTTCGCCGGTGGAGTCAATCTGTACCTTCATCCCACGAGCTATGTGGACATGTCGTCCCAGCACATGCTGTCGAAGGACGGCGTGTGCAAAAGCTTCGGCGAAGGGGCAAACGGATTCGTGCCGGGAGAAGGCGTGGGCGTCGTGTTGCTGAAATCGCTGGATCGTGCCGTGGATGACAATGACGTCATTCATGGCGTGATCCTGGCCACACATGTCAACCACGGCGGGAAGACCAACGGCTTTACCGTGCCCAACCCTGTCGCGCAAGCCGAGCTCGTCCGTATCGCTATCGAAAAGGCCGGCATAAGCGCGCGCGACATCAGTTACATCGAGGCGCACGGGACCGGAACGGAGCTCGGCGATCCGATTGAAATAGCAGGCTTGCAGCAGGCTTTCGCCAAGGACACCCAGGATAAGGGGTTCTGCAGGATCGGCTCGGCGAAATCGAATCTCGGGCATCTGGAGGCGGCCGCAGGGATAGCAGCATTGACCAAGGTGCTGCTGCAGTTGAGGCACCAGCAGATCGTTCCGTCCCTGCATGCTTCAGCAGTGAATCCTCACATCAAGTTCGACAAGACGCCATTCGAAGTGAACCAGGCGCTTGTCCCCTGGGAGCAGCCCGTCGTCGAGGGGAAGGTCAAGCCCAGGATCGCCGGCATATCCTCCTTCGGCGCTGGCGGCGCGAACGCGCACGTGATCGTGCAGGAATATCAGCCGGTCGCCCAAAGGGCGCAGTCCGCCGCGTACGGTCCGGATCACCCCATGATCGTCCCCTTGTCCGCGAAGACCAGCGAGCAACTCCAGCAGAAGGCGAGCGATCTGCTCGATTTCCTGGGGATTTCCCACGGCAGCGTCGATCTCGGAGCGATCGCCTATACCCTGCAGATCGGACGGGAGCCCATGGAAATGCGGGTCGGCTTTGTGGTGGATTCCGTCGAGCAGCTCACGAAAAATCTGAGCGCATATGTTTATGGCAAGGACGATATCGAAGGCGCATACCGCGGCCAGGTCCAGCGCAACAACGATGGGCTGAGTCTCTTCACCCAGGACGAGGATATGAGCGAGGCGATCGACAAGTGGATCGCCCGGAAGAAATATTCGAAGCTCCTGGAGCTGTGGGTCAAAGGCCTGGATTTCGACTGGAATAGGCTGTACGGCGAAGCGAAGCAGCAGCGCATTCAATTGCCGACCTATCCCTTCGCGAAGGACAAATTCTGGCTGGACAGCACGGCCATGAGCCGTCCCGCGAGCGGCGAAACGAAGATCGAGCGCAAGCCGGCGACGCCCGCCAATTTGCAAACGATCGAAGACATCATCAACAAAATCGACGAAGCCTCCATCGAGGCGACTCAGGGCGTTCGGCTGCTGAAAAAGCTCGTTTGAGATTACAGCGGCGCAACGATCAGATGTCCCTTTTAATTCAAACGAGAGTGCCTGCTTGCAATGCGCAAGCGGGCACTCCCGCAAGAAAGAATGAATACCATGATTGACTTCATCGAATACGTCGTTTCAGAACTGAAGGGCAGAAGGCTGTCCAAAGAAAACGTTCTGAATCTGATTAGGCAGTTCTCCGGAAATTCGGCGTCTTCCGGTAAGTCGTCGGTCATACATCCGCTGCTGCAACGGAATATCTCGGATATCCACCAGCAGCGCTATCGCTCTTCGTTCGACGGCGACGAGTTCTTCCTGAGCGATCATCAAGTCGTTGCCGACGGGGGCGATCTGCTCAGCGTGCTGCCGGGCGTCGCCTACCTGGAAATGGCCATGGTCGCGGTAGCGGACGCCTTGCCCGACGTCTCTAGCGCAGAGCGGGTTCAGCTCAAGGACGTCGTCTGGATCAAGCCCTTCGTGGTGGCCGAACGAAAGGAGCTGTTCATCGCCCTGTCCGCCGCCGGCTCGGACATGATCACGATCGAGTTCGAGGTTTTCAGCGAGGAGTTTGTAGATGAAGGGCAGGTGGACGAAGTAGTCCATTGCCGTGGCACGGCTACGTTCGGCCACTGCGAAACGCCCGAACGGCTGGATATCGAATCGCTCGAAAAGCGCGCGGCCTCCGGACAGATCAACGCGAGCGCCGTCTATCCGGCCTATCTCAAAATGGGCATGAAATTCGGACCCGCGCACCAAGCGGTCAGCCGGGTCTTCCGGGGGGAAAGAGAGGTCGTCGCGCGGCTGGCCCTGCCTTCCGCGGTCAGCGGCACATTGGAAGAGTACGCGCTTCATCCCAGTCTGATGGACGGTGCACTGCAGGCCGCGATAGGCTTGCTGGGCGACCTGCAACAATTGCCCGGCCGGCCGTCCTTGCCGTTCGCGTTGGAGTCTTTACGCGCGTTTTCCGGTTGCAAGCAGGACATGGTCGCATGGATTAGGCATGCGAAAGACTCCAGCCCTCACGACAAGGTCACCAAGCTTGACATCGATCTCTGCGACGATGAGGGGAACATCTGCGTTCAGCTCAGGGGATTTTCTTCGAGAACCCTGAGCGCCAGCCCCGACATCCGCAAGCGGCCGCTGTCCGAAAAAATCGGCCAACAGGTCGGTCTTATACTCGCAAACCCCGTTTGGAAGCGCAGCGAGATCGAGAATGCGGGCGCGGCAAGCGCCGCACAGCATCACGTCCCTCAGCACCACGTTCTCTTCTGCGACCTGCCGGGCGTATCCGCCGCACGGGTTCAGGAGCTGATGCCGAACATTCGCGTCCACCAAGTGTCGGCGAAATCCGCTGGCATGGCGGAACGTTTTCTCGAAACAGCTCTGAGCTGTTTCGAAACGGTACGCAAGATCATCAAAGCCAAGACTGAAGTGGGCGCTCGGTCAGGTGCTTTCATCCATATAGCGGTCCCCGATGAGCTCGACGCGAACCTGCTGATCGGGCTGTCCGGTCTGTTGAAATCGGCCGCGCTGGAAAACCCGGACGTCCAGGGGCAACTTCTGCTTGTCGATGGGCGCGTCGCATCGGACGAGATGCTTTCCCGTCTTCGGGCCGAATCCGGGCAAGCAAAGGATGCGATAGTCCGATACCGGGAAGGCGTTCGCCAGGTGCTCGCCTTGCAGGAGTTTCACGCAAGCTCCGCCACACCTGAGATCGCGTTCAAAGAAGGCGGCGTTTATCTCGTCACGGGCGGGCTCGGTGGATTGGGCACGCTGTTCGCCAAAGAAATCCTGCGGCAGACGGTCCATGCCAAAATCATCTTGACCGGCCGCGCCGAGCTGTCGGAAGGCGTGCGCGAAAAACTGAAAGCGTTGGCAGCTGAGGACGCCGCGGAGCGCCGAATAGAATACCGAGCCTTGGATCTGGCCAATCCGGACCAGGTCCGGCAGCTCGTCGCGGATATCGAAGCGAGGTATCGCCAGTTGAACGGGATCATCCACAGCGCGGGAATGATCGCCGACAACTTCATCGCGAAGAAGACCCCGGAAGAATTCGCGCAAGTGCTCGCGCCCAAGGTCTTCGGCGCGGTCAACCTCGACTCGGCGAGCCAGGACCTGGATCTGGATTTTCTGGTGCTGTTCTCTTCTGGCGCCTCCATTATGGGTAACGTCGGTCAGTCGGATTACGCCGTCGCCAACGGGTTCCTAGATCAGTTTGCAGACTACAGGAACCGCTTGGTCGTGACCGGACAGCGCAAAGGCAAAACGCTCTCCATCAACTGGCCGCTTTGGCAGGACGGTGGCATGCATATGCCGCAGCACGATCAGGACGCCATGCGCGAAACCACCGGAATGCATCCGATGCAAACGCATACGGGCATCCACGCATTCTATCGGTGCCTAGAAGCGCAGCAGCAAACCGTGGTGATCGAGGGCCAACTGGAGAAAATAAGACACATACTGTTCGACGGGCACAAAGCCCCGTCCGAAAGCGCCCCGCAGGAATCCACCCCTGCGATCGGCGGTGCCGTCGAGAAGCCGCTCGGGGATCTGTCGGAGCAAACGCGGGATTACCTGCGGAAACAATTCGCGGATCTGTTCAAGCTGCCTTACAGCAAGGTCGATTCGAGAGCGCCGTTGGAAAAATACGGCATCGACTCGATCCTGGCCATGGATCTGACCAGGCAGTTGGAGAAAACATTCGGCTCGCTATCCAAGACGCTGTTCTTCGAGCACCAAACGATCGATGAGCTGACCGACTACTTTTTGCGTTCGCACCCCTCGAAACTGACATCGATCTTCAAGGTTCCGAACCAGGCCCATGCCCAGGTTCAGGTCGCGTCTTCCAAATCGCCGGCTGACGCGCCGTCACCAGCGGCGCTACGACTAGCGCGTACGAGCGCGACGAGAAAGCTCCGGCGCGAACATGAGCCTGCCGCTGCCGCACCCATCTACAGCGCCCGCAATGACGAGCCTATCGCCATCGTCGGCTTGAGCGGCCGGTATCCTGAGTCTACGGATATCGAGGCCTTCTGGGAGAACCTGCGAGACGGCAAGGACTGCATCGTCGAAGTGCCGAAGGATCGGTGGGACTGGCGCGAGTATTACAGCGAAGACCGTACCACAGAGGGATGCCACTACAGTAAATGGGGCGGTTTCATCACCGGCGTCGACGAGTTCGATCCGCTGTTCTTCAACATCCCACCGGTCGACGCCGAGCTGATCGATCCGCAGGAGCGTCTGTTCCTGCAGCATGCCTGGATGGCTATTGAAGATGCGGGGCACACCCGCGCGAGCCTGAAGGTCGCGCACCAAGAGGGGCAGGCGGGCCAAGTCGGCGTATATGTCGGCGTAATGTACGGCGAGTATCAGTTGTTCGGCGCCGAATCCAGCCTGCAGGGAAAACGCATGGGAATTCCGCAGAGCTATGCCAGCATCGCCAACCGCGTGTCCTATTTCCTCAATCTGCATGGTCCCAGCATGACACTGGACAGCATGTGTTCGTCCTCGCTGACGGCGATTCACCTGGCCTGCCAGGATCTGAAGCAGGGAAGGACTAATTTGGCGATCGCCGGTGGTGTCAATGTCACCATACATCCGAACAAGTATTTTATCCTCAGCGCCGGCCAATTCATTTCCAGCGACGGCCATTGCCAGAGCTTCGGCGAGGGCGGCGATGGTTACATTGCCGGGGAAGGGGTCGGCGCTGTCGTCCTCAAGCGATTGTCCGAAGCCGAAAAAGACGGCAATCACATCTACGGCGTCATCAAAGGCAGCGCGCTCAACCACGGCGGGAAAACGAACGGCTATTCAGTCCCCAATCCCAAAGCGCAGGCCAGCGTCATCGCTTTGGCATTGCAAGAATACGGCGTAGATGCCCGCCATGTGAGTTATATCGAGGCGCACGGTACGGGTACCAAGCTAGGCGATCCGATCGAGATCGCCGCGCTGACTCAGGTTTTCAGGGAGTACACCAAAGAACGCCAGTTTTGCGCGATCGGTTCGGCGAAGTCCAACATCGGCCATTGCGAATCGGCCGCGGGCATCGCGGGGCTGACAAAAGTACTGCTGCAGATGAAGAACCGGATGATCGTGCCGTCGCTGCACTCTGCGGTACTCAATCCATATATCGATTTCGAAGCATCCCCGTTCGTCGTGAATCAGACGCTGCGGGCCTGGGACCAGCCGGAGGTCGATGGAAAACGTGTGCCCAGGATAGCGGGTATCTCGTCTTTCGGTGCGGGCGGTTCGAACGCCCACTTGATCGTGGAGGAATACCCGGTGTACGGCAGTGCGGGCAGTGCGTCGCCGTGTAACGAACTCGAAAGCCCACATGCGCGGGCCATCATTCCGCTTTCCGCCAGAACGAACGGACAGCTGAAGCGGAAAGTAGAAGACCTGTTGGCGTTCATCAAAAGACATGAGTACGCCATCGATTTGCATTCCATGGCTTATACGCTCCAGGTGGGCCGAGAGGCCATGGATGTGCGGCTGGCGTTCGTGGTTGGCTCGATCGCGCAATTGGTGGAGAAGCTCGAATCGTATAGCCGCGACGAGCAGGGCATCGACCAGTGTTTTTACGCACAGGTCGAGCAAGATAAGGACAGCATGTCCGTTCTCAGCCAAGACGATGACATGATGGAAGCGATCGATAAGTGGATCGCGCGCAAGAAACTGGCCAAGCTGGCTGATATATGGGTGAAAAGTCTGGACATCGACTGGCGCAAGCTCCATACCGATCGCAAACCTTCCCTGATCAGCCTACCGACGTATCCGTTCGCGCGGGATCGGTATTGGGTGACCCGTGCCGTCGGCCGGAGCGCGACGTCCAGGCCGGGCGCGCCTGTTCTGCATCCCCTGTTGCACACCAACACGTCCGACTTCTTCCAGCAAAGCTACTCTTCGGAATTCACCGGCGACGAGTCCTTCCTGGCCGATCATCAGATCGGCGCCGACGGCGGCGGAAAGCAGAAGATTCTTCCCGGCGTCGCCTACCTGGAAATGGTCAGAGCGGCCGTCGACCTGGCCTTGCCTGTTCGCTCCGGAACCCGGCGGCTGGAGATCAGGAACGTCGCGTGGGTGCAACCGCTCACGGTGGACGGCAAAAAGCGCGTGTCCATCACGCTGTCGCCGAATGGCGAAGGCATCGTCGATTTCGAAGTGCAGACCTCAGAAGACGATGCGCAAGATCAACTTATCCATTGCCAGGGGCAAGTCGAGGTTTCGAGCGCAGCGCGCCCGAATCCGCTGGATATCGATGCGCTCAAGGCGCGAATGACGCACGGCACGATGGCCCCGGATGGGATCTACGACGCCTTCAGGGCCATGGGCATCCATTATGGGCCATCGTTCCGATGCGTCGCGACGATACACCGAGGGCACGACCAATTGCTCGCCGAGCTGAACCTGCCGGGCGGATTGGACCAGAATAATAACGACTACTATATACTGCATCCCGGCCTGCTCGACAGTGCCTTGCAGGCCTCTATCGGGCTCGTCGCAGATCTCGATAGTCTGCCGAACCAACCGTCCGTTCCGTTCGCGTTGGATTCGATCGTCCTGGTCGCTCCCTGTGCGTCGCGCATGTTCGCCTGGGTACGTCAGGCAGAAGGCGGTCAGCCCGGGAACGGCATCGGAAAGGTCGATATCGATTTGTGCGACCAGGACGGCAATCTTTGCGCCCTCCTGACAGGTCTGGCATCGCGTACAATGCATACCCGGGCGGACCAGGATAGCATCGGTCTGTTGCTCGCCTGCCCGAGCTGGGAAGAGGTCGCCGTCGCGAGCGACTCCTCTGCGCAGGCGATAGTCTATCGCCGCCATCAGGTGTTGCTGTGCGATCTGCCGCATCTCGATCCGGATCGCTTGCAAGCCCTTATTCCAGGCATCGAGGCGAAGCGGCTTTCGGTTGCAGGCGCGGAAAACGTCGCCGAACGCTATTGCCTCGCCGCTTTGGCATGTTTCGATGAACTGCAATCTCTCCTGAAGAATGCACCCCAAGAGAAGACGCTGTTCCAGTTGGTCATCGGACACGAAGGAGATGATGCGCTGTTCGCCGGACTTTCCGGCCTGATCGATACGGCGAGATTGGAAAATCCCAATTTGGTCGGCCAAGTTGTTCTGACCGAACGCAACATTGATGAAAGAATGCTCGCCGTGCAGCTGCGTTCATCGCAGGCGCGATCCGGCGATTCTCTGTTCAAGCATGTGGGAAAGGCGCAAAGCGTATTGCGTTGGAATCCCCAGGAAGTCCGAGGCGCCGGCAGCATCACCTTCAGGAATCGGGGCGTGTATCTGATCACCGGCGGCCTCGGCGGGCTGGGCGTCCTGTTCGCCAGAGAAATCCTCGAGCGGTCCGAAGGCGCAGTCGTGGTCCTGACTGGCCGCTCCGATTTTAACGCGGAAAACCGCTCTACGCTCGAGCAATTGTCCGCACAGCTGTCCATTCCGGCCGGTCGGCTCGTTTACCGTAAACTCGATCTGAATAGGTTGAATCAGGTCGAAGCCCTGGTAGCGGGCATCGCCCTGGAGTTCGGCGGCCTCAATGGCGTCATCCACGGCGCGGGGATGAACCGGGACAACTTCATCATCAACAAGACGCCCGCCGAATTCGCGCAGGTGCTGGAGCCGAAGGTCGTCGGCACGACCAATCTGGATTTGGCCACGCAGCACACGGATCTCGATTTCATGGTGTTGTTTTCGTCCATCGCGTCAGCGTTGGGCAATGTCGGTCAGGCGGACTATGCGGCAGCGAATGGCTTCATGGATCAGTTTGCGGCCTACCGCAACCGTTTGGTCGGTGCCAATCGCCGGCGCGGCAAAACGCTGTCGATCAATTGGCCCTTGTGGCAGGAAGGGGGCATGCAGCTCGATGCGGTAACGCGTGATCTGTTGACGCAGACCTCGGGAATGCTGCCCTTGAAGACGGCGAGCGGCATGCAGGCGTTCCATCGGAGCCTCGAGCTGGACTCCGGCCAGGCCTTGGTCATCGAAGGCCATCTCGACCGGCTGCGCCGCGCGCTGCAGAATCGGCACGCCCCCGTCGTCGCCGAACAGCCGGCGGTTTCCGCAACCGCCACGCATGTCGATATGAGCAAACTTCTGGAAAAGACGCAGCGCTATCTGAGCGATCAGTTTTCGAGTCTGTTGAATATCCCTCCGCACGAAGTCGATGCGAAAGCGCCGATGGAGAAATACGGAATGGATTCCGTATTGGCGATGAAGCTGACGAATCAATTGGAGCGCACCTTTGGCTCGCTGTCGAAGACGCTGTTCTTCGAATACCAGACGATCGCGAGCCTTGCAGGCTATCTGGTAAAGGCGTTTCCCGATATCGTCCAGGCAAAGACGGGCGCAGAGCCCAGCGATGCCACGCGTCACGAACCGCTGCTGAAAGCTCCCGTTAGCAACAGATTGTCACCGTCGATCCGAAGCAAAGGCCGCTTCGTGGCGCCAGCGGTGCAAGGCGACGACGAGATAGCTATCATTGGCGTCGGCGGAAGATACCCATTGGCGAAGGATCTGCGTGAATTTTGGGAAAACCTGAAGAGCGGTCGCGACTGCATCACCGAAATTCCGCAGGACCGGTGGGATCACGCGCCGTTCTACGATCCAGCGCGCAATCGGCCGGGCAAAACCTACAGCAAGTGGGGTGGATTCATATCCGGCGTCGATCAGTTCGATGCCCTGTTCTTCAACATTTCTCCGAAGGAAGCGGAACTGATCGACCCGCAAGAGCGCCTGTTCATCGAGACGGTCTGGGAAACGATCGAAGATGCGGGGTACAGTAAAGACGCGATCGCCCAGAACCGCGTCGGCGTCTATGTGGGCGTCATGTGGGGGCAATATGAGCTGTACGGGGCGATATCGGCCGGCTCCGGGGCTCCAAGCTCGTCGTTCGCGTCGATCGCCAATCGCGTCTCCTATTTCTTCAATTTTCAAGGCCCGAGCCTAGCACTCGACACGATGTGCTCTTCATCGCTCACGGCCATGCATTTGGCGAGTGAGGAGCTGCGTAAGGGAGCGATCGATGTCGCCATCGCCGGCGGCGTCAATGTGTCTATCCATCCCAGCAAATACCTCAGCCTGAGCCAGGGCAATTTCGCATCGACCGATGGCCGATGCCGTAGTTTCGGCGCAGGCGGGGACGGTTACGTGCCGGGCGAGGGCGTGGGTGCCGTTCTTCTCAAGCCGTTGGAAAAAGCCATTCGCGACGGCGATCAAATTTATGCCGTCGTGAAAGCGAGTGCCATCAATCATGGCGGTAAAACCAACGGCTATACCGTACCCAATCCCATCGCGCAGTCGGACCTGATCCTCGACGCGCTCAATAAAGCCAAGGTGGATCCCGCAACCATCGGCTATATCGAGACCCATGGCACGGGGACGTCTTTGGGAGATCCGATCGAAATCACCGGCTTGGTGAAGGCTTTCGACGGTGCCGGCCAGCAGGGCCAGTCGCGCGGAAAACAGTTCTGCCCCATCGGATCGGTCAAGTCGAACATCGGTCACCTCGAATCCGCCGCCGGAATCGCCGCAGTCACGAAGGTTCTACTGCAGCTCAAGCACCAGCAACTCGTACCTTCGCTGCATGCCGAGCGCCTCAACCCGCACATCGATTTCCCGGATACCCCGTTCTACGTGCAGACGTCGCTCGAGGACTGGAAGCGTCCGGCGGGCCATCCGCGCCGCGTCGGCGTCAGCTCGTTCGGCGCCGGTGGTTCCAACGCGCATTTGATATTGGAGGAATTCGTTGACACCCGAGGGCCGGCGCCGCGCCAGGATCGTCCGGAGGCATTCGTACTTTCGGCGAAGAATCGCGAATCCCTGTTCGCCTATGCGGGGAAGATGGTCGAATTCCTCGATGAAGCGTCCGATCTGTCGCTCATGGACATCGTCTTCACCTCCCAGGTCGGCCGCACGCCGATGCAGGAGCGTCTGGTAGTCATCGCGTCGAACAAGTCGGCGCTGAAGGACAAGCTGCGGCAATGGCGGCGGGAATCCCAGACCGGCGACCTGCGGACGAAACGATCCGGCGTTCTCGCGATCGAGGATGTGATCGATGGCAGCACCAAGGACACGCAATCGAGCGCCGGCGCACTGATCGAAGGCGATGCCGGCAAGGCGTTCTTGCAGCTGACGCTCGAGAAAAGAGATCTCGCGAAGCTGGCGAAACTGTGGGTCACCGGCCTGGAGATCGACTGGTCTGCGCTTTACCGCACGGAACATCCGAAGCGGGTGTCCCTGCCAACGTATCCGTTCGCGAGGGAGCGGTACTGGATCGATGCGCCCGTGGCGCTCGGCGCTCAGCCCGGACAAGAAGTGCGCAAGCAGATGCTGTATTACCGGACCGAATGGAGTTCGACCCAGCCCGTTGCCGCAAGCGATGGTCGAAGCGCTGCCGGTCCGCTGTTGTTCCTGGGTGCCGACGAACAACTGTTCGCGGAATTCGAGCGCCAAACCTGGGGGGCGGCGGTCGTAGCGGTGAAGTACGGAGACGGCTACCGGCAGCTCGGGCCGAACATCTATTGCGTCGACCATCAGTCGGAACGCGATTTTGTCTTGCTCATCGAGGATCTGAAATCGAAGGGCGCGATGCCCGGGACGATCGTCCACTTCGTCGACGAGACAGGCGAACTCCGACAGCAACTCGATCGAGGCGTTTTCGCACTTCACTACCTGTGCAAGGCGGTGATGAAGCAGAAGCCAAAAGACGCCGTGAGGATAGTCTCCTTGCAGAAGCAAGAAACCGCCGAACACACTGCGCTCCATCGTGCCCTGGCCGGCTATCTCAAGAGCCTGGCGCTGGAGAATCCGAAATTCTCGTGGAAGGTCGTTTCCGTGGACGGCGAGCCTGCTGCCGAGGAAACCGCGCGCGCCGTGTCGGATGAGTTGCGCGACGCCAACTGGCGCGATGGCGAAGTGCGCTATCTCTACGAACAGCAGGGCGATCGCTTCGTTTCGCGCCGACAGGTCATGCAGATGAAGCGCTACGCGCCTCGCGCCATCGAGAAGGCGAAAGAGGCGAATGTGGCCGTCAAACAGAACGGCGTCTACATCGTCATCGGCGGCCTGGGCGGGCTGGGGTACATCTTCAGCGAGTACCTGGCGAAGCAATACGGTGCGAAATTGGTGCTGACTGGGCGCTCCGCGCTCGACGCCGATCTACACACCAAGCTCGCTATGCTGAAGTCCTACAGCAACGACGTTATCTATGTTCAGGCGGACGTTTCTGTTCAAGAGCAAGCCGAGGCGGTCGTTAACGAGGCCAAACGCAAGTTCTCGCGCATAAATGGCGTCATCCACAGTGCGGGCGTGAATCGGGATTCTTTCGTATTGAACAAGACGCGAGAAGAGATGGAGCCCGTGTTCGCCGCCAAGATCATGGGGACGATCAACCTCGATCGGGCGACCAAGGATGAAGACCTCGATCTGTTCGTCCTGTTCTCGTCGGTCGCCGGCGCGCTCGGAAATATAGGGCAGTGCGACTACGCCTTCGCGAATAATTTCCTCGATGTGTACGCGGAGCAAAGGCAGGCATTAGTCTCATCGCGGGAACGATCTGGAAAAACCCTGTCGATCAACTGGCCGTTTTGGGAAGACGGCGGGATGCGGATTTCCAAGAGCGATATCGACTTGATGGAGAGGCGTTCGGGCATCTCTCCGCTTCCAACGGAAATCGGAATCCGGTATTGGGAAACCTTCTTGCAATCGGAGGAGACGCAAGGCATCGCCCTGTACGGCGATCCTTCGCAGATCGACGCCTACCTGTCGCGCAGCGCCACGGAACAGAAGCCTTCGGTCCGGTCTGAGATGCGAGCGGAGGATGCGCAGTCGCTGCGCGAAGCGACCGAAAACTACCTCAAAACCCTGCTGAGCGAGCAGATCAAGCTTTCTGCCGACCGCATCGACTCGCAGGAACGTTTCGAGGCCTTCGGCGTCGACTCAATGATGATCAGCCGGATCAACGCCGACCTGGAGCGCGATCTCGGCGACCTGCCAAAAACGCTGTTCTACGAGTACGCCACCATCGAGGAACTGGCCGGGTACTTGATCGAGGAGGCGCAGCCTGCATTGGTCCGGCGCTTCGACGTGCCGGCCTCCGTAAATACCGTCGTCAAGGAGGCCACAGCCACCGCCATCCCCGTCGCGAGAGCGCCGATCCACAGTCCAGAGAAAGAGTCGGAAGAAATCGCGATCATCGGCGTGCATGGCCACTTCCCCCGCTCCGAGTCCCTGGCGGAGTACTGGCGTAACCTGAGAGAAGGCCGAGACCTCATCGATCTGGTGCCGGAAAGCCGCTGGGATCTCCACGAATTCTTCGATGCCGATCCCGACAACGCCAAACAGGGAAAGATTTACTGCAAGTGGGGCGGATTCCTGGACGACTTCGACAAGTTCGACGCGGCGTTCTTCAGCGTCGCGCCGGAAGACGCGCGATTGATCGATCCCCAGGAGCGCTTGTTCATACAGTCCGTATGGGCGGCTGTCGAAGATGCGGGTTACACCAGAGACAGCCTGAAGAAGCGCTATCCCAAAGCCAAGAGCGCCGACGTCGGGGTTTTCGTCGGCGTGACGACCAACACGTACCATCTGCTGACGCCGGAAGAGTGGAATCGCGGCAACATGGTGACGCCCGGGTCGCTACCCTGGTCGATCGCCAACCGGGTGTCGTATTTCTTCGATTTCCAGGGTCCCAGCATGCCGGTCGACACCGCGTGCTCGTCGTCGCTGGCGGCGATCCATCTTGCCTGCGAAAGCCTGAAGAGGAAGGAATGCCAGGTGGCCGTCGCCGGCGGCGTCAATCTCTACTTGCACCCCTCGAAGTATCAATCGCTCTGCCGCAGACGCATGCTGGCGGTTGACGGCAAGTGCCGCAGTTTCGGCGATGGCGGCGACGGATTCATTCCAGGCGAGGGCGTGGGCACGTTTTTGCTCAAGCCCCTGGCAAGAGCGATCGAGGACCGCGACCATATTTACGGCGTGGTCGCCGCCAGCGCGTGCGAACACAGCGGCCGTTCGAACGGGTATTCCGCACCCAACCCGAATTCGCAGGCGATTCTGATCGAACAAACCCTGAACAAGGCGGGTATCGACCCCGAGTCCATTGGATACGTCGAGGGGCACGGTACCGGAACGCAATTGGGCGACAGCCTCGAAATCGTTTCGTTGACGCAAGCGTTCCGTAAGCGCACGCAGAAAAAACGCTACTGCCCACTGGGATCTGTGAAGGCGAACGTCGGCCATTCGGAATCCGCGGCGGGGATCGCCGGCGTGGCGAAAATACTGTTGCAGTTCAAGCATCGGGAGATCGCGCCGACCATTCACTCCGAAAAGGTCAATCCCAATATCGATTTCAAAAATTCTCCTTTCTATTTGCAGCACGAGCTATCGCCGTGGAACGCGCCGGCCGGGCATCCACGCCGGGCGATGATCAATTCCTTCGGCGCGGGCGGCGTCAATTCTTGTCTGATCCTCGAAGAATACGAACGGCCCGAAAGCGATGAAATCGCCGCAGGAAAGGGGCCGTATCTCGTCGTTCTGTCGGCGAAAAACGAACGGCGGCTCAGGGAAAGCGCGACCCGCTTGCGCAATCATTTGCAGGCGAGAAATGACATCGCCCCCGGCGACATCGACCTCGGCGGGCTGTCCTATACCCTGCAGGTCGGGCGTGAAGCGATGGACGAAAGACTGGCCGTCGTCGTCACCAGCGTGGACGAGCTGTTGAACGAGTTGTCCGCGCTGGTGGCGAGCGCGGCCAGCGCTGCATCGTCGAAACTCGTCCTGGGCCGCGTCGAGCCGCACCGCAGGAAGAAGTCGCCCAAGCAAGACGAAAGAGAGCGAACGAAATCCCTGTTCGATCGCGGAGACCTCGATCCGCTCGCGCGGATGTGGGTCGAAGGGCACGCCATCGAATGGGGCGATTTCTATGGCAGAGACCGCCCTTACCGGTTGCCGCTTCCCACCTATCCGTTTGCCAGGGAACGTTACTGGGTGTCGGATTCGCCGCTCCCGGAGAAGCGGATGGCCGCCCAGCCAAAGATCACGAAGATCGCTCAATTGCATCCCTTGGTCTCCCTCAACGTATCGACCTTGAAGGAAGTGTGCTTCTCGTCTTTGTTGTCGGGCAGGGAATATTACGGGCGAGACCATCAAGTTAACGGGGAACTGTTCTTCCCCGGGGCCGGGTTCCTGGAGATTGCCTGCATCAGCGGGACGATCGCGAGCGAAAAGCCGGTGACTCGTATCGAAGATATCGTCTGGATCCAGCCGCTCAGGCTCACGACCGGGGACCATCTGGTCAAAACGTTCCTGAAGTCTAACGGCAACAGCACGGAGTATGTGATCGTCTCGTTCAACGATGACAACGAGCGGGTTTTGCATTCGGAAGGCCGGGTGCTCTACGGGACCGAGAGTAATGAGGCTCAGGCCGTCTATTCGATCCAGGAACTGAAGAATCGCGCCGGGAAGACCGTGCAGGGATCGGATTGTTACAGGCAACTCGAAGGCTTCGGCTTGCGTTACGGCCCGTGCTTTCAGACCATCCAAAAGTTATACATCGGCGACAGTTTCGTGCTCTCCAAACTGAACCTCGCCGAAGAACTGAAAAACGACTTCGAGCAATACATCCTTCATCCATGCATCATCGATGCCGCCCTGCAGACGGTCATCGGTATGGCCGCGGAAGGGGAGCCGGATACGCCATATTTGCCTTTCGCTTTGGACGGAGTAGAGATCTTGCGGCCGTTGTCGGAGACCTGCTACGCCTATGTCGAGCATTCCGTATCGGAGCATCCTGCCAAGTCGGATATAAAGCAATTCAATATCCGGTTGCTGAGCGAAAGCGGCAGCGTGCTGGTGCGGCTGAACAACTTCTACGTGCGGGCGCTTCGCAGCGCACGAAGCAGCGTGTGGGACGAGACTGACGGCCTTTTGTTGATGAAGTGATTGCCGGGGATGAGTGTAATGAGCAAAGCAGCAATAAAATCCAGGATGCCACCGCCGCTCCCATTTTTATTGGGCGTGGTTGCAGGACTAGTGTGTGACTGGTTTTGGCCTTGGCGGATCACGTGCTATCCCTATGCGTTCACTGTCGGAATCTTGCTAATCGGGGCGGTAGTCGTTTTGCTGATGGCCTTGACGCGAGCGTTCAAAAAGCACGGCACGCCCGCGGATCCGGTAAAAGAAACTACAGTGATCATTGACGCTGGTCTGTTCAGGTTATCGCGCAATCCGGCTTACGTTACCGTGGCGGTTCTACAAGCGGCTGTCGGATTTATTCTCAACAACGCATGGATATTACTGTTGATATTACCGGCGATGATCGTCATTCATTATGTTGTTGTCCTTCGCGAGGAAGCTTACTTGGAGGCTACGTTCGGCAACGAGTACCTGAAGTACAAGACGCGGGTTCGGCGTTGGATATAGCGGAGCAATTTATGGATCGACATCACATAGGCGATGAAAAACACAAATTCTCGCCGCAAGTATTCTTGCTTAAGGTTTCGCGCCAGATGATGAAGAACAATAATTATCTGGTCGTCGATCCTGCCAGTCATCAAGCGGTGGTCGTGGATCCAGCCTGGCAGATAGAGAAAATCCAGTCCGCATTGGCGAGCACCCGGTCGACTTTGAGCGGCATCTTGATCACGCATACCCATTTCGATCACATAGATTTGGCGAAACCGCTGGCGGATTTCTATAACTGCCCCATATGGATGTCCAAGCAGGAGATTGAGGCTTCTGGATTCGCCGCCAGACAGTTGATCGCGATAGACGAAAACCCATGGTCCGTAGGGGAGATGTGGATACAGCCGATACTGACTCCGGGTCATACCCCCGGCTGCATCTGCTATCTGATCGGAGACAATTTGTTTACCGGCGATGTGTTATTCGCTGAAGGCTGTGGGATTTGCAATGATATCCAAGCCGCTTACGAGATGTTCGCGAGCCTCGAACGGCTGAAGTCCCACTTGAAACCGCATACGTACATTTTTCCCGGTCACACCTACATGAGACCACCCGGTCAGAGATTCTCGGATGTGCTGGGTAACAACATATACCTTCATTTCGACGACAAGGAATCATTCGCCGCTTTCCGTTTGAGGAAGGGGCAGAGCGAACGCAAGTTACTGGATTTCCGTTAGCCGGGCGGCAGTGGCGAATGCCGGTAGTCTCCCGGATTTATATTCTTGAGTTATTGTCATTCGGTCGCCTACAGCAAGCACCGCTAGGGCGTCATTTGAATTTATCTGCATCACCGGAGGTAGCACATGAACATGGTTGGAATCGAAGCGATGAACCTCTTTGCCGGTACAGGCTTTGTGGATGTAACGAAGCTTGCTAGGCATCGAAAGCTGGACATGAGTCGGTTTGAAAATTTGATGATGAAGGAGAAAAGCGTCGCCTTGCCCTATGAGGATCCCATCACTTTTGCAGTCAATGCAGCGAAGCCAATTATTGATGCATTGATTCCCGAAGAGAAAGACCGGATCGAGATGGTGATTACTTGCACGGAATCTGCGTTCGATTTCGGAAAATCCATGAGCACCTACTGTCACGATGTGCTCGGGCTGAATCGCAACTGCCGTCTGTTTGAGCTGAAGAACGCCTGTTACTCGGGCGTTGCTGGCCTACAGATGGCGATCAATTTCGTCTTGTCCCAAACATCGCCGGGCGGCAAGGCATTGGTCATCGCCACCGACGTTTCCCGTTTCATGGTCGAAGAAGGTGGTGACGCGCTTTCGGCCGACTGGTCCTTCGCCGAGCCGAGCGGTGGATCCGGGGCTGTTGCAATGTTGATCAGTAACAAGCTCTACGTGTTCCAGATCGATGTGGGCGCGAACGGTTATTACGGTTACGAAGTGATGGACACCTGTCGGCCTTCTGCGGACACTGATGCGGGGGACACGGATTTGTCCTTGCT
>ERZ1292623.1653-Hain-H51-01um-R1-1653-length-21026-cov-7_pt2 | contig 20595 bp, 26 predicted proteins | sample MGYA00564398_ERZ1292623 | MGnify/ENA primary metagenome ERZ1292623 (study PRJEB36523, sample SAMEA6512633) | groundwater metagenome | collected 2019-01-07 | study: AquaDiva: Metagenomics assemblies of 32 groundwater samples | reverse complement strand
GCATCAGCTTGGACTTACGCATGGGGGACGATACGCTCCGCTCCCTGTGGCGTGAGCCATATTTCCACGGTGATGGGGTCATCGTGCAACTGGTTCCGCAGCAATCGGTAGAAGTCCTGGTTGTCAATTTCCCCGATGGTGAGGATCAACTGACACCCGCCCAACGGCCACAGCCGGCCCTGCTCATCCTTTTCGACGGCGTAGGGTTTCAGGTCGATTTTCTTGATGCCAGCTCTCACTACGATGTCCGCCATGGTTAGACCTCCTTATCTATTGGTAGGGTGGTGGATAGGCTCTGCCGAGTGGCCTCTATGAAATCGGAAAATTAAAAGGGTAAACCATCGTCGGGTTCGCCCAGGTCGCCGTTGGCGATGGCGGTTGCTACTGCCAGGGCTTGCTCTGGGGTCAGCGCCTCCAGCGTGGTCTGATACAGCTGGTTCACCCAGTCGCTCAGCACAGATGGTGTCACAAGCCGTCCTTCCCGCACCTTGGCCCGGACATCATCGTTGAACTGGCGGGCAGAGTCTCGGATCATCTGCGGTCCGTCGGCGGCGGGTGGGCTGGACACTGGCCCAGCCTCCTCTGGTGGTTCAGCCACCTCAGTCCTGGGGGCATCCTGGGCAGAGGCTCGACGCTCTGCTTCCCAGTCTGTCACCCACGCGTAGTAGTCCTGCCCGCCGGTCCACACCGCGTCCCGGGTGCCGTTGCTGGTGCCAGACAGCCGAGTGGCCTCTATCAGCAGGCAGTCCAGCAGACGCATCTCCTCTTTGGAGCGGCGGAAGTCCTCCTGGGAGCTGGCGCTGGGGCCGTGGCCGGTTGCGCTCACAGGAGCCGCTGATATATCCGCCTGGGTGTCCCACTCGGCGATGTCCCACCAGTAGTTTGAGTCATACTGGCTGGATTTGGCAGAACCGTCCTGGTTCTGCTTGAGGCGGCCCCGGCGCAGCTTGACCCGGTGGGTTTCCCCAGCCATCAGGTCAGTGGCCCACGTAACATCCATGGAAGTGGGGGTAGAGTAATCCTTGATGCCCAGCGTTGGTGCGAAGAACCGCAGTTTCCACTCGACCTTTTCCCCTTCTTTGGTCAGGCGCTTGGCTTTGGTGGCCGACTCAATGGTGACATCGGCCACGATGACCTCGTCGATGGTCTTAGCTGTCATGCTGCACCTACTCGTCTACGAAATTCTCCCACGAACTCATCCCCGCCAGGTCGCGGGCCGCACCCAGCAGCCCAGCATCGTCGATCTGAACCACCAAGGGAAGCGAGATACCCACGGCTACCAGCCACCCACCGCCGGGCGCAGGGGCGACAGACACCGGCGGGTCTTGATGCTGGGTCAGGTACTCCAGGGCGTGGGCCAGGGTAGTAATTTCAGGCATAACGTACTCCATCTTCCTCTCTCCTCTGCCCCGGCCCTCTGGGCCTGCGGGCTACTATACCCACTGTCCGGTAAACGGGTCGGTTAGGCCCCGCTCCCCCATGTCGTGTGCCTCGTCGATGGTGTCAAGGTCAGAGTGCGTAGCTTCTCGGATGGTGTATTTCGTGATGTATTTGCCCCGATTGCATCGGGGCGGTTGCAATGTGTAGGTCACCAGCTCATGTTTGCCACCACACCTGTTGCAACGGTCGAACATGGGATTCGACACGTACTTGTGCGCCTTATCCTGGTCTGCCGGAATCATGCCACACTGCTTGCACTGGTATATGCTACCCATGGTGACTCCCTCCTTTTTGGTCTGCCGGGCCACGACGCTCAACCCCAGCCGCTGCGCCGCTTCCTCCAGGGTTTCGGATGACCTCCATGGCCTTGGCCTCCCGCTCCTGGCGCCCCCCCGATGCCCCCGATTGCATCGGGGGGGCAATCGGGGTCATTCAGGCTCGGAAAGGGCAAGCGGTGGGCCAAACAAGTCCTCCTCTGTCCGCCGTAGCCTGTGGGCCATGCGGCGCCGGAACAGGGGGCTGATGATCTCCGGGTGTTCCTGGAGCCATAGCAGGTAATGGGGGTTGTACCCGCTCCGCCGGGCCAGAGTTTCGATGGTGTAGCGTTTGAACAGGGGCGGAGTGTCCATGTTGCCTCCTTTCGATGGCGGCAGCGACCGCGAGTAATGTGTCTCCAATATTCCGCAGTGCTTTGGCGTCCAGTGGTAGCGGGGCGCCGTAGCGCCGGGTATATCCTGACAGGGCATCGTGGGAACCTGTAATAAGGTCTCTATAATGGTTCTCCGTGGAGATGTCCATCGTTATCGTCCTGTAGGGTTGTCGTCGGCGTCGGTTTCCAAGCTGCGCCTGACACCCTCTGCTTGGGCACTGGTGTTGTAGTGAGAGTGGAAACCCCAATCGGAATACTCCGGGCCACCCCGACTCCGATGCAATCGGAGCCGCACCCATAGGGTGGCGCCGCCATACAGCCCAGGCTCTACGGTGATGTGGTACAGTTCTAGGGATTTCAGAGTGGTCATGGTCTCTTTGCCATTGAAGGTTTGTGTCATGGTCTGTCTCCTGCTTGGTCTGGTTTGTTGGTCTATGTAGATATTAACAGGTCTCTGTAGAGGTTGTCTATAGAACACCGACGGAGCGCTAGATATGAGTTTTGGCAGTTTTTTAGAACGAACACAAGTAGAACGGATGGTAATTAGGTGTGGTAGAATAGGATAGTGCTGCATCCGATAAATCAGGGCCTTCGGCTCCGATAAATCGGAGCCTTCGGCCCCGATTGCATCAGGGTGGATGATAAGCCCGAGAGTGCTGACCCCCGAAACCGTAAGGCGTAGGTGTAGCGGTTCAGAGTACTTCTGAGACCTAGGAAAGGCGGTGTCGCGTCCCCTCGTGGGCTGACACCTCCGGCACTCATAACCAACCAGGTAGTCACCCCTGGTGGGACAGCGGAATGGCCGTCCTGATTCTGTCGGGACGCACCGAGACGTGAGGGGCGACTGAAGCTGTGCTTGGACTCCGGTCTACGGCAGCCTTGCGTTAATCCGCATACCTTAAAGCAGTAACTCTGTCTCTCGTTTACCTTCCGGTGACTCCTCATGCCTCCTGTGCTACAATACCTCCATGACTACACCACGCTCCGCTCCATCCGATAAATCGGAGCCTTCGGCTTCTGATCCTCTTCGCCCTGAACTTCCTCCTGGCGCTTCCCTGAAACAGATTCGCCACTACGATAACCAGACCGCTTTCCTTCAAGCATATGCACATTTCGGTAAGCTCTACAAGGCCGCGCATGAAACCAACACCAGTATCAATACCGTCGAGTCTTGGCAGCACATGGATACCCATGGCTTCAGGTCCCGGCTGCACCATGCCCATGAAGTTTACGTAGAATACTGGGAAAGCGTGATGGACTCCCGGCTGGAGACTCCCCAGGGGAACAGGGGAAGCGACATCCTGTTGATGTTCAAGCTCAAGGCGGAACGGCCTGAGAAGTACCGGGAGGAAGTCAAGGTTATGGATGCCGGCGCCAGCAAAGAGCTGCTGGACCGATTAAGAGCCCTGGGACAACCCAGGGTACCGGCGCCGCTGCCTGCTCCTTCTTCCATTATCAAGGAGCCATCGATAGAGGCTCAGTATCAAGAGCTGCCTGTTACTGATACTGAGGCCGAAGGCTCCGATTTATCGGATGCGGTGTAGTTGATGCAGAGCGTAGCCGGCCGAAGGCCGAAGGCTGCGATTTATCGGATGCAGCGGCGCTGGCCCTCTGAGAAGCAGGCCAGGGGTAGGATGGGGTATGGCTTAGCGGAACAGGGACGGGAGAGGTTCCCACTCGTGACAGCGACAGAAGCAGAAAAGAAGCAAGAATGGGCCTCACTCCCATTATGAGGAGGCATGGACTGAGGTTCGGTACAGGATGGTACAAGAATTAATTCTTGTACCGGACATAACTAATAAGGAGGAGAGAGGGTGAGCAGGGGCCTCGTGTATGCCGAAGGCTGCGATTTATCGGATGGGAGCAGGTTTGAAACCACGCGCCAAGGCCGTGGGTAGGGCCGAAGGCTCCGATTTATCGGATGAGGAGCGGAAAGTGATAGGCAACGGACTGCACCTGATGATTGACGGAGTGATGGGGAAGCCGGTGACGAGCGAGCAGGTAGGGGCTTTCCTGTTGGGGTGCGCCGAAGCCATCGAGATGGAGGTCATTGCGGGACCTTTCATCACCGAGATTGCGGGAGAAATGACTGGGGTGGTCATCATTGCTCAGAGTGACATCATCATCCATGCCTACAGTGATTTAGGGACGCACGTGGATATTTTCTCCTGCATGGAGTTCGACGAAGGCAAGGCGCTGCGGTACACGATTGACACTCTGGGGCTGACTGGGCTGAAAACTCAGAAGCTCTGGCGAGGGTGGGTGGCACACTGGGCCGAAGGCTCCGATAAATCGGATGGTGGGGGAGCGGAGCGTGGGGGAGTGGTTTCCTGACTCTGTTCGGGGGCGGAGCGTGCCGAGATGAAAGGGTTGCTGCATCCGAGGGAGATGGAGACGCTGCGGCTGATGGCTCTGGGCCTGAGCAACGGGGAGATTGGGGAGCGGATGGGGATCACGCAGAAGAGCACAGAGAACTACGTGACGCGGGTGTACGAGGCGCTGAATCTGACGGGCGTACCGCGCAGTGGCATCCGAGGGAGGGCGATGCTGTGGTATCAGGCGCAGAGCAAGGAGGTTGGTAGCCGATGGTAACTACCCGCACGAGGTCTGAGATACCGGCAGCGGCGGCGGCGCTTTACGACCAGATCGGGTTCAAGCCGACTGGGCCGGAGCAAGCGGGTATTCTGGGGAGCCGCAAGCGGTTTATCGGGGTGAGCGGCGGCTGGGGTGCTGGCAAGAGCCGGGTAGCGTCGGCGGTGTGGCTGGGGCGGTGGCCGGACGACATGGCGAGCAATAAGGGGGTGGGCGACGGCAACGGCCCACCCCTTCTTTACTGGCTCTGTGGTGACGACTACAGCCAGACATCGGAGGAGTTCAACTACATTGTAAGAGACCTGGAGGACCTGGGGTTTCCGGTGCGAGCGTCGGGGCGACTTGATCCGGGGTACATCGAGCTGAAGCTGCCGGACGAGCGGTATCCCAGGCTGCGGATCGAGACCAAAAGCGGGCAGGATCCGGGAAGGCTGGGACGGCAGCGGCCTCATGGGATCATCATATGTGAGGCGGGCCTAGTGAGTGCCGACGTTTACGGGCGGCTGAACGGGCGGGTGGCGGCGACCAGGGGGTGGATGGTGCTGGTGGGGACGCTGGAGGGCAGTGTGGGGTGGTATCCGCAGTTGTTGGACGCCTGGGCCAGTGGCTATGGCGACAGCCAGAGCTTTGAGTTGCCCACCTGGACCAACGTTCATCTGTATCCAGGAGGGCGTCAGGACACCGAGATACTCCGAATGGAGCGGGAAAACAGCGACGACTTCTTCATGGAGCGGATTGCGGGGAAACGGGTGCCCCCTCGGGGGTTGGTCGTCAGGGAGTTTCGTGCTGACCTGCACATCCGGGAGGTGGTTTTCGACCCCAACCAGCCGCTGCATCTATGGGAAGACCCTGGATATGGCAAGGATAGTGCCCACGCTCTGCTGGCGGTGCAGTGGGTGGGCGGCCAACTCAGAGTATTCGATGAGATTTACGAGCGGGGGCTGACCACCCAGGAGATAATCCGCGCTGCGCAGCGCCGGGAATGGTGGAAGGTGTCGATCAAGCGGCTGGTGTCGGACCCACACTATAAGGACCAGCACCATTCCACCCACTCGGTGTCGGAGATATGGCTCTCTGAGGCTGGATTGGTGGCTGGCGGGGAGCGTGTCGCCAGTGGGCCGGGGATTGAGCGGCTGCGGACGTATTTCAAGCCCGACCCCATCACGGGAGTGTCGGGGATCGTCATTGCGCCGCACTGCCAGGGACTTTTGAGCGAGTTGGGGGCTGCGCTGGACCCCTTTGACAACAAGAGCTTTCATCCATGGAAGTGGCGGGAGGCCAAGGATGGGAGTGTTATCGGGGACGAGCCCTTGGACCAGTACAACCACGCCTGCAAGGCGCTGATTTACGGGATAGTGTATAATTTTGGCTATACCTATGCTCAGGAGCGACGGGTGGCGACGGTGTTATACCGGGGAGGGCAGGCGTGGCAGTCTCCCAAACGAGCTGAAAGGGCCGGGCACGGGGCCAGGAGGTAGAGGATGGTGGATGAAGGCCCCGATTGCATCGGGGTGGTTCGGATGGCGGCTGACTTTGAGCGGCCAGTTTTCCCGGTGGTGGCCGCTTTCATTGACGGAACCGATCTCATTCTTCAGACTTTCGTGCCGTACAAGCTACGTAGGGAATGTTCGCTGGATATTGACACCATCATCAAGGGCCTACGGCAGCTTTTCATCGAGGCGGATTGGTCTTACAAGATGGATGACCCTTATAGAGAGTGGGTGATCACTGCCCACGTGAGCTTCGTTAAGGATTGGGTGAAGAGCGCCGATGCCTCGCCACACGCCTGAGCAGATCATTGCCGTGGTGGATGCGCTGGAGATGGAGCGCAGGGTGCTCCAGTTACGCATGGATGCGGACTTCGACCGCTACAACCTGGTCCCCTACCAGGGTGAGCTGAACGCCAAGGGTGAGCCGGTCTTGGCCGGGTACAAAAAGTTCACCGCCAACGACCCCCGCACCTCGATGAATCTGGCGATGTACCTGCTCTCCACCGCCAAGCTGGTGATCACCGTGCATCAACCCCGGGCCCAGCAGACCCAGCGGGAGATCGACAACTTCAAAGAGCTTTTCTGCATCGGGGCGCTCCGGGCGGCGGACGACCTGCGGGCCGACCGGCTGGAGCCATCGCTTCGAGATGCCCTGGCGGGCCAGACTCTGATGCGGGGCCGGTGGGCGCAGCGGGTGCTGTTGGAGAAGGAGGAGGCCGAAGGCTCCGATTTATCGGATGTAGAAGAATCGAAAGGGACTACATTCTCCCTACCTCCGCAACTCCCGACGACCCGCACCTATGTCAGTATCACCGACTGGGACCCCCGCAATACCTACTGGGCGGTGGGCAAGCACGGGCTGGCCTGGGCCTGCCACAAGTCCTTCAAGTCCGCGGCGGAGATCAAAGCAGAGTATAAGATGGATGTGGGGCCGGTCGGAGCATCCGGTCTACCATGGCTGCCAGCGTCCGGTCCTTCAATGAACGGTGGCCCCGACAAGTCGGGGGGGCAGGGTATGCTGGCGGTGTACGACTTCTGCGACGAGACCGAAAACACCGTGATAGTTGAAGGGGCGCAGGAGCTGAAGAAGCGCACTCGCCATGGCATGAGACGGGTGCCTGTGAGTTTAGGGTTCGTGGGTGGCCTGCCCCTGTTTCAATCCGAAGGCCAGGACTACCAGGCTTACTATGGGGAGAGCTTCTACCAATCCGACCGGGAGATGTTCGACCAGCAGAACTTCATTCTGTCGGTGCTGGCTGAGCTGTGCCAGCGCAGCATCATGCAGGGGCTGCTGGTCTACTCGGCGGATGGCACGCTCACCCTGGAGGCAGACCCCAGAGTCGCGGGCAGCGAGGTTTCGCTCAGCACTGCCAGGGGCGAGGACATCAAGCCGCTGCCGCCGATGGAACTGATCAAGGAGACTGGCAGTTTCATCGGTATCATTTCTCAGATGGTGCAGCGGGGAAGCTTCCCCGCATCGGTTTTCGGACAGATTGCGTTCCAGCTTTCCGGCTACGCCATCACCCAGCTTCGTCAGGGCATCGAGGCTCCCATCGGCCCGGCCCTCAAGGCGCTCAAGACCGCGCACCGACAGATTCTGAACATTCTGGCGGATGCCTACAGCAGCGGTGCCTTCGACACCATGACATTGAGTGGCCGGGCTCAGGACACCAACCACACCTACTTCCAGCAGGAGATTCCGCCAGAGCTGGTACACCAGGGTGGCGCTATTGAGGTGGACCTGGTGGCCCAGTTGCCACAGGATGACCTGAGCAAGGCGACCCTGGCCCAGATGCTGCGGGAGGGGCCGACGCCCATCGCTGACGACCGCTTCATCCGGGAGACCATTCTGGCGATACAGGACAGCCAGCAGATGGAACAGGCGGTCTGGGAGCAGCAGGCGGGGCGAGGCAGCCCGCTGGCAATCGCCTTCAAAGCCATGCTGTCGGCAGCGCAACAGGGTGACATGGAACTGGCTAAGATTTGGGAGTTGGAGTTCCAGAGCCTGACCATGCAGAAGATGATCGAGATAACCCAGCTTCAGGCGCTGGTCGGAGGCCCCGACAAGTCGGGGCTTGGTGGTGGTAACGGTGCGGCGCCCGGTACGCCATCGCCAGCGGTGCTGCCGGCCCCGGCGAGGGGGGTTCCACCGGCCACGCCCACGCCCCAGGCTGGTGCTAACACCGCGCCTGGCACGCCCCGGCCCAATCGACCTGGGCCTGGCGGCGGTATTCGGCAGGGGTTCGAGATTCCTTAGTAAAGGAGATGCGCTATGGTTATGCTGAATCCACGTATGATGGCTGAAACACAACAGACAACTGGTCGGACTCCAGTAAGGAATCCCCCCGACCCGCGACGACCGAGCGGAGCGCCAGCAGGACGAGCGCCCAAATTCAAAGTTGGCGACCGGGTACGGACCGACGATGGTGTGGGCACTGTCGTAATGGTGGAGTGGAACGACCAATGGGGGACCTACCAGGTTGATGTGGAGATCGCCGGACAGGCTCACGGGATGCGGGAGGATGGCGGGATAACCCCCACCACCGAACCGCTGACCCCCACACCGCCAGTAGGGGCACCTCCGCCGCCAGGAGCGCCAGTTGCACCTCCGCCGCCAGGAGCGCCAGTTGCGCCAGTTGCCACACCAGGGCCAGTGCCGCCACCCCCTGAGCTGCTGGAAAATCTGGGGCTGGAAGATGTAGCGAGGCGGTTTGCCATAGGCAGTGGTGTAGCGCCGGATTTCCGACAATTCATGCAGCAAATGGCACTGAACCGGCGGAGCCAGTTTGGTTTGCAGGGCGCCATGGGGCAACTGCCGGGCATCCCGTTCACTGATATTGCGGCGAATCCCGAGTTGTCTTTCGAGCGATTCCTGACGGGTGGTGGGGTGAACCGAGCGCCGCGCCAGGGCCAGACTCTGCTCGACGTGGCTAGCTTTTTGCGAGCGCCTAGCCAGGGTATACCAGGAGGAATCGGCCCGGAGCAGGAATATGCCATGGACCTACTACTGGGGCCTGAAGGATCGACTGGCACCCAGCGGTTCGGCCCGACAATTGATTATCTGATCGGCGGATTCGGCAACCGTAGCATAGCCAGCGACCCCAGCTTCGGCAATCCTCGTGGTGCGATTAGCCGCGCGCTCCGAAACTTTCTGGCTAACAGTCCGAATCAGTTCCCGGACCTGCCTAGCTTTATAGACTTCCTGAACCAGCAAAAGCTGATTCGGTAGCAACCAGGGAGGCAGATGACCACTCGAAGCATTGCGGACATCCTGAATGCTCCCAGTACCTCGTTTGCCAATTACCCTAGCTTTCGGCCATTGCAGGGCCTGTCGGACACCACCATTCAAAGGATTGTCCGAGCGGTACAGAAGGGTGGTGGGCACATGGCACTGGAGCGGGAGCTGCGAAATATTCTAGCTGGCGATCAACTGGGCGTGGGTCCCGGTGGTCCGGGGCCTGGTATAGTCCGTGCGTCGATGTTAGCGACCCATGCTAAGGATAGTGGTCTGGTCCGGCGTGAGGACGATCCCACCCCAATCCAGCAGGACGCGATCTCGGAAATATTTGGGGAGCGCCCGGAGTTGGCCTTCCTGGGAAATCTGGGGGAGTCCGGGTTGGCCCCACGGGGGCAAGAGCTGTTCCGGCGTCGCACTAGCGACTTCCTCAACCGTTTTCAAACGGCCGTCGGCCAACAACTGGTGAGCGGCCAACTGCCGACGCTGACTCCCGAATCCTTTTTTGGGAAAATCAACTTCCAGAACGAGTTCTTGCGATTACCGCCAGGAGAGCGGGGAGTATCTTCGGGGAAGTTCGCACCACCGACGATGTTCCGGTTCTGAGACTTGTGGCCCATAGGAGGGGGAAAAGCCCCCCCTCCGTAGGTTCCCCCCATTTGGGAAAACCCCGGGGATTGGGCAACCCTCCGGCCCGTCTGCTGTGCTGGCTTGCACTTGGTGGGTGGCGTCGCAAGTTTCACTCGGAGGGGTGTGCCCCACGCCGTGCAGTCGTTAGCTGCTAATCCCTGAGAGCCGTGTTTAACGTGGCGGGCCCTGACACCCACGGCTGGTGGCGGGCAAAATGGAAGCCCCAGCGGTGCCACCAGCCAGGGCCCAAGAGGTGTTACAACTTGGAACTGGTGCCACCACTAGGGCCCTGGTTGCATGGTATCATATCCTGGACTGCGTGGCAATCAGAGGTCTGACGCATGGGCACTACCCCCCCAAGACAGAACACGCTGCAAGAGGAGCTGGAGCGGGTGCGCCGCCAGCGACAGGAGGTTGGGAAGGGCGACCCGACGCTGGAGGAAATTCAGGACTGGCCGCCGGAGTCGGTCTTCAAGCGGGCAGAGGCCGCTGGGCTTTTTGGCGGGGCGCCCCCAGCGGGCCCCCGACCGCTGGGCGAACTGGCCGGGGAAGCCTTCCCCCTGCGCCGAGTGAGTCCTCAAGAAAATGTCCAATCGTTCCAGGCATTTCTCGACCTGGTGGGCCAACCCTTCCAGGCTCTGACCCAGTTTGTCCGGCCACCGGAAGACCAACCGCCCTTCCCTTCCATGTTTGGTATGACGCAGTACGCCTTGCGGAAGCGACCACCAGAGTCTCCAACCGAGTTACCCGCTGATGCCAGTGCCTTCCAGCGGTTGGTCCAAGCAGAGCGAGAGGAGCCGCTTATCTCTCAGCTTATTGGTGGGTTTCTGACCGACCCTACGGCACTGGTTCCGGGTTTGGGCTTCACCTCGCTGCCACGCCGTGCTGCGAGGACCTTACCTGCTGTCGCTCCAGTCGCGGGCGCCACCAGTAGAACCGCCGCTTTCCGGGCTCCCGGTAGCTTGGCGCCCGTACCAGCCAGGATTGCCCAGGGAGTGCCTGCACCACCCCCAGGGGCGATAGTGCGGGAGGTAGCAGAGCCTGTTCCGCCTCCAGCAGTGGTTCCAGAGCAGCGTGGCACTATCCAGAGAGAAGCAAGAGCGGCTGAGATTGCCAGAGGGCAGCAGGCTTTACCAGAAACTACACCACCTATGCCACTCAGAGAAGAGGCAGAAGCGGAGCGTACGCCGCTGGAGCTGGCCCAGCAGCAGTTGGACGAGGCCACGGCAGGGTTGGAGGCGGAGAGCGCCCCAGGAATGCCCGTTCCGAGGTTCGGTACGCCAGAGCGTGCGGCCTTTGATGCGGAGCGTCGAGCGGCGGCGTCTGAGGGCCGCCCCGTAGTCCCAAAACTCCAGCGTGTGAGTCGGGCGAGGGAGCGGGTGCGGCAGGCGCAAGGCGAGGTCCAGCGTTTGGAGACAGAGGCACGCGTGGTGCAGCAGGGAGTGACCGGCCAGGTTCCGCCGCCACCACGCCCCCCCGGAGTGGCCTTGGGGGATAGCATGAGTGCGCCACCACCGCGACAGGTGGATGTGGGGCTGGCCGACGATCTGGACATTCCTAGCTTTGAGGCCCCTGTGCGTGGCATTTTCCGCAAGTGGGAAGGTGCCAGAAACGTCGCGGGGCTGGACATAGAGCGACGTTTTAGGCAGGGGGTACAGCTGCTGCGCCAAGTAGGAGTCCGACAATTTAGCCGGGACACGATGCTGCCAGTGTTTCGAGCTTTACATGGTGAAATTAGCCCAGATGAGTTGTCTGAAAATCTACGCCCAATCTATAACGACCTCAGAGAGACCTGGGTGGCCCCGGAAACGACCGAGCACTTGGCCTTCCTGGCAGGGGCCCAGAATACGCCCGGTCGAATGCTGGGGCAGACGGAGGCAACCCGCCAGACGAACGCCTTTTTGACCCATGAGGACTACTTCAGCAGCCTCTGGAAGAGAGGGCCACCTGGTGCGATCGGTGCCAGGAGAGGAACTCTGGGCGCAATACCAGGATTTGCCAGAGCTCGCCGCGAAGCGACTTTTAGCGAGATGCTGGAGGAAGGCTTTGAGCCAGCCAGTTGGAACCCCTACGCTATGGCTGCCCGACGCCGGTTAGCGGGCGTCGAGTACCGGGAGCAGGTCCGCCTCGCCAACCGTCTCATTCAGCAAGGCATGGCCCTACCTTTCGATGAAGCGCCGGAAGCGGTGGCGATAGGTGCCCGCGAGCCCACCGGGCGACTCGCTGCCGGGCTGGGCCGGGAGCTAGGAGTTGGACTTCCACCGCCACCTTACATACCTGACAGGCCCTGGCGAGTGCCTCGGGTGGGACCGGTTTTCGAGGGGAAGGTTATTCCTGGTCAGGTGACAGGCGAGGATACGATACTGATAACCAAACCCATAGCGGTCCCGGCAGAAGTCGCTGATTTGTTGGAGGATGCTTACGGAGCGGATGTTGGAAGCGCAGCCCAGTTCTTCCGTGGTCTGAGGCGATGGTCAAACGTTCCCAAGCGGATGAAACTGTTCGGCAGTTTATTCCAGCACATTGACCTGACCGCACGTGCCGTTGGTGTCAGTTTCAGCCCGACCGGGCTACAGCGTCTTGCTCCCTTCCGTACTCCATCCATGCTGGGTCGCCTGGTGAATTTGCAGTTTAACCCTTTGGCGCGGCAAGCGTTGGAGCGACAGGTGCTATCTGATGCGCCCCGCTATCCTGGGGGGCCCAGCTATCGGATGGTCATTGAGGAAGGCTGGGGGCTGCGTGGCGACATCTCGATTATCAACCGGGGATTCACTGACCTGGTGAATCAAGCAGTCCAGGAGTCTCGCTCTCCTTTGAAGTACGCCCAAAAAGCGGTGCAGTTCTGGGAGAAGGGCCTTTTTGATGGGGTGTACCGAGAAGCCCAAAGGTGGGCATTAGATGAACTGGTGCTGCCGTGGCTGCGCCGCACTCGTACTGATGCAAGTCCACGGCAGATAGCTGCCGAGGCAGCAGAGACCGTCAATCTCATATTCTCCACCGTGGAAAACTGGCAAACTGTCTTCCAGAATCCGGCCATGCGGGAAGCCGTCCGTTCAGTGCTATTCTCAGCCAATGAGTCTGAAGCCCTAATACGCACCAGTTTACGGGCCCTGGGGAAGCATCCCCAGGCAGGGCTGTTTCGTGAATGGTGGATTGGCTTTGCCATTGCTACCGTCGGGATGGCTAACGTCATCAACGTCGCGGCGACGGGCAAACCGCTACCGGCCAGCAGCTATAATCCGGTGCGGCTGAATGACCCCTACGCACCGTTTACCGTGGGGTACAATAACCGATTCTTGTCCCCGCAGATACCTTTTATCAAGGGCCGAAACAACGTGCCGGTCCACATTGACCTGGTGGGCCAGATGGACACGCTGTTCCGCTGGGCTTTGGACCCGTCTAGCGCCCTGGCTGCTCGGTTGAATGTTCCAGAGCGGGCAATCATCAACCAGATGCAAGGGGAAACTTTCTTTGGCGAGAAGCTGGATACTCCGTTGAAGCGTCTTATCCAACTTGCCGTGGATGTGGGGGCGCCCATCAGTGCGCTGAACTTGGTGGGCGCTGGGGTGGGATCGCTGCCGGAAGCGGTCCAGGAAGCTATTCCACAGCAAGAACCCCGGCTAGGGCCGGTTGGGCAAGCGGTGCAGGCCAGTGGAGTTAACCTACGCACACTGTCCACGCCAGAGCTTACCGATCCAATGAGCATCGCGATTTACCGCAAGCCGTACCACGAGCTGACCGTCGCCCAACAAAATACTGTGAAGCGGCTCCTCCCATCCGATATACGGGAGGAGCTGAAGCTGCGTGGCGAAGAGACCAGGAGGAAATTGTTTGGGGCGCCCAAAAAGAAATAAAAGGAAGAAGAAGAGCTGCAACGCTTCAAGGAGTTCTTCCAACGGCGGTAGTGATAGGAGAGTATCGTGTCATTGCTATTCTATATGGATGCTGGCCCCTGCATTGGGCATCCTTGTGATATGTGTTTCCTTTGCCAAAGAGGTCATTGTTGTCGTAAAGATATGCCAGACTACCTTCCGCCTAGTCCTGGCGCTTGGCAAGGGGTCATTTATGGTCAGATTGGTGTCTTGAATGAAGAGAATGGGAAGGTTGAATGCCACTGCTGTGGAAAAGTCTTTAAGTCCCTGCATTCACATATCTTCCGATCTCATGGCCTCTGGTCTGATGAATATCGCATCCTCTTTGGCTTGAATGCAACATGTAATCTTCTGACATCTTCAACAGCCAATATCTTGAGAGGCTACCTCGTGCGATCACGACTTCAAGGCAAGATGTTGGGTAATGGACACTTGCCAACGCCAGAGCAAATGAGTGCTATTCGGAAAGGGCGTAAGGCCAGGCCCCAAGCACGATTGAAATATTTAGAGGCTGCGGGCAAACGTGTCCCGTATGGTTCGAAGATAAGCGCAGCAAAAACAGCAAACAGCCCTATTCTGATCTGTTCACAATGTGGCGACCAATTCAAGAGAACATTCAAACGAAAGAAGTATTGCTCTCCAGAGTGTGGTAGAAAAGGCGCAACAGACGCTCTCAGGCATCCTTGGTTAGAGTCGGCTTGCAGGGAATGTGGAAAGTTATTCAAGTGGCAACCCCATCCCTCAGCCCAAGCCAGGGTGTACTGTAGCTTGGGGTGTTCCAGAGCCGTCCGCAGTTAATCTATGATACCTACTCTCCCGGATAAACTAGCTGCCAAGCTCCGAGCTTTTCTGGAGGCCCGGAAGACCGGTTCGATTACCCTGGACGTGAAGAACGGCCACATCTTGGCCTGGAAAATCACTGAGGCGGGGCGGTTGGACAAAGCTGAAGTTGACAAACTCGAAAAGCAAGGGGTAGACTGAAGACGTAATCCACTCGGGATGACGACCCATTACTACGGGCCCTGGCACTTCCGAGAGTGCCGGGGCTTTTTATTTTTGCAGCGGAGGTCTATGGTCACACCTCAGACCGGCAGTATTCCGGCTTCCCCTTCTCTCCTGGACGGTGCCGGGGCTGCGTTACCTCCCGTAGCCCCGGCGGTTGAACCTGCCCCCGTAGTCCCACCTCCTGCTCCACTGTCGCCACCGACTGCGGCTGCTCCAGTCCCAACGGCACTCCCAGCGTCCGATGCAGAGCTGGTCCGGCTCCGTGCCGACAACACTCGGCTAATACAAGAGGGGGAGCAACGCCAGCAGCAGGCGCAGCAGGCCCAGATTGCAGCGGAGCTTTCCCAATCGGCGCAGCAGTACGCCACATACCTACAGAATCAAGGATGGCTGCCGGAGCAAGCGCAAGCCTACGCTGAGGCGCAGCGGCGGGCCTACGCCAGCGACTATGCCCTGGCGATGGAACGCAAGGAGCGGCTGGCTGACCAACTGGCACGGGAGTTCGGGGCGGCCCGCTCGGCGCTGATGGCCTACAACAGCCCCCAGGAGATGAGGGCGGCAGCGCAGCAGCAAGGACCAGCCAACAACGCTTTGCAGAAGCAAGTCCAGGAACTGACCCAAAAACTCGATATGTTGACCAAGGCGATGGTGCCCCCGCAGCCGTACAACCAGCCTGGAGCGGGGGGCCAGAGCGTGAACACCGACAATATCGACGCTCTGTTCATGCGCTGGGAACAGCAGCACCCGGACCAGCCCAACCCCTATGAAGCCCAATACCGCCGGTTTCTCAACATGTGAGGAGCTAGGAGAAGACGATGCCATCAACCACGACCAACAACATTACCAACCTTCAGGAGAAGGTCATCGGCCCGGCCAGATTGACGCTGAAGGATGATGTCCTGGCAATCAAAAGCTCGTTCAATATCGAGCGTGGGCACGCTGGGGGGGACGACACCTACAACTCCCCCAAGCTGCCTGGCGTCACCGCCTATGGCCTCACCGAAGGGGTGGACATGGTGTCTGAGACCCTGGTGGATAGCAACGTGGCGATTTCGGCCACCGAGGTGGGCGTTTCCGTCGAGTTTACCAACAAGATGCTCCACACCGTGAACCGGGACAAATTCCTGCGTGACGCTGGTAAAGCCATGGGGTCAGCCATCAACGTCAAGCAGGAGCAGGACTTCGCCACCCTGATTGACGGCTTCAGCAACGTGGTGGGCCTGGACGGGGCCTCTGCCACCATCGGGCAGTTGGGGGCGGCACTGGCGCAGCTACGGGCCAACACTGAGCCGGTGAACGAGGCGATGATGCGGGGAGTGTCGGCAGTGCTCCATCCCTACGGATGGCACGACATCTCCGGGCAGTTGTTCCCCACCGGCAGCGGGGACTCCCATGCCCCGATGTCCCCCACTCCTGACGCAGTGGCTAACCGGACCTTCGGGCGCTACCTGCCAGCGGGCAACTACTTTGGCACTCCCATCAAGCTCTCGACCAACCTCGTCACTTCCACCAACGATGTGCGCTCCGGGGTGTTCCACCGAGACTCCTGCCTGATCTACGAGTTCATGCCGGTGGACTTGGAAATCGACGACTCCGACAAGTCGATGCGGAGCGTGGAGCTGAACATGGTCATAGATTACGGTTTCGGAGAATTGACTGACGGATTCGGTCGTGAGTGGGACCATGACGCAGTTGCCCCAACTAGCTAAGACATGCAGCCTGGTCTCCTTTGACGAGGCGCCGAGTGGAAATCCTAGCCCCGAAATTTCGTAGAAATGGCAATGCCCTGGTTCACTCCCTATACCAAGGGGTTGGGCCTGGAGGCACCACCGTCACCCGGCTGGTAAAGCCGGACGCCAGCAGCAGCCGGATGGAGGTGACGGAGACCTATGGCCCGGGCCTTCGCCGAGGTGAAGGTGGGCAAATCGGTGTGCTGGTGCTGGGCGGGATGGAGACCACGCTGGACGAAATGGAGTACATCCTGGAGGCCCGCAAACAGAAGCGGTTTGTGCCACGCTACACCGGTGGGGAGATTGCCGAGATGTGCCGGATGCTGCTGGAGCGGCGCAACGACCGGGTCCGCCACTACCGAAAGAACCCATCGGAGGCGCCCAAGAAGCGGACGGCACGGCTGTATCTGCCGGTCGGCTACCACTACGTTCCCACCAGCGAGCCTGGACTTTCAGTGCTAGCGAGGGTTTAGTGCCACGAATTTTGGAAGAAACTGAAATCGACCCGATAGCCGACGAGCTTGACGCTACGATGACCGCGGCAGAGGAGCAAGCTGCCCTCAGCAGCTTTGCGGTCCCGGACAACGTGCCTGACCTGACCGATGGGGGCCGTGTGGGACGCGTCAAAGTCACCCCGATGCAGAACGGGCAGAAGCGAGAGAAAGGGCGAGCCGCCGCTCGGCGGGCCTGGACATGGAACGGCTCGGAGACGCTGCTCCCGTTGGCATGGAATCCCGAGGGCACCCAGCACGATGGGGCCCGTCGGTATCTTCTGAAGCGCCACTGCACCTGCTGTGGCTTCAGTGGCTTCCGGGGCGTGCAGTGTCCGGTTTGCGTCAACAACAACTGCATCGTCTGCCGGGGCAGCACGGTGAAGGGTAAGGTGATTCCTGCCAACTACCTGCGAAAAGAGGACGTACCCTTCCCGGCCAGGTTCTACGGCAATATTGACTGCTTCCTGGCAAGCTGCACCCGCCGTGGCGGTCGTGGCTTTATGACCGCACAGGATATGGTCATGCACGCCCGCAGCCGACACCGGATGGAGTACCAGGCGCACCAGGATACCATCGCTGCCACCCGGGTGGATGACCTGGAGACTCTGAGGCAGCAGATAGCTGAGCTTATGGCAGGCCGCCGAGGGAAGCCGCCAGTTACAGGGACACCTGATGCCCCCCTGTATGTGAAGGAACCCAAACCCTGAACCTGAAACCTACCATCCATTAGAGACCCTGAGACAAACGAAGGAGTAGGAATATGCCAGGCACCTTTTTCGGACCCTACAACGAGCAGTATGCCACCTACGTTGAGCCCGCCGGTGGCAACACCGGGCGCTGGCCCCTGGGCCACAGGCTCACTCTCCCGGATGGGCGCACGTACGACTTCGCTCTCAACGACGGTACTGTTGAGGTCGCTGGGAACCTGTACCAGTCGGTTGCCAGGGAAGCCAACCATCTCAACCTGACCCCGGATGTGGCCCGTGCGATAGACGCGGTCGTGATGAGTGCCACCCTGGGGGCCACCCTCGCGGCCATCGACATTTACTCTGAGGGGATAATCCATGTCAACGTCACCCCCGGGGTAGGCTATGCCTATCGTATCAGGCGGGCCAGGGCCAATGGGGACGCCCACGCTGCGGTTGCCTCGTCTGGGATCATCACGGTCAACCTGGAGTCTGGCGAGAAGGTCCAGGTGGCGACGACCACCACCTCACGTTTCAGCCTCACCCGCAACCGTTATCATCAGATACTGATTACCGCTGCGCCCCCGACTGGCGGACTGGCCGGTGTCTCGCCTGGGGTGGCCGCAGCGGATCGCTACTACTGGAGCCAGTGCCAGGGCTTTGCGGCGGTGTTGGCGGACGGGACGCTGCTTGAGGGTCTGCCGGTACAGGCGTCCATCGCAGTTGCTGGCTCAGTGGAGAGTGTAAAGCGTCGCGTCCGCACCGGCGGCACTGTTACCGTGCTCTCTCCAACCGTGGGGGTGGGCCAGCTCACCGATGTAGCCGGGGCGGTGGTCTCTGGGATGCTGTCTGACATCAGCACCTCGGTCGCCACCACCGTTGACATCACCGGCGGTATCGCCGTCAACGCTCCGCTGGTGGGCATCTGTTACAAGCCTGCCACTGATACCAACTATGGCCTGATTGACCTGAAGTACCTGGCCTAGCCGGAGGTTTGTCTTGCCGACGAAAAAAGAACTGCTGGCAGCGGGGTGGGAGGAGCGGTTTATCGTAGACCGTGCCACTCACCCCAGCTACCATGTGTCCAGTTGGCCCACGACCGGTAAAGGCTTGGAATTGCTCAAGGACCAGGCACGTTATCGGCTGCCCCACATCAGCCCGCAATCGGTACTGGTGACCGTCATCAGCAACGCGTGGTGCAAAGACGGTTGGCACCGGCTCCAGGATATGCTGAGCTACACCAACAAGCAGGGCTATACGGTGGCCGTGGAAGAGGTCGATGACATGTCCCTGATGCCCTACGATGCCATCGGCGTTATAAGATCGTGTGCGGCGATGATGGCCCTGGATGCGGGGGTCGAGTGGTGCCTGATGGTGGACACAGATACCCTGCTGGAACCCGACACGCTGGTGCGACTTCTTCAGTGGGACCGGCCGATTGTCTATCCCCTTCTGAACGACCTGGAGAACAAATACCCAGGGACCACCCTCTCGTCTCCGGTACTGAAGCCCAACACCGGACTCCAGCCCGTGGTGTGGTCGGCCATGTCGGTTATGCTGTTCAACGTAAAGGTGTTCAACTGTCTGAATCCCTACGCCTGGCATGGTTCGGATTACCACTTTGCCCAGCATCTGGGGCACTTTGGACATCGCATCTACGTGGATACCGATGCGGTGGTCAATGTCTCTCGGGGCCCGAGTCGGAACCTTGCCAAGCGGTGGGATGAGCTGTGGACATCGCTGCGGTCCGGCTTTGAGTACCTCCGCAACACCGACCGGGACCGCCGCCCACCGCCGGGCTTTGACCCCGTGTTTGGTGAAGGAACTGTGAGCCGAGACGGTGTGTACTGGGCTCTTGATGCGGAGTTCCACCGGCGGATGAATGGCGCTTTCCCAAACGAGATTGCAGAGGATAATCATGCCCCCACTGATTAGAGTCCCGGTGAACATGTTCAAGGAAGTGGAGCGAATGCTCCACCACCGCTTCTGGGACAAGGAGCGGGAACGGAGCAACCATGCTTCTCAGCTCAGACAGGCTGGGGTTCAGCAGGCCCAGCACGTGCTTCGTGCGCCAGGGGTAGCGCCCCGGTGTCTCCGCAACCATGACCAGATCGCCTGGTCCGGCCCTCCCCATGACAAACTCCGAGCGTATGTCTGCTTGCACTGCCACGGGTCAGCGTCGGAGGACGAGATACGGGATCGGGGCTGGGAGTTCGAGACCATTCCCGACTGGATTATCCACGAAATCATCGATGCTGACCTGGCTCGCCAGGCGCAGCAGGCCCAGGCGCTCCTGGTGCCCCAGAGTTGGAGGGTGCGTTAAGATGGGTCTCATCACCAAACGCAAGGAACGTACCTACCGGGCGGCGACGGCCAACGGAGTAGTGGCAGCCGCTGGTGCGGATATGTTCTTTGTCATCACTGGCTCAGCGACCAAAGAGGTTCATGTTCACAAGCTACGGATCAGTGGATTGCACCTCACGACGCTTGCCGTGGTGGGGGTCGTCGTTGAAAAGCGGTCAACCGCCCCGTCTGGCGGGACGGCGAGCGCCCTCATCACGGTTCCACTCGACTCTGCTTCACCGACCGCGACGGCCGACTTGGTGCAGGTGTATACGGTCGCCCCAACTGAGGGTACGCTGATTGGTACGATTGCCGCAAACCGGCCAATGCTGAAGTCTGCCACCGTGGTGGATGGGGCGTCCTTCACCGATTTGGAGTTTGTGTTTGGCGACCACGATGAAACCCAGCCGGTAATCCTTCGCGGGGTTA
>ERZ1292623.951-Hain-H51-01um-R1-951-length-29068-cov-5_pt2 | contig 20599 bp, 16 predicted proteins | sample MGYA00564398_ERZ1292623 | MGnify/ENA primary metagenome ERZ1292623 (study PRJEB36523, sample SAMEA6512633) | groundwater metagenome | collected 2019-01-07 | study: AquaDiva: Metagenomics assemblies of 32 groundwater samples | reverse complement strand
CCCCGCCCATGCCCACCGACGCGCCCGGAGGCCCACCCCCCGGGGTCAGCGACAGCTCGGGCGGCATCGGCGAGCCTGGCGGCGTCTGCTGCATCGGCTGCTGCTCGCCACCAGTCACTGCCTGCGCCCGCACCCGAGCCCCGAACTTCGTCGTGAGCAGGCGCTCCACGCGCGCCAGTGCGGCCCCATCCACCCCCGGCGCGAAGATCTGCAGCGCCCCACCCGAGTCCCGGTGCCCGTTCGCCCCACCGACCACCGACTGCACTGCAGCCAGCAACCGGCGCGCGTTCAGCGCCTGCTCGCGTTCCTCGCGACCCGGCACCCCGACGGTGATCAGGTAGTCGCCCGTCTCCCGAGCAGCTCCACGCGCGAACGCGCGCTCGACCGCCGAGGCATCCGCCTCGCGTCCGCACGACCCGCACGCGATGGACACCATGCCCTCGGGCATGACGTACTCGCTGCTCACCCCGCACATCGCGCATCGGTGCTCGAACATCGCGCGCACCGTCACCGACGCGCCCTTGCCGTTCCACACGCTCTGCGCCAGCTCCGGCGTGAGCCCCGGGTCCGACTGAATCGTCTCGCCCCGCGCCATCGCGTCGTCCATCTTCATCTGGTACTGAGTCTTGTCCCAGGGTCCGACCTTCTTCGGATTGTTCAGCATCCGATTCAGCTCTGGGTCTGCCTCGATGGTCTCGCCGCGTTCCATGGCGTCGTTCATCTTCTTGTGGTAGGCCATCTCCTCCTTCTCGGAGGGCGACCACGCCTTGGCCCCAGGCTGTCCTGGGACGGACCGGTCTCCTGGCTCACGGTACGGCGCCCCGCTCTTCCACCACTTGAGCGCCGCGTCGCCTTCCTTCTTCCCAGGCGCAACGTAGCTTGCAGCGACGTGGACCATGAACTCGTCCACGGCCCTGTCCACGTCGACCAGAGAGAAGCGCGCGGCGCCCTTGCCTGCCGTCTTCCTGTCTGCGCGCATCAGCACGATCTCGTCGGTGTCGTCGACGTACATCGCCCACGCACCAGCTTCGACGCGCAGATTCGACAGCAGCTTGTGCTCGACCTCTCCTGCCTTCAGGCCCATCGCTGCGCAGCGCGACTCGACCTCGCGACGCGCCAGTCGGACGCCGCCGTCCTTCTTCTCCCATGGCTTCTGCCACTCGCTCCCGCTTCCCTCCACGCCGTCACCGTCGCCCTCCGACTCGCTGCGCTCGCCCGATTCGCTCTGCTCGCTTGTCGGCGTCTCGGTCTTCGAGATGCCCGGCACGGTCGAGGACCTCGACGAGGTCATGCCCTTCTCCGTCGTGAACAGCGAACCGCCCGAAGGCACATTCATCTGATCGGGCTGCTGCGTGTTGATCTTCGGCTTGAACTTGCGGTCCGTCGCCCCCGAGACCGCAGCGACGTGCAGCAGCACGCCAGCGCCCAGGTCCACGACCGCCTCACGCTCCGGTGCGCGCATGTTGCACGCGACCGTGCCCTTCACGCCGAACCCAGCGATGTGCTTGAGCGCGTGGCCCATCGAGCGCGCGTGGAAGCGCTCCAGCGGCACGCTCCCGCGGCGCCCGCCCTCGTAGGCCCACACCACGAACGCCATCTTCGGCTCGCCGCCAGCGCCCTGCGCGGCCATCGCCTCGCCCTCGCCTGCGAACCCACCGCCTGGCAGGTCAGGCGGTCCCATTGGGAGCGCGCCTGCGCCCGGAGCCCCAGCTCCAGGGCCAGCATCTACCATCTGCGGCTCGACCGGCTCGACGGTGATGCGCACGTCCTGCTCACCGTCCGTGGTCGGGTCCGGCACGATGACCGAGTTCTGCCCCGACATGATCGAGGTGTCGTTCATCTCGGCTGCGTTCGCATCGGCATCGGCCGCGTCGGCCGCGCCGTCAGCGTCCGCTGGGTCCATTGGCCCCTCGATCTCGGAGTCCGCCGCGCCTGCGAAGTCTTCGAGCTGGCCGACGATGTCGAAGGTCTCCATGTCCGGAAGACCACCTGCGTCTGCGCCTGCAAGCGAAGTTGCGCCCTCGCCCTCTCCAGGAACATCGGACACGTCCTGCGTCTCCAGCGACACGCTCATCGGCTGTCCAGTGTTCGGTGAGTCGACCTCGGCGCCCGTCTCGGCGCCCTCGTCCACGTCGTCGTCCGACGAGGAGTCGAACGGATCTTCGGCCGCACCTTCCTCGCCCTCGCCGATCTCGACACCAGTCTCCTCGGCGCCATCCTCGGGGATGCCTGCACCCACGTCTTCGGACTGGCCCATGCGTCGCGCCAGCCGCGACACCACATCGCCTGGCTCCGACAGCGTCATCGCCGGCAGTCCCGCGAGCGCCCGAACGAACGCTTGTGCCCGGAGCTGCGCAGGCGCGTCGCCGGCCAACCCGTGTGCCTGGAACGCCGCCGCCACCGCCGACTCATCTGCCCCCACGAGCTTCGACGCGATCCGTCCCAACCGTGCGGCCGGCAACGTCGAGAAGCCACGTCGTGTGAGCGCAGCTTCCACCGCCGACCCGACCTTCGAGTTTCGCTGACGCGAGAGGCAGTGCTCTCGCAGCTCGTGGACTTCCCCCACCGAGGCCACGCCCGTCGGCTCCTTGAACCACAGGTCACGTGCCAGCATGGCGGCGTGCCGCAGTCCCCTGTCCGCCGACTCCGCCTCCGACGCTTGACGCAGTGCCTGCGCGAGGTCGAAGCGCATGATTGCCGGCAACGACGAGTCGTTCAGCGCCGCAGCCCCCGCTGCAGCCACGCGCGCCTTCAGCGCTGCGAAGGCCGCTCCGCCTCCTGGCGCGCGCTGCGCCACCCGCTCCATGCGTGCAGCCTCTCGCTGCTCCATCCCACGAACCAGTCGCTCGCCCACCTCCAGCAGTGGTCCAGCGACTTCAGGTGCATCGATCCGTCCGCGGGTGAGACCACGGAGTGCGTCACGCGTCTTCATGACATCTCCCTCAGACCGTCTCGAACGAGCGGACTTGCCCGTCGTGGCTGAACTCGCACCGGAACAGCAGGTCGCGGTCCGCGGTGCGCACCGCTCCTTCGAGAGTCACGCCGTCGTCGTTGATGGTGTGCGCGATGGCCCTGACTGGGTACGCGCGGTCATCCGCGATCTCGGCAGCCGCCGACTTGTTCAGGCCGGCGACGTGCGCCTTGACCTTCTTGGGGATGTCACGGACCCACTGGCGTCCGTACGGTCCGAAGTACTTGGTCCAGTAGTCGGTCGCGACGGAGTCGAGCGCGACCTTGGACATGTTGGGTGTCGTCATCGCCCGATACGTGCGCCCAACACACCATCGGTTCAAAAACTCCTGGCCGACCTCTTTGCCATACCAACTAGCGGCTGAGCGTCGTCCATCCGTCCGGAACTTCTCCTGCCCGGGACAGCGCCACGATCGCCTGGGTCAGCACCCCCGACCGAACCGCCCCCTCCACCACGCGCAGAACTGCCGGCACGCAGTCTGCCGCCAAGAGCCCGAGGTCAGGGTCGTCCAGCAGCATCACGCGCAGCGGCGCCCCCTCCGTCCACGCGATCCCGAGTGCCACCATCAGCGTGCCCATCTCCGACCCGCACATGACGCCCTGTTCATGCGCCACGCCATCCTCTCCCACCACCGACCACTGCGCCGTCCGCCCGTCCAACGCCAGCACCGCCTTGTACCCAGCCGGCATGTACCGGTTCACGACCGACTCCGCTTCCGCCTTCACCTCCACCAGTTTTTCACGTAGACGGTCGGCCGCCTTTCCCTCCAGCCCTTTCATCAGCGTCACCCGCGACTCATGCTTCGCCCGCAGCTCCACGTCCGAGTCCAGCCGGTCGCGCAGCTTCCCCAGTCCCTCCAGCCCAGCGATCTGCGCCCTCAGCGTCCCAGAATCCGGACCCTTCCACGTAGCTGGCGCGTCCGACATCGCCTTCACCACTGCCCCCACCTCCACCATGGCCGAATCCACGCGTGCCTTCTCCTTGGCCAGCTCGTGTCGCCGCGCCATGAGCCCCCTCTCCTCACTCTCCAGGCCTCCACCTGCTGCCGCCACCGACGCCGCGCGCGTCGCCACCATCGTTGCGACTTCTGCTTCACGGTCCGTCGCCTTCTTGATGTCCCACGTTTGTTTGCAGCAGGGGCAGTCCACGTTCCCCTTCCCAATCGCCTTCTTGATCGCGTCGAGCAACCAGCGCCCCACCACCAGCAGCTCGCGCTGCTTCCCAACCTCCATCGACCCAGCCAGCTTCTTCCGCGCCTCGAACGTCGCCACGTCCTTCTCGTACGTCGCGACCCGCACCCCCATCGCCTGCTGCTCTCCCGCCAACGCCCGCAAGCGCTCACGTTTCGGAGCCACGGCCTCGTACGCGACCGCCTGGCCCAGCTGCTTCTTCAGCGTGTCCAGCACCTCCACACCACCAGCCCCTGCCAGCTTCGCCTTCTGCGCCTCGATGGTCTTCCCCATCGCGTCCCTGTCCCGCCCAGCGGCCAGCTTCTCTCGACGGAACCACGACTCCAGTCCCGCCAGGACCTCCGCCGCCGAGGCACCCACCATCTCGCCCCGGACCCCAACGACCCCTTCTTCCCACCCCACCTTCTCCACCACGGTCAGGCCAGGCGGTGCCTCCATCGTGACGTTCTGTCCGAAGCGCGCGATGGTCGCCTCTCGCCCTTTGCTCTCCCCAGTGAGCAGGTCCTTCACGGGCGCGACGGGCATGATCCGTTCACGCTCGGCCTCCGGCACAAGGTCCCCCAACTTCGACGTGAACCGCGGTGCCGAGGGCTTCTTCGCGACGCCACCCTCCATCGGGAGCGTCCACTCTGCGAAACCGTGTGGCCCCTGCAGGCTCACTTGCATCGGCAACCCCGCAACCCGATCCACCGCCGCACGCAGCTTCTCCAGGTCCACTGGGTTCGACAGCTTGGTGTGCTTCCCCGTCAGTGCCAACCGCACGGCGTCGAGCACTGCTGTCTTGTACGAGCGTGCTGGTCCTACCACTGCCGTGCACGGCGCGAGCCCGCACGAGATGTGGTCCTTCACGTTGGCGGTGAGGTGTGTGAATGCGCCGATGGCCATGTCCTTCTCCTAGAAGCGCTCAACGCAGCGACCGAGTGAACGTAGTGAGCAGTGCGTGCTCATGACCTGCTATGGGAGGGCCACATAGTCTGGGGGTAGAACCACCACGGCCGTTGCTTCAGTCGACTCGCTGCGGTGAGCGCTCCTTTTACTGGGTTGCCCAGCACCGGGACGCTTTGGCCTCTGCCGAATACAGCATGTCCCCGTGTCGGGAGTTCATGATCGAGGTGATGATCCTGGTTGCTTCCTCTTCCCTGTCCTCCGGCACCACTACTCGAAGGTAGTCGTGCACCTGGGCGTCGATCCCCGAGAACGGAGACCAGCCCCTGAACGGCACTGCCTCATCCAGACGGATCATGTGGTCGTTCATCATTGAGCCTGCCGACCCCTGAATGCGCATGTTGGGGATCGCCACGGGCTCGTCGAACGGACCGAAGCGCTTCCGCTCGTCCATCCACAACGTGTTGATGTAGCCGTGCGACTCCTCGAACGCCATGCAGCTGTCCTGCCACTGCTTGGTCCACGGGTGGCGCTCGTGCCACTTCTTGTACCACGCACGGACACGCTTCAACTCCAAGTCTGGGAACGACAGCTTACCGTCGCTGGGATCGCGGTCCGTCGACATGGTCTCGAAGAGCTTCTTCCAACCACCACCGTAGATGACCAGAAAGCAGTTGCTGACCAACCGGCCTGACACTGTGAAGCGATGTCGCGGTCCCGCATTTAGGAGGTCATAGACGCGAGCCGTGCGGCGACGCGGCGCCACCAGTTCCACAGCCGGGCCGGCATCCCATGGCGTTTTCGGCACGAACGGCAACCTCTGGACTTCTCTGCCACCAAGTTGTCCAGGAACGCCACGCGATCCTGCGTGCACCCCGTGCACTGCACGACGACTTTCCGGTGTCCGTATTCCCTCCACACCTCCGACCTGGTCAGCCACATACCGAATGTGGTCCCGACCTTTACCAGTCCGTGCAAGGTGACCGCCCCAGTGGGCGGCCCAACCGTGAGGTACTTTTTGCCCGTCGTCGAGCCAGACTTCGTGGTCGGCCGTGGCCCAGAGGCCCTCGTGCCAGATGACTTCTTCCTCGCCCTTGAAGATGACGCCGTCATGCTTTACCCATTCCACTCCATCCCATACTTTGTCAAGACCAGTAACCTGTTCAATCGGTACCAGGCCGCGGTCGGTCAGAACTGGCTCCCCCTCTGCGATGCAGAAGCGCTTGGCGATGTTTCGCAGCTGCTTGGCCTTCTTCTTGAGCCCCTTACACTCCTTGCACAGTTCGTTCTTCGACGGGCAGTAGGAGCAGTGGGCGTGGTTCCATGCGTAGATCTTCTTGTACCAGCCGTCGACCTCCGACTCCCGCTCTGCGAACATGGTCGCTGCGTTCAGCGCATGCGGGTCGAGCCCCTCTCTGAAGGCCTTCCAGAGCAGCTCGTCCCCCGACGCCTCCGTGTAGATCCGCAGTTCCACCTGGTCCTTGTCCGCGCCAACGAACACGTGGCCACGTGGCGCGTAGAACATCCGGTAGATGTTCATCCTACCCCGGCTAGGAATGTTCTGTGCATTGGGGGTGCGTGATGCAAGGCGCCCGGTTGGGATTCGCCAACCTGTCCACACGGGATGTACGAGCTTGTAGCGCCCGTTCATCCACGCGTACTGCGAGCCCCATCGCGTCCAGTCCACGTCCTCGGCCGGCAGGTTGTCGACGTACGTCCCTCGTAGCTTGTCGTGTGCCCTGTGCTCCAGGAGCTTGTCGATGAAGGTCGCGCACTGCGACCCCATCCCCTTCTGCAGCATCAGCACCAGCGCCCGAGCCGAAGTTGAGGGGTCGTCCCAGTCCTCCTCCGAGTACTCCTCCTGTGCGGTGTTGAGCGGCGGCACCAACGCGAAGTCGTCGAACAGGATGTCGCGCAGCTGCGGCACCGAACGCGGGTTGAATTGCTCCCACGCGCCCATGCGCTTCCACGAGGACGCGTCCAGTCCCTCCTTCTCCTCGGCCACCGAGCGCGGCACTTCTCCAAGCGCGATGTGCCGAAGGTCGGCCAGCAGCTCGGAGCACCTCCTGTTGAGCATCTTCGACATCGCGCGGCGCATAGGCTCGTAGACCGGAATGCCCAGCTCGGTCATGTTCCGGCAGATCGTCTGCACGGAGACGTCGACCTCGTACTGCGGCCAGTTCCCCGCAGCCGACACCTGGGCCTCCCAGTACGGGACCGCGCGCATCGTGTAGAGCACGTCGTAGGCGTTGTAGAGCCACATCTCCGCGTCGGTGATGGCCTCGTCGTTGTACTTGGCGTCCGCATCCTTCTTCCAGTTGCGGACCACCTGCGACTGTCCAACCACGAACCCCAGGTCGTGCCGCAAGTCGTTGCACCAGGAGTCGTGGTGCAGGATCGCCGTGTCGGTGAAGCGCGCGCGTCGATTCCTGATCAGCCCTGCACGAAGCAGCTTCCCCGAGTCGAACCCGATGAAGTTGTGGCCAGCGATCTCGCACTCGTCGAACAGCGCCCGAAGCGCCCGCGCGATCCGTCCCAGCGTATCCTTGTCCCAGTACGGCTTCGGTGTCTCGCCGACCCCCGCGACGTGCCGGATCGGCACCACCAGCACGACCTCGGCTCCATCGACCATGCCCCCCAGCCCCACACAGGAGATGTAGCAGTCGTCCCGCCACCACGAGAGCCCAGTTGTCTCGATGTCGCACGTGATCCTTGGTCGTCCGCTACGTCCTGCCCGCCCACGCGTGCGAAGCATGTCCAGCACGTTGATGATCTCGTCAGCGCTCCGCCCCAGCAGGAACTCGGGCTCATCCTTCGTGTACCCACCAGCCGCCGCAACCGTCCCCGCCACCGTGATCCCTTCCTCGATCACGCGGCCCATCGCCGAGGCGGTGTGCATGGCGAACGCGGGGTGGTATGTCGCCATCAGCACGCGCCCGTCGGCCAGGTCCACCGGATGGTTGCACTGGTCCTTCAGCTGCAGCACCCTCGGCTCCCCCGGCCCCACGCGCACCTTCCCAAACGCCACGCCCTCGACCTCAGCCACCGTCTTGAGCGCTGCAGCTCCGATGGCCAGGAGCACCTTCGAGCCTACGGTCGCAATGTCACGCGCCAGCCGAGGTGCGCAGCACTCCATTGGCGTGACCAGCTCAGGCTTCGGGTCCGAGGCCGCGTCGAACACCGTGTCCTGGCGTTCGCAATCTGCCTTGCGAAGTTCCCATGCGCGCGTCAGCCGGCGGTGGTCGCGTGCGAGCTTGTCGAGGTACTCTGCGAGCCCCATCGGGGGCTGGCACAGCAGCGCGTTCGACAACGAGACCTCGTCGTCCTCCAGGCCTCCCGCCGCCATCGCACCGCGCACCACCTTCCCGGTCTCCCCCGCGAGAATCCGGCCCTCGTCGACCTCGGTGTTGCCTGGTGCCTCGGCCACCCCATGCATCTTCGACCCGGGGCGCAGCTCACCGAAGACCGGACCTCGGCCGCAGCCCATCAGGGGACACCGCCAGCACTCGGCGCCACCCTCGGTGGCTAGCCGATGGGCCGCCTCGTTGGGGATGCCGCTGGGCAGCTCCACAAGCTCCGCAGTGACGGTAGACTGCGAGCCGTCCGTGCGGCATGACGACCATGGTCACGGTCGTGCGTCGGTGACCCCCAGCCGACTCGAAGGTGGCCGTGGACGCGACAGGTTCGTGGGGCTGGAGCGCCGCCGCTGCAGCGCGTGAGAGCGCAGCTCGTGATGGAAGGGCTGGCGGTGTAGCGGGGCGCTTCATGAAGACCTCAAGCTGGTGGACTCGGCGGCAGCATTTGGAAGGGTGTGCTGCCATTGAAACGAGGTCCTATATGGAGTCTCGGCTGCCGCCGCCGAGCCCACCAGACAAATCGCAGGCGACCCAGTTTCCCGAGCCGACTGCACGAAGCCCAACCGCAAGCTAGCTTGCGGAGGCTACGTTCCGTTCACAGGGACAGGTCGTTCTCGGCCGCGGTGGTGTCCACCGGGGGCGGGTTCGCCTTGCCGTTCGTGCCGCTCCCGCCCTTCGACTCGCCGCCGCTGCCTGAGGTCCCCTCGCCGTCGTCCAGCTTGTAGCTGTGGCGCGTGCGGAAGTTCCCCGAGGTCTTGCCCTTCTCGTAGTCCTCCTTCGAGATGACGGCGACGATGCTCGACGACGGCGGGCGGTCCTCGTAGATGCCGGCGCGGATCTGGACGTAGGCGATCTTGCCCTTGAGCGACTTGGACATCGACTCGGCGGTGACCGTCTTGTCCTTGATCTCCTTCATCTTCTCCTTCGAGGTCCCGGCCGACGACATGATGTCGTAGAACTGCCCGATGTTCTTCTCGCCGTTCACGTTCTTGCCGGACACGGGCACGTGCTTCCACAGCGCGATGCCGCCCATGCCCTTCTCCTCGTCGACCGTGGAGAAGGCGACGGTCCACACGTGGTTGCCGTCGTCCTTGCCACCGGCGCGGCCCTTGTACGTCACCGAGAGGATCTCGGCGGGCACCAGGCCGTCCCGAGCCGCCAGCGTCGGGCGCTGGGGCGGGCGCGGTCCTTCGTGGAGGTCCGTGTCTTCGAGAACGATCTTCACTTCGGTCTTGGCCATGTCTTTTGCTCTCCAGTCGTCAGTACGTGCTCCTAGATCCCCTTGTCCGCGTCCCCCAATCACTAGGGTGCGAACCTGGCCTGCCGAAGCACCGAAAGCAGGTCACGGGTTTCCTTGGGCGAAAGTCCGAACGCACGGATCTTCCGTTCCCAATAAGGGTCGGTCTCGGTCATGTAGAAGCGCACCACATCGCTGGGCACGCCGTACGCGTTGAGGTTCTCGGGTGCGAAGGAGATGGGTTCTTCCACCGCAGGCGTCTCCTCACCCAGGTCGAGCGCATCCTTGTCCACCTTCTTCTCACCTGCAGCCTTCTTCTTCTTGATGCGCTCGACACCACGCTGCAGGACCACGTCGACGAACGCGCAGAAGAGTCGGCGCAGCTTCTTGGACGGCATGTTCGGTCCACCCTTCAGCACCTCACCCGAGGCCTCCGGGTCCTCCGAGTCCGAGAGTTTCTCCGGGTCCGCGTCGTGGCAGATGAACACCATCGGCACGTCCAGGGCCTTCTGGCGCTCGATCAGCTCCTTGTGCCACTTGTAGAATGGCGCCCACATGTTCCAGTTGCGCCCGTACGGCTTGGGGTCCTTCGGGTTCCAGCCAGTCACCTCCAGGTCGTGCTGCATCCGTGCTGACAGCTCGCTGAACTCATCGAACACGATCCCCCGGCTCTTGGCCTTGCCGGCCAGGGTTGCCTTGGTGAAGGCAGCCACCACGCGGTTGACCTCGGTGATGGTGTGCACCGGGATCAGCTCACCCTCCGACGACAGCGTGTTCGCTGGCAGGACCAGGCAGCGCACCTCCTTCGTCGGGTCCCACTCCGTGGACTCATTCTTCCGTCGCAGCAGCGACGGTGCGTACGACACGTGCTTGAGCCTCAGCTCCGGCTTCAGCTCGACGAGCGACTCATAGGCCCACAGGTTGCCTGGCTGCGAGGTGACCCACAGGCACTCCTGGAACGCGACGGCCACCTCGGTCGACTTTCCAGAGCCCACCGGCCCGTACACGATCACGCTTGGAGCTGGCATCACGCCTCCCTCTTCGCAGACCACAGCTCCAGCACCTGGAGCGCCTGGAGCACCTTGGTGTGCTCTTCCGAGATCTCTTTGAGCTGCTCGCGCAGGTCGACCAGCTCCGACTCCGCGTGGTCCAGGCAGAAGCCCGCCACCATCACCTCGCGGTTACAGCGGTCGGTGTCTCCGTGGCCCAGGCCCCAGACGCGTCCCTTGCATCCGTCCATCAGCGTCGCACCTTCCGCTTGAGGTTCAGGTAGCGCCCACGCTCCGAGGTCGGGTCGACCTCGACGCGCAACCCTCCGCCCTCGTTCGCGCGAGTCACGTACGCGACCGCCTTCGCACCGACCTTGTTCGCCTGCTTCCGCAGGCGCTTCGCCGTCCGTCCGTTCATGTCGCTCTCCTTACGCTGCGCGCTTCACGATCTTGTACTTCTGCTCGGGAAGCTCTTCGTCGTCATCCTTCAGCACTGGCTGCCCAAGCAGTGCTCCTCGGTGCCGGTTGGTGGGCGCCGTGCACCAGTCTACGTAGTCACATGGTCCGAAAGGACCATGGCAAGCCCAAGGCAGCCCGATCGGCTTTTCCCCCCGCTCCACCGCCCGTTCGACCTCGCGCTCCCGCGCCACCGTCGCCCGCACGATCTCCGGCACCTTCTCGTAGAAGGTCACCGGAATCCGCAGCTCATGCCGGTCCATGTCGTATCGCCCCGACTTCCATCCCTTCGTTCGCTTGATCCGGTTGATCACGAACCCTGAGATCTCTGCCTGTCCCATGTGGTGCCGCGCGATCCACAGGTACAGCATCATCTGCCACGGTACCCTGTACGACCCACCATCCTCTGGCCAGTCCGGCAGCATGTCCTTGTCGCGCCAGTGCGCGTCCGACGTGGTCTTGTGGTCGACCAGTCGCAGCAGCCCATCCGGACACCGCACCACCAGGTCTGGCCTGCACGTCACCACCACGTCGTCTAGCGACTTGTCCTCCCCCGCGCGTGCTTCCCGCATGTCCCCCAACCGCATCGAGATCTGCTCCTCGACCGCCACCGGGACCCACGGCTCGCCCTCGTACTTCCAGGTGTACTCGCGCATCACGTCGCGCACGGTGGCGATCGTCTCTCGCGCCTTCCCTGCATCCCCCAGCCCCTCCGCATCGTGCTCCAGCTCCTCGTCGAGGGACTTCTCGTGCACCCACGCAGGCACCTGCTCCATCATCGCGGCGTACCGGTACGACAGCGCCAGGTGGATCAACGTCCCCGACATGCGCCAGCCGTTCTCCTTCACCAACAGCATCAGGCGCCGGTATCGCAGCCACCACTGCCGAGGGCATGTCCACACTGCCGACAACTGGTGCGAGCCGTGTCCGCTCTCCCCTCCGTGTGCTTGCACGATGGGGAGCGCCCCAGCTCCTCCGCCGCCCGGCATGGCCCACATCAGCTGCATCACAACCTCGTCGTCCAGTCTCGCTTCTCCGAGACCTGGTTCCACTTCTCCCGGACCGCTTGGCCCAGGTCGATGCCGCACCTGGCTGCCAGCAGGTCGCAGTACGTCACCACGTCGGCCAGCTCCATCGCGAGCGAGTGGTGTGCGAGCGCCTGGTCCGTCACCGTCGGCATGTAGTCGCCACGCCGCATCTTCTTGGTGATGTTCGCGGCCTCCCCCGCCTCGCCGCACAGCGCGCCGGCCCACTCCAGCGGCGTCCAGTCCATCAGCCCGTGGTCGAACGCGCCTTCGCACCGCGGCACGTTCACGGCGCGCAGCGCGGCAAACGACAGCTGGTCCATCCGCTCTGGATGCGCTGCGCGTTCCAGCGCCTCGTGCGTGGCCGCCTCTCCCTCATGCGGCTGCACGGGTCACCTCCGGCGGCTTCCGTCCTGGCCTCGGGTCCGACTTGAGCACCACCTGGTTGCGCGGCTTCCGCATGGCGAGCGCGATGGCCGTGACCAGTCGTTCGCGTCGCGTCTCTCCCGAGCCACATCGTGTGCAACCCACGTTGCCGCAGCGGACCTTGTGGAGCCCCGGCTTGAACGTCGCCACCTTCGAGGCCTTGACCTCGCGGCGCTTGGACTTCCCTTCCTTGGCGAAGCCTGCGTAGAGAGCCTTCCGCTGCGCCTTCACGTTGGCCTTCCCGCTCTTCCGCCGCGCCTTGGCTGCGGCCTTTGACTTCTTGCTCATACGCGCTTGCCTCTGTGGCGATAGGCTCCATGGTCGAACGCTCCATTGCCGCGCGCGACGTTCACCGCGCGTAGCTCCGAGAACTTCAGCTCGTCCATCAGCTTGCCTTCTCCTTCTTCTGCCAAGCCACAATGTATCGTCGGAGCTTGCCGATGCGCTGAGGGTCTTCTTGAAGCACTGCTAGACTCCGGTTACAGGCATCGCAGAGAATCCCACGTATCTGGCCTGTTTTGTGGTTGTGGTCGACGACCAGTTTCCTGCTGGACCCACAGATCTCACAACTGCCAGTACGCCAGGCATGGGCCAGTGCAGTCGCAGTCGGTCGGTCCAGTTTGAACTTCTGCTTGTATTTTGCGATGCGGTTGCAGTCTTTGCATCGCACCTGCAGCCCGGTGTGAGTGTCTGCGGACTTGTGGAACTGGCTTGTTGGTCGCTGACGGCCACAGTACCCACACCACTTCTTGCCGTTCACGATCCGCGAACGGCGCGTGTCGTTGATTGCGCGTATGCGCTCTCTGCTCCTGCAACCACAGGAGCTGGTACTCCCGTCTAGGAGGTCGGCTGTCCGCACGGTTGCGCTTCCGCCGCAAACACAGCGGCAGAGCCATCTCCTACCCTTCTTGGGTAGAGCTGTCGCCACCAAGGCCATTACTGTCAGTCGACCGAATACTGTCCCAACGAAATTGAGGCGCCCGACGGCCCATCGGTTGGGCAGACTCTTCTCCGCTTGGTCCAACAGCATGATCAGACCCGCTTGTTGCCGTGGCGGTATGCTCGGGTCAGGTTGAATCGGTGCTTCAGCTCCATGACAGCCTGCAGGTCGATGCCCTTGCGCCCGCAGTAGTCGAGGATGCGGATCACCACGTCGGCCAGCTCCACCGGGACGCCCTCCGGCTTCCCCATCTCCACCCGCACCTCGGTCACCTCGTGGCCTGCGCGCCACTCCTCGTAGGCCTCCGAGATCTCGGTGGTGAACAGCGCGCAGATGTCGCCGAAGGTCCGGTTGTCCTTGTCCCACCAGCCCTTCGCAAGGGCGTACGCGTGGATCTCGCGCTGCCAGTCTGCCAGCGTCGTCGGCATGGCCACGGCCGCAGGCGCACCCGGTGCCGTGATGTCCAGCTCCAGCTGCTGTCCTGCCAGGGCCGCAGCCAGCTCTCGCGCCGCCGCCCCTCGCGCCTCGAACACCCCGACCTCGCGCTCCCACGCGAGAAGGATCGTGTTGCGGTCGCACATGGCCGGGTTGAGCGCCACGTCCATCACGCGCTGGATGGCTTCGCGGCCGGCGTTCGATGTCTTGAGCAGCTGCTCTGCAGCCTCGCGTACCGTGGTCATTCGATCTCCTTCAGGACCCTGTCCAAGTCGGACCAGCCCTTCATGCGGTGGTACCCGACCACTCCTTGGTTGTACGGGGCGTCGAACACGATGCCCGGCGGCTTGGCGTCCACCACGTTCGTCCTGTCCACGTAGGCCTTGTTCCAGGCGATCACGTGGCCGGCCTTGTCGTCGATGAAGAGGTCGCCGTGCACGTCGGCCTTGTCGGCCGTGATGACGCAGTCCTTCTTCTCGGCCGAGAAGAAGCGCTTCAGCAGCTCACGCCGCGCCATCTCCCACGAGTGGCAGCCGTACCAGGGCGACGTGACGAACTTGACTCGGTACCCGCTCTGTCGGAGGCGCTCCACTCCGTGCACTGCTCCGTCGAGCCGAGGCAGGTCCGACCAGAACTTGTGCGCCGAGAGCAGCAGCTCTGCGCACTCACGCTCGTTCGCGTCCAAGTACTCGAAGATGTCCCACGTGACGATTGCGTCTTCCTTCACGCGTCCCCCGACCAGCCTCAGCAGCTGGGGCGTGAAGCCCACCAGCACTCCATCCACGTCGCACAGTGCCGTCTTCATCGCTGCCTCGCTGCGCGCCGTGCGGTTCGGCCCAGTCGGCGCGCCTCGGCGTCGAGCATCCGCTGCTGCTCCACCTTGGGCAGCAAGTCGAACACCTCGTCCGGCAACGCCAACGACTTGGGGTGCTGAACATCTGCGGCCCGCCTCAGGTTGTCGCGGTACAGCTCCGCCACCTCCCCCAGCGACAGGTCCGGTGTCTTGGTCGCCACGGCCAGCTCGGCCGCGCGCACCTTGAATGCTTCGAACGACTCCATCAGACCTTCCTCCACTTGGACTCCAGGTGTTCGAGGGCGCCGTCCTTCAGGACGGTGAAGTCGGAGAAGATCTCCGTCTCCGCATCCTGGAGGACGAACAGGCTCTGGACTGCAAGCCGACGGATCTCGGGCTCAGCATGGGGCGAGCCCCGCATCTCCAGGAGATGCCGCCACGCGCGCGCATTCCCGGTGACTACGATGGGTGCCTCCGTCTCGTTGGGCAGGCACGAGCGCGCCGTCTGGTTCACGGCCTTGCGGCGCTCCGTCTTGGTCATCGAGTCCAGGACCAGCGCGCTCTTGGTCATCAGGTGCTCTGCAAGCAGGTCATACTCTGCCCGTGCCGAGTCGATGCGTGCCGTGAACCGCGTGTGCATGACCTCGTCATGCTGATACTCAGGTCGCTCGACGAAGCGCAGCGTCTTGCCCGACACGTAGCGCTGCGAGACCTGCGAGTACGCGAAGCCTGCACGGTGCCGCACCAGCTCGTGGGTGCACGAGCGCGAGATGCCCCAGAAGAGTAGTGAGAAGTTGGCGTGCTCCAGCACCGAGCCGTGGCCTGACGACTTGATGTTGTCGAAGTACTTTCGCGCCTCGGCGTTCTTCGTCCTCCCAGGCCCGAACGACATGTAGCAGAGCTGGCCTGCCGCCTTGCAGAGTTCAGATCCACTGCTCATGTAGCCGTCGTCGTTGAGGTACTCGTCGAAGGACAGGTCCGGGTCGAACTCGGAGAGGAATGGTTCCATCCCCCCAAGATCGACGGCGGGCGCTGCGAGGAGCGCAACACCTGGTTCCTTCAAGTACGGCGTCCCGTTCGTGGTGAGGCAGACTTTCGGCTGCGTCATGGCGTCTTCTTCCTGGCCTGGCGTAGCGCCCAGGCGATGAACGGGTTGGGAACGGCGCAGTCGTGCGTCCCTTTCGCGTAGTACAGCGACCCGCACGAGCCGCAGTGGTAGGCCTGGTTGCCTCCGCCGCAGTCGACACAGCGGTCATCTCCACCGCCCCACACCTGCTCCCCGCACACGCAGCACGGCTTCACCGAGTGCATCGCCGTCCGCACCGATACGACCTTGGCCAGCATCGTCACTCCCTCGACATCCGCGCGATGCGCTCTGCGACTTCGTCCATGGTCAGCTTGGCCTCGCTGCTCTTCACCGACAGCAGGATCTCGTCGGCCTGCTCTTCATCCATCATGCGTTGCAGGTGTTCGATCTTCGGCGTGACAACGGCCTCGACGTGCTCATCCACGCTGCCCCGCACCACGTAGTAGATGATGGTCAGCCCCTTCACGCCTGGTGCGTACGGTCGGTCCTCGGCCTGGAACAGCGCCGCCGGTGACCAGTGCAGGTCGACGAAGTGCACCGACGTCGCCCCGAACAGCGACACCGCCACGCCCACGCTGTCGATGGTCGCGACGAAGACGCCTGCGTGGTGTTCGACATGCTTTCGGAACCCGGCGCACAGCGCGACCCGCGTCTCGTCGCCCATGCCACCGTGGGCGAGCCACAGCTCCGCCCGACGAGCCCGCATCACGTGCCCCCACTCCTTCCCCTCCATCGCCACGCGAAGCGCGTCGCGCATCTTCTCTGCGTGCGCACGGTGGTACGTGAACACCACCGCGCCTGCCCCCTCCGCCAACTGCCCCAGCACGTTGTCGACCACGGCGTCGACCTTGACGGCGAAGGTCTGCTCTGCCGCTGTCTTGAACGACCCCGATGCCTGCGACTCGTCGTCCGACAGCAGCGAGGCCCACACGCCTCCCATGGCGTGTCCAACCGGTGCGTCCAACCGGACCCACTGCCGTTGCTTCTTGGGCATGTCTGCCAGGATCAAGGACCGAGGCCGCTTGAGCAGCACCGGCGCGTCTTCCGGCCGTCCGTTCCCTCGAAGCCGGCGCACCAGCTCGTTGTCTGCACGCAGCGAACGGCCATCGGCGCGCCACCCATACCGACCATGCGCGCCACAGCAGTAGGCCTCGTCGAAGTCGTACCACTTTCCATCCCACGCCGCCGACGACCACAGCCCCGCGCTGCACGCATCGAGCTGGCCCCACAGGTCGCGCACGAAGCCGAAGATGGGCGTCCCAGTGGCCAACCAAACGCGCGGCACGGCAGCCACGGCCGCCTTGAACTTCTCCCGCCGCGTCATGCCGCGACGCTTGCGCCCCTGCGTAGGCCGTCCGCGGAGCAGGTGCGACTCGTCGCCGATGGCGACCCACCACTGGTGGGCCAGCAGCACATCGACCCAGCCGGGGAGGTCGTCGCGACGCACGGAACGCCCAACCGCGTCCTCGTCGACCTGCCCCGTGAGAATGTCGTAGTTGACGATCACCCAGCGAGAGGCCTCGATGGCCGCGTGCACATCCGGCAGCGCCACTGCCCGCACGGCACGTTCGACACGCAGGTCCTTCTCCATCCGTTGCAAGGCACCTTGCACGGCGTCCCGTTCCAACCCCGTCAGCTCCACAACATCGGCCAGCGCGACTTCGCCGTCCTTCAGAAGCAACTTGGCGAGCGCGTCCCATACGAGCTGGCTCGTACCAGCTCGGTTCCCTGGCCGCGAACCGACAATGCGCCAGCAGACCTCTTCCAAGGAGTCTGCGTTACGGAACACGCGAACCCCAAGCGATGTACCCGACCGGCCCTTGCACGCCGCACACGGCACATCGCCCGCCATCGCCAAGCCCCAGCACACACGGCAGTTCAGGCGCGCCACGTCCGCAGCGCGACCTTCGAGGATGAGCGACTGCTGTCCCGTGACCTTGGCGATCTCGTCAGCCCAGACCCACTTGGCCAGCGCAGGGCAACAAATCAACACGCGGCGAGCCCCTGTTGCGATGGCTGCAGCGATCAGGACCCTTGATTTTCCCGATCGCATCGGGTCCCCAAGGATTCCGTACGCGCGACGGGTCAGCCACCGAACAGCCTCACGCTGGTAGGGGCGCAACTTGTCTTGCAGACCGAGAGCCTTGTACTCGGCGAGACCGGGCAGCCCTACCGCAACACCAACCGGAGCCACCGGCTCCGACAGCCCCAGCAGCCTGGCCCCAAGCCATGCCGACTCCCATGTCAGGTGCACGGTGTCCCCGTAGGCCCGAGCCCCAACCACGTACCCAGCCACCTCCTTGGCGGCCTTGCTGCTCTGGGCCTGGAGGACCACTGGTCGCTCCCCGCGGCTCCCCAAGGGGAGCGCGGTGCCTGCAGCACCCGACAGCACGGCGACTATACTTGCGCGCATCCACCCCCAATTACCTGGATATTCGCTTTCCGATAGTACGAATTATCGGTAAAATCGCTTTACGTCAGTTCATTTTCCGTAAAGTTTCTTGGCATCTCAACTCGACTTCCCTGACGCCCGCCGCCCCGTTCCCGTCCGCGTCCCATACGGCTTCCGCACAGCAGCTCAGAAAAAGTTGTCAACCCAACGTACAAGTCAGTGAACCCGGAAAGCGTTCTTACAGACTCACCACTTGACCGCCCACGTGGTGAGGCCCAAACAGGCGCATGGCTGACGAACGAGACGACGACACTTCACTCGGGGGCGATGCAGCGCCCGAGGCACCACCACAAAAGGATCAGAAGAAGGAGAAGGCGCGCGAGAAGAAGAAGGCTGCGAGCGTCGCAGCGGAGATGGACCCGCTGGCCAACGTGAAGCAGATGGTCGAGGGTGCGCTCATCCCGTCGATGTATCAGGTGTGGCCTGAAGGGGTGTTTGAAATCAAGCCGCCGATGCAGCGTGTGGAGCAGCCAGCAGGCGAGGAGCCTCCGACGCCCAACCTGGAGAAGGGCACGAAACTTCCACCATGGTGGCGCGTCAACCTGGAGCTGGTGATCGCAAGGCCACTTGCAGTCGTTGGTCGCGGTGAGGTGACGGACGCTGCCCGATCAATGGTCGAGCTGTGGTACCTCGACGACTTCTACGCGCCGCGCAAGCGCTGGGTGGAGCGCTCCGAGGTTGCGGACACGAGCCCGCTGATCAAGCTTTCGTCACACGGCATCCCGATCAACCGCGGGAACGTCTTCAAGGTGATGATGTACCTTGGTGCGTGTCTACTCACGAACCACGCGATGCGCGCGCAGCTCTTCGCGCACCGCTTCGGCTACCACGAGATCGCCGACCGCGAAGTGCAAGGCTGGTTGCTCGGCGACAACTGGATTGGCTCCGACCGCGGGATGCGTGCCGATCCCCGCGGAGGTCATCCGCTCGCCGACGCCTTCACCCAACGTGGGAACTTCGACCGATGGCGTGCGTTCATCGAGCCCTACCTCACCGATCCGCAGCGGCGCTTCCTGATGGGCGCAGCCTTCGGCTCGGTGCTCATCCGCCACCTCGGCTGGCGTCCGGTGACGTTCCACCACTATGGAGGCACGACCGGCGGGAAGACGACCTGGGCGCAAGCGACCCTCACGCCCTTCGCCGACCCGAACATCATGATGCGCACCCTCGACGCGACGACGATCTCGACCGGCGCGATCTACCGCCACATGGACGACTTCCCCACGCTCTTCGACGAGTCGATGACCTCCACGGTCGACCTCGCGAAGCTGATCTACAACCAGGGCAGCGGGCAAAACCGTTCGCGCGCCATCGACACGGGCGACCTCCAGGGTGGCCGGCCACGGCATCACTCGGTGATGCGAACGACGGGCGAGTACTCGCTCACGTTCGGAACGACAGACGCAGGCGGGCAGGACTCGCGCTGCATCCAGCTCCAGGTGCCCGACGCGCAGAAGAAGGACACGGACCTCGCCGTCAAGTGCCAGGAGTTCTTCAACGAGGGACACTGGGGCTGGGCCGGTCCACGCTTCCTGCGCGAGCTGTACCCCGTGATCGCGGACCCCGAGCGGAAGGAGAAGCTCATCGCGAAGTTCCGGGCGCTCCGCGATGACCGTTTGGTGGAGCACCTCACCAAGCACTTCCCGGATGCGACCTATGGGCAGATCGTCAATCGCGCAGGCCACATCGCATGCGCAGCGCTCGGCGAGTGCTACATGCTCCACTGGGTCTTCGAGTGGGACGCCGCGCTCGCCTTCCAGACGGCCCTGCAAGACGCCTTGCACTGTGCAGAGGAGTCTGTCTCCCCTGATGACTTCGCGCCGCTCAAGGAGCGCGTGATGACGTTCCTGCGCGACCACTTCTCCTCGAACGGCCACCAGTACGTGGACCTCGACATGCCCGACGGCTGGGAGGAGCTGCGGCGTCGCCGTCGGCAGACGACCGTCGTCGGCCTGAAGAAGGAGGACGAGATCTGGTACTACCCGTCGGTGATCGACGAAGTGCTGAAGAAGCACGGCTGGGACCCGAAGCGCGTATGGAAGGACCTCGCGAAGGAGCCTCCCCGCAAGGACCCCGACAAGCCCGAGCTGGCCGTCCTCTTCACCGAGGGTCGGCACCTTCAGCGCTTCCGACAGATGAACCAGGCCGGCATCCAGCGACAGCGCATGTACGTCGTCCGGCGCTCGAAGCTCTTCCCGCCAGACCCGACTCAGGCCCACGCCGCTCCGCCACCCTCGACCCCCGACGTCGACCTGTACGACGCTCCAGCCGACGATCTCGGTCTCGACGAGGACACCTCGACCGACGACCTCCTGGACGACCTGGGCCTCGATGGTGCATCCACGCCCGACGCCGCC
>ERZ1292623.1718-Hain-H51-01um-R1-1718-length-20601-cov-37_pt1 | contig 20601 bp, 21 predicted proteins | sample MGYA00564398_ERZ1292623 | MGnify/ENA primary metagenome ERZ1292623 (study PRJEB36523, sample SAMEA6512633) | groundwater metagenome | collected 2019-01-07 | study: AquaDiva: Metagenomics assemblies of 32 groundwater samples | reverse complement strand
AATCCCGTCGGGACCACTATTTTATTTTGTGGGATTTGAACATCCAGAGAATTCTTCGAATCTCTGTCCCCTCGCTTCTCGCGAAGCTTCAGGAATCCCGTCGGGACCACTATTTTATTTTGTGGGATTTGAAAAAATTCCTTTTTACAACAATCTTTATATACTGGTTATGCTCTTGAATAGGAATTAGTAGGACTGAATAGCTCGATTTCATGGAGTTGTTACTGGCTCATTTTTACGAAACATTTAAAAAGCCAATTTTATAATCTTCTTTAATTCTATTCATCCAAATAGAGCTAGAGCCATGCATATCTTAAAACCCAGACATACAAAATTGAAAAGTGATGAGGTGAAGCAATTACTTGAAAAATATAATGTTTCTCTGTCGCAATTACCAAAGATAAAAAATGCTGATCCGGTTGTACCTGAAGGGTGTAATCCTGGAGATGTTCTTAAAATAGAAAGGAAAGAGGAGGGAGAAACCCATATTTATTATAGGGTTGTAGCATAATGGTAAAAAGTAAGAGAGATATCATAATAAAAAAGTACCTTGAACAGCACTCCCTAGTTGAGTCCAATATTCTTTCTTTTAATGATTTTATAAATCATAGATTACAGGAAATTGTCAACGACCTTAATAATAATCTTTCGAATGAAGAAGTTGAAATAAAGCTTGGAAAGGCGAGGGTTGGAAAGCCAAACATAATTGAAGCAGATGGGAGTAGTAGCCTCGTATCTCCTGGAATTGCTAGATTAAGAAATCTGACTTATTCTGCTCCGGTTTTTGTTGAACTAACTGTAAAATATGCTGGACAAACTGATAGTGCAGAAGTAGAAATTGGAAGAATGCCTATAATGGTTAAGAGTAGTGTATGCTCTATTGCAGTTATGAGCAAAGAGGAATTGATAGAAAATTATATGGATAAACTCGATCCTGGGGGATACTTTATAGTTAATGGAAATGAAAGAATAATGGTCATGTCAGAAGATCTTGCCGCTAACCAGCCTTTCATAGAGGAGGGAAGACAAGGATTAACATTAAGATTGTTCTCTCAAAGAGGCGCCTATAGAATACCTACTACGATAAGTGAGACAAACGATGGAATACTTGAATTGACGTTTAGCAGATTAAAAAATATTCCTCTGATTCCTTTATTAAAATCCCTCGGAATGATAAAAGAAATGGACATTGCAAAGTTTATAGACCATGAGACTGATTCCCTTATAGTTAATATGTATGAATATGCAAATATTCAAAGCACTGACGATGCTTTAATGTTCATTGCAGAAAGAGCTGGAATACAAGGAACGAAGAAAGAAATAATAGACAGAATAAAAGAAAGAATAGATTCATTCTTATTGCCACATATAGGAAGTGATAAGAATGCAAGAAATGAAAAAGCACAAACATTATGCAGATTAATAAGACTTTATTTAAGATCAAAAGAAAATGAGGAAATAAGAACAGATAAAGACCATTATGCAAATAAGAGGGTCAAATTATCTGGAGACTTACTTTCTGATTTGTTCAGGGTTAATCTTGGTATTCTAGTTAGAGATATTCAATATTCTTTGCAGAAGATTTCAAAGAGGAAAAAATTCTATTCATTAAAGACTATAGCGAAATCTACATTGTTTACTCATAGGATTGAAAGTGCAATTGCAACAGGAAGCTGGATTGGAGAAAGATCTGGAGTCACACAAAACATGCAGAAGACAAATTATTTGGATACTTTATCTCAATTGCAAAGAGTTGCAAGTATGCTTCCAGGAGAGCAGGAGAATTTTATGGCAAGAACACTTCACCCAACACATTATGGAAGATTCTGCCCTACCGAAACTCCTGAGGGCACTGAGATAGGACTTAGAAAGAACCTCGCTATTATGAGCAAAATATCTACAGTTATACAATTTGATGAGGTTGCTACACTAAAAAGATTTTATGAATTTGGTCTAAATAAGGAATCTGGAAAAGATGTCTTCTTCAATGGGAGATTTATAGGGCTTGTTGAGAATGTTTCAGATTTTGCCACGAAAGTCAGAGTAGCTAGAAGAAGAAGAGAATTGCCTGGATTGATGAGTGTAAGGAATGACCCATTATTTGAACATGTTGCAATATCTACTGAAATAGGGAGAGTTTTGAGGCCTGTTGTAATTGTTGAGAATGGTGCAAGTAAACTCAAAGATGAGCATCTTGTCCTACTTGAAAATGATAAGATAAAATGGATTGATTTAGTAAAAGAAGGTATAATTGAATATGTGGACGCTGCTGAAGAGGAAAATGCGTTAACTGCATTAAGTGAAGATGAAATAACTAACGAGCACACACATCTAGAAATACACCCAATAGACCTATTTGGATTAATCACAAGCCTGGTTCCATTTGGAAATCATGACCAATCTTCTAGATTGAACAGGGGAAGCAAGACACTTAAGCAGAGTCTTGGAATTTATGCAAGTAATTATCTTGTAAGATTAGACACTGATGTATCTATACTTCATTATCCGCAGAAACCTATTGTAAGAAGCTTCATTTATGATACTCTTGAAGTATATCCTGCTGGACAAAACATTGTTGTTGCCATAATGCCATTTGAAGGATATAATATGCAGGACGCAGTTGTACTGAGTAAATTTAGTGTAGACAGAGGAATGGGCCGTTCTACTTACTTCAGACCTTATTCTGCAACCGAACTACAATATGCTGGAGGATTAAGAGATGAGATAGTTATTCCTGAAAAAGATACTGCAGGATACAGAACTGAAAATGCTTATAGATTTTTGGAAGATGATGGGGTTTCATATCCTGAAGCAGATATGGGCGAGGGAGATGTTATAATTGGAAAGGTGACTCCTCCTAAATTCCTTAGCGAGGCGAAGGACATAAGTATTCAAGCGAAGAAGGAAGCGAGCTCAGCTATAAGACAAGAAGAGAGAGGAACAGTTGATGCAGTATTTATCACAGCAGATCAGGAAGGAAATAAAATTGCTCAAGTAAGAACAAGAGATTTGAGATTGCCTGAGCCAGGAGATAAATTCTCAACACCACACGGACAGAAAGGAGTTGTTGGACTTATTGCAGAAACATCAGACATACCATTCACAAGAAAAGGAGTAGTCCCAGATTTGATGTTTAATCCTCACGGTATTCCTAGCAGAATGACTGTAGGATATTTGATAGAACTGCTTGCAGGAAAAGTTGGTGCAAGTAAAGGAAATATTATTGACGGAACCAGCTTTACAGGAAGCGAAGTAGAAGATCTTGAAAAAGCAATAAAGGAAATGGGCTTCAGATATGATGGAAAGGAAACAATGTACAACGGAATTACTGGAAAGAAGATGAAGATGAAAATTTACATTGGAAATATGTATTACTTGAAATTGAAATACATGGTAAAGAACAAGATACATGCAAGAGCTTCAGGAAAAGTTGCTTTGCTTACAAGACAGCCAATTGAAGGAAGGGCAAGAGGGGGAGCATTGAGGCTTGGAGAGATGGAGCAACAGGCACTTGCAGGACATGGAGCATCTTTGCTTTTGAAGGAAAGATATGATTCAGATAAAACAATAATTTATGTCTCAAAAGATGCTGGGGATGTGGGATATGAAGATGTACTAAGAAATAAAATAGTATGTCCTATAAGCGGAAGTCCTGATGCAGAACCAATAGAAATTTCATACGCCTTTAAGTTGCTTTATGAAGAGCTTCTTGGGCTTGGAATAAATACATCATTTGAACTAAAAGACAAATACGAGCAATAAAATGAAACAAGAAATATCAAGGAAGAGAGTAAGTGCGTTGAGATTCAGTTTGCTTAGCCCTGAGCAGATAAAAAAATTGAGCACTGCAAAGATAGTTACTCCAGAATTATATGATATAGACGGATTCCCAGTTGACGGAGGACTTATGGATTTGAGATTAGGCGCAATAGATCCTGGAGTAAGATGTAGAACATGTGGTCAGAGATTCAAAGAATGTCCTGGACACCCTGGAAGCATAGAACTTGCGAGGCCTGTTCTTCACATAAAATATACTCCTTTAATTGAACTTTGCTTGAGAACATTCTGTCCATATTGCGGAAAACTTCTTTTGAGTGATGAGAAACAGAAGAATTACAATCCTGCTGAAAGAGCTAAAAAGGCTAGAGATGTAAAGAAATGTCCTCACTGCAATCATCCTGTTGAAAGAGTTAAGCTTGAGAAGCCTAGCACTTTTATGATTGGAAAGAAGAGATTAAGCCCTATAGAAATAAGGGAGAGACTTTTGCTTATTAAAGACGATGAGTTAAAAAAAATAGGAATAAATGCAAAGACATGCAAACCTGAATGGGCTGTTCTTTCTCTACTTCTTGTACCTAGTGTAACAGTTAGACCTTCAATAACTCTTGATACTGGAGAAAGAAGTGAAGACGATTTAACTCATAAGTTAAGCGATATAATAAGAGCAAATCAAAGATTATGGGAGAATTTGAATGCTGGAGCTCCTGAAGTTATCATTGAAGATTTATGGGACTTATTGCAGTACCATGTAACAACTTTCTTCGATAATAATATAAGTAGAATACCTCCTGCGAGACATAGATCTGGACAGCCACTAAAAACTATTACTGAAAGAATAAAAGGAAAAGAGGGGAGAATAAGACATAATCTTGCTGGAAAGAGAGTTAATTATTCTGCAAGGACAGTTATAAGTCCGGATCCATTCATAAAAGTAAATGAAGTTGGAGTGCCTTTTGAAATTGCAAGGATAATAACCTTTGCTGAAACTGTAACAAGCATAAATCTTGAATCCATGAAAGAGTTGATAAAACGGGGAGATAAATATCCTGGAGCCAACTATGTTATAAGGCCTGATGGAAAGAAGAAGAGAATAACTGAAGAGTTGAAGGAAGCATTATGCACAGAAATAACTCCAGGGTATAAGATTGAGAGACATATAAGAGATGGAGATATTGTATTATTCAATAGACACCCTAGCCTGCACAAGCAGAGCCTTATGGCACATTATGTAAGGGTATTGCCTGGTAGAACATTCAGATTAAATCCTGCGGTGGCATTCCCATATAACGCTGACTTCGACGGAGATGAGATGAACATTCACAGTCCGCAAACAGAGGAAGCAAGGTCTGAGGCAATGATTCTTCTCAATGTAAACAATAATATAATCTCCTTGAAGAATAACATGAATCTTGTAGGAACATTAGACGATTCTATTACTGGAGCTTATCTGCTTGGACATGATACTCTTAAGAAAGCAGATGCGGATCAAATGCTTTATTCTGCGGGAGTTATAAGCAAGATTAAAACGAAGGATATCGAAGGAAAGGAAGTTTTTGCACAGGTTCTACCAAAAGATTCAAGTATAAAAGTTCCAAGAGATATAACTGGTCCCAATTCATTCGGTGCAGAAGATGGGATGATGATAAAAATAGTTGATAAAGAAAATGGAAGAGAAGCAGCTGTTGATTCATTAACTAAAGCTTTCGTGCTTGGAGCGATTTATCTTTCAAGAATCGGATTCACACTTTCTGTACAAGATCTTAATGTAACTGATGAAGTTAAGAAAATGACAAGTGAAATAGTTGAAGAAGCTGAAAGAAAGACAAAAGAAATAATAGAAGATGCAAAGGCTGGAAGACTTGAGGCAATTCCTGGAAAGAGCATTGAAGAGTCAAGAGAAATAAAGATTTTGCAAGTATTAAATGAAGTAAGAACTGAAACAGGAAAAGTTGTTCAGGCAAATTTCCCTGCTGACGGAAACGTAAATAAAATGATAACCTCAAAAGCTGCAGGAAGTATGCTTAACATAACACAAATTGCCTGCTGTGTAGGTCAGCAGTCTATGTGGAGTGAGAGAATAAACTTTGGTTATACTGATAGAACATTATCATTCTTCAAAAAAGGAGATCTTTCACCTGAATCAAGAGGATTCATAAAATCAAGTTTCTTCAAAGGACTAAAGCCAAGTGAATTTTTCTTTGGAGCTATTACTGGAAGAGACTCATTAATGGATTTGGCATTAAGAACTCCTAAATCTGGATATCTGTATAGAAGATTAGTTTCTGCGTTACAAGATTTGAAGATAGAATATGATGGAACTGTCAGAGATGCATCTGAAAACATAGTGCAATTTGTCTATGGAGACGACGGCAAAGATGTAGGTAAGTTGCACTTGAAAGATTCAAAGATAGCTCCTGGAGAAGCAGTCGGAGTTATTACTGCGCAGAGCTTTGGAGAGGCATCTACGCAAATGGTATTGAACGTATTCCACCATGCAGGAGTTGCACAAATGCAGGTTACACAAGGACTCCCTAGAATAATTGAAATTCTAGATGCGAGAAAGACTCCAAGCACCCCGTTGATGGAAATATATCTTGATAAAGAAAGCAATAATGAAAAAGATGCAAGAATAATTGCTGAGAAGATAAAAGAAGTTAAATTGAAAGAAATAATCTCTGAAATAAGAATAGACTTTTCAAATAAGAAGATAGAGGTTGAATTTGACAGTAAAGGGCTAAAGATGATTCATGCTGGAACAGGAAAAGTTTCTGAAAGATTAAAAGATAAGGGTTATAAAATAAAGGAAAGAGATTCAGGAATGAGTATTGTTGCAAATGAGCTCGACTTTAAAGGGTTGTATAAGCTCAAGGAAAAATTGAAAGATACAATTATCTCTGGAGTTAAAGGAGTATCTCATGTAATAATTGCAACAAGGGTAAAAGATTACGTTGTCCTTGCAGCAGGCTCTAATCTTGAAGATGTTATGCTAGTTAAGGGAGTTGACAAAGATAAGATATTCAGCAACGATATACACGATGTTGCAAATGTTCTTGGAATAGAAGCTGCAAGAGAAACAATAGTAAGGGAAATAAAGAAAGTTATTGAAACTCAGGGATTAGATATTAATGGAAGACATCTTAAGTTTGTAGCAGATGCTATGACTTCAAACGGAGTAGTTAAGGGAGTTACAAGAATGGGAATAATTTCTGACAAGGCAAGCGTTCTCGCAAGAGCAACATTCGAAACACCTGACAAACAATTTGTAAACGCAACAATACAAGGTGCAAGAGATGAATTAAAATCTGTAATTGAAAATATATTATTGAACCAGCCGATTCCCGTCGGAACTGGATTACCTGGATTAATTGTAAGAGTAACTGGGCCTTTAGTAAATAAGGAATTGGAAAAAGATAAGAGAAAATCTGAGAAGTAGTGTTATTTTTTAGTGGTTACGCATAGGGAGAGTGTCGCATAAACGGGAGATAGAATTGCTGTCGCTTGTTGGGAGATAAAGAGAGTATTAAGTTTTATAGTGGTAATTTAGCTGTTAAGTCTCGAGAGATAAACTGCATACAGCAAGAAGATTACGCTAAATTACTGCTTTTAAATCCTCTTCAATTTTCATAAATTCTTCTTTTAATTCCTTTAATTGAGTAATTGTAAAAGGCATAGAAAAAGTACTTCTCCTACATTTTATAGTAATGTTGTACCCCTTACCTAATTGAGATATTTGTACATCACAGATTGTTTTGCCCTGTAAGAACCCTGAAGTTATAAAAGCCATTCCATCATATTCATTTTCCTCTTTTATTTTATCATATCTTCCACCTATAATCTTTTTAAGAAGACCATAAATGTTATCTTGTTTAAGTTTAGTAGAAATAGTGAAAGAATATTGTGCTTTTTTATCTGCAAAAGTTTCCATTTCTCTTTGTGTATCTGTCTTTTTAACTTCTTTTATAAGAGATTTAGCCGCATTAAATCCTACTCTTGCAATGACTGCTTTTTTCCAAAATTCCATAATAAAGTATAGAATTCTTGCTTTAAATCTCTTCCTAATACTCCAAATATTAGGTTTTTGTGGAAATTATTATCTTTTCCTTCTTACTAAAAAACTGACTCTCTGCCTTCTTCATTTAATATATAGGTTTATAAAGAATAAATATTTAATTGATTTATGGTTTTACCTCTTGTTATTGCAACATTAATTGCTTCTTTTTTTGTTTTAATCTTATTGATTGGTATTGCATTATATATTTATACTTCTTTGGCTTTTATGTCTATAGCTAAAAGGACAAAGTGTAAATATTCTCCTGGAATTGCTTGGATTCCTGCTGTTGGACCTTCGCTTATTTCTAGTAACATAGCCAAAATGCATTGGTGGCCAATATTACTATTAATCGGAGCATTTATTCCATTTATAGGAATAATCTTCTCATTAGTTTTAGTAGTTTATTCAACTATATGGATGTGGAAGACTTTTGAAGCTCTTGAAAGACCTGGATGGTGGGCTATATTATCATTTATTCCAGTTTTGAATCTTGTGTTGTTAGGAATAGCGGCTTGGGGAAAGAATTAATAATCTATAATTTTTATCTTTAGGACTTTAATTTTATCATATTTGATATTTTCTTTTTTATGTAAAATCACTTAATTTAGATTCTATTTCTTTTATTTCCTTATCTTTCTTTTCTTCTATATATTTATTATCATCTTTCTTTAATTTAAGCCACATTATTTCAGGAGCCACTTTATAATAAGTATTTCTTCCATCTTTCCCAATAAATTCTATTGCACTCTTTTCTTTAAGCTTGGGAAGATATTTGGAAGTTACATTAGTATTAGCTTTTTTTGATAACTTAGATAACTCCGTTGGAGTAATTGGTCTTTTATAATCTAACATAATTTGCAGTAATTCTCTCTCAACTTGTGTCAATCCACTTAAAAATTCTTTTTCAACTTTTTCTGTTAGTATTCTTCTCATTATAACTTCATCTAACTGAATAGGGATATTTGATTTTCCTAATTCCATTACACAAGCATATAGACTATTTAGTGTATCTCTAAGATTTCCAGAATGTAAATTGAATAAAATTTTTAGAGCTTCATCAGTATGTGGCTTTTGTGGATTTATTTCTTCATTAAGTCTTAGAAAATTAATTCTTTCTTCCAAAATCTTTTTAGCATCTTCAAAGCTTAATTCTGGAACTTCTAAAGGAGGCATATGAAAAGTTTGTCTTACTCTACGCTCATACCCTATATCTTCTGGTAAAAACTTTCCACCAACAAAAAAGAATATAACATTAGGAATAAGAAATAAATCTCTTATTTGACCCATTAAATATTTTATTTCATCTCTATTTTTTATATTATCTAAATTATCATAATGCAAAATTATTCCTTTAAATCTAGGGTGTGCTATTTCACTCATTACTGATTTAAATAATGTCTTTAATCTTTCATAGCTCATTTTTTCAAAAACATCTTCATCTATGTTTCCACCACTTAATTTAGATAGTGAATTTAGATTCTCTAAAGAAGTCATACTGTTCTGAGATAGAATTATATTTTGCCTATTTATTTCTCTATAAACTGTGCTTAAGGTTTCTATTATAAATTGCTGTCCACTCATAGAACAATTAAGTTCTATTTCTTCCTGAGGTGTAAAAAATCTGCCTTCTGATGCTTTAGACCTAACATAATTAAGGAGTGTGGTTTTCCCGACACCAGCATCCCCAACAATCAAAAATCTTCCTACCCCCATGTTAATCATCCCTATTAGTCTTTCAATTTCATCCTTTCTTCCTATAAAACTTGAAAAGGGCATATTCTCTTGTATAGCTAATGGATGCAAGAAATAAGGATTATCTCTCAAACCATATTTTCGCCAAGTGATATTAAATAAAGACATAATAATATCATTATTTATTAGTATTTAAACTTTTGTATAGTAATAATGAAAGGTATTATAAAAAGCAAAGGTTTATATATTACTTATATCATATTATAATAATAAAAGCTATTATAATAGCAAGGTAATATTTCAAATGGAACAAACAGCACAATACTTAAAAAACTTCTCTGAATGGAGAAACGAGAAAGCTAAGTTAATCTTAGAGAAAGGAAACCCTGAAACCTTAGATGAATTTACTTATCTTGTCCCTTCTCAATTTGATAGCACTAAAAAGTATAGAGTTACGCATATTGATAGTTACTCTTGTGAGTGTCAAGACTATGAAAGAAGATGTAATGGAAAAGGATTATACTGCAAACACATTAAAGCTATCTTATTATTTGAAAAAGTTAAGGAAAGTTATGAAGTAGAGCCACAAATTAATAGAGAAATAGAGTTAATTATTGATACTCCTAAAAAGGATATTTGCCCACAATGTAGCTCTGAAAATCTTATTAGGAGTGGAATAAGAAAGACTACAATAGGACAAAAACAAAGATATGAATGTAAGAATTGTCATAAAAGATTTGTTCTTTCCCCAATTAAGAATATTAAGGGAAATGCAAAGTTAGTATGCCTTGCGATGGATTGTTATTACAGGGGTTTAAGTTATCGTGATATTTCTGCACAATTCAAACAATTCTATAATCTCGACTTACACCATGAAACTATTAGAAGATGGATATTAAAGTTTAGTAATGTAATTGAAAAATATAGTAAAACTATCCAACCAAAAATAAAAGGAGTTTGGAATGCAGATGAAACTTTAATTTTAACCAAAGAAGGCAAGAATAAAGAGAATACAAATTATCATTATGTTTGGAATGTAATGGATAATAAAAGTAAATTCTTATTAGCTTCTGAATGTTCAGGTAGAAGTAGAAAAAGCACAGATGCACAAAAGGTTTTTACAGAAGCATATAAACAGAATGGAAAAATACCTTATCAGATAATAGTAGATGGTTATGCTGGTTATCAAGATGGTTGCCTTAAAGCATTTAATAATTGGGGAACTCAAAGAAAAGTTAAATTTACATCAATCAAAGGACAGAGAAAAGCCATAAACAATAATGCAATAGAGAGCCATCACTCACATCAAAAAGAATTTCATAAAGTAAGAAGAGGAGTAAAAGAAGTTCAAGCATATCAAAATGGCTTTAAAGTATTTCATAACTACATAAGAAGAAACGCAAGACAAGGTTTAACACCAGCAGATAAAGTAGGAATTGGAATTAAAGGTAATGCTTGGGAAACTATGCTATTGAAATCATTGGAAAAAACCAGATGACTTCAAGAACAAGTATAATAAAATTAAAAGAATTATCCAAAATATTATTCTTGGGTCTATCATCTGTCCCTTTTTATTTTTTCTATCAAACAGCTTTTCTAACACTTTAATTCTTACATCCATCATATTCCATAATACTTTGAAGTTTAAATCTCTTTTGATTTCCTCTACTTCCTTTTTCGTTCCTTCTATATCTTTATTCATTTTATTCCATTTTGAAATTATATAAATGATAAAAGACCCAATTAATAATACCAATACTATTATTCCAAAGATAATATAAGTATTTGTTGCAATTTTGTCTGGAGAGGTTTGAGAAATAGTAACAAGTGGAATAACTGCCGTAATAATAACGATAAGTAATGTAATTATATCCAACCAATCTCTTCTCTGTTCCATTAATAACAGAAGATTTTAACATTTTAAAATGTATCTCCCGAATGCGACACTTGATTATTATTCATTTAAAACTCCCGAGCTTGAGACACTTCCACGCATAGGAAGATTTAAAAATAGATTAATTGATTGTTTTTCATGGGAATAATTAGAGAAAGAATAATCTTAGGACATCTTGATGATAGTGAATTGCTACTCCCCGTGGCTACACAAGCTGGAGGAGGGCATGCATATCAAAATTTTAAGCATATGTTAAGAAAGAGAGACAGGGCAAATTTTGGTGCTGTTTGTGAATACTTAGATTCAATGAGAATGAATGTTTGTCTTGGAGGAGGGGTTGTAAGAGATTGGATGCAGACTGGAAAAAGACAGTATAATGATATTGACATTTTAGCTTTCCCTCTTGAAGCTGATGATGAAGAAGCAAGACTTGAAATTGTTAGAGACTTAAGAAGGAAGGTAAGTTATACTGATATGAGAAGTATTGCTGGAAGAAAGTTTAGAGTATGGACTCCAGTTATGCCTGCAAGATATAGAATTGAAGAAGGAAAAGAAAGAGAGGGATATTTGGATGTTGTTAGAGGAAAAAATAGTGCGAGACCATATCTGCAGGGAATGATTGATGAAAGATTTATATTAAAGCCTGCAAGTGGATTACTTCGTGCTTCAGACATAGATGTTTCTTTGGCATCAAGACAAAGTCTCGGACTGAAGTAGAAGGAATAAATTTATATACTAAACAAGAGAAAAATGTAAGTAAGATATTCTAATTATGGCGACAATAGATATGCAAACAATGAGGTACATCAACCTGCTTGACAAGACAAGCAGAGTCAAGACTACTAAATGTTTTTCATATAATAATGCTATAATTTTTGCCGTTCCAAGATTTATGATTGCAAAAGCCCTTGGTCCTGGAGCTTCTAATATAAGAAGGATACAGGATGAAATAGGAAGAAAAATAAGAATAATTGAAGAATCGAATGGTGTAGATGATGCTAAAAGATTTGTTGAGTCTGTTGTTTCTCCAATTAATTTCAGGTCTCTTGAGGTAAAAGAGGGAATAGTTGTTTTAACAGCTGGAAGCCAGAGCAAGGCCGCATTGATAGGAAGAAATAAAAGAAGATACGACGAGTTGAAGAAAATAATACATGATACTTACGGATTGGATTTGAGAATTGTTTAGTTCTTAATTAACAAACAAAATTTGCTTTTTTATAATGATTAAGTTTAAAAAGCTAATTTTGTAGGTGATAAATATGGGATTGATGAGCGCAAGAAAGATGATGAAGAACAGCAGGAAGTTCAAGTGGAGCCAGACTGCTTATAAGAAAAGAACATTAGGTTTGAGAAGAAAAGTTGACCCATTAGAGGGAGCTTCACAGGCAAAGGGCATAGTAATAAGTAAATTTCAAAAAGAAGCAAGACAACCAAACTCAGCCATGAGAAAATGTTGCAAAGTTCAATTGATAAAGAATGGAATTCAAGTTGGAGCTTTCCTTCCAAGAAATCTTGCTCAGAAATTTGTTGATGAACACGATGAAGTTATAATAGAAAGAATTGGTGGACGTATGGGAAGAGCTAAAGGGGATATTCCGGGAATAAGATTTGCAGTAATAAAAGTAAATGATCAGCCACTTCACTTATTGGTAAAGGGTAAGATAGAGAAGGGAAGAAGATAAAATGGAAAAAAAATTTGTGAAAAAAACTAGTTTAACAAGGCTTGACGGAGAACCTGTTAGTGTGATTGGATCTTCAGGAGATATATTAGGAACTGGAATAATATATAACGATGGAAATAAATATCGTGTTGATGGAGTTTCTTTTCCTGCAGAAGCTGTTTTAAGTGTAGAACCAAGAGCAAGGATTATAAAAGTTAGTATGGAGATAATGTAAGATGAGTAAAAATTTCAAATTATTCGATATGTATGATGTTTCTGAAATAAAAATAGAAGATGCTGCGCTTAGGCCTTATGTTAATGTAAGCTCAAGGATTATGGTTAAATCTTGCGGAAGAAGAAACGCTGAAAATCTTGGAATAACAAAAGTTAATGTTGTTGAGAGACTTGCAACAAGACTTGCAGTTCCAGGCCACGTAGGAAAGAAACATAAAATAATAACGAGCTGGAGTTCTGGAAACTTTACTAAAAATATGGGGACTGTGTTGAAAGCATTTGAACTAATACAAAAAAGAACTGGTAAAAATCCTGTGCAGGTTTTTGTAAGTGCGATTGAGAATGGAAGTCCAAGAGATGAAATAACTGTTATAGAGCATGGAGGAGCAAGATATCCTCAAGCTGTAGACACGAGCCCTATGAGGAGAATAAATTTAGCAATAAGATGGATGGTTCAGGGAGCTTATGGAAAAGCATTTGGAAAAAAGAAAAAGATAGTTGAAACTCTTGCAAATGAAATAGTTCTTGCAAGCCAAGCGAACATGGAAAGTTTCGCTGTAAACAAGAGAACTGATACTGAAAAACAGGCTGATAGCGCGAGATAATGATAGATATCCCTTTTTGGCTTGACCACAAACCAAGGTCAATTGAAGTTGTTTGTATGGGTTTTCCTGATGAAGTATTATTTGATGGAACAAAATTACCTGAACAAAGAAGGATAATTGAATATGCTGAAAGAAATTTTGAAAGAACAATATTTTTCGGACATGCATATGAATTGAATCCACATATTCCTCTAATTGACAAAAGTAAGAGAGTTGAGGTAATTGGTACTTGCGCAAATACTTGTGTTTATAATTCTGCATTAAATTTGTTGCGAAGAGGAATTTCCGTGCTGATAAAACCTTCTTTAATAATGGGTCAAATGAGGCTTTCAGGAATTGAAAGTGAGCAACAAGATAGAGAACAGAATATAGAATGGTTAAGAAAATATCTTTCTGAATACGGATTTTATGTAAGATTGAATGGAGAAGTTCTGCTTGCGGATTGTGCTAGATAAATATTGAGCAGAAAGGTTTAAATAAGTGGGCTCACTTATTGATATATGACTAATATAACTCTATCAATTGATGATGATGTGTATAAAAAAATGAGAGCTTACTCCGAGATAAAATGGAGCGAATATGTACGAAAGATTATAGAAATGAGAATTGCTGAACTTGACAAGATTGAAAAGTTACCCCAGCATGAAAGTATTTTAAATATGCTTGCTTCGGAAAAATCTCTTAAAAAAGATTGGGACAATGAAGCAGACGAAAGGTGGAATAATGTATAATCAAGGAGAGATTATTCTTGTTCCATTTCCATATTCTGATTTAACTTCTAATAAATTACGACCCGCTCTTATAATCTCTAATGCCTATTTTAATAAAACTGAAGACAGAATATGTTGTTTGATTACTAGTAACAAACCAAAAGAAGGTATTTTAATAAAGAAAGAAAATTTTCTTTCTGGAACATTGCCTTTTAAAAGCTGGGTGAAACCATACAGAATTTTCACAGTTGATGAGAGAATAATAAAAAAGAAGTTATGTGCTATAAATAATGATTTTCACCAAAAGATACTTGATGAACTTTATAAGTGTCTGAAAGCTAATTCTGCTGGATAATTACTCCTAATTTTTACATTAATTTTTAGTTATATTTTTAAACAAGTTCTTTAATGAATCATATATGAATTATCAATATTTTTTACAAATTCCTGGATTTAGCGATAAGCCTGAAACTGATTTGGGGAAAGCAGAGTTAGGACTTGAAGAATTAACAAGATTTAGACCAGGAAAAAGAGTTTTTAGAATGCCTGGGATAAATTACGGAAGAGAGAATTGGCAGACTCTTTCTAAAGGAACATTTGTATATTTAAATCAGAAAAAATTTGAGGGACTTAGAGAACTTTTAACAGAGAGCCATGTTTCTTTTCAGGAAGGAGATGTTGAGAGTTTAGAATTATGCTGTGGAGAAACAACTGCAAAGGCATCTAAAATAGTTTTTTATAATTGGCATAATGAACCAATCGTGTGTGTAAGCCCAGAAGTTAAAATGGAGTATGGGTGGTTTAGGGCATTTCTTTCTAAGAGAACTAAAGATGATGATTTTGTTGAAGAGAAATTTATTAGAGAGTGGCAAGAAATTGTGGAAGAGAGTGTAAGAACTGGGAGTTTTATAGATGACCTTGACGCTCCAGATTATTCTTTAAGAGTTTATGAATCTCTTGCAGAAGCTAGAAAAATAGGGGCTAGAAGAAGGCCTGGGAGAATACTTAAAAAATATCCAAATGGGGTTGTTGTAAAAGGGAGAGGACCTATACCTATGGATGATTATTTTAAACCTTCTAAAGGAATAGCGGAGATGGCTCTTGCTTTTTGTGAAAGATGTTTTAAGGAAGGGGATGCTACACAAAGAAAAGCATTTTATGATGGGCTTAGAAGAAGAGCAATTGAACAAGCTTCAAAAGAGAGATATAGTTTAATTAAAGCCGCGCAAGTTCTTGGTAAAGATATTGGGCAGGAAAGAGTAGGAATAAGAACAATTCTTCGAAAGACTGTTTTTGACCCATTTAAAGTTTAGCGAAAGCAAGATTTATGCTTCGCATAAAGATTTAAAAAGCTAATTTTGTAAATGATTTTACTCTAAATTTTTAATTTAGTATTCATTAAAAACAAAAATGATAGAAATAAAAAATAAGAAATTTTTTAAACTGCTATTTGCAGGAGAATAAATAACAAATGGCAGACAAAGAAAACACGAAATTTTCTTAACTACCATTTAGAGAAAACAACAAAACAAAATGGCAGACAAAGAAACAAGCTTACGCAAGATTGAAAGGTTAACAAATACCCAAATAGATATTCGTAATGTTGCTACAAGTGCACATATTCACCATGGTAAAACTGCTTTTACAGATAACTTACTCGCAGCTGCTGGAATGATGGCTAGTAAGAATGCTGGAGACTTGGAAGAGGGTATGACTACTTGGCAACACGCAGATGAACAGGAGAGATTGATGACTGTTGACGCTGCAAATGTAAGCATGGCACATGAATATCATGGAAAAGAGTATTTGATTAATTTGATTGACACTCCAGGACACGTAGATTTTGGAGGAAACGTTACAAGGGCTATGAGAGCTATTGACGGCACTTTCGTATTGATATGCGCTGTTGAGGGTATAATGCCTCAGACTGAAACTGTATTGAAACAGGCATTAAGAGAGAGGGTGAAACCGGTATTATTCATAAATAAAGTTGATAGACTTATAAAAGAATTGAAATTAACTCCAGAGCAAATGCAGGAAAGATTAATGAAGCTTATAACTAATTTCAATCATCTTATAATGCAGATTGCAGAACCAGAATTTAAAGAAAAATGGCAGGTCAATGTAATGGATGGAAGCGTTTCTTTTGGGAGTGCAAGAGAAAACTGGGCTTTGTCTGTGCCGTTCATGAAGAAGAAAGGAGTTAGCTTCAAAGATATTATTGAGATTTATCAGAAAGATGAAGAGACAAGAAAGAAATGGGTTTGGGAAAAGGCACCGTTGCATGAAGTTATATTAGATATGGCTGTAAAACATCTTCCGAATCCTGTAGATGCGCAGAAGTATAGAATCCCTAAGATATGGAGAGGAGACATTGAAAGCAAGTTTGGACAGGATTTACTGCATTGCAGAAGGGACGGAGAAGTTGCTTTTGTCATTACTAATATTGCAATTGATAAAAGATCTGGTAAAGAGGTCGCTGCTGGTCGTTTATATTCTGGAACCATAAAAAATGGAATGGAGGTTTATGCAAATAATGTAAAAAAGAAATATAGGGTACAGCAAGTTTTAGTATATAATGGAATTAAACCTGAGCAATTGAATGAAGTTCCTGCAGGAAATGTGTTAGCATTAGTTGGATTGAATACAGACGTTGGGGATACTATTACCCAAAATGAACAGACACCATTTGAAGAAATAAAACATATATTCCAGCCAGTTATTACTAAGTCTATTGAAGTCATAAGGTCTGCTGATTTACCAAAACTTATCGATGTTTTGAGAAAAGTAGGAAAGGAGGATCCGAGTATCAAAATTGAAATTAATGAAGAAACTGGGGAAAACTTGATGTCTGGAATGGGTGAATTGCATCTGGAAATTATTGAGGGAAGAATAAAAACTGAAAAAGGATTGGATGTTAAAATGGGAGCACCGATTGTTGTTTACAGAGAGAGCATTGCAAAAGATTCAGATGAAATTGAATCCAGAACACCAAACGGACATAACATATTTTATATAAGTATGGAGCCACTGGAAGATGAAGTTTATAATGCGATTGAAAGAGGAGAGTTGCCTGAGGGAAGAGTAAAGAAAAAAGCCGAAGAATTATGGAAAAAGTTGAGCGCATTAGGAATAAGCAACGATGAAGCAAGACAGTATCAAGAAATATACAAAGGGAATGTATTTGAGGAGAGAACTCGTGGTTTGGTATTGCTTCCAGAAGTAATTGAATCTATAATTGATGGATGGAGATTAGTTGTAGATGGGGGGCCATTAGCAAAGGAGCCGATGATGAAGACTAAAATTGTATTACATGATGCTAAACTTCATGTAGACCATATGCACAGAGGGCCTGCACAAATTTATCCTGCAGTAAGACAGGGAATGTTTGACTGTATGAAGAAAGGCGGGGCGGTTTTGTTGGAACCTATACAAACACATTTGATTGAAGTTCCAGTTGAATTCATGGGAATAGTTACTGCATTAGTTGGAAGCAAGAGAGGAACACTAATAGACGTAAATCAGGAAGGAAATGACACTTTCATTAAAGCAAAAATTCCTGTAGCTGAAATGATTGGATGGAGTAATGACTTAAGAAGTGCAACTGAAGGGAGAGGAGTTTCATCTCTTATGGACCAAGAATTCCAGAAGATGCCTCCCACTTTACAACCAGATGTTATTAGAAAAATCAGAGATAGAAAGGGATTGGCGGAGAATCAGTAAGATTGCTTATTTCTAGTATATTCCCGCTTAGCTTTATGAATCTCCTTCAAAATTTCCTTTCTTAATTTGTATGAATTTGCCCATTTTGAGTAAGCACACCAACCTTGAAAACTATTCATCATCTCTGAATAAGATAAATCTGCCTTTGAGAAAGCTATTACTCTTCTTTTCATATTTTTATATTTCTTCTCCTTAATATCTTAAAATGATAAAAATTTCTAAAACCTACAAAATCAATTCCATTAGATAATGGAATTATTTTAGATTTATGTGGATGAAGTTCAATTTTTAATTCTTCTATAATAAAATCGTTAATACATTCTTTCCATTTTGTTAATTGTTCTTTGGATTCATGCAAAATAACAAAATCATCAACATATCTAATATAATATTTTGCTCTCAAAGTATGTTTGACAAAATAATCTAATTTATTAAGATAAATATTAGCAAAAAATTGCGAGGTTAAATTACCTAAGGGCATTCCTTGCGTAGGGCTTTGCCCTGACGTTTCACCCAATGCAAAAGTTACTCTCTCTCTCTCTCTCTCTCTGCATTCCAAAGTTCGCATTAACCTTTTCTATCAAATTTAAAACTTTTTTATCTCTTATTTTTCTTGAGATTAAATTCATTAAAATATTATGATTAACTTCTTGAAAATAATGTTTAATATCTGCCTTTAAGCAATAACCTGAAACGTAGTTATTATCTCTAAATTTGTTTTTTGCAATCAATCTATTTCTTGATACTTTTCTTAAATATTTATAAAATCTTTGAATAGCAAATAAGTTACCTTTTCCTATTCTGTTAGCACAAGAATCATGAATAAATGTTTTGTCAAAAATGGGTTCTAAGATGTTAACAATTGCATGATGGACAATTCTATCCCTAAATTCAGACTTGCTTATTTTACGAGTTTTCGGGTCTCGTAAAATAAAGGTTACTAATGCCTTTGGGCGATAAGATAAATATTTTAATTCATAATGTAATGCAAGTAGATTACAAAATAAATCTCTTTCAAATTCTATTATATAATTCTTCTTTGTTTTGCCTTTCCTTGCTTTTTTCCAAGCAAGAATAAGATTTTCAAATGAAATTATTTTATTGTAAAGATTGTTGTATGATTGCATTTTTATTGTCTTATAAGCTAAGGCCATTCCAAAAGCATGGTTGTTCCTGTTGTCGTTCCAGTTGTTGCCGTTCAAGTTCAATCTATCGTCGTTCTCGTTAAGCAACGAAACTCATGTAGCATATTAACCAAATTTTCACTGCTATTTCATTATTCGGCTCAATCCTGAAAGGTATTTCATAGCTTACTAAATGTTATAGCTGTATTTTACTGGCTTTCTTGTAAGAGAAAGCACTAATTAATGTGCGTGTGGCCTTAGCTTAGGATTTCTCCTTACTAAGACTTTTTATTATGATTTAAGATATTAATAAAAATAGTTATACTATAATAGTAGCAATTAAAAATATTATTTCAACCTAAATTTTTGGCGCGCTCGCTTCGCGAGAAGCAGACACCCCAAAAGCAGGGCCGTACCTGTCGCCGCCCCAGTCGAAGCCGTCCAAGCCCAATCTACCGACGCACTCGCCAAGCAACGAAACTCTTTGTTCAGTAGAAGTAATTTCTTTCATTCTTTGAGCAAGCCAATTATAAGGTTTCAAACCTGCATCTTTTGCGGTTTTTGCAAACAATTCTGCTCCTTCAGAGGTTAAATGAATATGTGCAACTCCATCTTTTTCAAATGATTTTCCTTCATAAGAACTTGATGGTGCAAAACTTGCATTTCTGTCTGGAGAAATATAAATGCCCGAATCATTTTGTTTCCAATCATATAAATCTGGAACTTGCATTTTTGTACTTAATCCATTTCCTTTCAAGTCTCTTTCTACAAGAATACCTGCTAATTGCTTATCTCCTTTAAAATGACCTGCTGGAATTAATAGACTTCTATTTGGTGCTCTTACCCAATTACTTCTAAAATTACCTTTAACTGATGTCCATTGAGGAGTATTTTGAGAATATGCCCCATTTGTTAATATTGCTAAATCTAAACCCTCTGCTGGAACTAACTCTTTATCTTTTGCTATTGCTTGACAACAATCTTGATGAGTTCCTTGAAATGATGGCCAAGCAAAGGATACTTCTCTATCTCCGCTTTTAGCCTTAAGCCATCCTCTTGATGGTGCAACTTCTGAATATTCTATTCCGCTCATGGTTTTTGTTAGAATATTTGCTTTATAAATCTTT
>ERZ1292623.1717-Hain-H51-01um-R1-1717-length-20605-cov-13_pt1 | contig 20605 bp, 33 predicted proteins | sample MGYA00564398_ERZ1292623 | MGnify/ENA primary metagenome ERZ1292623 (study PRJEB36523, sample SAMEA6512633) | groundwater metagenome | collected 2019-01-07 | study: AquaDiva: Metagenomics assemblies of 32 groundwater samples | reverse complement strand
TGTTAGAGCTGTTGGGTTTGCGGCGTGTAGTAATGAAGATAATTTTAATAGAAGAATAGGGTATCAGATAGCGCTTGGGAGAGCTCTTAAGAGATTAAGTAGTTCTCTTAAAGAGGCCGCGCCTAATATAAGGTAAGATTTTGTAAAGATGTGTTTAATTTAAAAATAAAGGAGGATTGATTATGCGAATTTTATTTGAATTGACGCTGGTAATATTTTTTATTGTGGTTTTTATTATAGTAGGTTTTGCTGTCTATAAAAAGTTTTTAGGGAGGAGGAAAAAATGAAAAGAAAAGGAGTTACTTTAATAGAATTGATGATAGTAGTAGCTATGATAGCAATAATTATTGCTATTGCTGTTCCACTTATAAGAGGAGATGCTCCTAAAAATAAAGGAGAAGGAAAAAAGGATAACATAAGAGAAGTCAGAGAAAAGTGGAGTGATTGTCAAGAATTAGTTGATAAATTAATAAAAGGGGAGAAATGAAAAATCATAACCAAGGAGGAATATGAAAAGGCATTTTGTTACATTTTATAGTCCTGGGACTTTTGTGTCCGAAGAAACAACAAAATCTATTAAAAAATGGGGTGTAGATATTGCCGTAAAAATGTCAAAGAAGATAAAAGAGAGGTATGAGGCTCTTCCTTATGGATTTGTATTTACAACAAGGGAGAGGAAGGTATCTGACTTGGATAGTAAGGAAATAAAAAGAAGTAATATGTATTTTTTGGGTGGAACAATTTTAACTCTTGAAGATGTGTTACAGAGAAATGATGAGAAAGATAAAATATTAATTTTAAATATGAAAGCTAACAACTATAATAAAGTTGTGGAAAATACAAATTCATATAAGATAGTAGTGCCTTTACAAGCAAAAGATATAGTGTTAAAAATAAAAGGAGGAACAGGAAAATGAGTGTAAAAGCATGGATAGCAATGGTTGGCGGTGTGTTAGGAATAATTTTATTTTTGATTGTAAATCCTCTGGTATTTATATCAGCAGGGGAAAGAGGAGTTGTATTACATTGGGGTGCTGTAACTGATACTATTTTAGGCGAAGGGGTGCATTGGGTTGTTCCGTTAGTGGAATCAGTCAAAGAAATGGATGTTATGACACAGAAAGAGGAAAGAGAAGTTACGGCATCTTCAAAGGATTTGCAAGTGGTGTCATCAAAAGTCGCAATAAATTACAAGTTAGATGCTCTAAAAGTCAACAAGATTTATCAGAACTTGCGATATGATTATGTGGAAAGGATTATAGACCCCACAATTGAAGAAACTGTAAAACAGACCACAGCTCAATTCACAGCCGAGGAATTGATAACAAAAAGAGAGGATGCAAAGAGGGCATTAAAAAAACACATAACAGAGTCTTTAGCAATGAATGGCTTTATTGTTGAAGATATTTTCATTACCAATTTTGATTTTTCAGAAGAATTTAATAAGGCTATTGAAGCCAAAGTTACAGCAGAACAAAGGGCATTAGAACAGAAAAATAAACTTGAGCAAATTAAATACGAAGCTGAGCAGAGAGTAACAGGAGCAAAGGCTGAGGCGGAAGCAATTAAGATACAAGCCCAAGCCATTACTCAACAGGGTGGTAAAGATTATGTGCAGATGAAAGCTATTGACAAATGGGATGGAAAATTGCCGAATCAAATGATTCCTAACGCAACAGTTCCATTTTTAGATTTGAGTAAATAATCTGGGGGGAATTGTGAAATATCAGGTTTTTTGGAAAGATGGTGCTGAGGCTTATTGTTCGGAAGGAACTAATAGATTATGGTTAGGGGGTAATCATGTATCATTAGCTATTTATGACTCCCGAAGAAATGCTTTAAGTGCTATAAAAAGAACAATTAAAGAGACTAAAAAAACAATCAAGTCTCATTTTTTAAAAGATTTTAAAATAGTATCAATTCATATAGTTTCTTGTCGTGAGGAAAGATTATAAAAGAATAGAACGTGTGATGTGGGAGATGAATTGTGATAATAACTGGGATTGATATTGGGTTCAGTAAGTTTGGGATATGTGTTATTAATTATACTGGTGGGATTGTAAAGAAAATTAAGTCTAATATTGAATTATTAGATACAATAGAATTTAGTGGGAATGAGAAGAAAAAAGAGAGGTATATAAAATTTATTCAAGATAAGATAATACAGGGTGATTTGATTAAAAGAGTTCTTGTTAATTCAGATATTGTAATTATAGAAAAGCCTTTTAATATTAAAGGTTGGGGGCAAGTTCTTTTAGAATTGTTGGGGATTATAAAATATTTATGTATTGAGGCTAAGGTAGAGTTTGTTGAAATTCCTCAAATGACATTAAAGAAGTTTGCAACAGGAATAGGTAAAGCTCAAAAATCAGAGATGGTTTTACATGCTTATAAAGAATTTAAGGTTCAAGGGAACTCCGAAGATGCAATTGACGCTTTTTGGTGCGCTATGGTTGGTGTTGCATTAAGGTATAAACAAGTATTTAAGAAAGGTAGAATGGATGTTATTAATAAGATAATACAGGGTAACCACAGGCATCCTGGTGAGAAATAGGGGGTATTTAAAGAGTATATGGGAACTAATTTTTATGACGAAAAATATAAATGTAAACATTGTGGACAAGATTCAGCACTTGACCCCCAATACCATATAGGTAAACGGTCTGCGGCTGGATTATATTGTTGGGATTGTGGTATTACCTTGGGTAAAAGAGGGGAAGTTGGTGTTCATTATAGTGAATCTGGGTGGTATGACAAATGTCAAAAATGTGGGAAGTCTCCTATAAAGGAAAGTTTAGGAGAAGGTGCGGCAGGTAGGGAACTCGGATTTAACAAGTCCTCTTATAAGAAAAAGAAGGGGGTCGCTTCTTGCAGTTCATTTAGATGGGCTATGACTAAAAAACAGTATAAGAAAATTAAAAAAATAGTTGATGAGTATGGAAGGAAATATACTAAGAAAGAGTTTGAGAAGATGTTGGAAGAATGTCCTATACAGTATTATAACATGATAGGAGAGGAATTTAGTTGAACGAAGATAGATTATAGAGATTATAAAGGAGAAATAGGATTATGATAGTTATGATTGTATTTTGTGTTATGATTTTAATTATTTTTTGTAGAAGATAGAATGAATCCTATATTTAAATCTTTTATAAAAGAGGCAGGTATTGATTTGGAAGAAGTAATAGATAGGGAAATTATTAAAATGTTTGAAGGAAAAGACGGATGGAAATTGATGGAAGAATTATTTGGAGAAGTTAGGGAGAATAAAAATGAGTGAAACATCTGTAGCAAGAGCAAGTTTAAGCAAGTATTGTATGGGTAATGGTATAGATATAGGTTATGGGGGCGACCCTATAATTCCTTCAGCAATAACACTTGACCAACTAAAACCATATAATTGGGTAGGAAAAGCTCCTCAGAATTTAGTGGGGGATTGTAAAGATTTATATTGGTTTAAGGATGGGGTGATGGATTTTTGCTATTGCCTTCCCGCAGATTCTCCAATTTTAACTAGAGAAGGAGTTAAAAACATATCATCACTTACTGAATTTGATGAAATTTATAGTCATGGGGGAGAATGGCGTAAAATAAAAAAGGTTCATAAAAAGCAATATGATGAAAAATTAATAGAAATCCAAATATTTGGAAATGGTTTGCCTTTTAGAGGTACCCCAGAGCATAAAATTTTAATAAATAGAGAAGGAAAAGATATATTTTTGCCTCTTTCGGATATAAAAAAAGGAGATTATGCAGTTGTTCCTTTCTCTTCTGTGACAGAAGACATAGATACTTTAGATTTACTATCATTTCTTCCTTCTAACCCGTTATATGATGAAGTTATGTCTTTGTATAAAAAACGTATTTTTACTATTGACCATCTTGCAAAAAAACTTAATATTTCTAGAACAACAATACATCAATGGGTAACTAAATCTAGAACACCTTATAATGTTTTTAGAACTGAAAATAATTTTATTATTAGTGATGGAAATACTAAACCTATTCCTAGATATATAAAATTAGATTCAGATTTTCTCAGATTAATAGGTTATTATATTTCGGACGGATGTTCCTCTGGAAATTCTATTTCCTTTTATTTTAGTAAACACGAAAATAAATATTACAATGACGTAATAGAATTAATGAATAAATTTTTTAATTCATCTCCAATAAAAGATAAAGAAAAAAAGAACATGAGTTTTATACGTTATGTGTCAAAACCCACTGCTCAAATATTTAGAGTGTTGGGAGGGAATCCAAAACAAAAACATATACTTTCATTATTAATGACGTTACCTATAGAAAAACAATTAGGATTATTAACTGGTCTTATTTCTGGAGATGGAACCGTTAGTAAAAAAAGTAAATCTGCCAGTTATAGTACTGCCAGTCTTTATTTAGCATGGCAGGTAAGGGAACTATTTCTTAGACAAGGATGGCTTGTGGGTATTAGTAAAGTTAAACAAGAAGTTGTTTTTGATAACAGAAAAGTATCTTCAGAGATATATAATGTATATATTAATGGAAAAGAAGTAGAAATTGTTTCTGATTTGACCGGAAAAGGAACTAAATCAATAGGGAAAAAACATAATGTAAGAAAAATTAAATTTAGATTTATTAAAGAAAATAAATTATATTTAAAAATAAAAAATAAAAATTATGTTACTTATAATGGTAATGTACATGACATTACAATAGATGGAAATACAGATAATGAACATACTTATACAGCTTATGGAATATTATCACATAATTCTTCGCATCTTCTTGAAGATTTTTATGAAGATGAAATAAAGCAAATTTTAAAAGAATGGTGGCGTGTTTTAAAGATTGGTGGTTATTTAATATTATATTGTCCTGTTGAAAGAGTATTTAGAGAGCATTGTCGCAAAACTGGGCAGGAGTATAATTTGGCTCATAAATTAGAACAGTTCGATTTGGAATATATTAAAAAGATATTAAATGAACTTGGATTTCCTATGTTAGTTGTGCATGAAGTTCCTCTTGTGAATACTTACAGTTTTGAGTTGGTGATAAAGAAATTAGGGAATATTAAATTGGATGAATGGTTTTGTGAAAAAATTGAGGTGTAGGAGGGTAATATGGCAGAAACAGAAGAAATAAAGATTGGAAAATATTTGATTTCTATGTCTAAAAAGACACCGAAAAGGAAAATAATAATATATAATACGGATGGCGAAGGTGGAACATTTTCGGAGAAGAAGTTGAAAAAATGTTTAGATAGGTTTTGGAAGGAGAATTTTTAGTAAAGTTTCTTTCAAAATATCATTTTGTTCTTTATTAACTTCAAGTTTGCATTTGACTGTTTTAACAAGTTTCATAAACAATATATTATCACATACAAAGAAAGGAGTCAAGGGCAATTCCTCCCCTGTTTAAAAACAGGGGCTTCCTTGCCCTAAAATCTGTGACAAAAGTGAGATGTAATAAAGAAGATTGTATTCATTATCATCTAAAGAAATTATGATATACACCGGTGAGGCAGGTGAAACATGGTGCGGTTTAGAGTGTATGAATTTTGAGGCAAAAAATGCAGGTAAATAGAAAAAGAAAAATAATAGCATTACAAGATGAAATTTGATACTAAATGCCGAGTTTGTTTTAGTGATGTTCGTTATTTTAATACAGAAACAATCTTGAATAAATATCTTATAGAGTATTTTGTATGTGAAAATTGTGGTTTTTTGCAAACAGAAGACCCTTTTTGGTTGGATGAAAGTTACAAGTATATAGTGCATCCAGAGGATATAGGATATTTAGATAGAAATATAAAAATGGTGGATATTGTTGAACAAATTATAAATGTTGAGTTGAATAAAGATAAAGTATATGTAGATTATGCAGGTGGATGCGGAGTATTGACTAGATTAATGAGGAATAGAGGTTTTAATTTTTATTGTATTGACCTTGTTGAAAACATATTTGCAAAAGGATATGAATTTTCATTTCCTGAATATATGGTGAATAAAGTAGAGTTGATAACTTGTTTTGAGGGATTAGAGCATTTTATATATCCATTAGAAGAAATAGAAAAGATGGTTAAATTTTCTGATAATATTTTGTTTTCTACTGAACTAATACCTGATGTTATAATTGATATACCAAATTTAAAAGATTGGTGGTATTATGGGCTGAATCATGGTCAACATATTGGATTTTATTCATTGAAAACTTTAAAATATATAGCTAAGAAGTATGATTTGAATTTGTATAGTGATAAGAAAAAGTTGCATTTATTAACTAAAAAAGGAGAAATAAAAAGTGAGCTTTTTGAAAGAATACTGGGATAAGATACAACCGCCTAAAAAGGAGATGGGTATAATAAATGGGGCAGTTGCTCAAGGATTTATTAGACCCTGGAATTCTGATTTAGCTAACATACATATGTTAAAAGAAGCTATTAGTATATTGAGACCAAGAGTTATTGTAGAAACAGGAACATTTGAAGGAGCTACAACAATAGAAATGGCACGTGTTGTTAATAAGTATGGTTCTTTACTTCATGTAATTAATGATAAACCTGTAAAAATATATACATTTGATGGGGGTGCTCCTGTATCTTGTTATGGAGACGGGAAAAGTGTGGTTGATAATTGGGAAAGAGATGCTCAGTGGGTTGCTTGGAAGGCTGTAAAGGAAAAAAGAGATGAAAGACTTAGTTTAAAGTTTGATAATTGTATAATAAAATACATAGAGGGACTTACACAGGAAACTTTGCCAAAAACAATAGATGAAATAGGTGAGTGGGACCTTTGGTTTCAGGATTCTGTTCACGGTTTAGATTTGATAATAGGCGAATGGGAAGTTATGAAAAAGAAGGCAAAAATGGGTTCTTTGGTTATATTTGATGATATAATAGCTGGGCATGGATTGTTAGACTGGTTTCCTAAGAATAATCCTGAATGGAAATGGGAATGGACTAATGCTGGGAGAAGTCAGTTATGGGCGGAAAAAGATGAATTCACTAGATAATTTAAGAGTTAATTTGGATGTAGAAGAGGAACTTCCTTACCAATTTTATAGATATAATAAGATAGATACCATGATAGTGGATTTTTTAAAACGAGTCTTACCTAATTTATCTGAAAAAGGGGTTAGGATAGAAATATCGACTAATTTGGATAATTTAGAATATACTTTTAGTGTTGTTTTCTTGAATGAGAATGGAGCTATTCCTGTTACAATTTCAAGAAAAATACGGATTGACGATTTAGATAAAACATATTTTGAAATTTTGGGCAAAGTATTAAAAGAAATTGTAGAGGAGTGTAAGCCGTTTGAATTTTTAGAGGGAGTTGCAAAATGATATAGGAAACAAATGAAAACATTCTATAACCATATCGAGAAACCAATTAGGCCAGTAGTTAAATTACTGAGAAATAGCGGATTTAATACAAAAGCCTCTTGTGGCCATGAAATGTGGATAAGTATTGAGTTGGATAAAACAGATGACGCGTATAAGATTGCTGAATGTTTGCGAAAAGCGGGGTATAAAAATTTTTTAGTGGAGTATGAAATAGTGGTCATGAATACAATACAACACAATTTAAAAGTCACCTTTCAAAAAAGAAATTTTGGTGGGTTTGAAAAAATAGAATAATAATAATAAAGGGATAAAAATGAAAATAAGATTAGAAGCTACAGATGGAAATAGGATAGCAATTTTAGAATTCGCAACAGATAATATTTCAGATATGTTAGTCGAATTTGAAAATTTTTTGAAGGCGTGTTCATTTGAATTAGATGGGTATGTGGGTATTATAACTGGGGATGGGCCGCAGCCACAGAAGAGGCCATCGCCGTTTTAAAAGGCTGGGTAAGGAAAGTAAAAGGAGAGTGGGAGAACAGCCTCCACATATAACTGTGATGATAGATGTTACCGTAAATAATGTTATTTTAAAAATAGATAGGCTTAGTTATAAATCTTTTTGTTCAGTATGCATGAATGAAGTAGCAACAATACAAGCAGATGGGCATATTAATTTGTGTCCGACTTGTGGATTAGAATTTGTTATACGCAGATTGCTTGAGATAATACAGAATAATTGTGAGTTAAATAAATACATGGAGGTTCAAGGTGGGAGCAGTCACAGATAGAAATGTATGTTTGGCTTGTGGTGGATTTTTCACATTGAAGGAAAGACCGAATTGTTGTCCTTATTGTCAGGATGCTTATTATTGTGATAACGTTATTCCTGATATTCCTCCAGCAATAGCACCATATGAGATAAATTGTTGTGAGTGTGGCATAAAGTATGTTATTGAAACTGGGGATGCTAAAATATGTCCTATTTGTAAGAAAGAGAATAAAGTAGATATTATAACTTCTGAGGAATTTCAAAATATGATATTGGTTGAGTTAGGATTATGATAAAGAAAATGGGAATGAGGCATATTTTAGGAATGGCGCGAGGGATTGTTGCTATTGATGAGAATTTAATTGGTTTAAGGCCATTTTTAGAAAAAAAGAATATAAAAGTTATATCTTCCATTTTTCTTGGAATAGATGAGCTTTTGTTTCATAGAATTTTTATTACTAATAATTCAAAAGATTTTGTGAAAGATGCTGTTGAAAAACAATATGGAATTATAGCTACTGAAGGTTTGGATTTTAAGGATTCTAAACATTTATCAAAGATAATTTCTGAGGCAATTATTGATTTTAATTTATGGTCAATGAAAGCTGGATTTGTTCTGGAATTAAGGTCTGATGGTAAGCATGAACTGAAGATTTTACAAGGGTAAGTGGACTTATACTTATGCGGAACTTGAAAGAAAAATTAAAGTGTTGGATAAAATAAAACTTAAAAAAGATGATGAGGAGGATAAATGCAGATAGCACTTATAGGGTATGCCCATCCCTTCGGAGAAGGGCTTTACTATGGGGCAGAAAGAATTATTTATTATTTAGCTTTAGAATTAAGGAAGAGGGGGCATAATGTAGTCATATTTTCAGTCAAAGGATGCAATCTTCCTGGATTTGAATATGTAGAAATCCCTAAATGCTGGGATGATAAAGTAGATTTATACTATAATGCTGTTAAAAAGTATGAACAGGATAAGGGAATAAAGTTTGACATGGTTCATTCATTTCAGGCATCTGGTTATATAGACCCAAGATTTAGAAGTGAATATAATTATTGTCTTGAGCCATTTATGAGTTTTGGTAAAAATCATCCTGGTCATTGGGCAGAAAATATCATAGCGTATTCAGAGAAGTTGAATTCGTTGAATGGGGGAGATTCTACAACGAGGTATTTTGGTATACCAGATGACTTTTATAGTGATTGGAGTGAGGAAGGGGATTATTTGGTTTGGATAGGTAGAATGGACCCTGGTAAGGGACCTGATAATGCCATAGAGATTGCGAAGAGAGTTGGTAAGAGAATAATCCTAATGGGACCTTCGTATCATTATCCTTACTTTGTGGATAAGTGCTGGCCTTATATAGACGGTGATAAGGTTATTTGGTTGCGGGCAGTTAATGATGGGATGAAGAAAAGGGTATTTAAGAAGGCACTGGCCTTTATAAATCCTATTTGGGAACAATATCACGAGATGTTCGGAATAACAAATATAGAGTCATTAGCACATGGTGTTCCGATTGTTGGGTGGAACAATGCTGTTCAGCCATCAGCTATAGGATATAATGGCGGAGAAATAATTCAAAACGGTAAACACGGGTTTATAATAAATCATAATATGTATAGTGCTGAGGAAAGAGAGAAGGCAATCCAGGCTTCGGTAGAAGCTGTAAGAAATATAGGAAGTATTAGTAGAAAGGATTGTAGACAGTTATTTTTAGATAGGTTTACTTCAAAAATAATGACAGATAAGTGTTTGAAATATTATGAGATAGTTCAGCAGAGGAAGAAAGTATATAATGTGACAAAGGACATTGGAGGTTTAGGATTATGATAAAGAATGTACGAGTAAGGGAGTGGAAAGTTGGAAAATGTAAAGAGTGGAGATGGGTAATAGAAGTGATGCTGGAGGGTAAAACTAAATGGGAACCTTTAGTGGTAAAATATGGTAAACCTTCCTATTGGAAAAATATTGAGGATAGGATTAAAAAATCAAGGGAGAAAAGGGAGATAAAATTTTATACTAAAAAGGGGGAGATACGGCAAGGTTCCAAAAATAACTTCAAAGGAATTGAATAAATTTTACAATAGGAGGATATAAGAAAATGGAAAAGAGAGGATGGAAAAGTTTAAGCGAAAGAAAATTTGAACAAGAAGTAGATAAGGTTCAGAATTGGAAGTTGAAGGGAATAAAATATTTAAAGTTAGCGAAAGGGGAGTTGGTAAAAGGACCATTTATAAACGATGAAAATTATTTTATGGACAGCTGGGATAAATATGCTCCAGAAAGTACATTTGTTGGTTTTGGTAATACTATTGTTACAGCCGTACGGGATGTAAAAAATCAAATAAAGAAACGAGTCGGAAATCGGAAAGGATTTTCGTTGGTTTTAAGGTTTGCTGTTGTAGAGCCTTTTCGTAAAGCTAAAGAACCTAATATTAGGGGATTCGTGTGTACAATACAAGGAGTTTTAGTTAAAAACCCGGAGATTGTTTTCAAATCATAATGTAACAAAGGAGATTTAAAGTGGTTGAGCAGGATTTTAAAAGTTCTTTAACACAATCCCATTATAATCATGAAATTGGATTAGTTCTTAATAAGTTAAAAAAAGGGAGTGTATATTGTTGGCGATGTAGTGCACCTGTAGATAAAGTAGTTGTGCATAGAGATGATATAGAAAATAGGATTAGTTTTCATGTGCATTGCCATGAAGGAATATATGAGGTATCTATTCCTTTTTCCATTTTGTTAGGGGTAGATAAAAAAAATAAAAAAAATGTATCTATTATTTGGGATAAATCGTTCAAGGAGGTAAATCATGCTAATATCATATTTGATTTACCTTATGCTTTTTGTGATAAAACAGAGGCAGTAAAATTTTTAAATAAGTTAGGCGGCGATAATAAGACTTATATTTTTGAGGAAGAAATGGGAGAAGATAGTCCTATTCTTTTTAGATAAGGAAGATTGTAAACTACATTAAGAAAAAGGAGGATTTATGAGAACAGGAGAGGAAATGTTGAACGAGGCAAGAAGAGTCTATCAAAAAATTTTTTCCGAAGAAATAAATGATTTAGGAAGACCTTATATATTTGACCAGTGTATGAGAGCTGTTCTGATGGAAGAAGAGTTTAAAGTTAGGGTAGAGTGTACTAAGTATCAAATAGGAATGGTATTAGAAGATAAAAAGGAATGTGTAAAAACCTAAATAAATAATGAATTCTTGCATAATAATCCCACCTTCCTCATTTCTTGATAATGATAAAGTATTTGTTCAATTAGGCCCTTATTATATTAAACGGTTTGTAGAAGAAAATTCAAATCATACAGTTGATATATTGTCAACTCTTCCTTTTAAAAATCTGGAAAAATACGATGTTATAGGATTTAGTGTTACAACTCCTCAATATAAATATGTAGATACTATTTTACAAGATTTAAATAATATATGGTATAAACGATTTGTAACTGTTATAGGGGGTCCTCATACAGATATGTATGAGATAGAATATGGAAAATTTAATTATGTAATTAGGAAAGATGGATGCAGACCATTTTTAAATATTTTAAATGGAAAAGAGGTTGGAAGTGAGCAAGATGATAATGACCAGCTACCGAGTAGGGATAAGTCTTTATTTGAGTATAAATATTTTATAGATGGAATACACGCAACTCATGCTATAACAAGCAGGGGTTGTCCCAGAACTTGCCGTTTTTGTGAATCGGCTAGAACAGTGGTTAGGTATAAGAGCAAAGAAGCTGTTGGAAAAGAAATACAAGAATGTGTGGATTTAGGGTTTAAAGCTGTTATGTTTTTTGATGATTTGTTTTGTGCTAATTTAAAAAGGGTTAAAGAGTTGTGTGAAGTTATAAAACCATTTAATATTAAATTTAGATGTTTTGCACATGCAAATAATTTTACAAAAGAGATGGCTGAAATTTTGAAAGATGCAAATTGCGTTGAGATTGGTTATGGAGCAGAACATGCATCTCAAAAGATTTTAGATATAGTTGATAAGAAGACAAAGGTAGAACAGAATTACAATTTAGTTAAAATTGCCAATAGTGTTGGAATTAGAGTGAAGGCATTTTTGATAATAGGTCTTCCTGGAGAAGACCACGATACAGTGAAGGAATTAGAGAAGTTTATATTAACAAGCGGAGTTGCAGAAGAACCCAATGATTTTGATTTATGTGTTTATTATCCGTTTGTTGGGACCGAAATTGCAAATAATCCAGAGAAGTTCGGAATATTTATAGATTATGGTGAAAATTCTGGTGGATATTATAAAGGTAAACTTGGGACGTCTAGTTGCATAATTAGGACTAAAGATTTAAATAGTGATGAAATAAAAGAGTATCAGAAGAAACTGTACGGGTATAATAAGAGATGGAGGATATGATTATGAGTTATAGTAGATGGGGTTGCGGTAATAAAATTGAAGGAAGTTGGTATATTTTTTGGGTTACGAGAGATACCGAAGAGAGATTAGCGGCATGGGAAGTTGAATGGCATGATTCGGCTGATTCTAATGACGACGACGAATATTCAATCGCAGAAATTAAGTATGTTTTGGATACGGGGGATTTTTCTCGTATTAGGGGATTTAAGGAAGAATATAGGGAATTTTTAATAGGGATATTTAAAAAATGGGTTGATGAGGTTACAAACAAAAAATATATTGCAGCACAAAAAGGACTATAAATGATAGTCAGGCAACTAAAACTTAGACTAACCAAAAATCAAGAAAATCAGTTAAATGGTTGGTTATGGAATTTAACTGGTATTTACAATTGGGCTATAAAAAAAATAGATAATAATTCTAATAATAAAATTTACTATTCTCTAAAGACTTTTCAAAACCTACTTGCAGGCCACGGCAAAAAATTAGATATTCCATCTCATGTAATACAAGGAATACTAATACAAGCGCATACAGCATGGCAAAGATGCTTTAAGAAACTGGCGAAGAAACCACGACTCAAAGGACAGAGAAATAAGCTAAATTCAATCCCCTTTATAGACCCAATTAAAATACCGATAGACAATAGAATAGGTATTCCTGGGATAGGTAAAATTAGATTCCACAAACAAGAACTACCGGAAGGCAAAATTAAGTGTGGCCGCATAGTCAAAAGAGCTTCCGGCTGGTATCTGTGCCTATGGATAGATACGGTTCATTCTTTTAAGGTAAAGGACACTGACAAGGCTGTAGGGATCGACCCTGGTTTTTCAACTCTCCTGACTCTTTCGGATGGGACAAAGATAGATAATCCGAGGGAATTGAGAAAGGGAGCTTTAAGATATGCTCAAGCACAAAGAGGAAAGTGTTTTAAGCTTGCAGCACGATTGCAAGAAAAACAAGCAAATAGAAGACAAGATAGAAACCATAAAATAAGTAGAATGTTAGTGGAGAATTACAAGACAATTTTTTATTCAGATGACAATTTCAAAGGAATGACAAAAAAGTTTGGGAAATCAGTTTCAGAAGCAAGTTTAGGTCAGTTGGTTGGAATGATAACCTACAAGGGGCGTACAGCCGGTAGAACAGTAATTCCAGTCAACTCAAAGTTTACCACCATGACTTGTTCAGCTTGCGGTGCTATTTCAGGGCCAAAGGGATGGACAGGCTTGAAGGTAAGGACTTGGGAATGCGCTTGTGGGGAGCGCCATGATAGAGATGTAAATGCTGCTATGGTAGTTCTCAAGTCTGGGGCGGGAATCGCCCTCGAACGTGAGGTTAGGATATGACTTCACACCTGGAATCTGCGGGGATTTGTCCCCAGCAGAGGTTCAAAATAGCATACTTTATGGCGAAACCTGATGGTGGGTGTGGTGTAGTTCCTGGAGGATTAACGAGAGGATTAAGTGAATTGGGTCATCAAACTTACCATTTTAATCCTGGAGATTCTTATGATTATGTATTTCTTTTCAATGTGTCTGCTCATATTCAATATTGGGATTGGATAGGATTAGAACAACTAAATGGATATAAGTTTTGTTTTATAGATATGGCGGAGTATGGATGGTGGACACATTATGATTATTATAAAGATAAATATTATTCTGCATTTGCTCCGTTGGCTATAAAAGCAAAACATTTGAATCAGGTTAAGTTATTGGAATTTTTAAGGGGGAAATCATACCCTTATTTTTTAAGAGAGATGTATAAGGGAGTAGAGTATCATAAGAATTATCATCCAATAGATTATCCGTTATATTTTTATAGTGTGTCTAAAAAACAGCCTATTTCTTTTGAAGAATTTAAGAATAGACATTGGGATATATTTGTAGCTTGGGGGCATAATCACCAAACACGAGTTGGAATTTCAGAGAAGATTAGGGCTATAGGTGGATATAAAACTCATGTTTTATGCAATTCTGATGCTAAAATACCTCAATTTGAATATTTTAGTCATTTAGAAAATGCTAAATTGTCTATTTCTTATGATGGGTATGGGAGTGGAAGTTTTAGAGAGACAGAGGTATTATGTCGATGTGTTTTATTTAGAAATGAACAGTGTGTTATAAGACCCTATCCGTTAACAGACGGGGTTAATTTTATAGAATATAAGACAGACGAGATATTAGGGGATGATAAATACCCTATTTATAAGAATACAAATGTAGACGAGTTGATGCGGGAAGGGTTAAAAAAGCCAGAAGAATTATATCAGATATATGTGAATGGATACAAGCATTGTATGGATTATTATACAGAAAGAGCTGTGGCAAATAGAATATTGGGTATTCTTTCTAAACATGATTGGGGAGAAGTTACAATAGATTAAAGAAAAAGAATAGGCATTAATTAATCCCTGCTTTCTTTACATAGATAGCAGGGATTTTTTTTGTTAATTTAATGATTTTTAAAAATTTAAGATTTAAAATTATAGGGGTAAAAAAATAAGGAGGCTTTATGGAACAAATACTAGATTTAGCATTAGAACTTTTGAAGGGAATTTTAATTAAAGTGATTACTATTGAGACTGTAATTGTGGTGTCAAGTGTTATATTTTTAACAGAAATTATTAAGCAGTTTGGTAAGAGTAAAATTGGGAAAAAGTGGAAGGTTGGGCCCTTAGAAAATTGGGAAATAAGGGGTATTTCTGTATTATTAGGGGTTGTTTTAACTTTATTAATTATGGATAGTTCATATAAAGTTAAAATTTTGTGGGGTATTTTTAATGGAGGTATGACTAGCGTTGTTTATTGGATATTAAAGAAATACGGATACGGATTAAAGAAATTTATGATTGATAAAAAATTATCGGGGCAATAATTATGGGGATAGATAGGAAGTGGATAAAAATAAGTATTTTTGGAATTATTGGGTTAATAGGTTTAACTTTGTTATTTAGATTTAAACCGTCTCCTACAGGATTTCTTAAATTTGTAGACGGTTTATTCTCTGGAGAGTTTGAACAAGTAGACCGAGAAAAGGAAGTTTACAAAAACGCCTTAGTTGAACTTTCAGAGAAATATCAGGCATTAGAAAGAAAGAAAGATAAAATTCAGGTTGAATTGAACAACGCAACAGTAAAGGTAAAGGATTGGGAAAACAGGTGGAGTAAATTTAAAGTAAAAGAAATAAAGGAAATGCCGAAGGGGGTGAATGAAATTGCTCAAGTATTTACGGATTTGGGTTATCCTGCTTCTGTTAGGAAGTGCAGGTAGTGTCTTTGCTTTGGAGCCTAAAGTTGTATTTGAGGACATAGAGAAGGTTTATAATGGTTTGAGTGAACTTCCAATATGTAAGGAAGGATTCTCTCTTTTAGAAGAAGGGAAGAAAACAGTTGATACGCAATTAATGCTGGAAGAAGAAAAAAATATAATATTTGCCGAGCAATTAGAAGTAGTAAATAGGAAATTTGAAGCTTGTGTTCAGGTAAAAGACGCCCAAGAGGAAGCTCTGATTCAAATTAAAGACCTTGTAGAAATTCAAGCTAAAAGTTATGAAGAAGTATTGAAAGCATCTAAGCCTTCATTTTTTGACCAATTGAAGAACAACTCAGTATTTATAGGGATAGGAATAGGTTTAGGGATTTTATTATTTTAGATTACCACAAATAAAAAGGAGGATTTTATGGCATGGTATTCAGAAGATTATATTGTACAAAGTAGATTACCTAATTCTATCACAATTACTAAAACAGTAATATCTAAAGACCCAGTTACTGGGGTAGAAACGCCGCAAGATGTTGATGTAATCCAGCAGGATATAGTTGTGAAAAATCAAGATAATGTAGAAAGAGATATGGTTGTAACTTTTGATGATTTATTGCAAGTTGGAGATTTAATAAATGTAAATGATGCTTTTGAAGTGACTCGTTGGTTATTAAATGGAACTTTTTAGGAGAAATAAATGCCATTTCAAAGAATAGGAGCTATAACCTTAAATACTGGAGAGAATAATATTGTCTCTGCTCTTATAGACACTGCTAATGGATTTGCATATTTTGGGACATATACAGTTCCTGGTATAGTAGTAAAGATAAGACTATCTGATTTTACCAGAGTAGGGGCTATAACCTTAAATACTGAAGAGAATATTCTTGCCTCTGCTGTTATAGACACCACAAATGGTTTTGCTTATTTTGGAACACAAACTTTAGGTCCATCAGATTACATAATAAAAGTAAATTTATCTACATTTTCAAGAGTAGGGGCTGTGTTGGTAGCTGGTGCAGATGATTTTGTATCGGCAATTATAGACATAACTAATGGATTTGCTTATTTTGGAAATAATAGAACATCATCAAGTGGTGGAATTGTAAGGTTAAGACTATCTGATTTTACAATAACTGGAAATATAATATTAGGTGCTTTAGAACTTTATCCTTATGCTGCAGTTATAGACACTACCAATGGCTATGCTTATTTCGGAACAGCTACAATTCCTGGTATAGTAATAAAAGTAGATTTATCTACTTTCACAAGAGTAGGAGTTATAACTTTAAATCCAGGAGAAAATAGTTTATATAGCGGTGTTATAGACACTACCAATGGATATGCCTACTTTGGAACTTATACAGTTCCTGGAATTGTAGTCAAGATAAGGCTATCTGACTTTACCAGAGTAGGAGCTATAACATTAAGTAGCGAAGAAAATGGTTTACGGTCAGCAGTTATAAACACTACCAATGGATACGCATATTTTGGGACATATACAAATCCTGGTATAGTAATAAAAATTAGACTATCAGACTTCACAAGAGTAGGAGCTATAACATTAAGTAGCGGAGAAAATATTTTATATAGCGGTGTTATAGACACTACCAATGGCTATGCTTATTTCGGAACAGCTACAGTTCCTGGTATAGTAGTAAAAGTTGGTGTGCAAGCAGTCCCATCAGCTCCTTTAAATTTAATTTTACAATGCGGGGTTTAAATAATGGCTCAGAATAGTACAATTCTTAATTGGGATGCTTCTTTAGATTCTGAGGAACTTACTGGATATAAAATAGAAAAATCGGTGGATGGTGGTGTAATCTATAATCAAATAGGTTTAGTTGGGTCAGGAGTGACAACATATACAGCAACGGAAATTGTTGATGGACAAGAAACATGGTTTAGAGTTCGTGCATATAATAACTATGGTAATAGTGATTATAGTAATGAAGAAAGCATACTATGTATGTGGATACCAGAAATTGGATTGAGAAGAATATCACCATTAAGGAGGGCTTATCCTTTTAGACGAACTTTAGGAGATTTTTAAAATGGCGTATTATAGAACTAACAATCCAGTAGCGGTAAATATAAATATGGTTGATTCAAGTGGCAGAGCAGTTCTTGGATTAATTTCACCTAATATTGCTCTTACTTTGATTAAAGAAGGTATAAATCAAACTGTTACAGGTCTATACTCTATTTCAGAACAGCAGAAAGGAATTTACCGAGTTGTTTTTAACTCGTCTTTAATGCAAACTGCTGATGTGGATTATGTATTGATTGCACAGGACAATACAGGTGTTGCCGTGGATGATAAAGCAGAATTTACACTTTATAGTGAAACTGTTGATACTGTTTATACTAATTTAAAAACTGAAATTGACGTAAACGAAAGTAAGATAGACGTAATTACTTCATATATAGAAGAAGTAGAACCTCTTCTGAAAAATACAACTTATGGACTTAGCGCTATAAAAACTGGTGTGAACAATTTATCAACTCAAGTTTCAACATCTCAAACAACTGTTGTAAACGAAGTGCAAACTCAAGCAAATGAGAATGAAGTCAAAATAGATTCTGTTGTAAGTCAAATTACTACAGTAAGTAACAAGGTAGACATCAATACTTCTAAATTAAATACTATAGAAGGATATACAGATGAAGTAGAGGCATTGTTAAAGAATACAACTTATGGATTAGAGGTAATTAAAAATAAAGTTAACGATATAGATACTAATGCTTCGGTAAATAAGACAACACTCCAAAACGAAATAATTACTCAGGCAAATGAGAACGAAGCTAAGTTAGATACTATTATTTCTAATCAATCTTCAAGTCTATCTTCTCTTTTAACGGCCGTTCAAACAAATACAAATCATCTTTTAGCAGTTAGAGATTATGTAGATGAGCTTGAGAGCTTGGTAAAGAATACTACTTATGGGTTAGAGGCTATTAAGAATAAAGCAAATGAATTAGATATAAATTTAGCGGTTGTTAAAGTGGCACTTCAGGCAGAAATTATTACTCAGGCAAATGAGAACGAAGTAAAGATAGATAGTGTTTCAAGTTCAGTATCTTCAGCAATAAATGAAATAAATGGAAATGAAGCGAAGTTAGACGTTATTATTTCTTATACTGACGAGGTTGAAGGTTTGTTGAAATCAGCTACCTATGGTTTAAATGCCTTGAAGACAAAATTAGATAGTATGGAAGTCCAAGCCGCAGTGGATAAAGTGGTTGTAACCAATGAGGTAATTTCTCAGGCTAATCAGAATGAAACAAAGATAGATACTGTAATTACAACACTTGCTTCTATGGAGTCTAATTTAATAACCGAGGTAAATCAGATACCAATTAATCCATTGCTTTCAACAGATAGTAGGGCAGATAGATTGAATTATTTGGATACTACAGTATCAAGTATTCCATTGAGTTCAGCACAAAGAACTTGGGCATACCCTTCAAGATATTTGTCAGGAACATCTGGAGTGAACCAGATAGATATAACAGGATTTGATAGTGGGTTTGCCGTAGGGAATGACGTTCATGTAAATGTGGACTTGTTTGATACAACAGGCGGATACGTTGTTGGAAAGGTATATCCAACTAATTTGAATGTTAAGCTGTATAAAGGTGGATATGATACTTCTACAGCAGGATATGTAAGTGTGGGTGAAACCTATCCTGGGAACTATAGGGTTACTGTAAATGGGTATTTAATAGATACACCAGCAATAGATTATTTGTTGGTTCTTTATGATACAAGTAGCAATGTAGGAAAGGTAGAATTTACAGCTTTTGACATTATTGGAGTAGCTGGACCAAGAACAGTAAGCATTTATACAATGGATGCTTATACATTATTGCCGATACCAGATGCCCAAGTATATGTTCAAAATAGCGCCCAGTCATTGATTATAAATAAGGGAATAACTGGAGAAAATGGAAGATACCAGACTGGATTAACAGATGGAAGCTATAATGTAATTTTGAGAAAGTCTTTTGTGGATTTTGAAGTGCCTCAAGTCTTATCGGTTTTTGGTGATACAACAGCTATTTACTACGGAACTTCATTTAGTCCCACAAGTCCAATATCACCAGATACTTGTCAGATTTATGGGTGGGTGGCGGACCTAAGTGGGGGCGGAATAAGAAATGCTAAAGTAATAGCAACAGAAACACAGTCCGCAAGATATGCGGGAGTGTATAAGATAGGAAAATTGACAAAGCAGACCTTGACGGATAATAACGGTTATTGGGAAATTGAATTAGTTAGAAGTTCTCAATTAACTCCATCTGGGGTGAAATATAAACTTGAGATAACATACCCAGGTTTTCAATATTCAAAAGACATTTTAGTTCCAGATAGTTCTAGCATAGAGTTTTCTGGTTTATAAAAATTATAAAGAGGAAATAAGTTTGGATTTAAGAATATTTGAATTATAAAGGATTACTCTTGATAATATTTTTAACCCAAATGTTAATTATTATATTATTGGCACTGTTGTTCAACCAGATGGAAAAATACTTTTAGGTGGTGCTTTTACACAGGTTGGAGGTGTAACAAGAAATCGCATTGCAAGAGTAGACAATGATGGAACTCTTGACTGGAAATGTAAGTTTTAGATACAAAAGCAGGCATGTATAAAGAGGAAATAATTTAATGGGATTTCAAAGAGACTCAGCTATAACATTAAGTAGCGGAGAAGATAATTTATGTAGCGGTGTTATAGACACTACCAATGGATACGCATATTTTGGGACAGATACAATTCCTGGTATAGTAATAAAAATTAGACTATCAGACTTCACAAGAGTAGG
>ERZ1292623.1716-Hain-H51-01um-R1-1716-length-20605-cov-28_pt1 | contig 20605 bp, 24 predicted proteins | sample MGYA00564398_ERZ1292623 | MGnify/ENA primary metagenome ERZ1292623 (study PRJEB36523, sample SAMEA6512633) | groundwater metagenome | collected 2019-01-07 | study: AquaDiva: Metagenomics assemblies of 32 groundwater samples | reverse complement strand
CACCAATACCTATCAACCTACTTGTCTCTGTCTTAAGCTCCAAAAGACAACATACTGATAGTCCTGTAAATGCAGGATCATTATCGGCATCAGCCTTAAACATTATCCCGCTGGAATCTACCATGCCATAATCAGATGACCAACCAAAATCTAAAGCCATAGCCGGAACAACCAACACTAAAACAAACATCATTACTAAAATAAATCTCTTCATACACTTTTCTCCTCTCAATTAAAATTACACTACATTTAATCAAACTTGCTACTACAACTTGTATTACCTCTGTCTCAAACCAATTTACTTCCTACCCCACTTTTTTTGTTTCCTTAATCTTCTTAGTTTTCTTAGTTTTCTTTATTGTAGCCATCTTCCTAAACCCTCCTTTGTTTTTACTTCATATTACAGGACATAATTGTCCGCACCAACATCTCCACTACTGGAGTTAGCCAAGCTGTGCCTAGGAGCCCCACATTTAGGGCATTTACTAATACCGGCAGGCTTATATTCTTTTATGAACATTTTTTCGTATACAAGTCTTAAATTCTTTAGCCGATATGTGGGATGGATGGGAGAAGTCTTTCCTAAGTCCCGTATATATAGCCTGTCTGCATATTATTCTTGCCCTTTTTGATTTCTGTATTCGCCCCATCGGATAGATCCTCTATAGACATAGCATTAATAAGACTATCACCATAGATTCTTATTTTATCTATCATATTTGATTTCCTTGCGTTATCCAGTAAAGAGAAAAATTGTTGCGCAAAACTGAGATATGCTGTAGTAGTTAGGAATATTTTCTCTTCTATATTGACATAAAAAGAATTACCTTTTATCCCTGCACCCATAATACCATCCGCATATTGTTTATCCGTGATATGGCAATCGAAACCAAATACATGAAGATTTGAAGAGCCAAGAAAAAGGGCTATCGCCATAGATTGCAGTGATACACTCCCGCCACCGTTTATGATAGTAATCCGGCTATAATTACCCCAGTAATTGTATTGTTTAATACCTTTTTGAGGAGTAGAAAATATGTATGTCTTGGTATCCTTAATAAGCTCCGCCGTATCGGGTCTGCATTGTGTGGATATAAGATGTATAGTATCATTTGATAATTCTGTAAATGATTCATTTACGTCATCGGAAGCATCAAGGATAACGATATAATCAGGAATAATATGATGAGATAGGCACCAATAATACATACGTTCGATAGATATTATTATGGCACCGGCAACTTGTAATTCTAAAATCTTATTCACATAATTATCTATTGATGGGCCACCACAAATAATAATTGCATCCTGACCCTCATGTTTTTTAATCAGATTACTAATATCGGGGAATCCATAAGCCATGAGTTTTGAGATATTTTCTTTACGTTCTTTATGAGAGAATTTATTTATTGTCTTAATATTAGGGATACGCTTATTTTTGCTAAAAAAATAATCATATATATCTTTAACTTTTTTCGTTGGCTTTATATTTTTAGGAAGCATGTCTTCTCGCAGCTTCCATATCGATGCTATATGCTCATCCATGTAATATTCTTCAAAGCCGCAAACATTCATTACATAGGTAAGTGATTCACTTTGGAATTGATAAGTATGAGCATTCTGGAATAATAAAAGCAGGTTAGTTGAATATAGTCCAGGAACACCGACATAAAGATAACCATCAGGTGTCAATAATTCTCTTATTTTTAGAAGTTCATATTCGATATTAAGGAAATGTTCTATCACATGATTAAGGATAATAAAGTCAGCCTTTTTCCCTAATTTTATCAGCTCATCAACACCACCGGAGATAATATTAATTCCCTTCGTTTTGCCAAATTCTATATTCTCTATCCCCCAATCGCAGCCATAGACTTCTGCGCCGGCTTCCTTAAATGGAATAAGATGATCCCCCATATTACATCCTATATCGTAGACAACTTCAGGTGTTATATCGAAATGGGTAATAAAATTATGGAAACGATACCCACGTCCTAAGCCAGATAGGAATACCTCTTCTTTATCTATCTTTTTTTTAAATTCCCATCCATCATATATTTGACGGTATTCGTTATTATAGAATTTCCGGTATGATTCCTCAGTCATCCGAGAAGTTGCATAGATAAGGCTACACTCATTACATAAAACCATACGATGTGGTATCCCGTACCGGTCTCTATGGGCTACGACAATTCCATCGGATGCTCCACAGAAACAGGAAACATTTTCTACGGAATACTCACCAGAGGCAAGACGTGTTTTTACTCTGCCGATATAATATGCAGGGGCAGGTTTTATGCCTACCCCCGCAGATATATCTATTGTTTCGATAAGATTAATTCCCTTGTGTTGGGCACCTATCGTAGATAACATATACATAGCCTTCTCCAGTCCCGCCGGAATTTGTGCTTGTCAGGAAATAGACTAATGAAGGTCCCGATGCGTCATTAGCTACAGTATAAACCTTCGTAGCCCACCAGCCACTACCAGCAATATTGGTAGTCGACCCTGATGCAAAATCGACCAGTAATGCACCCCGGACTTGGGTACCACTGATAACATCAGAGGAATCTCCTGTAGCTGTTGTCCAGATAGGGGTATCGTAGATTTTCCAGCCCGTAGTAGAGGCTAACGCTAAATCGAGATACCCGTCTGTATCGGTAGAGTTACCTACATCTAGACTCCCTACCGTAGCAGTACTCGTAGCATGGAGATATACCTCCCTGACTTTTGCCCCGACAGGAAGGTCAAACCCAGTATCTATCAATGTATTACAAGCAGTATTACATGAATAGGGGACAATAAGGGTCTGAGATATTTGTTCTACATTTACCATAACATGATGCTGACTGATGGTAAGCCCTTCTACGAATACGGCATGACCGGATGCGGTAAGTATGGATAAATCCACACTCGTTGTGCCGCTATCAGTAAAAAACCTGATAATACCATCTGTCATCGTCCCGGGATTTGCCCCAGATGTCCCTTTATCGTCTGAATAGATAGTTATCTCAGTCGGGTCGGAGGCAGTTAATACGTTATAAACCCCGGTATCATCATTAATTGGTGTCCCAAGCCTGAAGTCTATTAGTTGTATATAGTATTCTACATAATTTGAAGCCATTTATTTTATCCTCCTTTATGCCCTTGCTGTCCCCCAGACCACACCATAAATATTGTGGCCGGAGGCATCAAGATTAAATGTAGCACCATCTGCCAGAGTCAGGATATTTCCTGACCATGTTACATCAATATCCGTTGTCGCAACATTATCCCCGCTATCCAATACCTGTATAATCGCCCCCTTAATAGTTGATAAGAAGGGGAAGGGAATATTTTCGGTTGTCGTTGTCCCAGAGATAGTTACCTTGAATGCAATAACGGGTAGATATGACCCGATAGCTGGGAGTAACTTAGGCGGAGAGTTCCCATCAAAACCTACTACACTGTTTGCCATAATTAATCCTCCTTTTTTATTCTAGTCAGAGACAGCAGCCGTAAACGTATGAACTATCCCATTATCTTCCTGTGTCGCTCTATCGAAATAAAGTTTAGAGACACCACGAATTTCATGCTCTTCGTAGGTTACATCGTGGCCTACATCGGTTTCCTCTTCACCAAATTTAGACCGTTGTCCCCATACTACTGCTGCTGCCTGAGCACCAAGCAAGAAATTATGAGCACATTGAATGGTAGATGATACAAGATTTATCCGGCCATATTCATAAACTAATGTCCCATTCCATGCCCCTTTAAATGAATTACCAGTAAATATAGGGGAATCGCCATTACTACGAGGAGGAAGATTTAGCTGTGCGTTTCTCCATGCAGCATCGTTATTTAGCATATCCCTGATAGCATAAGTATGTCCTGCGAACATAAACCATTCTTCGTAGTTTTTACCGTTTACAATCTTCATAGGACGTATCTCTGCTGTTGCGTTAACTGGAATAACTGCCTTCCTTTTCGCAATATCGACTATATTAGTTGTGAGTTGGTCGGCTACGTTATCGATATTCTGGAGTGCCGTAGCATGAGTCGCATTCCAGTTTGAATCGAGTGAGCCATAAATATACCGCCCCCGCACCCTGGCATTAGAAGTATTGGAGAGTTGTAAAGTGATTTCATCATCGAGATCTATTTGTGCCTTCCTGACAAGTGCCCGTTTCCCTCTTTGCAGAACATTAAAACCGACACGTTTTTGTGTCATAGGTACATCCTCGAATTTTATCAGATGCCTTACGTTATCGATGGTAATCCTCTGTGAATAGAAATCAACCTTACCTTCATTCCCTATACCCTTAGAATTACCGGTGACTTTACCACCTTGCATTGTACCCATAAGTCCTACGCTAATGGCATCACCAGCCTGTTTTGTTAAGTCTTCCGTAACATAAATAACGGCATCTTCATTTTCACCCATAAAATTTTTCCACCAGGTTTCTAGAAGATACTCTTCGAAAATATCGTCATCCCATTCCTCTTGTGTTAAACCATGCCCTGTTAATATTTCCACATAAGCCATTAGATTATCTCCTTTTTATCGGTATTATCATCCGTATAATCATATTTGATAATCCGATTTATTTATCCAGAAAGAATTGTCCCCAGAGATTTTCTCTGTGGTATCTTTTTGGTATCCTTAATTAATCCATTTCCTTTTGTCTCAGACAGCCCTTCAGGGGATTCGGCCTTCCTATTCATACGTTCCATAAGTTGTTTTGTCACTTCGTTAGTGATTTTAGGGGTTAATTCCTCGATAAGTTTTTCTTTAATTTTTCCTTCAATCTTATCTACATCAGTCCCGTATTTAGAATAGAAGTTTTGCTCTTTCATTACTCGGATAGCTTCTATTACAGGTGCATCAGATGTAAGAACCCGTGCTTGGATACTGGAATTTGTCCCGTATTTTTCGTTAAACTCATGAAGTATTTTCTCTACGTAATCCGCCCCGAACATCTCTTGAGCCGCTGATTGAGATGCTGCTATCTTGCCTCGGATTTCAGCCTGAGAAATATCGGGAATAGCCTCGGCCTGTCTTTCTTGCTCCGGATCATATGTCCCGTCAAGTTTCATCTCGATACGTTCGAGATTCTTTTTTAACTCGATATTATGTTGATTAACTATGGTAGCGTATTGAGATGTATCCTTATAACGTTTCTTATACGTATTCTTATCGGATTCCCAATCGGGACTTAAGTCTTCTGCCTTTTTCTCGGCATCATCTTTGGCCTTTGTTTCGGCCTTTCCCTCATCCGTCTTAGCGGCTTTTTCTCCATCTTTTTTATCGGCCTCGGAATCTTTAGTTTTTTCATCTTTCCCATCTAATTTTTTATCCATTCCTCCATCATCCTGAGATAGCGTATCTTTGCTTTCAGGCTCCGGAGTATTGATAAAATCCTCAAGGCCAAAGGCTGTCTTCTGCTCATCCATCTCTATTTCTCCTTGCCTCCTGGTTCTTCCAGGGATGGCGATTTATCACCTTCCATAATTGGAGATGGTGATATTTTCCATCTTCCCCGTTTATTCCGGCTCGGAATACCAGGGATATTCCCTCTTTTAATATATTGAGTACATATTTTTTTAGTTTTAAAATGTTTCTTCATCCAAGATGGTGGTGCTGGTAAGTCTGGGAAGTCTTCATAAATCTGCTCAATTAGCCGAAATGATCCATCTTTATCCTGTAATTTCAGGAGATTACGACCATCGATATAGGGAAATATGCCAATAGGGTTGCAGACTACCTCGCCCGTTTTTTCTCGTTTACTGATAAAAGGGATAGGCAATTCAATTATTTTTGGTATCTTTCCTCTATATTCTATTTTTAGTGCCACTATTTTATTCATTTTTTATCTTTTAACCAGGGGGCCTGTGGCATATTAAAATATTTAGTATTTTTAATTTTAAGAATCCTGGTTTTTGTTTTATGGCAATCTTCCAAAGATTCCACTTCATTGACATGAATATCAAGGTCTATTTCTTTAAATTTCTTAATCATCACCTGAGTTATCTTCTGTGGGTCACTTATTTCTTTATGTGGAATAATTATTTCTTTCGCCATCATTTTTCTCCTTTTTCTATTTTATTATCTCCTTCTGCATCTCCATAGCCTGTTTTCCCGATTCCGTACGGGCTTTAATCATTTCCCTGGTAATATCCGTTTTTGCCTTTGTGATATGTGCGGGAGCTATATCGCTTGATATTTCCACATTAGCAAGATTCTGCATCCCCATTTTTAACGCAAAGGCAGCTTTCTCAGCAGGTTCTAATTCATTCCATTGTAAGGCGACGGTTATTTTTGGCTCGGCAGGCGGAGGGCTGGAGGCGGCTTCCATCTGTTTTAATATTTCCTGTTTATTTCTTAAATCCGATGCCTGGATAAGTATACGTGTCCAGAGTGGTCCAAACGGGATAATCGCCGGTAAGGCTTGGGCAAGCATCTGGAATTGCTCCTGCTGTGCTGTAGTAGTATCCGGCAGGTCTTCTACAATAACATCGTATATGGCTTGTTTCGTAACGCTATTCTCCGGTGTAGTATTTATCGTTATTTCTTTTGTGGCGTTTAAGTCATCGGTAATATAAAATATTTTTTTTTCAGTATAATAATTCTGTATAAGTTCCAATACAACTTTTGCCTGTATTGTCCGACTACGCCTGAAATTATCGAATACCGGAGCGATAATAAAATCTGTCATAGCTTGTTTTCGGGCAATACCGATACCGCTTCTTACCTCTGAGCGTTCTCCTAAGGCATCGGGATTTACCCCAGTAATATGCCTAAAATCCTGTTTCCCTTGATTGTGCATAGAGAATTGCGTTGCGGCAAGTTCCAGGTTTCTTTCTATCCGTATCCGGTCTATTGCACCTTTAGCTACTTTAGCCAGTCCATCAGGTCGGGCTATCTCAGAAGCAAAATTATTAATATCCGGTATAGCTCCCTCCTCATAAATAGTTTGATTAGAATTAAGGAGATGCAGAGCCTTTGATTCCCTTTTATTTATAGCATCCTGCATAGTAAGTGCAGTAAAAATAAGGGAGAACGGTTCCCCATCTTTTTTGCGGTGGACAAAATATGGTATATAAGGATAATATTTTCTCTTGACCCCTTTATCGCTAAAAAGTATCCCAGCGGTAAATACTGCCTGCCTCATAGTATGCTTGACTCTTTCCATCTCCCTTCCACCTGATTCCCGCATTCTCCGTATTTCTTTTTCTTTTGCCTCTGTAATATCAATTACATTTCCATCGGGAAATAGCATCATCGTCTCTCGTCTACGTATCTTATACCAGCATTCGACAAGCCTGATCCGACGTGAGTTCGAGTCGATATAGTTATCTTTTTTGAATGAATCAATACTTGATAGTATTCCACCCTTATATTCAGGAGATAACATAGAGGTTATCTTTAGTACCTTGGAAGGATTTAATTCTTTTACCTCATCTATATCTACCCATTTAGCTCGACATATAAAATTCGCATCTTCATTCCAATCATATCTACGGGAATAGGGGTCAGGGAATATTTCAAATATATCTACATCCTTTAGACGTATTTCCGGCTGAAAGATGTCGTCATAAGTAACATATGCCTCCATGCAGCCGAAGCCGGAAGTAAACCCATCTTCGGCCATATCACGTTCTTCAAATTCTAGGGAATTATTTTGTTTTATAAATAGGTATGTATCGGAAAGGGCTTCGGCACCGGCTATATCGGCATTATTCCTTCCCCGGTAACCAAGTCGAGTTTTTTGTTTAACAAACTGACCAGTCATTCGGTCTATAGTGACTTTAACCTGATTATTTACGGTGGGTGGTTGATGACGGTCTTTAAGTTCGGCAAGTTCTTCATCTGTCCACTGTTTTGATTCCTTATACTCAAAACATTTCTGGGCATTCTTACGGAAAGATATCCATGTAGGATGATCAAGTGCAGATTGAAACCAGTTATCTAATTTTATTAACTTTTCTCGTTCTTCGGATAGTGTCATAAAATTACCCATTTCGGGCAACCTTATAAACGACCTCCAAGGGTGGTTTTTAGGTGGGCCTTATGTTGTCAATCTCTTTACCATAAAAATCTAATTATGTCAATTACTTATTTTTATAGTAAAACATATTATATCATCTGAATGTTTCGTATTACAACGTGGACAGGGAAGTAACCCACGTCTTATCATCTCCTTTTCTATAGTCATTAGGAGTGCTTTTGCATGTCGATAGGTATTAAAGAGCGATTCATTAGAAATTTTATTATCCAGTTGGACACCCCCAATAATCGCATTGAGCGCAGGCAGGGATTAATTCCCTATGACCTCGGATATGGGTATTTAAGATTTCCTTCCTTATCCCATAATTGTCATTCCATATAAAATCTAATGAGTGTTCGGAAATATTCCCAATTATTCCTAAACCTTTTGGGTCAAATCTGTTACAGATACTTACATCGCCTTGCCAGTTTATTGATGGTTTACCCAATAAATCAAGACAAACTCCACATTCAGGGATTGTTGGTTTGATTTTAATATAATCATAACTACCTTGTGGAACATGAAGTGAACGATGAATAATCCTTACAATCCCAAACTGCGAGTTATTAAATGTAAGTTGTTCATATTCCTTGTAATCCATATCACCAACAATTTTTATCTGGATTTGAGGAGAACAAGAATATTTTAATTCCATAAACTTATTCAATATATTTAGTTGTTCATCATGATCAGGGTCGCCTTTATGGACTGATACTGTTATAATTGTACAATTTGATATAATCTCATCGGCTTTCTTAACAAGATTCATACCATGAGTGAGGAGACTTGTAATATTATCTCTAAACAGATTTAAGGCATACCAAAGATGCGGATATGCTGTTGGTTCACCGGAACGATGAAAACTCACAATGATACCAGAAGGTATTTGACTACTTATTTCTTTTAATAGGGCAGAATCCATATATCCACGCCCAATAGTTTGGTCTTTCTGATGACCGCAAAAGCTACATAATGCTGGCTTATCGCAGATATTCGTCAACTCTATTGATATTTGAGATAAACCGTTAAGTATCTTGACACCTTTTTGTATTATTCACGAAATCACAAGATATATCTGCCGACCACTTATAGGTAAGATATTTTGTAAAACGTCCAGGTCTGCCATTCCCGATTAGCATACCATTTATACTAATTACCGGCACTATTGACCAGGGTGTATTAGTGAAGAATACTTCATCCGCCTCCATAATATCATATAACTCCATGTTTCGTTCAAAAACCTTTATTTTAAGCCTCCTAGCAAGTGCCATAACGTATTTTCTCGATATACCACGCAGAATATTACGGGGTTGGGGGGTATATAATTCCCGATTTTTGACGATAAATACATTTGACCCTGTTCCTTCGGCTATAAATCCATCAGGATCAAGAAGTAATGCCCAAGCATCGGGATTTTGTCGTTTCACATCTAATTCTGCCATCCGGTAATGTAGTCTGGAACGATTTTTGACCTTTGGCTCTAAGAATTGTGCTGGTATAGCTCTCTGTGCTGGTATAATGGCAGATATACCTTCACTATAGACCTTATAAGCATGGGGTATTATCCATGATAAAGGAAAACAGGCTATCATTACCTGTGTTCCACGTGGAACAATCCTCTCATAAATAGGCAACGAACCTCTTGATACATTAATCAAACTCCTTATTTCATCATGTTCGTCAAAATCATGGCGGTTTTCTATCAGAAGATTCTCATGTGCGGAGAATATCTCATATTTTGAGTATGGGATATCTATTTCCACATATTTGGCTGAGGCATAGAGGCGGTCTATATGTTCGGATAATTTAAAAGTTCGCCGGTTATAAGTTCTCATCATCTCAAATATCGAATCACCATATAGGCTACCGCTATCGTAGATACTGACTCGTGCTTCGGATTCAGGTAATATTTGACCATTGGCCCATATTTGTCGTCCCATATTTTCCCTTATAACTTATTTTTTATTTTGTGACATATTTTCCATCTAAATATTTGATAACATTGCTAATATGAAATTTATTCCCCATTTTAAGGTTATCATATATATCCTTAATAAATAGATAATCCTCGTAAGTATTCACATCAAGCCGCAAATCGGGTTTGGCAAACTGATTAGGACAACGTATCGTTTTTACCCTGTTTTTATCATAAAAATATTTATGTAGATGTTCCCTATATTCGGGTTTTTTAAGTGTTTCATCCATCCATTCAAGTAATTCTATAGCATAGATTTCGCATCCGATACCATCGGGGTAACCATTCCTATTTATATTATGGGTATTTGACCAGAGATATTCAGTCGGGTGATGATATAAGAATTCAAAAGTGAGTCTATCTATTTCGCCTGGCTCTATGCAGGGATTATCCGATGGCACCCTAACAATAATATTAGCATTAAATTTTTTTGCCATATCAAGGTGTCTGCCTATTAAATCGGACTCAGCTCTATCAGGGGCATCTTTTGGCCAGATAACGTATACGGAATCACATAATTTCGCTCTCTCTGCCCGTTCATAGACATTTTCGACCATTGATTTACCGGCCAGAGGATATAATACTTTATTAGGTAATCGTATTGATGCGTGATGGGCTTGTATAAGGCAGACTATTTTCTCTTTAATTTTCTTGCTACCTCCATTTCACAGGGAAGCATACCTAACATATCATCGCCCCTCGCTATTTCAAAATCTCCTATTTCTCTAATTAATTTCTTGAAACCTATTGGTTCGATAGATGCAGCCTGGTCGGAACCAAACATGGAGCGATCCAATGTAATGTGACGTTCAATCAGATTTGCTCCCATTGCTACAGCACAGAGGGTTGTATATAATCCTACCTCATGGCCGCTATAACCAATAGGGATATTACTATATAAATTTTTTAATCTTTGTATTCTTTTAAGATTTAAGTCTTTGAGTTTTGTTGGATAATTTGACGTTGAAACCATTAATGCAATCCTATTTTCTCCTATTATTTTAATTACAGAATCTATTTCTCGAAGTGTTGCCATACCACAGGATACAATCACGGGTTTGCCTGTTTTAGCAATATGTTCAATTAATTCATAATCATTATTTCTTGCTGACGGTATTTTATGAAACGAGACATTAAATTGCTCTAAGAAATCTACCGATTCAATATCCCATGCCGATGCAGACCAGGGAATAGGAGGAAACTTCATATAACAGTGGCGATCTATTTTTCTATAATCATCAAAACTAAACTCTAAGGCTTGCTTCAGATCGCCATTGGTTCTTCCAAATGATGACTGACGTGGTTCTGCTAATTCTTGGGAAGTATAATTAAGGTTAATAGTCCTCTTTTGGAATTTAACACAATCTGCACCCGCTTCTATGGCAGCATTAATAAGTTCTTTAGCAATATCTATGGAGCCATTTGCGTTAATTCCAATCTCGGCACAAACCCAAGTTGGATGACCATAACCAATTAATTTTTCTCCTATTTTTAAACCGTTTTCCATGATAAGCCTTCCCTATTCCTTCTTTTCCCTGAATTTCGTTTCATCTTCCGTATAATCTCAGGTTGATAATATTCCGTGAGACAGAGGGCATCAGCCTTATTGGGGGATTCTATATTTCTTTTCTTTAAGTCTTTTTTTGATTCCACCATGATTTTTCCGTTAGGTTCATCCCACCGAATGGTAGTAAGTTCCCCTATTAGCTCATCATCATTAGGGATAGAAATGATTCTTTTTTCAAATTTCTCGCGTACTGACCACCATAATTCATCTCGTAGCCTATGGAATCGTTTATCATCATAGGCACTCTCCGCTACATTAATCCCGATAATATTCGCAGAGGTACGTGAGCGCAGGTTTCCTTCTATTGCCCAGCCAATTCCTATAGTATCGACCATGACACATACTGGCTCATAATCTGCTATTTTTCTCATACACCATCCGGTGAGTACCTCGGAATCGGCTGTATCAATCTGGTCAATAGGATAGACTATCGGCCCGCATCGTCTCAGGAATATCGATGGGTCAGAGCCGGCACCTACATCAATACCGCATATCTCAAGGTCGTAATCAGATATGAGAAGGTCATTTCTATCTACCGCATCCATGACCCAGTCCCAAGGTATAAGTATATGCTCTTCAGCTATAGGAGGGAGTCCTTTGACCCGGATACGATAGGCATTAGAATTTATGCCATATTTCTTGGCTATTCTTTCAGTAGAATCAGTTGATACCCGTTCGGATTCCTCGGCATTCCACTGTAAACATACCCATTGCTTCCGGTCTTTAGCTTGCGAATCTATGGCAAACCCAGTCGAACGGGTTGGATTAAATATCATAAAGATAAAATTTACAAACCCAGTAAGGGTAGCTTCCAAGGGCCGGAAGACTGGGGCTGGAATACCGCTGGCTTCGTCAATCATTACCATCATATAATCTTCATGGAAACCTGCAAGGGTCTCAGCTTGCTCTTCTGATGTAGATCTAGGATTAGCCGTTCTTCCAACTGCAAACCATTCCTTACCGCCTGCCTCGGCAAAATAAACCTTTTCTGCCTGCCAGATTATCCAATCTTTAATTTCCGATTGCCGAAGCCATTTATTTATTTCACGCCAAAGAATATCTTTTAGCTGATGTCCGGTAGGAGCTGTACAAGGAATAAGCGAATTCTTGAAACAACATAGGAACCAAAGTATAAGCCATGAAGCAAGGGCATCTTTTCCAGTACCATGCCCACTCATAATACTAATCCCTGCCTTTTTTGCCAAAAAATCCTCATCAGGATTTAATTTCATATTAAGGGATTTTTTTAATTTCGAGATAACCAGATTCCTAACTGCGGTTAACCCACACTTTTGCTGAGTAGTAATCGTATCTACCTTGAGTGCTTCAGTAACAAACTTCTCCGGATCCTCTCGCCAGGAGGCTATAAGGTCAACACCTTCCATTTAGCTCTTTTTCTTTTTTCTGGTTGGCTTCCACCCATGCTCCACCCCATGTAGGAGCCGCTCAAGACTCTTGGCCTTTCTCTTAGTCGTCCCCTTAGCCTTAACCCCGCCAGGAGTTGTCACCCGATATTTTCCCTTTTTTGTCTTATGAATAGTTACCGGCATAAAAATATCCTCCCTATACTTAAATCGTTAAAATGATGTAGGAGACGTGAGAACTCTAAAGGAAATTAAAATGAGAATTAAGGAAAATCTGTAAATTTGGCCCTTACCCCCTTTTTATCGCCAGTTTACCCAAAGGGGATTTTTTATTTAAGAGGTAGATAATTATTCTAACTCTATGATAGAAAGTAAACTGGCGATACTATGTCTTTTTTCTAATCCCTGTTCCACATACCAGTGGGGTATCGCACACCGTGAACGACATGCCTAAACTGATCCCCAAAAAAATTGGCCGCCGTCTCTGAAACATCGCTCCTGTCGTATACAACTACCATAAGGTAGCTAACATGTTATGTTTATACTAAATATATGGGAAAGTCAAATACTATTTAAATTGTACGGTAGGAAACCCCTTTAAATTGTGTACGGATTATACGTGGGTAAGTAGCCCCATTACAAATCTATCCCCCCCTACCCCCGTCAAAAGTAGGGGTATAGATAGAGCGTAGGCAACGGCAACGTCTGATAACAGCCATTACGTAAACTGTTGTATAGATGATATAACTACTTGATATTACTTGGATTTGTGATGGTTAATACATCAGGATCGGGATTATGTAAGGGTGTATCTGTATTAATTTTTGTCCCTGAATCCATATATTGGGGTGGAACGGAGTATGTTGGAGTAGATTTGCCAGCCTGTTCGATGATACGGGTCAGTGCTGATACGTTCTGGGTTGATTGTCCTCGAAGTAACCTAACTGCTTGATTTATCTGGGTAAATGCGTATGCCAGATTATTAATGGACGCTTTTTTGGCCTCTTTTCCACTAGTCTTAGATACCAGTGATGTCACCAATCGTAGTCGTGCTGCATCGAGTATATCGGCTTCGTGAGTCCGGTACGCCAATATTTCTGCCGGATCGCCCAATAATTTCTCGAATCGTTTCAGTCTGGCGGCGACACCGGATGGATGGAGTCCATATTTCTCTGCAATATCTCGGATAGTATACCCTTTGACTCGCCATCGGAGTAGTTCCTCGGTGGTGGGTGATTTTTTCATTGGTTTGTCTACGGCGGGTGGCATAGATAAGAGCATACATGATTTTTCGGAAAAATCAAGGGGATTGACATTGGTATATATCTCTAGTATAGTATATGACATGGACATAGTGCGGGTCAGGCCACGAGCCGGCAGTCGGCGACGGCAGATAGAGGCGACTAGACAGCATCTAATCCGGGTGACGGATCAGCGGTGGGATTGGCTGGTAGCGGAGGCCGCCCGTCGGAACGTATCTATCTCATTATTTTTGGCGATCCTCATAGACAATTCCCCTCATCAGATACCGTAATTGGTGAAAAGATGGAAACCAAAACATATAATATTGAGGGAAGGTCGGAGATAGGAGAGGGGTATTTACCTTCCGATTTCCCTCTGAAGGCGGAAATGACAATTAGGAGGGACGGAGTTTTCTGCGCCGTCAACCTGAAACTGGAGTTTCCTCCAGCTCATTTAAAATGGCTCAATGAGCATAAAGGAATAGAGGTTGACTTATCCTCCACCGTAGAGTTTGCGGTGGGGAGAACTTTCCGAATCAAAGGATTCGGGAAGGCTAACAACGCATGGGAGGGGGGCATACGGAATAACTTCGGAGAATGGAGGTTTGTCTCCGAAGTAGGATGAAACATGACATGAGATGAAAAGGGGAGGGCTGCCGACGATGAGCCTCTCGGAAGATGGCAGAGTCACTCGAAAGAGGACACAAGCCTATATCTGGGAAGGAACAGCGTATCCCTCCCATAATGAAAGGGGATGAGGAAAGATGAAGATAGAAATCAACGATGAGGCCGGCAGTTCCGTGATCGCCGTCCTCAAATTAGACGGTAGCCCTGCCGTCGAGGGCGTGGACTTCGCCTTGTGGGAAGGCAAGTACCACAAAAATGGGAAATGGAGCTACACCGAAGGCGGTGTGGCTCTGAAGGAAGGGATCGTGGTTTTCAACCAGAGGAGCACACACTCTTCTGCGAACCACAGACGAAGGGCGTACATCATCGGTACGCCCGTTGGGGCGACGACCCCCTGCTCCGCTGATTATGCGCCCCATATTATGGGGAAGTTCAGCGGGACTCCCGAAAGACCCGTAGACCAAGATGGGTATTTCGGGGACGCCTTTGAGCCTGTCCTCCAGGCCATCTTGGCCTGGGGAAGGAAAAGATGCTCCTCCCCAGTAGTGGTGGAGGAGATGATAGCCTCGTGGAAGGCTATCGAAAAATTTATATGAAAGGAGGTGACAAAAAAAATGATAAACGTTACTAATCATCCCTCTTCCCGCTGGTCGGAGTACCAGTTGGAAGAGGCAAAAGCCTGGGGAAGGGATGTCATAACAGACATTCCCTTCCCTGTAGTACCGCCTGCCACCTGTACCGAAGAGGTAGAGCAGATGGCACTGAATTTAGCGGCAGCTATAGTCGCCAATGGCGACACGGCTGTCCACCTTATGGGTGAGAGCGGGCTTGTTTACGCCACTCTTTCCCTTCTCAGGGAAAAGGCAGACTATATAGCCTGCCTTCACTCCACTACTGAGCGGCAAGTAGTGGAGCAAGTAGGGCAAGACGGCACAGTCACGAAGACTGCCGTCTTCAACTTCGTTCAATTTAGGGCTTACTGGTAACCCCAGTAAGCCCTTTGCCTATGAAGGATGCCCTCGAACAGATCCAACCTGGCTGTACTCGCCCACGGGGCAGAAAAGCCAGGAAAAATCAGCCCAGTTTTGTTTCAAATTTCATGATCTGTTTAAGCATGTCTCGGACTGCCTTTTTTCGCCCTTATAACTCATTGATTTTATTGAGGAAAAAATTTACAAAAATTGGCTATGGCTACCTGGGTAAGGGTCTATTTTTTTTGGGTTAAACAAAATGAGTAGTTTTTCTTAATGTTTTCAAAGACTTTAATAGGTATTGACCTCTTGCCTTTATTTACAAGTGTCAGCATTGCAGGGCTAATACCAAAATATTTCGCAATTGCATTCTGCGTAGTCGCTAAATGCCTCGTGATTTTTAATATGGTTTTTGCCCAATCATATTGGGCACTGACGGCCTGATGTTTGATATTTTCTTTTTTTGCAGCTGCAAAAAAACACGACGAACAGAGTTTTAATCGTGTCTCTGCCGAAATTCTCTCTTCTTCCCCACATCTGGGACATATATCTTTTCGTCTATTTCTTATTTTCATTTCCTGTCTTTTTTCATACGATTTCTATCGTAACTGGATATATTGCTTCTACCATCTTCCTCTTTGCCTTCCCCATTGGCGTATCGTAACCTTTAGTATCCACAAACGCCACTGTCCCATTACTCCTAAATTCGAGAAAATCAATTACATGGCGTATATTACCTGGCAAGAAAAAAGGCACCTGGCGTAGGAAAAATATTATCTCTCCAGCCTTCTGACGCAAAAGTAAGTCCTGATAATAACGGGCCTCTTTTTTTGATGCAAAAGAGATATTATTTATTTCTGTGCGTTTTGCTTTAAATTTATGAAATACTTGTTTTATCATATGGCTATTACCCTACCTCCTCCAATACCCCTAAAAACACTCCTGCAAGCCACTACAAACAAGCCATTACAGACGATACGATGCCTCCACGCCTCCACTAAATATTTTCCCTGTTTTTGCAAGGTTATCTTCTTGTCCATAATGCCTTGGGATATTCCCTATATCGCCCAGAGTTAGGCTCATAATATAATTCACATACACCTACTTTTCCAACCTCCTTAAACCTGATTTTTTGGACATGTATCTCTACCCGGTGGGTCTCATCAGCCATATTACGCCAAACAGTAATGCAATTATCCGCCTTATTTCGCCAGTTAGCGCTGTCTGACACATCATAAGGCGTCGGCACAGGATAATTGCCATTCCTGTCTTTCTGTAACTTTGTTGGATGAGCCACAAAAAATATATGTAAGTTATAGGCTCTTGCCAAACGGCGAATGCGGGACAAACATAATGAGACATAATCCGTTTTCGATATTGTCTCATGCCATTGATGTTCTATCTCATTCCACGGATCAATCACAACCCCTTTTAAAGATTTTTCCCTCGAAATCTTCTCGACAAGCAGGATTATCCGCTCCAATGTTGGTGTTTCAGGAGCAAAAAAATATATTCTATCAGAGAGAAAATCTTTCGCCTGATTCAATTCTTCTTTCCCAATAGTCGCCTTTGAAAAAGGTTTGCCAATGTGTTTTTCAATTAGGCCAGCGCAATGCCTTTCAAGCGGTAGGCTTTCAGCAGAAAATATACCAAAGTTCCAGCCTGTCTCCTCAATGAGATTAATTAGGAGAGCATCTATCCAACTGGTCTTTCCATGACTCGGAATACCGGTGACAAGGGTCCATTCCCCTGGACGAATTGTGTAGTATTCATCTAACTTTGGCCAGCCAGAAGATTCTCCTCTCAAAAATCCGTACTGATAAAGATAATCAATTTTTTCAGATAAAGCCGAAAAAACGATTATTTCATTCTCTGTAATTGGCTTTCGAACTTCGGCCTGGCCTCTCTTTTCCGCCTGATAAATACTTTTCACTGTCCGTTCAACTTCATTCAATGAGAGAGGCGGATTATTCCTGCTATTCCATGTAATCGCCATCTCTATAGCCTCGGATAATGGCAGGCTACGTACCCATATCCCCGATAGCCTTGCCAATGTATCATTCCGGTTTCCCTCATTGTGGCTGGTATAAAGCTCAGCAATAGGCGTCTTTTCAGTCCCGGTTTTGACTAAGACCCATCCCGGAAACGGCGCAAGCTCCCTGCCCCATCCCTCCCAAATATACTCATGCCCCGATTCGTGAATTGAAGGAGGAGCCACCACATAACCGCCCTCAGAACGTAAGTCTATCCCAGGCAGGTCATTCCTTTTTTGGAAATTCGATGTGCCAGGTTCGTATCTGCAATAGAAATGATACCCTCTTGAAGTTTTTACGATTGGACAACTTGATATACCTTTTTGCGTTGCTAGGGCAAGCGCCTCCTGATTATCTGTGTCAATAACGGAGATACCCGATAATTGGCCTGTCACAATGCCAATATTCTGCCCTCCATCCCCAAACCATTGGCATAACTCATTTTTAGTGGCAAGCCGGGATTGGTATTCTTTCCATGAATTAATGGCAGGGTGTTTGCTCATTGGCCGGAGTGGGATCACAGAGAATCCACGATTGATATATTCTATGGCCGCCTTATGCACTCTTGTTAATAAGTTCTGCGATTGCTCGTTCAACTTTTGCCCCTCCTATGCCATTAGCTAATACCCATTTAAGATATTCTATATCCACGTTAGCAATTTCCTCAACTGTTTTGTCTTTATATTTACCAAAATAGAGTTTTGGCGAGCCATGCCATTGACATAGGAACTTAATATACTTTCCACAAGCCCTGCACAATGCCTTAATGTGCTTTCCACCAGAAGGGGAAGGCACCTCTTCCCGTATTGCCTCCGATTCATCCTGAACCTCTCCACAATGCCTACAGACTAATTTAGTCATAATACTACCTCCGTATGCTTTTTTGTATTAATTTGCTCTTTGATAGGAAATAATCCTTGCCAACAGTTCTTTGTGGATTGATTAAGCACTTCTATTGGATTATGACCTTCCAGCCTAAGTTTCTCTAAATCCTTTAAGGCTAAATTCATTGCCCGATCCGTCAAAGGTTTTTTTATCTTTTTTCTCATTTCAACAAACCCATCCCATGCTTCCCGATTAACCCAATCTGGTAAGAGCAGAATATTCCCCCTTTTTAAGGGGGATATAGGGGGTTTATTCTTTTCTTTTCTTCTCTTCTCTTCTCTTATATTCTCTTGCACCGTTATCATTTGCTTTTTACGCCATCTCTTTAGTCGTTCATAACCTGTTGAATCCATTTGGTATTTAGCCCAATTTTTTATGATAACGGTGATTTTCCCGTTATCATTTTCATCATCCCTACTGTTATCATTTTCATCATCCCTACTGTTATCATTTTCATCATCCCTACTGTTATCATTTTCATCATCTCCAAAATACACATTTGGTAACCTCGAAATCACATTTTTTGTATCATCACCGTTATCAATTTTAAGTCGATGCCGAAAGGCATTTAGGGAGGCAACTATCTTTCCTTTTTTACCATGTTCGGCAATCCATGAACCAAGTAATACCCATCGGCCTATGTCGGAAAGAGTGCAATCAAGGAAAGAAGGGTCTGTAGCTATGGAAACCCACACCTTAAACCATCGTTTCTGATCCGCCATTCACTACCCCGCATAAAAAGATAAAACCATATATAGGGGGGAATGCAGGCCGAATGTTAGCCTTCCCAGTCGTTACCGAAAGAGACCCCCCTGTATATGGTTTTATTTTCTTATTGGATAAACAGGATACATTCCGTAGCATTACCCCGAATTATATATATCCCAAAAAACCTGTCAAGTATTTTTTAACAATATTTACGATATGCTAAAAATAATTTCCTGAATATCATCTTTGATAGTTTTTCTGACGGCCCACATCCATGCGGACATGTCAGATAAGCCGCATCAACCGCCCCAAAAGCCCGGCAAAGTACCGGCCTATTCTCGTATATATCACACCTGTTATTATCGTTTACATATGGACACTTAATTGATATTCCTTCACGTTTATCTTTAACTTTTTTCCACTCATATTTAGAAAAAGGAATAGGCCCGCAACAATCCGAACAGTTAGCCTTACATCGAAACTCGGGCAGAATACGTCTTATATGATGTATTATGAGAGATTCCTTGCTCATTACTTCGTCTCTGCTTGTGACTGTGTCGTTACTCGGTTCGATCAAACACGGTCATACCATTCCATTCATGTCGATTCAAGTATCCTGTAGGCCGTTCCTTATGGTTTTTGCACCGCTTTAACATCTTTTTGGGCGTCCTCTTCTGATTCTCTTATCGGCACATGAAAAAACCAGCCTTTTTCCTCGAACGCCTCACAAAGCAACTCCGCTGTCCTACATGCCTTGTCCACTATTTCTTCAGGAGACATTAGCCGAATCTTCTGTCTCCCTACTGAATCCTCCCCATCCATGTCGGTAGCCACCATTCCACTTCAGTTTCTTAATTTCCGTCAAATCTAACATAATTACCTCCTTTCATTTTATCGGGCATCATGTTTTAGACTCTTCAGCTTCATTCTGTAATATCATAGCAATAGCCCGATATAGGTCATAAGGCAGGCTACCTGATATTTTTTTGTGTGTCTCAAATACTTTCTTTAGCCTTGTTAAATCCGGCTGAGGGAAAGGCTTATATCGAATTTCTAAATATCTGTGGCCTGATTGTTTTGGTTTTTTAATAAGCCTCTCACACTTTGCTCCACATATAGGACAGGTTATTTTAGTCATTTCTTTCTTCCATAGGTTCGTAAGTTGCTTCAAAAATATCAGGTTTACATGGATACAATTCTCCTTTTA
>ERZ1292623.1715-Hain-H51-01um-R1-1715-length-20611-cov-9_pt1 | contig 20611 bp, 16 predicted proteins | sample MGYA00564398_ERZ1292623 | MGnify/ENA primary metagenome ERZ1292623 (study PRJEB36523, sample SAMEA6512633) | groundwater metagenome | collected 2019-01-07 | study: AquaDiva: Metagenomics assemblies of 32 groundwater samples | reverse complement strand
CCCATGTGTGTTATCAAGATCTGGAAATCATAAAGGTTCCAATATCATCACTGTCCCGGAGCAGTGTGCACGAATGCAGATAGTCGAGTTCCTGACCGGCAGCCAACTTGAGATAGTTCGACAAGCTCACTATAAATAGGTTCGGACTCCGAGGAACATAATAAAAACATGGAAAATTGTGTATTTTGCAAAATAGTAAATAAAGAACTTCCTGCTTCAATTCTTTTTGAAAACGATGAGTTTTTGGCATTTTCTCCACGAGATCTAGTTTCAAAAGGACATACGTTATTAATTCCAAAGAAACACCAAGTTGATGTGTTCGATATGGAGCACAGTTCTTTTGAAAGGCTTGCGGGGGTTGCTCAAAACCTTTCAAAAGAGCTTATTGAGCTACATAGAGCGACTGGAATTAATCTACTTAACGCAAGTGGTAAAGATGCTCAGCAATCAGTATTTCATTTTCATTTACATATTATTCCAAGATATGTAAATGATGGGCTTGATCTTTGGTTAAGGAATAAACTCTGATTCAATTCCGAGGAGTGTCGAAATGATAGAATTAAAAGTTATCAGAAAACCCTTGTGGGGATTGATGGGTAAATGTACGAGACCAAGGAGGCCAGCAGACTACAAATCTGATATTTACGTCCTCGCGCTTTTCAAACACCAAGATCATGCCACGCTCGATACCCTTGATATGGATCAGTGGTGCTTCTGGGTACTTTCAAAAGATAAAATTAAAGAGCTATCTAAAAATGGGAATAGTATCTCACTTATTCGCCTACAAAAATTTGATATTAGCCCAGTTGGGTTCACTGAGATCTCTAAAACGATAGCTGGTATTCCAGCTCCAAATTGAGCTTCCTTTTTGTCTTAAAATGGTGTAAACTAATGGTAAGTTAGCTTTATGCCAACAAATCACGACAAAAACCTATCCGCCCTCCCCGACATCCTGACACTCAAACAAGCGTGTGGTGTGTTGAATTGCCACCCAAATACCCTGCGCTCATGGGATAACAAGGGTGTATTAAAAGCGATGCGATTTGGGACGCGCAAAGATCGACGTTATCGAAAGAAGGACATCCTTAAAATTTTGAAACAAAGCAATACTGGTAATTCTTATAAGGCAATTTATGAACAAAGATCAAAATAAAATGGAAAAAATAACTTCACGTGAAGAAAATTTCTCAGAGTGGTATTCCGATGTAATCCGCGAGGCGGATTTGGCGGAAAACTCTCCCGTCAGAGGTTCGATGATCATAAAACCCTATGGCTATGCTTTATGGGAAAATATACAAAAAATTTTAGACAGCGAATTTAAAAAACATGGCACGCAAAACGCATATTTTCCACTCCTCATCCCAAAAAGCTTTTTAGAAAAAGAGGCTGAACATGTAGAAGGATTTGCAAAAGAATGCGCAGTTGTCACACACCACAGGCTTGAAGGAAAAGACGGAAAACTTGTGCCGGCAGGCAAGCTTGATGAGCCATTCGTTATCCGTCCAACATCAGAGACGATTATTTACGATGCATTCTCAAAATGGATTCACTCATACAGAGACTTACCGCTCATTATTAATCAATGGTGCAATGTAGTTCGCTGGGAAATGCGCCCAAGACTTTTTTTACGTACAACAGAATTCCTCTGGCAGGAAGGACATACTGCCCACGCTACAAGGAAAGAAGCAGATGGAAAGACCCTGGAAATGTTAGAAGTGTATAGAAAATTTGTTGAAGATTATCTTGCCATATCCTTGGTAAAGGGCAAGAAAACTGAATCAGAGAAATTTCCAGGCGCTGAATATACGTCTACTATTGAAGCCATGATGCAAGACGGAAAAGCCTTGCAATCAGGTACATCTCATATGTTAGCTCAAAACTTTGCGAAATCTTTTGATGTTTCATTTCTAGATGAAAATCAGGAAAAACAATATGCGTGGCAGACGAGTTGGGGTCTCAGCACGAGAATCATTGGCGCTCTTATTATGTCGCATTCCGATGACAAAGGCCTCGTGTTACCGCCTAGGATTGCCCCAACACAAGTGGTGGTAATCCCTATTTGGAGTAGTGATGATGAAAAGAAAGCTGTTTTTGCTGAAGTACAGAAAATCAAGACTGAACTTGAAGCGACTGGAATCACATACAAAGTGGACGAAAGAGAAGGAAGGCCTGGTTCCAAGTACTTTGAATGGGAGCGAAAGGGTGTTCCGCTCCGAATTGAAATCGGTCCTAAAGATATTCAAAAACAGTCAGTGGTGATTGTTGAGAGAATTTCCGGTAAAAAGGAGTTTATTCCAAACGAAGAAATCTCCTCATACATAAAGGATAGTTTAGAGCACATACAAAAAACACTACTTGAAAATTCAAGGAGGTTTCGTCAAGAAAATACTCGCGAAGTCTCCGACTATGAGGAGTTTAAGAAAATTATGGCTGATAAGCCTGGTTTTATCTTTGCTCATTTGTGCTTAGACAAAAATTGCGAAGATAAAATAAAAGAAGAAACGAACGCGAGCACTCGGTGCATCCCTTTTGAGGGTGGTCTGGGCAATGCCGGCAAATGTATTTATTGCAAAAAAGATGCCCCTAATAAAGTTCTGTTTGCTAAGGCTTATTAAAATAACAATGAAAAAGTTTGATCAATACTATAGAGCAATTGATTATCTAGAATCACTACCTCAATTTTTTGGCAAAGTAGAAGACCCCTCGATTAACATGCGGCGGATGAGATATTTTTTGGACTTGCTTGGAAAGCCGGATAAAGATCTGAAGATAATACATATCACCGGCACTGCTGGTAAAGGTAGCGTCGCCCGAATGGTACATGACTCAATTGTAAATAGTGGCAGAAGATCAGGACTTTTTACTTCTCCGTATTCCACTTGTCAGATAGAAGAGATACAAGTTGATGATTTGTATATTGATCCAGTTCGTTTTGCATCAATGGTTGAGTCGATTAAAAAACCAATAGAGGAAATGAGGGGAAGCGAGTTCGGTACCCCGTCCATCTTTGAGGTTATATTTGCAATTGCTCTTTTATACTTCAAAGAGGAGATGGTTGACTGGGTTGTGTTGGAAGTAGGGCTTGGTGGCAAATTTGATGCTACAAATATCTTTCAAGCAACAAAAGTATCGGTAATTACAAATATCGGTCTAGATCACACCGACATACTCGGTCGAACTCTCGAGGATATTGCAAAAGATAAAGCAGGTATTATTAAAAAAGATAGTTCGTTTTTCACAACGGAGACAAATCCAGCATTACAAAAATATTTTCAGTCAGTTTGTGAAAATGTTGGAGCAGTTTTTAACATTTTGCAAACTGCCGAGCTTAGCTTTGAAGAAAGGAATCGACTGCTCGCGCAGAAGATTACAGAACATATCCACGTCAATAATAAATCATTTGAAAAAGCAGTCGCTCATTTTCAATTACCATGTCGTTTTGAGATTATCAATAGCAATCGAACGGTGATTTTAGATGGTGCTCACAATTCAATTAAAATGCAGAGTGTTATTTATAAATTCCAAGAATTCTCCAATAGAAAAATCAGTTTGGTGATTGCCATAGCTAATGGCAAAGATGTGGAGAGTATCTTGAGACACATACTTCCAAAAGTTAATAAAGTTTACGCCACAACCTTTGATGTACATGGTCGCCACTCTGTTTCATTAAAGGATATTAAGAGATGCTGTAAACTAATCAACATAGATGTTCAGATTGACTTAATTCAAAATCCAACCTTAGCCTTCAAAAAGGCTGAACAAGAAGCGTCTAACGAAGACGTAATTTTAGTGACAGGCTCTTTTTTTCTTGTTGAAATTATTCGGAAAATATTCTACCCGGAAGTATTTATCTTATCTAACCGCCGTAGTAGGTAGTGTTATCTATGCTTTTGCATGAAATATTTTATTATGAAAACTCAAAAAACTAATTCTTCCAAAAATGTAGTCGCTTATTTTGAAAAACAGGTTGTAAAATATCCCAACAAAAGCGCTGTTGAAGATAATAACTCCGTTATTACTTACTCAAAGTTGAATGAGGAGTCAAACAAAATCGCTCATTATTTATTGGGACAAGATGTTAAAAAAGACGATACAATCGCTTTGTTTTTGAGCAGGTCAGTCGGAATGATATCAACCATCTTTGGTATAGAAAAGGCTGGCTGTGCTTATTTACCTATAAATACCCAGAGTCCAGTCAGTAGGTTACTGGATATTTTATATGATTCAAAAAGTAAAATTTTGGTTACGGAACAGAAGTTTAAAAATATAGCTCTGGAAATTTTCTACAATGCTCCGTTTGTAGAAAAATTAATCTTTCTTGACAAAGAACACGAGCCAAAGACAGATTTTACCGATAGTAAAAAGCTATGGAATTTTATATCTACTAAAAATGGCTTAATAGAATCTTCTGGATGGATTAGTAGTTACACGAATAAGCCATTTAGTCGTCTGGAAATTGATGAATTAGTTGGAAATATTATTTCAAAAGTTTCAGTTAATCTTAATAAAGCTGCAGCAGTATTGGAGATCGGATCAGGCAGTGGTTTGATCGCAAGAGAAATAGCTCCAAAAGTGAACAGATACATCTGCGCGGACATATCCGACATAGTTTTGGAAAAATCAAAACAGATGTTTCAAAGTGAAGGAATAAACAATGTCGAATTTTTACAAATAGATAAGGACAACACCTTTAATTTGAAAGATAATGTAGATGTTGTAATTATTAACAGCGTTGCTCAATTTTATATAAATTATAGTGAATTAGAAAAAGTAATATTGCATTGTTTAAATAAGGTAAATGAAGGAGGTGTCGTTTTTGTCGGTGATATTAGAGATCCTGAATTACGAGATTCCTTTTATGAATCATTGGCGCAGAAAAGTGAATCTGATCTCAATGAAGGCGCGGCAGACGCCATTGTCTTGAAGAAAAGTCTCGATAAGGATTTGTATGTAAACAAAAAATTCTTTATTGAGCTTTCAAAAAAAGATACCAGAGTAAAATCCGTAGAACTTTCCAATAAAATTGGCAAGATCAAGAATGAGCTTTCGATGTATAGGTATGATGTGGTCATTAAAAAAGGAAACGATAACATATCTAAAGATGTTGATAATTTCATAGTGCGCTTACCTGACATAAAGAATCTATCTATTGATAATCCAAATACTGCAATTGATGATCAACAACTTGCCTATGTGATCTATACATCTGGTTCAACCGGAAAACCAAAAGGAGTAATGATTGAACATGCTTCATTGTTCAACCGGCTCAATTGGATGCAGGGTGAGTATTTATTAAATAAGAGTGACAAGATATTATTCAAGACCCCATATTCGTTTGATGTTTCTGTTTGGGAAATATTTTGGTGGGCGATGTATGGTTCACAACTCGTAATTCTTGAGGATGGTTTCGAGGGCGATCCACAAAAGATATTAGAAATAATTAAGAAGAAAAAGGTATCTATTCTGCACTTCGTTCCATCAATGTTGAACGTATTTCTTTCTTACATTGATACGAACAGTATTAATCTCTCAAACCTCTCACTTAAAAAGATTTTTACAAGCGGCGAATCTTTGGCGGTCGATAGTGTGAGCAGATTTAGAAGATTGTTCGATGTAAACAGCACAGAAATCCATAATCTTTATGGTCCAACAGAAGCGGCTATTGATGTTACATATTTTGCTTGCGACAAACTATCTAAATCGAGCAAATTTGTACCTATCGGTAAGTCCATTACCAATAATAAGGTTTTCATTACCGACAAAAATCTAAATGAGATGCCAAAAGGCGAAGAAGGTGAAATAGTAATCCAGGGAATAAATTTAGCAAGAGGATACCTTAATAATAAAGTAAAGACTGACGAGAGTTTTGTGCCAGATCCATTTGGTGTTAGGACGTACAAGACCGGGGATTTTGGGGTTGAGCTTCCTGATGGAAATATCAAGTATTTGGGCCGTAAAGATAATCAGGTAAAAATCAGGGGTAATAGAATAGAGCTGGATGAAATCCGGAAAGTTATTTTAGAGAACTCCAGCATATCAGAGTGTTGTGTTATTGATAACGATGAGTTAAATGAAGATAAAAAAATAATCTGCTTTTATATAACCAACCAACCAATACACGAAGGAGACCTCATTCAAATTCTAGAACGTTATCTTCCTTCTTACTCTATTCCAAATCTTTTTATTAAAATTAAAGAAATACCTACAACTTCGCATGGAAAACTAGACAGAAACAAGTTGCTAAATCTAATAAATCAAGATGTTTCTAGTATTGCCGGTAGCAAACAAACAACATATACACAAACCCAACAAACTATTGTTAAAATTCTAAAGAACCACCTTAAAACAAAAGTGGAAATTGATTCTGATTTTTTCAGGATGGGCGGCAATTCCCTCCTTGCAATGGTTGTTATCAATGAAATTAACACCGAATTTAAAATAAAATTGCCAATAAGTGCTTTCTTTAAAAATCCAACTCCCTTGAAACTTGCGTATATCATTGATGCGCAAGAAAAGGAATTACGAAGTGTAAATTCCAATTTGAAAATTCCAGCTGAGTTGTACCCCGCGAGTCATAATCAGAAAAGAAGCTTTTTTATCAATAACCTCGATAATTATAGGTTTTATAACATTGCGCAGATTTGCGAATTGCCAGGAAATATAGACTTGGATCGCCTCGAAAGGGCAATAGAATTTGCTTTAAGTTGCCACGGTATCTTTAGGACTCTTCTTGTTGAACATAAAGGGAATATTTATCAAAAAATAGATAGTTCTTCGAAGATAAAAGTTCTGCGACTTGAACTCGATCAAATCGGAGTGGAGCAATTGATCAAGAGACAAAAAGAGACTAGGGTTGATCTGGGTAAGGATTTACCCATTAAGATTTTTCTAATAAAAAGTGGACGAAAAAATCTTTTATTAATGAATATTCATCATTCAGCCTGCGACGCTAGGTCTCTTGAAATTTTAAACACCGAAATTTCTAAATTTTATATAGACCCAAATAGTAGGAGTGACAATCTGCCTAGCACGTATGTTGATTTTTCTTTGGTTGAAAGAGACACAGTGGCAATTGGAATGGAGCAGGCGGAGTTTTTCTGGAAAAACTACTTGCATGAATATAGAGATACTAAATTGCCTGTCGATTTAAACTTCAAAAGAGATGGTACTTCAGATGGATCGCATTTATTGAAACTCAAGATTAGCAAGGGTACTTCTAAGCGCATCTTAAAATATTGCCATGATAATGGAGTTACGGAATTTAATCTTTTTATAACGCTTTTTATTATTTTCTTATCAAAAGTGTCTTCCGAGTCAGAAATTATCATAGGCACACCTATTGCCAATCGCATTGAAGAGAATTTCTGGGAAACCGTCGGGTACTTTGCAAACACCATACCTTTAAGGTTCAAGGTTAATAATAAATCAAGTTTTAGAGAACTATGTTCAATTTTCAGAGAAAACTACTTGGAATGCATGGATAACGCTTTTGTTCCTTTTGACAAACTTATCGACAAGATTGGAGTTAAAAGAATTTTCAACACGAACCCCGTTTTTCAAGCGTTATTTAGCTTCAAGGAAGCTTCCACTCTAAGGAAAGACTATGTTCTTTCTGAGTCGCGGATAGTTTCTGATGATGTGGGAGATATGAGTCTGATTTTTGACGCGATAAAGAAAGAAACCAATTTTGAAATAAACTTAAGATTCAATTCTAAGCTATTTCTACTGGATACTGCCAATAGATTTTTAGACCACTTTGGAACTTTGGTACAAACTATCTTTTCAGAAGATCTGCTTGATACTGAAATTGGAAAAATTAAGATAATGAATGAAAAACAAACCAAAGAGGTAATTAAATTATCAACAGGTAAAAAAGTGCCGTTTAATAAAGATAAAAAACTTTTCGACTACATTCTAGACGGTGCTCGCTTGAACCCAAAACATATTGCCATCATCGATCATGGCAGTTCTATAACATACCAAGAATTTGCTGAAAGAATTTTTAATTTCGCATATTTCTTGAAGGAAAATGGAATTAAAGAGGGTGATTTTGTTCCCGTGATCATGGAGAGAAATATTGCTTCATTGGTATCAATATATTCTGTTATGTATTGTGGAGCGGCATATATACCCATTGTTCCGGAGTATCCTGTCGCGAGAATCAAAAATATAGTTGAAAGTAACAGGATTTCAACTATTGTGAACGCAAGTAATTCTCACGAGCTTGAATCTGAATTGAAGAAAACGCTACCTAGTTTGTCTTGGGCGGATTACGCTGAGAACATCAGCGATGTAAATGTTACAGCTTTCAAAATCAAAAGAGATGAAGCAGATATCGCTTGTGTATTATATACATCCGGATCAACAGGCAGACCAAAAGGTATTTTGTGCCCACATTCTGGATATATAAATATTATTGATTACATTGCACGAAAATATTCTTTAACCAATAAAACAGTTGCTGGTCATACATCCAATTTTACATTTGATATTTCTCTCGGGATAATGAACGCTGTGTTTAGTAAGGGTGGTACTCTGGTGTTATTTTCGTCTGATGAACTTAAAGACCCTGAACAAATAAGGAAGGCTTTGATAAGAAAGAAAATTAACTTTGCGCATTTTGTCCCCACCATCCTAAATCATTTAAATCTTGAAGATATAGAATTGGAATCCCTCGCTTCTGGTGCTGAAAAAATTTCACCGAGTTTGGCAAAGAGTTTGTCTGCCAAATTTGATTTTTTCTTTGAGTATGGTCCGACTGAAGCATCAATTTTTACAACGGTTTGGCAAAGGAGTGATGAAGAGGTCATTGACGTAGTCCCTATCGGGAAACCAGTCGACAACACTAGAGTATATATTTTGGATGAGAATTTAAATTTCGTGCCGATCGGAGCTCCTGGCGAGGTTTATATCGCTGGCGTTGGAGTGTCTAACGGGTATTTGAATGATCCCGATAAGACAAAGGAATCCTTTATTCAGGATAATCTGAAGCCAGCGCAATACATGTATAAAACCGGAGATACCGGAAAATTTATTCATGATGGCAACATCGTATTCCTGGGGAGAAAAGACAATCAGTTAAAAATCGGCGGTTATAGAATCGAAATTGGTGAAATCGAGAATTTGGCATTGAAACACGATGATGTATCTTCTTGTTTTGTTGATGTCCAAACAAATGACTCCGGATTTTCAAGTATTGTTTTGTATTACTCCTCAAAGAAAAAAGTTGATGTACGAATTTTGAAAGCATATTTGAGAGAATTTCTTCCTAACTACATGATTCCGTCTAAGATGATTTATGTATCCAAGATGCCAAATAAAGTGAACGGGAAAGTAGATGTCGATAAGCTCAGACAGATTAAGGATGCATACAATATTCTTAATCAAGACTTAACGCCGGAACAGAATATCGTTAAAAATATATGGTGTAAAACACTAAACATTAATGCACTAGATCTGCACAGTGATTTTTTTGAATTGGGAGGCAGCTCTTTGAAAATACTAGAGACAATCTATTATTTAAGGAAGGATTGTAATATAGATGTCTCAGTATCTGATTTTTACAGAAATACTATATTCAAAAACTTTTGCGACCTTGTTTACTCCAAAAGAAAACCTGGCGAGGAGACTAAAAATCTATTTGAAAAGTCAATAAAACAAAAAATTAAAAAACAAAATTCAGTAACAAGAAATAAAAAAGTTTTATTAACGGGTTCCACCGGCTTTCTTGGTGCGCATATACTTAAGGAATTGATCCTTTCTGATTGTTTCAGTGATATCTATCTACTTATACGCGCACGGGATTTATTTGAAGCTGAAAATAGAATTAAAGAAGAATTTAAGTCTTATTATCCTCAAATAAATCTGACAAAAACTAAGGTGATCTTGGGAGATTTTTCTGCCAAGGATTTGGGGGTGTCCAAAGAAGATAAAACGATTTTAACGGGTATCGATACGGTAATTAATTGCGCTGCCAAAGTGCAACATCTTGGAAAGCAAGAGGATTTTGAAAAGATTAATGCACACTCAGTAAAAAATATTACTGAAACCATAGGAAAGAAAGATCTTGAGTTTATTCAAATATCCACGTTGTCAATATTCGGGAAAGTACCAAATGGTAGGAATGTTGTTTATGAGAATGATTTAGGAATGGGTCAAACTTTTGACAATTTTTATGATGAGACGAAATTTAACGCAGAGGTTTATTTAGAAGATTTTTATAAATCTGGAGGTAGGGGTGGTATTTTTAGACTAGGTAATATCATGAATAACTCTGCTACCGGACTTATGCAGAAAAATCTTACAGAAAACGCATTCACAATGATGCTTCAATCAGTTATCAATACAAAAAGTCTTTGGGGGCTAGATAAGTATGTAACTAACATATCGCCAGTCGATAAGTGCGCTGAATTTATTGTCAAATCAATCTGTAATTATGATTTACAAGGCAATGTGGTTAATGTTTATAATCCAGACTTGATTTCTATGGGTGAATTAGTACATCTTGTAAACCATATGGGAGTATGCAATATAAGTGATACAAGCAGTGGGTCGGAATTACCTAAAAAATATGTACCTTATTTAACCAATTACTTAAATACAGAAAAAGGAAATGTCGTAACATACGATAGTGCCAACTTCAATGAAATAGCCGAGGATCTGAAGTTTTTTTGGCCAATAATAGACGCGCCATATGTGTCAAAAATTATTAAGTATTTGATAAAATGTAAAATAATATGAGTAATATAGACAATGAATTATACCCCTTTCATTCTTGGGGAATGAAAATAGTAAGAGCAGAAGGTATTTATTTGTTTGATGAAAATGGTAGAAAATTTATAGACCTAACTTCTTCTGCGAGTGTTGCAAATATTGGATATGCGAACGAAAGAGTAATTTCAACTATGCGAACACAGCTTGATAAACTTATCTTCTCTCCGCCGTGGTGCTTATCAGAAGAAGCAGAAGAGCTCTCAGGAAAATTAATACGACTATTCCCAAAATATTTAAATACAATTTTGAGAGTTACAACTGGTAGTGAATCCGTAGAAGTTGCTTTGAAGTTGGCAAAAAGATACACAAAAAGATCTAAGTTTTTAAGTTTTGAACATTCTTATCATGGCCACACAATCGCCTCAATGGCGATTGGCATGAATAACGGAACCAAGAAAGACTTCCTACCCCTTATAGAGTCCGACACATTGAAACATCCACATATTTCCAGCGGGATACATATGACCGAATCAGATGTATCCAAAACTCTTGCCGAAATAGAAACGAGACTTAGGACAAAAGAGTATGCAGCATTCGTTACGGAAACAATGGCTACAAGTGCGGGGAATTACATACTTCCAAAAAGTTTTTTTACTCAACTTAAAGAAATTTGCGGTAGATACGGAACGTTATTGATTATAGATGAAGTATTAACTGGATTTGGAAGAACTGGAAGGATGTTTTCTTTTGAAAGGTTTGAAATCCAGCCGGATATTGTTTGTATAGCCAAAGGTCTTGGTTGTGGTTATTCTCCGATAGCCGCCACAATTACAAATAAAGAAATTGCTGAAGGTTTCGATTATTTCGCGACTTTCGCATGGAATCCGTTAGCCTGCAAAACAGCGTCCGCTGTTTTGGATGAATATAACAGGTTAGATCTTGTGAAAAACTCTGAAAAATTAGGCTCCGAGGCTTTGTTGGAGTTGCAACGAAACATTGGTGCCAATCATAATGTTAAAGAGATCAGAGGGATGGGTCTAAGGATCTCGGTTGAGTTTAATAGTGAAGACTTTTTCAAGAAAGTAAAGGATGACCTGCTGGTAAATGGTATTTTTTCCGGCCCTGCTGACTTGCCAAGTATACTGATCATAAGCCCGCCACTATGTATTTCTTCAGAAGAGATGGGGTATGTTATTGCCAGCATAGTTAATTGTGTTAACCATGAATAAAACATCTGATGTTTTAATTTATCATATTCCACTTGTTAGAAGTGATAAATATATACTCAAAAATATAGATAATAATCTACCGTGTACTAATGCAAAAAATGAGTTTAGCGCCGGTCTTTATTTCTGCTCATTAATTTTCAAGAAAGATTTTAGTATTATTTCTATCAAGTATCTTTTCAGTAAAAATGGGAAACCAATTTTAGAGTCTAAGGAATGTGGATTTAGTATTTCCTATACGAATGATCATGTATATATAGCGATAGTTAGAAACGATATGATCGGTCTTGATGTTGAACAGATTAATAGTATTGATCTTAATGTTTCTAAGGAATTTATGTCAGAAAGCGAATTAGTAAAATTGGAGGAATCAATCAATAAATATGAATACTTCTATAAAATATGGACACTTAAAGAATCATATTTAAAACTCATCGGTACAGGTGTTGATAATTCAATAACCAACATAGAATTCGTTGAGGATAAAAATGGTAGATTTTCTCTATCCAAAGAGGTTGCGCATAAAGTATATTTCAATAACTTTGCGTCACAAGATTGTATAATATCAGTTGCATCGTTTAATTGGGCAAATTACGAGATTATAGATTTTGATAACACTAAAGAGTTTTTAGAAAAAATATGAGTATTAATACCCCAAATGATTTAACAGAGACGTATCTCAATGCATTTAAAAGTATTGCAGAAAAACTTTTAAAAAATCCAGAAATTGATACTTTATTTTTTTCTGGTTCCCTTTACAGTGGTGATCCTGGACCTAATTCAGACTTAGATTTTATCGCAATTACAAAACCTGAATTTGATTATTCTCAGAGAATACAAGATGTGAGCGATGGAATATTTTATGAACTATTTGTCTACTCTGAAAATCAATTAAAAAAGTCTTTTGAGCGAATGGACTATCAAGATATGCACATGGTCGGTTATGGTTTTTTAGTTTTCTCAAAAACTCAAAATTTTGAAGGTATTAAAAATCTCGCCAAGAGCTTATTTGAAAAAGGGCCCGCCAAAATATCAGATGAGCAACTTGTATATGAAAAATATTTACTGTGGGATAAATACACCGATATTCTGGACGTCAGAATAAAAAATCCCAACTTAGCCAAGTTGCTTATGAATATCTTATTATGGGACGCTCTAAGGCATCTGTACATCGACAAATGTGTCTGGTTTCCTAAAAGTAAAAGGTTATTTGAGTCACTTGCTAAGATTGACAAAGACACATATGAGTTAGTTTTTGAGTTTCTGAATTCACCCAACGATGAAGAATACTTGTTAGAGAAACTTAGCAAGATAGTAGAGAATATAATCTACCCAAATAAGCTTTCTGACCCGTTTGTTTGGCAAAGCAAAAAGAACATTCTGTGAAAAAGTTATTGTGTAAATGAGACAGTGACCGAGACGGGTGTTTTGTGTCTCATTTGTAACATTCACAAAAACACACCACAGACCGAGACGGCTCGTCTAAGGAGTAGAAGGGGGGTGCTAAAATGTTCTTACAGGGCGTGATCGACCACGGTTCTAGCTCGAGACAGCCAGCAAGTAAATTATGACAAAATATCGCTTTCAATTTAGTTTCTTGTGGTACGATTTTTGGGTCGGGTGGTTTTACGATCGCACCAAAAAGATTCTATACATTTGCCCCTTGCCCATGTGCGTAATTAAAATCTGGAAGTCATAAAGATTCCATTATTATCCCTGTTCCCGAGCAGTGTGCACAAATACTGATAATCGAGTCCCCGTCTGTCCGCCGATGCTTTAGTGAAGGAGGGATTGGCAGCAGACATATGCTAAGTCAGGTGACTGAGACGGTATAAGATATAAAAAAATGAAAATTCACATTGGTTCAAAGAATCATATAAAAGTAGCCGCGGTGAGCGAATTGTTACAGGATTACCCGCATCTCAAGAATGCGGAGATTCACTCGTTTGAAACATCATCAGGAGTGGCTGAACAGCCAAAATCTCTTGAAGAGACAGTACAAGGGGCAATGAATCGGGCAAAAGAAGTATTGCGCGATGGAACATACGGAATTGGCATTGAGTCAGGACTTATGAAGGTTCCTGGTACTAAGTCGGGTTTTATGGATGTGTGTGTTTGTGCAATATATGACGGAACCGAATATCATCTTGGTTTATCTTCTGCCTGGGAAGCCCCAAAGAAAGTTATGGAATATATGCTTAAAGACGGGCTGGATATGAATGACGCTGCGCATAAAGCAGGATTAACTGATAATCCTAAAGTAGGTTCCGCTGAGGGTCTTGTAGGGATAATGACCAGGGGTCGCCTAGACAGAAAAGCTTATACAAAGGAATCCATCAGAACAGCATTGATTCATCTGGAAGAGTATTGATAGTTGGACCGACTGAGACGCCTCAATTTGGTACACTGAGAGTGCCCACGGAACCATTATAAGGTCTCAAGGTGTGGGATTCTAAACTGAGTCAGTCAGCCAGTGTGAGATAGATTTGGGCTTCGGGTAGCACAATCTTACAAAATTCCATGAACCCAATGAATACAAAATATTTTGTTATCACAGTCGTTGGCTCGCATGCGGGTGAAGATCTGGCAACAATTTTTTCAAGAAAGCAGAAAGAGTTAATAGATAGGGGTAAGACCTATTGGTTGCTGAAATCTTTTAAGGCTAAAACACAACAAATTCAAGAATTTTGCAGAAAAGCAGTTCAAGCAAATGGAGACATTTATGTATTGTTTATTGATTCTTCAAGTAAACATGGCGCGCGTCCTACGGTTCATAATGATCCAGTCCAACACATCTCATCTAATGGTATCGTATGGGAACAGCTACCTAGAGGTGTTAATATTACTGGTAAAATTGATTCACAAAGTTCGGTTATTGTATTAGATAAGCTTGAATTGATGAATCCTGATACAGATATTGACCTATGGGATTTTTCTGAATTTGAGACGGATAAACCTGTTAAGCTTCAGTTGGGCGCCTCAACGATATGTTGTGTCAGAAAAGTTTCTAAGGGTATGAAGTCTAGATACAGAAAGACCATTGCGTGGGGCAGATTAGTCTATCCGTATTCTGTTTTAGTCAAATAATTATTTTTCCGAAGAGCGTCGAAATGGTAAGCTAAACGGCGTTAAAAAATTCCCGTGGTGTTAGGTGGAGAATTTTGGCGTCCGCGGATGCCGGTATAATGAAAAGCGACATTTGATGAATGTAGTGCAACCCGGCGAGTAATTTCGCACTGTACCTCGGTGGGTTCTGGGTGTAGGATATAATTTATGAAAAAGGCACTTATATTAGGCGTTATCCTCCTTATCGTGATTGGGGGATACTATTATTTTGCCACCACGAAAATCGAAGAGACTGTGGTATACGCCAGCGATACTACGATCGAAGGTGACGCTGCAGTTCTATCCGGTGAGCAGACAACCATTACTAATGCTGCCACACTCACGGTCAAGGGAAATTTTGACGTCACAGGAACGCTCGCGTGCGCTAATGGTCCGCTCAAGATTGTCGTCGAAGGAAATACTACCATTTCGGGTATCGTGCGATGTGTCCCCCCCGAAGGCGCGAGTGATGGAGACACCGGAATATCAATTGTGACGAATGGATTACTCACGGTGTCAGAGGATGCGGAAGTGATTTCAAACGGCAGCGTCCAGATTGTGGACGATGAACGTAAGCTCGCTCGCTCGGACGAGGATATCGAAGCAGTATTTAATGAAACCAGCGAGAACACGGGAACCGGCACGCGCATCGGCCCAATGATCGAGAGTGGAGTGATAACGGGCGGCGTAACAACAGAAGCGGCTCCACCCGAGTCAGCACTGCCATACTTCGCAAAACTTTTTGGACTGGTCAATACCGCTCACGCGCAAACCGCACTCGATAAAGATGGCAACCCAATTCCGGGGGTCGTGATTTCTGGCACGTGGACGATTGGCGAGGGTGGCGCGCCTCCCGCTGGTGTCGCAATTGAAGCACCTGGTAAAAAAATAAAAAAAATTGTGCTGAACTTCAATTTTGGAAACAACAGTGACGTCACACTCCAAGATTTTCATTTAGTAGGTCCCAAAGGACGGACGGGGGATAGCGACATCGGAACGTCATGCAATGCCCGAGGCAAAGATGGCGAGGACGCATTCCGTTTTCGCGTGCAAGCGCGCAATATTACGCTGAACACATTTCGATTAGAACTTGGTGACGGGGGAGACGGGGGACCCGCAGAAACTCCCGACGATTGTGATCCCGGTATCGCGCGCGGCGGCAATGGTGGTGCGGCAGGAAACTTTAAAATGACTGCAGAAGGAAGTATTCAAATTAATGCATTTCATATTGTGCCCGGGAGGGGTGGATCCGGAGGCACTGCCACAGCGAATGGAAAAGATGGCGAGGATGGGTGCCCCGGGAAGAAGGGAGGGGACGCAACGGCAACCGGTGGGGATGGAGGAAAAAATAAAAAAGAGCTTGCCGCGGCCGGCGCAGTCAGCGGGATTGGGAACGTAACGATTGACACCGTAATTGGTGGTCTCGGCGGAGAAGCAATTGCAAATCCTGGCAAAGGAGGAAATGGAAACGCATGTAAGTGTAATGGAGGCGCAGGGGGCAAGGGTACTGCAACGGGTGGAAAAGGAGGTGATGCATCACTTTCCGGAATTACAGGCACAAGCCAAGGGGGTGATGGTGGAGACGCAGATGCACATGGTGGCGTTGGTGGAAACGGCGGATCATGTTCCATCAATCAAGCATCGGGTGGAAACGGAGGAAAAGGTGGAGACGCCAAATCAACATTTGGTGTGGGAGGAAATGCGGGAGCGCGCGGAGCAGACGGAACCGTGGCAGATGAAACGGGAGGTAACGGCGGGAATGGTGGCGATGGATGCGGCCCGGGCGGAGGCGGCAAGGGTGGCGCGGGAAAGCCGCCGGGAAGCGACGGCGCGAAGGGGAAAATTATCTGTAGCGAAGAGGAGCCAAAGACCGCTCCTGATACCGGTGGAACGGGAGTCATTCCGGGGAGTGGCACTGGGACAACCGGCGGAAGTTCCGGAGGGTCCACCGCGCCTGCGAAGTTGATTCAAGCAATTCAATATCAAGGGAAATATCTACCACGCGAGCAACTAATTATTGAAGATGAAATAGGATGCGGAACCGAACACTGGCACGCAGCGCGCGGCGCCGTTATTGCAACCGATGGTACAGCAGTTTCAGATCCCGGGCCGCAGTGTGGATACGGGAAATTAAGTGACGTACCGCTCGTGCAAGTCGAGGTACAATAGAAATATCGCACTACTATTTCAAACGGAACTATCTAATTTCTCATAGATAAACCTCTACCACTTCCGCTCATACGAAAGATTGTAAAATTTGGAGTGATTGAAAATAAAAAAATCCCACTTGACCAGCATATGCTGATCGAGTGGGATCTGACTCTACCTTTCGAGAAGTATTGCCGTGATGATCGGAAAGAGCGCCGTATAATCGCCCCAGACCTGGGCAATATAGGCCTCCTCTCCAAGTTTACTCCACGTGATTTTCTCTTTTCCTCCTGCGCCCGAATAGGAACCTGCGCTCATGGGAGAGGTGTGGATTTCGATAAATCCTGCCCAGGGTGGAATTTCTTGATCCTGCACACTCACCTCACAATTTGCCAAGTAGTCTTTCTTGAGATGCGGAACGACGCATATGGGAAAGTCTCCAGCAATTCCACCACCCAACTGAACAAACGCCAATGGAGTTTTCTTCGCCGTATCTAAATACCACTCGGCGAGCCAATGCATATATGCAACGGAAGGCAGAACAACGTCCGCTCGAATTGGATTTTCCGGTTTGAAGCGTTTGAGGAATGGATGATTTCCTTGATAGGTTTCCCACGCAAAGATATTTCCCATAGTGGAATCTTCGAATCCGGGAACGAACACGGGAATTGCACACCGCCACGCCTCATGGAGCCAGCAGTCGTTCGAGGACGTTGTTGGATCGCACGAAACTACATTCCTACAGAAAAGTTCGAAGAAATACTCGTGCCAGAGCCGTTGTTCGCCTTCCGCTTCAGCTTCTCTCCATAGTTTTTCGAGTTGCGGAAGGATGATTCTCACTGATTCATCTTCCGGAAGGAACGTATCGGTGATTCTACGAAATCCGGCACGGTCCAACTCTTTTTCTTCGGACCTGGTAAGCTCCGTGTAGTCAGGGATGTGAGCGTAACAACCATTGGCGACGAACCGATACAGACTCTCTTCGAGATTTGCACCAGTAACACAAATGCCAGCAATGTGACCGGAGCGCATCAGCCTACCAATCGGAACTCCGAGCTCGAAGGAGCTTCCCGCGCCCGCCATAGTAAGGAAGACTTTTCCACCCCTGGCACAATGTTCTCGTAACCAGAGGCCCGCTTCGACGACTGTTTGGCCGCCGCAATGTCGCATCGTATCCACCAACCAAGCGGAAACTGGCATGTGGGACATCAGTCCAGCTCTTGAATGCGTTTGCTCTTCCTCTCCTAACCGTATCTTTGCCCGAAGGCTGGGACTCAACGAAGCTAGTTTTTCCTTAAAGCTGCCCACTGTAGATCCTCCGCGTGTTTTGAGTTAATGAAAAGAATCCACAATTACTATACATATACGTTATACGGTTGTCCATTCATCCATGTGCTTGTGGAATTTGTACCCCAAGAGTAAATCGGTTATTCATTGACTGCAAAAATTGGATAGCACAATATAGATGCATATCTATAAAAATACATGAATTTGGCATGTGAACTTTCGTGTGGATATATTATCGCCAGATGAAAATCTATTTTGAACATCAATATGCATCCTGAAGCACAACAATCAGAAACAGCACCGTCCGAGGAGCGCAATCAAGAAGGCATTTCTGCCGCCGCGCTTAAATATAATGGCGAGGAATATATTGGTGCGCATCATCGAGATGCTGCCAAATTACTAAAGAAAGCACATCCAGATGCGAAGCCAGCACTATACGAAATTCGGTATGGATTTGTCACGACAAAAGGACGCTTTGTAGAGAGAGCAGAAGCGCATGATATTGCTGCTGCGCGCGGTCAGATCAGGCGTATGGAAATCGAATTGGACAGCGACAACATTATGTTCTATTTGCCAATGGAGCAGGAGGAATAATGAGCGCCATTTGCGTTCTTGTGAATACGTACATTGAAACGGCCAAGATATAATTTTAAATCAAAAGTGTGGCTATATCAGGTAGATCAGCCAGCCGGCGGAGCGTGGCATTTTGTAAGTGTTCCTAAAAAACTTTCAAAAGAAATTCGAGAAACATTTGGAGGACTTGCGCGCGGATGGGGATCGCTTCCGGTTGAAGTGACAATAGGAAGCACAACATGGAAAACCTCAATATTTCCCGATAAAAAATCGGAAACCTATTTATTACCACTCAAAAGAGATGTTCGCGAGCGAGCGCATGTTTCAAGCGGGCAGATGGTCAACATCGTACTTATTGTGCGCGTTTGAGAAGCAGGGTATTGAATGTAAAAAAAAGGAACCCTAACGCCCGTCCGTAGACGGTGGGTTCCGTGCGTGACCAACACATACTGTTGGCCATTATTCTCTTCCTTTTCGGTTCTCCTTCAGGTCGAAGACCTGCTCGAGCACGACGGTTGCGTACGCGCCCGGTGCCAAATCGAACGTGAACCGCCACGCATCTCCATCCTGCATTACTCCGAGACGTGTAACATTGATGAATGATGGTCGAAATGACCTTCTCACCACACGCAACGCCTCTTCATCGATGTGCTTCGGATTCCAGAGGTGTGTGTAGAGCGAGCGAATGTCCGAGTCGGTATGCCACAATGGCAGTCGTTCCGGGACGTACCCACCCATACGTTCTACAAGTAGCGTGTTCCACAGGTGGCTCTGCCATTTTTGAATAGCGAAGCCAAACGAGAACCGCACCTCGGTGCACAGCAGTGCATCCTTCCACGAGCGTGCGGACTCCCGCACGCGTTTCAGAACATGACCTTCTGGCTGTTGCTGGAGCATTTCACCAGCGGCATCGTAGTCTCCCTCCAGGATCAACTTTCCCACCACCTCATTGCCAGGATCACCCATACGCTGCTTCCCAAAGAGGTTTGGTACACGACGCAACGCATCCTCGTCGATCGATGGTGCATCAGAGATGATGCGGATGACGAAGCGGTTGCCCACATGCGCTCCGTTTCGAAGAGGCCGATCCGTTTCGCCGATCTGCACAAGCCGCATATCTTCATGAAAGAAAAAGGGAATAAAGTTTCCCTCCACGCCCACGATCTGTGACGTGATCGCGTGTTTGTCTTTCAGTCCATATGCACTGATGCAGTCGAGTGGGACATCGAGCTGTCTTGCGATCTGATGTACCGCATCCTTCGTGGTCCAGCCGTGCTTGGTCAGTGCGAAGGTTGTCACGTTGCCACCGTTGTGGCCCTTCACGCGTGACCGTTGCATACAGAGTGGAACGGGGGTCGCAGGATCTCTATGGAGCTCCTGCACCACGAAATCTTCCGGGGTTGCCTTTAGAATTCCGATTGGTTTTGCCACTTGGTGCCTCCAAGAGAATATTGAGAACTCTAGTAGAGACTATACACTAAACATATAAAAAGTCAAATACGGGGCTTGAATTCAACCTTGAAGTGCAACGACTAGGAAACTAAACATACCCGCAGGTA
>ERZ1292623.1714-Hain-H51-01um-R1-1714-length-20619-cov-8_pt1 | contig 20619 bp, 16 predicted proteins | sample MGYA00564398_ERZ1292623 | MGnify/ENA primary metagenome ERZ1292623 (study PRJEB36523, sample SAMEA6512633) | groundwater metagenome | collected 2019-01-07 | study: AquaDiva: Metagenomics assemblies of 32 groundwater samples | reverse complement strand
ATACCTCCAGTTATGGTTTGGAATTTCCTAATGAATCACTTTTTTACCTGGAAAAGGGAGGAAAATTGATTACATTAATCCTTTTCCGGTATTTATAAGGATAATTTTATCTTTTATAATGATGTCCCTCCTTGATAATATCTTCTATATGGTGAACAAGTGGTAAAATTGCTAATTAGTTTCAGTTTGTAGATCTAATAAATAATGTGCATTTTTAAAATTTGAAGAGATTTTACTAAGAAGTTTTTGGTCTGCTGTGTAGAAAGGTAAATTTTGAAGTTTTGCTAAAGCTAAATAGCTGGCATCGTAGATAGTTATATCAAATTTGTTAGATAAATTTAAGGCAAGATCTATTAGTTCTGAATAACTAATAGTAATTAAATTAAGCCCAACGAGTTTTTTAAGATATCTTTTACCTATAACAAAAGATATTCTCTTTGCGCTGATGAATGTTTTAAAAGCATTTGTCACCTCGTAGAATAAAAGATCGGGAACTATAAATTCAAGCTCTTCGGATTTAAACTTCTTTAATAGATGTAAGGCTTGAAATTTACCTTCCTCATGTTTAATAAACCATTTAATTGCAACCGAAGCATCAATAATAACGGTTCTCATTCATACTTCCTGCCTTTTTCAATAGCTTCACGGATGGAAATATTACCAGGGTCAAACCCTCTTTCGTTTAGAATATCATCAGCAGCCTTCTTGCGATTTTCTTTACTTTTTCTATCTTCAAAAGTCCAATTTGCTCTCTCCAAGGAGTCACGAACTAACTGCGCAAAGCTCTTTTTTTGTTTAAGAGCAATTATACGGTATTTTTGATAATCTTTTTCAGAAAGCCGAACATTAGAAGTAATCATGATATTATAATAACATGATATTATGATATAATCAATACCGTGAATTGTAATAGTTCAGGATTTAACAAAGGAACTTATTCTTCGAGCGTAGCGAGAAGTCTTTAAGATTTTTAGTTCTCAGCTTTCAGCCTCGAACAATAAAAGTTTTGGAAACTTCTGAACCATTACCGTGAATCACTTTTTTACCTGGAAAAGGGAGGAAATTTAATAGAGTTACTAGTCGTAATAGGATAAATCGGGAACTGGGGCGATGTTTGAAAGGATGTAGTTTTGGGAATATAGATAAAGTGCAATTGCCAGAATTGCCAGGACTATTTTAAATTCTTTGGAAACTAAGATATGCTGGAAGGCAATAATTACAAATGGGGCAATGGGGAGAGTATAACGGCTGATATCCCTGTGGGCAACAAACATCGAAGCCAAAAGATAGGTAAAAAGTAAAAAGGCAAAAGGATAAAGTTTTTGTTTAATAAGTAGCAGTCCTGCCAAAAGTCCTAAGGTAAAAATATAAACTACATCTTCTAACCAAATTGTTCCAACCCAAAACTGATTAGCATTAAAAATCTGCAATGGAGGAAAAGTTAAATGAATATTGTCCCCGGAATGAAAGTAAGCAAAAAAATCATGTAATTGCACTGAAAATAAATAAAATATGGAAAGAAGTGTAAGAGGTATGAGTATTAGGGGATAGAAAGAAAGAATGTATCTTATGGATTTCCTCTGGTAAGCTTGCCACAAGATATAGAGTCCAAGGGCAATACCAAGTAATATTCCTGGTGGTCTAACGAGTTGGGAGAGGGAAGCGAATATAGCAGAAAGCCAGATATAGGGTTTAGGATTTAGGGTTTGGGGTATAGTTTTTAGAAAAAAATACAAAGAGAGAATAACAAAAAAGATAAAAATGGGTTCAGGAGAACCGATTGAGCGGACAATAATCCATCGGGCAGGCAGAAATAAAAAAACTAATGATAAAAGTAATGGATTGGGTGTTAGTTTGAAATCGCGAACAAGAAAATAAAATGCCCAAGTAGAAAATATAGTAAATAGAATGGAAACAAAAAGCATAGATTTTAGAAAGCCTAGAAATGGTGCAAAGGCTACAATTAATAGTGGGTATCCAGGGAAATGGGAAGCAAAATAATTTGAAGGAAGAGATTGAGGTATCTGCGCGATTAAGCTAGGATCATAAAAAGTTTTAGCAATAATTACATATTCCAATCCGTCAAAATTTCTATAAATTGTATTAAATCCATTAGAAAAATTTAGCCCCCAAAAATTACTAATGGATAATAAATGGGGTAGCCAGACTAAAAAGGTTGAAATAAGGATGAGTCCGGTGATGATAGATAAATGATTTAGAGTTTTTGACATGATACTAAAATCATAGCAGAAAAAAATATGCTGTGCTACACTCTAAGAAATGGTTAAAAATCTTTCCGTATTCTTTCCTTGTTACAACGAGGAACAAACCATTGAGGATACTGTTAAAAATGCAGTTTCTGTACTTGAGAAATTGAACTTAGAATACGAGGTTCTAATCATTAACGATGGTTCATCTGATAAAACTGCGGAGGTTGCAGATTTTCTGGCTAAATCAAATCCCAGAATTAGAGTAATTCATCACCAAAAAAATTTAGGCTACGGGGAAGCTTTAAAATCAGGATTTTATAATGCTAAGTTTGACACGATTTGTTACAACGACGGAGACGGTCAATTTGATTTTGCAGAGGTTGAGAAATTCTTGGGAAAAATTGAAGATAGCGATTTTGTCATTGGATATAGGATAAAACGTAAGGATCATCCCATTAGATCCTTATTTGCTAAAGGTTGGGCTGTTTCTTTGTTTTTATTTTTTGGATTGCATCTTAAAGATGTTGATTGTGGTTTTAAGATGATAAAAAAAAGTGTTTTGGAGAAAATTCCAAGACTAGAATCAAAAAGAGGTGGGATGATAAACGCAGAACTTGCTATAAAGATAAAAAAATACGGGTTCAAGACTACCCAAGTTGGAGTTAATCACTATCCAAGAACTGCAGGCAAACCAACTGGCGCAAATTTGGCTGTAATTATAAACTCTTATTTGGATCTTTTAAGGCTTTGGTGGAAATTCTTGGATAAAAAAGAGTTTTTTTTAGTAATGGGAATTTTGGGTTTTGCTGCGATTTTGCGATTTTGGAGACTACCCGAATATATGACTTTTTTGGGCGATGAGGGTAGAGATGCACTCATGATAAAGCGAATTTTAGAAACAGGGGATATTCCTTTGCTTGGTCCCCCGACCTCAATTGGGAATATTTATTTGGGACCGCTTTATTATTATATGATGACTATCCCGATGACTATTTTCTGGCTAAATCCGGTAGCAGCAGCTGCGCAGGTTGCTTTAATTGGAGTTTTAATAGTAGCTCTTATTTATTATTTGGGCAGGAGTTGGTTTGGAAAATGGGCCGGGGCAATTTCTGCTTTTTTGTATGCTGTTTCACCAGTCACTATTGTTTATTCAAGATCATCCTGGAATCCTAACCCAACTCCTTTTTTTGCACTCCTGGCAATATTAGGAATTTTTAAAGTCCACAGAAGTAGGAACTTTTACTGGCTTATTTTAACTGGAGTCTCTGTTGCTTTCGCAGTCCAAATGCATTACCTGGCTTTGATTTTAATACCGATTATTGGTTTGCTTTGGATTTATGAAACAACACTTGTTTTGAGGAAAAAGATGGCGGGAAAACATTTATTCGGTGGAACCTTAGGGGCAATTTTAGCATTTTTGCTTTTAATGTCACCACTTTTAATATTTGATTTAAAACACAATTTTTTAAATTATAGGGCAATATCAACTTTTTTCTTGCAAAGAGAAACAACGGTCAATTTAAATCCTATTAATACGCTAGAAAGAGTAGGACCAATATACAATCATGCTTTGGTTGGGAGATTTTTAAGTGGTGAGAATCCCTGGTTAACTCCGCTGGTTTCCATTTTAATTCTTATACCACTTATAACTGCCGTAGTGATGAAGTTTCAAGGAAAGGCTTTAAAATGGCAATATTTAGTATTAGGTGTATGGTTAGTTATTGGAATTTGCGGATTAACTCTTTATAAACAATCTATTTATGATCATTATCTCGGGTTTTTAAACCCCGTACCGTTTTTACTCTTAGGATCGCTTATTTCATGGAACAAAAAATGGGTAGTGGGGGGAGTTGGGATTTTGGTTATAATCCTTACTTTCGTAAATTTACAAAAATCTCCGCTTCAGCATTCGCCAAATAAACAATTACAAAGAACTCAGGATATTGCAAGATTTGTTATAGCTGAAAGTCAGGATAAATCGTTTAATTTCGCCCTAATTGCCAAAAGCAATTATGACAGCGCTTACCAATTTTATCTTGGTATTTTTGGACATAAACCCGATCCGGTTCAAGTTAAAAGGACGGATCAACTTTTCGTTGTTTGTGAGGATGCGGAGTGTGAGCCAATTAACCATCCAAAATATGAAATTGCCGGTTTTGGCTGGGCAAAAATAGAAAAGGAAGAAAAATTCATGGGGATTAAGGTATATAAGTTAGTAGCTAATCCAAGTGGTAAACCAAACTAATATGGAAAACTTTAAATTATCAATTATTATCCCTGTTTATAATGAGATAAGAAATCTTAAAAAAGGTGTACTTGATGAGGTATGGGATTATTTAAAGGGAGTTGATTTTTCATATGAGGTTTTGGTTGTTGATGATGGATCAACAGATGGAAGTCGGGAAATTATAAAAAAGGAAATTAAAGATAAAAGTAATTTTAGATTGATTGAAAATAGACATGGGGGGAAAGCTTATACTGTTATGATAGGACTCTTGGCAGCAAGAGGGGAAATTGCCCTGTTTACAGATATGGATCAAGCTACTCCGCTTAAGGAATGGAGAAATTTAAGTCCAAAATTTGAAGAAGGATTTGATATTGTGATTGGATCAAGACACGGCAGAAAAGGGGCACCAATCTTGCGGAAATTAACAGCTTGGGGGTTTTCTGTTGCACGAAATATTTTATTGGGCCTGCCATTTAATGACACCCAGTGTGGATTTAAAGCTTTTACTAAAAAAGCAATTGAAGAAATTTTTCCCAAAATTAAAAATGAATGGGGGATATTGCATTTTAAGGGGGGAGCAGTTAATGCCGGATTTGATGTTGAGATTTTATATCTGGCTAAAAAATTTGGGTTTCGGATTGCAGAGGTTGAGGTAGAGTGGCATTATGTTGGGACAGAGAGAGTTCAAGTTGTGAAAGATTCCCTGGCTGCAATTTATGATATGTTGCGAATTCGCTGGGATGATTTCAAAGGAAAATATGGATGAAAAAATATTGGCCTGATGTTTTAATAATTTTGCTACTTCTTTTTTCCGCACCTGTATTTTTTTACAAACTTGGGGAATCTAGCTTGGGCTCTTTTGATGAAGCTTGGTATGGGGATATTGCCAGAAATATTCTGAAAACAGGAGATTTTTTGCACCTTTCATGGAACGGCGATGCTTATATTGATCATCCACCGGCAGGATTTTGGTTAATTGCTATTTCAGAAAAAATATTGGGCAGTAATGAACTTGCTGTGCGGTTTATACCGGCTTTTTTAGGGCTTTTAAGTATGGTGGTTTTATTTCTTTTAGGAAAAGAATTTTTTAACAGTAGGGTAGTGGGATTTGCCTCGGCTTTGGCCCTCCCCTCATCTTTTTGGTTTTTATTTCGAGCTCGTTCGGGAAACTTGGATGTTATCCTAACCTTTTTCTTTTTACTAACAATTTATTTAGCAGTTAAAGCTTCAAAAGAAAAAAAATTCTTACTCCCCTGGTCAGTTAGTTTGTCATTTTTGTTTTTAACCAAAACTTTAATTCCGATTACGTTAATTCCCCCTCTAATTATTATTTTTTGGAAAACCAAATATTCAATAAAAGAGTTTTTTGGGCCAGGTGTTTTATTTATTTTGATAGTAGGTGGGTGGCTAATAAATCAGTTAATATATTCCCCAAACTTTTTGTCACATTACTTAGGGATTGGACTTCCTGGAGTTGATGTAAAGACAGATTTCCAGGCAAATTTTTTATTGATAAAAGAATATTTGCACTCTGGAATAGGGAAATGGTTTTGGCCGGGAATTTTGGGAATATTTGGTGGAGTATTTTTTAGACGAAAAAGTTTTATTATTTTAGCTGCATTCTTTTTTAGTTTTTTAATTCCTGCCATTTTTTCACATAAGGTCCATATATGGCATCTAATTCCACTTCATCCTATTTTAATTTTGGCATTTTTTGGTTTTGGATTTAGTTTAATGGAAAAATTAAAAATAAATAGGATAATAGTTGGAGTAGTTTTAATCGCAGTAAGTATTTATTTTTCCGGTATGCAAATAAGGCAAGCTTGGTTCCAGTTTATAAATATTCCGGCCTTTATATCTGATGAAGCAATACTTTCCAAAGAAGCCTCTAAATATAGTGAACCATTTTATATAGATGGCGATTTTCAACAAACAGCCATTTTTTATTCAGGGAAAATAGTTAAAAAATTAAGCCACGGTGAAATTCTTGCAAAGTTTGCCGGGGATGAAAAGTTTTTATTAATTACCAAACAAGATGGATTGGAGTTAGTAAAGCAGTATAAAGATAAATACGAAATCCTCAAAACCGACCGGGATAAATTTCTAATCCTAAAAAAGTAGACAAAGGATATGTCTTTACTGATATAATTTTAAGGTGAAGATTTTAGCGGGTTATAAATTTGAACTTATTATTGGGATATTAATAATTCTGCTCTATTTTGCCCTAAGACTACCCAACCTAACCCTCCAGCCGATTTTTGCAGATGAGGCAATTTATATTCGCTGGGCCCAGGTTATGAGAGCCGAGCCAACTCTGCGATTTCTTCCTTTATCAGATGGTAAGACTCCCCTATTTATGTGGTCAGTTATGCCAGCTTTGAAAATCTTTGAAGACCCCCTATTTGCAGGAAGAATAGTTTCTGTATTTTCAGGTTTTGCGACCCTTTTGGGGGTTGGATTTTTAGGATGGAAATTTTTCTCCTCTAAAATAGGTCTTTGGGGTGCATTTATATATGCAATAGTCCCTTATACTGTTTTTTTTGACCGGATGGCCTTAGTTGATTCTATGTTTGCCAGCTTTTCTATATGGAGTCTTAATTTTGCCCTACTTTTAGCCAAATATCAAAGATTAGATTTAGCCATGATTTTAGGATTTCTTTTAGGCGGAGGTATGTTAACTAAAACTCCAGCCATAGTTAATCTATTCCTTCTTCCGACAAGTGCTCTAGCAAGTAAATTTAGGGCAAAGTTAACTTTGCTTTGGATAGTTGCTATTGGAATAGCTCTTGGTTTATATAATCTTTTGCGCCTGGGTCCAAACTTCCCCCAACTTTCTTCCAGAAATGCAGACTATACTTTTTCTCCATCAGTTCTTCTTAGTCAGCCCTTTGATCCATTTTTACCCCATCTAGGTGATATTTCCGACTGGTTCCATGCCCTATTATCTTGGCCGGTTTTGATATTTGGGATTTTTGGGGTAGCTTGGGTTATTAAAGATAAAAATAAAATTGGCTGGGTAATTTTAATTTGGTTTCTTATCCCACTTCTTATTCAGATGGCAATTTTAAAAACTTTTACAGCCAGGTATTTACTTTTTACCATTCCTCCGCTTCTTCTTTTAGTTGGGTTTGGGGTAGAGAGAGTTTTAAAATCCATAAAATTTATAAATATTATAACGGTTATATTAATTATTTCAGCTTGGCCGATTTATTTTAATTATCTACTTTTAACTAACCCTGAGAAAGCACCTTTACCAAAAGCAGAAAGAATAGGTTATTTTGAAGAGTGGACTGCAGGGTATGGTTTTAAAGAAATAGCTTTATTTTTGATAGAAGCAAAGAGTAAGGGGCCGGTTTTAGTTGGGACAGAAGGATACTTTGGAACGTTGCCAGATGGTTTACAAATTTATCTGGAAAAGAAAGGTATTCCGGTAATAGGGGAAGGTGCAACAATTTCCGCAAAACTTCGTGAGGCAACAAAAGAAAACACTGTTTATTATGTTGCTAATAGAAATAGAGTAGGACAAAATATAGATGGCACGAAATTAATTAAAGAATATCCTAAGGCAAAACCATTGGATGAAAGGCCTCAGGATATGATAGTAGTATATCAGGTAATGCCATGAAATGGTTGATCATTTTAGTGCTGTTTTCTATACCTTCTTTTTCTACACTCCTCCAGCCGGGATATTTTGGCATGCATGATGATCTACAAATCATGAGGATTTATCAAATGGATAAGTGTTTGAGAGATGGACAAATCCCCTGCCGCTTCGTTCCTGATATGGGTTATGGTTTTGGTTATCCTTTATTTAACTTCTATCCAGTCATGCCATATTATCTGGGTGAAGCTATTCATGCAATAGGATTTAGTTTAATTTGGTCAGTAAAAATAGTTTTTATTTTAAGTTTTTTAGTTTCGGCAATAACTATGTTTTTTCTTGGAAGATTTTTGTGGGGGAGCTTAGGGGGTTTAATAAGCGCTCTTTTCTATCTTTATGCTCCGTATCATGCGGTTGATGTTTATGTAAGAGGGGCAATGTCAGAGAGTTGGTCGCTAGCCTGGACTCCTGCTGTTTTTCTTTTTATAGCAAGGGTTATTCAAAAGCCAGAACTTAAAAATATTACATTATTAGCTATTTTTTCAGCTCTATTTTTAATGTCGCACAATCCCATGGCTTTAATTTTTACCCCAATTATGGGAGTTTGGGCTCTTATACATTTATGGCAAACTAAAAATCTAGAGTCAATACCAAGGCTTATAATAGGAGGTTTATGGGGATTAGGGATCGCTTCGTTTTTCACACTTCCGGTTTTAGTTGAGGGGAAACTGGTTCATCTCGAAACATTGTTTATTGGTTATTTTAATTATCTTGCTCATTTTGTTTCTCTACATCAAATGTTTATTTCCACATTCTGGGGTTACGGTGGATCAGTTTGGGGAATTGGTGATGGGATGTCTTTTCAGATTGGTTGGTTACATTGGGGAGGACTTCTTTTTACTATTCCTTTAATTATTATTTTTTGGAAAACGCAGAGAGAAAAAAGTATAGTTTTAATATTTTTATTTCTTATTTTTTGGGCATCAGCCTTTTTAATACATCCAAGATCTAATCCTATATGGGAAAAAATCACAATTTTGCAAACTCTCCAATTCCCGTGGAGATTTTTATCAGTTACAATATTTGTTTCTTCACTGTCGATAGGGAGTTTTTTTGTACTTGATATGAGAAAAAAATTACTACTAGCTTTAGTTATGGTTTCTATGGTAGGACTTTTTGTTGTATACCAATCATATTTCACAATTGAAAAGGTTGTTCCATTAACTGATAAAGAGAAACTTAGCGGAGCCTTGTGGGATCTTCAGCGTACTGCAGGAATTTTTGATTATCTTCCAAAAACCGCCAAGTTTCCACCCGGTGGTCCTGCTCCCGAAACTATTGAGGTATTAAAAGGTGAAGCTCAGGTTTCTAATTTTAAAAAGGGAACAAACTGGTTATATGCGGATGTTTCAGTAAGTAATGACGCGACTTTGAGACTTCCAATTATTGATTTTCCAAAATGGAAGGTTTTTGTTAATGGAAAAGAAATAAAATTTGATAACGAAAATGATTTAGGACAACCGACTTTTGGAGTGTACTCCGGTAAACATACGATTTTTGCTAAGCTTTACAATACCCCCATTCGAATTTTTGCAAATATAATATCTCTTGCCAGTTTAATTATACTAATCATGGTTCTATTTAAAAAATGGAAGAATCCTTAAATTTAAATACTATTTCAAAAAGAGCAATAAAAGGGGTTTTTAGCCTTACTTTTAGAAGAATAGCTCTGCAAGTAATAAGTTTTGTCACTATTAATTTAGTTCTAGCCCGGTTTTTGCCGGTAGAGACGTTAGGAATTTTTAATATTGGAGTTGCCGTAATTGCTTTTTTTAGTTTTTTTTCTGATATAGGGCTTGCAGCAGCTATTATCCAAAAAAAAGATAAAGTTAGCGATTATGACTTAAAGACTTCTTTTACAATTCAACAAATTTTGGTTTTAATCTTAGTGATTTTACTTATGCTTTTTGCACCGATGATCTCTTCCTATTATAAACTTGATGAGGCTGGAGCTTGGCTTATTCGCGCCCTTGCCGGATCTTTTTTTATAACTTCACTTAAAGTAATTCCTTCGGTACTTTTGGAACGGGAACTAAAATTTGGTCCGCTCGTAACGGTTGAAGTTTTGGAAACTTTAGCATTTAATCTTTTGCTTGTTATTTTAGTCTTCCAGGGGTTTGGGATTTGGGCTTTTTCCGTTGCTTCAATTGTGCGCTCCGGCTTGGGTGCAATCCTAATCTATATTATTGCCCCATGGAAAATTGGACTTGGATTATCAAAACAGGCTGCCAAAACTCTTCTTGTCTTTGGAGTGCCGTTTCAAGCAAACGCTATTTTAGCACTTATTAAGGATCGGCTCACCCCTCTTATTATTGCAAAAATTATTGGTACAACCGGAATAGGTTATGTAACTTGGGCTCAAAATTTGGCTTTTTTACCACTTGAAGTAATGACTATTATAATAAGAGTAAGTTTTCCAACGCTTTCCAGGTTACAAAGCGATCCCAAGGCTTTAAAAAGTAGTTTAGAAAAATCCCTTTTTTTAACCACCCTATTTGTATACCCTGTGCTTTTTGGCATGTTAGCACTTGCTCCATCTTTGATTGATCATGTAGTTTCTAAAAAATGGGAACCTGCACTGCTATCTTTTTATCTTTTTTCCATATCAACTTTTTGGGCAACCTTATCTACAACTTTTACAAATTCACTAAATGCTATTGGAAAAATTAAAGAAACTTTAAAACTTATGATTTTATGGACTGTATTAACTTGGGTTTTAACTCCGATACTAACAATATATCTGGGATTTGTCGGGGTTGCAGTTTCTTCTGCTATAATTTCATTTACTTCCGTATTAACAATTATTTTAATAAAAAAATATATTCCAGTATCAATAATTGAAAATATATGGCAGAGTGGCCTGGCATCGTTACTAATGGGGGTAAGTATTTTTTATCTTTCTAAAATATTTGTTTCCAATCTTTTTTCACTGGTTATAATGATAATTCCAGGAGCAATAATTTATTCTATTTTACTTTATATATTTGCAGCAGGAAAATTAAGGAAGACTCTTAGGGAGGTAAAGGATGTATTTGTTAAAGATTAGCTTAATTTTTTTCTTCTTTTTATTTTCTTTGATTTTCGCTCCTATTATATATGCTGCTGAAGCAAAAATAATAACTCCTGTTTTTCCAATTAGAGGATCTGATTTTTTTCAGCTTGAAAATGTAGCACCATCTACTAATCTAGAGAAACAGTGGAATGAGATAAGAGTTAGAAATTTCTCTGCAACATGGTTACTCCGACCTGATGCCCTAAATGATGAAGAAGTTGTAGGGATTTTGAAATCAATGTCTAAAAATCAAGAGATAGGAATTTTTGCAGAAATAACTCCAACCTGGGCAAAAATAGCTTCAGTCAAATACCATGAAGATCAAAATTGGCATAGTGCGGGGTCTGTTTTCCTGACAGGTTATGAAGTGGCGGAACGTCAAAAACTTATTGATAGTGCTTTTGAGAAGTTTAAAAGCATTTTTGGTTACTATCCCAAATCTGTTGGGGCTTGGTGGATAGATGGGGGATCACTTGAATATATGCAAAAAAAATATGGAATTTTGGCTAATATGGATGTTTCGGATCAATATACAACCGATAATTATCAGGTTTGGGGTCAGTATTTTTCAACACCCTTTTATCCCTCTAAAAGAAATGCTTTAATTCCGGCACAAGGCTTGGATCAAAAAATTGGAGTTGTAACTATTCAATGGGCTAACAGAGATCCATTTAATGCATATGGAAATGGAGTTTTGGATTCAACCTATTCCGTTCAAGCAAATGACTATGCAAACAAAGGTTATCACAATCTAAATATAGACTACTTCAATAAATTACTCTCTATTTATCTTGATAATCCGTATTCACAGATTGGTCAAGTTACCATTGGTTTGGAAAATGATTTTTCCTGGGAAGCATTTGGGGACGAATTTATAGAACAGCTCGATTCAATAAAGAAAAGACAGTTGCAGGGAATAAAAATTTTAACAATGTCGGAATTTTCTAATCTTTATAAATCAATTGCTCCAAATACTTCTCCGGAAGTAGCAATTTTTGCGGATGATCCACTGGGTACTTCTGGAAAAGTTTTATGGATTCAAAATCCAAGGTATAGAATAGGTTGGTTTTACGATCAACGTGGCTCGGTCATCAGAGACCTGCGGCTATTTTATAATGCTTCAGACGAGCCTTGTTTAGTAAAAGCCTGCCCGAGTTTAAATCTTGCAATGGCAGAAACAAAAAATTTAGATGAAGTGAATTTTGGAGATTTTTGGCTAATAGATGAGGGAAAAATTAATGGTGTTAACCTCTCAAAGATTGAAGATGGATGGAAATTGAGTTACATTAATCAGGCAGGAATAGGAAGAGTTTTACAATTTTTGCCTAACGATATTAAAGTCAATGAAGATTCTAAACCACTACCGATCGTTATTGGCCAGGCTATTGAATCTTCGAGAAATACTCCTAAAATATCACAAAATTTTAACTATGATTTAGTAAATAGTAGTAGTGTAGCTTTAAATCAATTCAAAAACCTTCTCATATTTCTAATTTTTATAATTTTAGCTTTTTACCTTCCCGGTGTTGCATTGCTTAGGAAGCTGGATTTAGATGAAAACACTAAATTTTTCTTAAGTTTTCCTTTAGGAATTTCTATTTTTACACTTTTCTCTTTTGTATTTGGGTATTTGCATTTTTGGGGAGTAATCATTTTGCCAATCTTGTCAATATTCTTTATTAGAAAAAGTTTTGTTTTGCCAAACTTGAGGAGTTTGAGAAATTCGCTACTCACTACTTTATTAATTATAATTGGTTCTTTGACTTGGGTTTTAACTACTATAAAAAATGGGCTTAACTTTGATTTTGGGTTAGGGTTTTGGGGACCACATGGGCATGATAGCTTGTGGCATCTGATTCTGATTGAATCTTTGAAGTCTGGATTACCTCCGCAGAATCCGGCTCTTTCAGGAACAATTTTAAATAACTATCATTATTTTTACGATTTGCTTTTAGCACAAACTTCAAAATTATCGACGATTTCTCCCCTAGATTTATATTTTAGGTTTTTCCCGTTACTTATCTCTCTTAATATTGGAGTTTTGTCATATTTTTTGGCAAAAGATTGGTTTAAATCTAAATTTGCTGCAAATTTGTCAGTTTTTTTTGTATATTTTGGTGGAAGTTTTGGCTGGCTTATATCTTATTTTAAGGATAGAAGTTTAGGTGGAGAAAGTCTTTTTTGGGCTCAACAAGCAATATCTAGCTTAATTAATCCTCCATTTGCCATCTCTTTACTGCTATTTTTGGCTGGCCTGATTCTTTTACATAGATTTGTCTACCAAAAACAGCATCATGCATGGTTTATTATTCCACTGGTAATTCTCTGGGGAAGCATGATTGAGTTTAAGGTTTACGGAGGGGTATTAGTTTTAGGAGCGCTAATTGTAGTTTCATTCGTGGAAGTTTTGAAAAGAAATTTCGGATTTTTGAAAATATCAATTCCAATTGCCGCGTTATCACTAGCAGTATTTTTTCCAAATAATTCAGGTTCAGGGAGCCTTCTAATTTTTGCTCCATTTTGGCTTATCCATTCTATGGTTGATTCAACAGATAGATTAAATTTTTTTAGACTATCTCTTGCAAGAATGGCAGGCATTGAATCTGGAAATTGGTTTAAGTTTATTGGGGCGGAAATAGTTGGTTTGATATTTTTCCTTTTGGGCAACTTAGGAACAAGAATTATTAGTTTATTTAATCCTAAATTTTTTTGGCCGGAAGATGTATTTAAATTATTTATTTTGTCATTTTTAATATTGGCGGTTTGTATATCCATGCTATTTACTCAAAAAGGAGCTGGCTTTAATATTATCCAATTTTTCTACTATTTTATATTTATATTTAATTTTTTCGCTGCGTTTTCGCTTACATTAATAATAAAAAAATATAAGATTCTTGGTTGGATTTTAACTACGATCGTAGTGATTTTAACCTTACCAACTACCTGGGATACTTTGCACCATTATTTACCAAAAAGACCTCCAGCAATGATTTCTCAAAGGGAATTTGAGGCACTTGAGTTTTTAAGAAAACAACCAGAAGGTATAGTATTAAGTTATTACTTTGATAAAAAACTTTCGGAAAAATTTGATGCTCCGAAACCGCTCATTGCGTACGAATCTACAGCCTATGTAGGAGCTTTCTCTGCAAAACCGGAATTTATTGCAGATACAGTAAATCTGGAAATTCTAGGAATAGATTATAAAGGAAGATTACAGTCTCAAAAAGATATTTTCGCAAATAAAGAGCTTGAGATTGTAAAAAAGCTACTAAAAGAGGGGAAAATTAAATACATATATGCTCCGAAATTATCCGGTTTTAAGCCGGATCAGGAAAAACTTGGAGTCAGAGATATATTTGAAAATGAAGAAGTTACTATTTTTAAAACCGAAGACTCATTTTGAATTATCACTAAATTTTACTTCTTTTCCTTAAATTGATAAGATGGATAGTAATGGCTAAAATTTCTGTTGTTATAAATACCCTTAATGAGGAGAAAAATGTTAAACGGGCGATTGAATCGGTTGGTTGGGCTGAGGAAGTATTAGTTTGTGATATGTATTCGGAGGATAGGACTGTTGAAATTGCCAAAAAACTTGGGGCAACGGTAGTTTTTCATAAAAAGACAGGGTATGTTGAACCGGCCAGAAATTTTGCAATTTCAAAGACAACAGGAGATTGGATATTAATTTTAGATGCTGATGAAGAAATTCCGGAAAGTTTGGCAAATCATCTGCAGGAAATTACCGATAAAATGGCCCAGATAAATTTTGTAGAAATCCCAAGAAAAAATATTATTTTTAATCAATGGATGAAAGCCTCTTTATGGTGGCCAGATTACAATATTAGGTTTTTTAAAAGAGGAGCTGTACGTTGGTTAGATGAAATTCATCGTCCCCCAAAAACTGAAGGAGTAGGTTTAAAATTTGACGCGCAAGAAAAATATGCAATATTTCATCATCACTATGAATCAATATCTCAATTTCTTGAAAGGTCAAGTAGATATACAGAAATTCAAGCAAAAGATCTTGTAAAAAATGGCTATAAATTTATTTGGTCTGATTTAATTACAAAGCCCATGGGCGAATTTCTATCAAGATTTTTTGCAAACAGAGGTTTTGAAGATGGACTGCATGGATTGGCTTTAAGCTTGCTACAAGCATTTTCGTTTTTGATTATGTACTTACGAGTTTGGGAACTGGAAAAATTTCCCCAAAAGGAAATTGACTTTAAATATATGAAGGAAATAAGAAAAAAACAAGGATATGAAATCGATTATTGGTTTAAAAATGCAAATTTGCCAAAAAATCCATTTAAACGCTTCTTTCAAAAAGCTAAAAATAAATTGATTCAATGATTTAAACCTGATGTCAAAAAAATTTCTTCATGTAATTTGGCCTTTTATTTTAATATTAATCACAGTTTCAATTTTTTTCTATCCGGTTTGGCTGCAAGGGAAAGTTCCACTTCCTGCCGATTTTATCGTTGGAACTTATTACCCATGGTTAGATTACAAATGGCCTGGGTATGCATTTGGGGTTCCGGTAAAAAATCCTATTACAACAGATGTAGTTTCCTTTATTTTCCCAATGCAAATGTATACTGTTGAGTTATTAAAGCAAGGAATAATGCCTTTGTGGAACCCGCTCATTTTAACAGGTACACCACTCTTAGCTAATTTTCAATCAGCTCCATTTTCTCCGACAAATATTTTCCATTTTATTTTGTTAAAACTTGATGCCTGGTCGATGCAGATTATTTTTCAGCCGCTTTTGGCAGCAATTTTTTTGTATTTATTGCTACGAGCGTTTGGTTTATCTAAATTATCATCTTTAGTTGGAGGTATTTTTTATGCGTTCTCAGGATTTCTAATGATTTGGCTTGAATGGAATGGACATTCATTAACTGGCGCCTTTTTTCCTTTAATTTTTTTACTAGCTGTAAAGTGGCTCAAAAGTGGGAAGATATCTTGGGGTTTACTACTTTCTCTAGCCTTTGCTCTTCAAATTTTTTCAGGTTACCCGCAAATTATTTTATATGAAATTTTAGCACTTATTAGTTTAGTCACGTTTAATTTTGACTTAAAAAGAGTTATTCCTTTAGGAATATTCTTAATTTTGGGTGTAGGACTTTCAGCAATACAAATTATTCCAGCTTTGGAAATTCTTAAGCTTTCACAAAGAGGAGTTGAGGATGTTTTAAATACCTCAGCTTTTTTGCCCTGGCAGTATTTAATTACTTTTTTTGCACCGGATTTTTTTGGAAACCATTCAACCGGTAATTTTTGGGGAGAAGGGGATTATACGTTGGTTACAGGTTACTCTGGAGTGGTAACTATAATACTGGCCGGATTAGGGCTTATGGTAAGATTTCAAGACAAAAATGTAAGATTTGCTGCCAGTTTGATTTTGATCTCTTTACTTATTGCTCTTCAAAATCCAATATCGATTTTTTTGAAAGAGAGCGGGTTATTAGCCCTTCAAGCAGCTTCTGCTCATCGTTCTTTGATTTTATCAAATTTAGGATTTGCTATTTTAGCCGGATTTGGACTGGAAGTTTTATCCAAAGAAAAATTACAGATTTATCAAAAAATACGGGTGCTTTATTTACCCGGAATCTTTATCTTGGGATTTGGTATTGCGGCTTTTTCAGGTTTAACAATCTCAAACAGCGATCCTCATTGGTATGCAAATTTTAAAGTTGCTTTAAAGAATTTAGTCCTACCCGCAGGAATACTAATTTTATCAGCGATTCTTCTATTTTATTCTGATGTTTTAAAAAAATATAATAGGTTATTAATTATCGCCCTTGTTCTTCTAGGGTTTTTTGAATTATTCAGATTTGGCTGGAAATTTACACCGTTTTCAGAAAAAAATTTAGTTTTCCCTAAGACTCCTATTTTGGAATTCTTAAAAAATCAAGAAAAGCCGTTTAGGGTTGTTGCAGAAGATGTAATACCAATTAATTTTATGATGGCTTATGGACTGCAAACTGTTGAAGGTTATGATGCAGTTTACCCACTTAATTTTGCAAAGTACTTAAGCTTTTTAAATTCGGGGGCTGAAGATGCAACTCCGATGGGAAGATATGGCTCGGTTACAAATTTTAATTCTCTACTTTTAGACAATGCAAACGCAAAATACATTCTGGCTCTAAAAAGGGAAGCTAATGGAAAACCTGATCCGAATGGACAAATTCCTCCTAAATTTCAAAAAACAAACTTAAAAAAAGTTTTTGAAGATAAAAGCGTTGCGGTTTTAGAAAATATTAATATTTCGCGGAGAGTATATTTAGAGAATGATTTAAGTAAAATTGTAAATTATAAAGAAAGTCCAAATCTAAAGGAAATTGAATTTTCTTCGGACAAGGAAGACATACTACATATACAAGATGCTTTCTATCCTGGATGGAAAGCAATAGTTGATGGTGAAGAAAAAGAGATTTTACAATCTGAGAATGTATTTATGGCAATACCAATAGTTTCTAATGGTCAGCATTTAGTAAAAATTGAATATAGACCCGAAAGTTTCCAAAATGGTAAAGTAGTAACTCTTGCGTCGGTCATGATAATATTGTTTTTATTATTGATTGCTAGATTTAAAAAATATGCTACATGATCGTGATGGATTAATAAAAATACATGAAGACGTTCCTGCAGATCATTATGATCGGGGTATCAAAAGTAATCTTTTTCAAAAATTTTGGCACTGGAGAAGATTTACTGAAGTACTAAAAGTTATTGAGCCAATAGATGGGGTGTTGCTGGATATTGGTTGCCACAGTGGAACATTTACTCAAAAAATTTTATCGAAAATAAAAAGTGAAAAGATTTATGGTGTTGATATATCCCCTTCAGCCATTAAGCTGGCCAAAAAAAGAATACCGTATGGTTTATTTCAAGTAGGTGATGCAGAGAGCCTATCTTTTAGGAGTAACTTTTTTGATGCAGTTTTTTGTCTTGAAGTTTTGGAACATGTTGACAACCCTGGACAGGTTTTAGTTGAAATAAAAAGAGTTTTGAAGAAAAATGGATATGTGGTTGTTTTAGTGCCATCCGATAATCGACTTTTTAAAATAATCTGGTTTTTATGGACTTATCGTTATCCTGTTTGGAGACATGCCCATGTTCAAAGTTTTGCTAAGGGAAGTTTGGAGGGGTTGATCAAAAGATCAGGGTTCAATTTAGAAAAGATAAAAACTTTTAGTATGGGAATGTTGAAACTAGTTGTAGCAAGGAAAGTATGAAAAAAGTTGCCGTTATTATATTAAATTACAAAGTTAGGGAGCTAATCTTAAAATGTATTGATTCAGTTAGGAAATCAACATTCAAAGATTTTGAAATCATTGTGGTTGATAATAATTCCCGAGATGGTTTAGCTGAAGCGCTCCAAGGTCAAGATATAATTTTTATTCAAAACAGAGAAAATTTGGGTTATACAGGAGGAAATAATATTGGAATAAAGCTAGCGTTACTTAAAGGATCAGATTTTATATTTATTTTAAATCCTGATACGCAAATTGATAAGAGTTGCGTTGAAAATCTAGTCAAAGCAGCTGAGAAGTACAACTTTGGAATTGCTGGCCCGAAAATTTTTTTCAGCGGTTCAAAAAAAATCTGGTATGGAGGAGGAATTTTTGATAGATCGAATGTCATTGGGAAACACATTGGGGTTGATGAGATAGATAATGGAAAATATGATAAAGCAAATGAAACAGATTTTGTAACTGGTGCGGCTTTTTTTGTAAAAACAGAAGTTTTTTCTAATATTGGGCTTTTTGATGAGAGATTTTTTCTTTATTATGAGGATAGTGAGTTCTGTTTTCGAGCAAAGAAGAAAAGTTTTAAAATTATGTATATACCACAAGCGCTAGTTTACCATGCAAATGCAAAATCAGCTGGATTGGGTTCACCTTTGCAAGATTATTTTCAAACACGCAATAGAATGTTATTTGCTAGTGTTTATTTGCCATTTAGAACCAGGTTTGCACTTTTCAGGGAAGCATTAAGGAATTTAGGGAATCCGGTCAGAAGATTAGCTTTTTTTGATTTTTTGATTGGAAATTTTGGGAAGGGAAGTCTAAGATAAGATATATGCTTTCTGTAATTGTTATTGCCAAAAATGAAGAGAAGATGATAAAGGCTTGTTTGGAATCTGTTAAATGGGCGGATGAGATAATTATTGCAGATAATGGATCAACTGATAAAACTCTTGATATAGCTAAAAAATATACAGAAAAAATAATTCGATTTGAGGGTCAGGATTTTGCACAACTTCGGAATAAAGCAGCTGAAAAAGCAATAGGGGATTGGGTTTTGTATGTAGATGCGGATGAGCGGGTTTTAGAACCATTGAGAGAGGAAATCCTGAATTTAGTGGAGAATGATAAATGTTCAGCTTATGCGCTGTCAAGAAAAAATATTATTTTTGGTAGGGAAGTAAGTTATGGCCCCTATAAAAAAGATTGGGTAATAAGACTTTTTAAAAAACTAGATTTTGAAGGATGTACAGGAAAAGTACATGAATCGTATCATTTTAGAGGAAAATTAGGCTATATTAAAAATTCTCTTTTACATTTAACCCATAGGGGGATTGATCAGATAGTTTTAAAAAGTTTAGATTGGAGTAAAATTGATGCGCGTTTAAGGCTGGAAAGTAGACATCCTAAAATGTTCGGATGGAGATTTTTGCGCATTTTCCTAACTGAAATTTTAAAACAGGGGATAGCCCGCCGTGGATTTTTCAATGGAACAGTTGGAATAATGGATAGCCTTCTTCAAGCCTTCAGTATGTATATGACTTATGTAAGGTTGTGGGAACTTCAACAAGAAAAACCCCTTGAAAAAGTTTATGAGGATATAGATAAGAAGCTGCTGGAAAATAATTTCAATTTCTAGTTGATGTAAATATTGCTAAAGATTTTCGTATCTCGGATTTTAAGTCAAAATCAAAAGCTTTCTCTGGAGTTGTCCAGGCATAATCATCATGTTCATCAGACAACCTTAACTTACCACCAATCAATTTGCCAGTTCCTATCAATACTACATATGGTAAGCCTGCATAAGGTCCATCCATAATCATCTCGCTTTCAACATAGAATAATCTGGTTGATTGCTGTACTAAAAGACCGGTTTCTTCCAGTACTTCTCTTTCAAGGGCATGGGAAATATCCTGACCTTCATCTAACTTTCCGCCTGGAAATTCCCATTTGCCCGGATCATGGCGATTGAGCGGAGATCTTTTAAGAAGCAAGGTTTTATTGATATCATCCAATATCATGCATCTATTTACCAAAAGTACTCTCGGTCTCCTATCAACCTCTGGTCCCATGTACGGATTATAACATAACAGGTACATTCGACAATCATATTAGAAATTGTTAAGCTATTATTACATGAAAATAGGTATTTATTCCCCATATTTGGATACCTTTGGAGGAGGAGAAAGATATATGCTAACTATTGCAGAATA